>Ga0209759_1000181_pt1 | contig 103230 bp, 97 predicted proteins | sample AraplaCL_Col_mMS_FD_184261 | JGI IMG/M metagenome (GOLD analysis project Ga0209759, IMG submission 184261) | Arabidopsis root microbial communities from the University of North Carolina, USA - plate scrape CL_Col_mMS (SPAdes) (version 2) | ecosystem: Host-associated > Plants > Roots >...
CATCGTTATCAACGCGGGTAAGTTGCGCGTCACTGGCAACAAGGCTACTGACAAGAAGTACTACCGTCACTCGGGCTACCCGGGCGGTATCTATGAAACGACGTTCGGCAAGATGCAAGAACGCTTCCCGGGCCGTGCGCTCGAGAAAGCGGTCAAGGGCATGCTGCCGAAGGGCCCGCTCGGCTACGCGATGATCAAGAAGCTGAAGGTCTACGCTGAAGCAACGCATCCGCATTCGGCACAACAGCCGAAAGCGCTCGAGATCTAAGGGGAGCCCACATGATCGGTAACTGGAATTACGGCACGGGCCGCCGCAAGAGCGCCGTCGCACGCGTCTTCATCAAGGCAGGCAAGGGCGATATCGTTGTGAACGGCAAGCCTATCGCCGATTACTTCTCGCGCGAAACGTCGCTGATGATCGTGCGTCAGCCGCTGGAACTCACGAACCACGGCGTTACGTTCGACATCAAGGTCAACGTGACGGGTGGCGGTGAAACGGGTCAAGCCGGTGCGGTTCGCCACGGCATCACGCGCGCGCTGATGGACTATGACGCAACGCTGAAGCCGGAACTGTCGAAGGCTGGCTTCGTTACGCGTGACGCACGTGAAGTGGAACGTAAGAAGGTCGGTTTCCACAAGGCACGTCGCCGGAAGCAATTCTCGAAGCGTTAATCGTTTCGGGTGCAAACCGGCTTTCGGGCCGGTGCGCTGCAAAAGCCGCCAACGCTTTCGCGAAGGCGGCTTTTTTCATGGGTTCGCGGTTTTGCGCGGTGCGGTGCTGGCGCAGCGAATTGGTCACCAGCGCGGCGATGCATCACGCTTAGTCAGGCTGGCGGCGGGCAGAACGTGCCGTTCACTGATTCTCAGTAAGAACCTATTGATTTTGTGGGCTTCGGCACGATATCGAGATCAGCCCTACAATAGCGGTTAGAAGCTTTTTGGAGAGTTCGAATGAACGCAGTCACCGATACACCCGTGACCGAGATGCCCGCCCCCTTCGTTTTTACCGACGCAGCGGCTGACAAGGTCAAGCAACTGATCGAAGAAGAAGGCAATGCGGACCTCAAACTGCGCGTTTTCGTGCAGGGCGGCGGCTGCTCGGGCTTTCAGTACGGTTTTACCTTCGACGAAGCCGTCAACGAAGACGACACCGTCATGAACAAGAGCGGCGTCCAGCTGCTGATCGATTCGATGAGCTACCAGTACCTGGTGGGCGCTGAGATCGACTACAAGGACGACATCAACGGCGCGCAGTTCGTTATCAAGAACCCGAATGCAACGACCACTTGCGGTTGTGGTTCGTCGTTCTCGGTGTAATGGCGCGCTGAATGACAGGTTGAAATAAGAAACGGGGCTTCGGCCCCGTTTCTTATTTCCCGCACCCGAATCTCGCGCGGCGCTCAGCGCGGATAGATCGCTCCGAGCACGCGCTCGGCTGACGCGCCTGTTACCGCCGGCAGATTGCCCGGCAGACGCGCCACGCAGCGCATCGCGAGCCAGGCAAAAGCAAGCGGCTCGACCTGGCTTGGCGGTACGCCGAGCGCATCGGTGGTCATGACGGGAACGCCGCTGACGCCGCTGTCCTCCAGCGCTTGCTGCAACGCCTTCAGAATCTCCGGGTTGCGCGCGCCGCCGCCGCAGACATAGACGGCTCTCGCGTCCGACGCATGCCGCTCGATCTCGCGCGCGACCGTCACGGCGGTGAGCGCAACCAGTGTCGCTTGCGCGTCGGCGGGATCGAGCCCGGCGAACGGCTGCAGCTTCGCATCGAGCCATTCCGCGTTGAACAGGTCACGGCCGGTGCTCTTCGGCGGCTGTTGGCTGAAAAACGGCTCGTCGAGCAACGCATTCAGCAACGTGCGATCCACCTTGCCGCCCGCCGCGAAATGGCCGTTCTCGTCAAACGGTTTGCCGAGATGGCGCTGCGCCCACTCGTCGAGCAGCGCGTTGGCGGGTCCGCAGTCGAAGCCGCGCACGCTGCCGGTCGCATTCAGAATCGTGATATTGCTGATGCCGCCAAGATTGCAGACCACCCGCGTTTCGTTTTTCGCGCCGAACACCGTGGCGTGAAAAGCCGGCACGAGCGGCGCGCCTTGGCCGCTGGCCGCGACGTCCCGGCTGCGGAAATCGGCAATCACGTCGATATGCATCATTTCCGCGAGCAGCGCCGGGTTGTTGATCTGCCGCGTATAGCCCTTTTCCGGTCGATGCCGAACCGTCTGCCCATGCACGCCGATCGCGCGCACTTCCGCAGCCGGCACACGGCTGCCGTGCAACAGTTCGTGGCAGCACACTGCATAACGCGTGGCGAGCGCATTGGCGGCCAGCGCCTCGCGCTCGATCTCGTTGTCGCCGGGTTGCTGGAGCGCAAACAATGCGTCGCGCAGGCCCGCGGCAAAGCCGACAAACGCCTCGGCCAGTACCACGGGCGGCTTGCCTTGCGCGAACCTGACGGCCACGCCGTCCACGCCGTCCATGCTGGTTCCGGACATCAATCCAAAGTAGACGCCGTCTGTGGGGTCTTGCGCCACGTTGCTGCTCCTCTCGATGGTTCGTTGCGATCCGTTGTAGCAGATTATCGGGCGAAGCGCGGTCGAATATGAAGCGCCGCCATACCGGCGGCACAACGTCGAACGCAGAAATCGCGCGTCGGCGAGGCGCTTGTGGCTGCGTCAGTGGGCGCGGCGGCGCGCATCTATGGGACAATCTCCTTTTTTCGCGACTTCACGTTTCCAGCATGAGCACCGAGTCCACCAAGCCTAACCCCGCTTCCGCCTTCCCGATCACCGACGAAGTCCGTCACGCCCTCGCCGTCACCAAGCGCGGTGTCGACGAACTGCTGATCGAAGACGAATTCGCGCAAAAACTCGCGAAGAGCGCGGCTACGGGCAAGCCGCTGCGTATCAAGCTCGGGCTCGATCCGACCGCGCCGGACATCCACATCGGCCACACGGTCGTGTTGAACAAAATGCGCCAGTTGCAGGATCTCGGTCATACCGTGATTTTCCTGATCGGCGATTTCACGTCGCTGATCGGCGATCCGTCGGGCCGTAATGCCACACGTCCGCCGCTCACGCGCGAGCAGATCGAATCGAACGCGAAGACGTATTTCGATCAGGCCGCGCTCGTGCTCGACCGCGAAAAGACCGAGATCCGCTACAACAGCGAATGGTCGATGCCGCTCGGCGCCGATGGCATGATCAAGCTCGCGTCGCGCTACACGGTGGCGCGGATCCTCGAGCGCGAAGACTTCACCAAGCGTTTTCAGGGCGGCGTGCCGATCTCGATCCACGAGTTCCTGTATCCGCTGATGCAAGGCTATGACTCGGTCGCGCTGAACGCGGACCTCGAACTCGGCGGCACAGACCAGAAGTTCAACCTGCTGGTGGGCCGCGAGCTGCAGAAGCAATACGGCCAGGAGCAGCAATGCATCTTGACGATGCCGCTGCTCGAAGGGCTGGACGGTGTCGAGAAGATGTCGAAGTCGAAGAACAACTACATCGGCATCAGCGAAAAGCCGACTGACATGTTCGGCAAGCTGATGAGCATTTCCGACGTGCTGATGTGGCGTTACTTCGAACTGCTGTCGTTCCGTCCGATGGACGAAATTGCCGGCTTCAAGAAAGAAATCGAAGCGGGCCGCAATCCGCGAGATTTCAAGGTGCTGCTCGGTCAGGAAATCGTCGCGCGCTTCCACTCGCAAGCCGATGCCGAGCGTGCGCTGGAAGACTTCAACCATCGCGCGAAGGGCGGCGTGCCGGACGATATTCCGGCCGTGACGCTGGCGGGCGCCCCGCTTGCGATCGGCCAGTTGCTCAAGCAGGCCAACCTCGTACCGTCTACTAGCGAAGCGCTGCGCAACATCGAGCAGGGCGGCGTGAAGATCGATGGCGCGACCGTGTCAGACAAGGGCCTGAAGGTCGAAGCCGGCGAGTACGTCGTGCAGGTCGGCAAGCGCCGCTTTGCGCGCGTTACGCTGACAGCCTGATGTTCAGAGTGTCGCTAACGGAGTCGCGCCGGTGATCGCGCTGATCCAGCGCGTGCGGCGCGCCGAAGTGCGCGTGGCCGACCGCGTGACGGGCGCGATCGAGGCGGGCCTGCTCGCGCTCGTGTGCGCCGAACGCGGCGACAGCGAGGCGGCTGCCGACCGGCTGCTGGCCAAGGTGCTCGGCTACCGCGTCTTCAGCGACGCCGCCGGCAAGATGAATCTCTCCGTGCAAAATCTCGATGGCGCCGGGCGCGCGGGCGGCTTGCTGCTCGTGTCGCAATTCACGCTGGCCGCGGACACCAACAGCGGCCTGCGTCCGAGCTTTACGCCGGCCGCGCCGCCGGATGAAGGCAAACGCCTGTTCGATTACTTCGTCGCGGCGGCGCGGGCGAAGCATCCGATCGTCGAGACCGGCGAGTTCGGCGCCGACATGCAGGTCTCGCTCGTCAACGACGGGCCGGTCACGTTCTGGCTGCAGACGAACGCCTGAGCTTTGTCCTTCAATGCGCACTCTGGCGTGCGCATCCATCCTCCAACCGCTTTTGCGACAATAGCGGCTCGGCAACACCGGCCAAAGCGCCCACTTCCATCCAATGACGACGCAGATTCTGTTCATCCGGCACGGCGAGACCGACTGGAACCGCATCAAGCGCATTCAAGGTCACATCGACATTCCGCTCGCTACGACGGGGCTGGCGCAGGCGCAGCGCCTGGCGCGCCGCATGGCCGATGAGGCGAAGCAGGGCGCACGGCTCGACGCGATCTATTCGAGCGACCTGCAACGCGCGCAGCAAACCGCGCAGCCGATCGCCGATGCGCTCGCCCTGCCGCTGCAGTTGCGCGAAGGTCTGCGCGAGCGTTCATACGGCGCGTTCCAGGGCCACGATAGCGACGAGATCGCCCTGCGTTTCCCCGATGAATACGCGCACTGGCAGACCCGCGATGCGGGCTTCGCACCGCCGGAAGGCGAGTCGCTGCGCACGCTCTACCATCGCGTGCTGCACGCGATCGAACCGCTGGTCGCCGCGCACCCTGGTGGACGGATTGCTTGCGTCGCGCATGGCGGCGTGCTCGATTGCGTGCGACGCTTTGCCTGTGGTCTGCCGCTCGATGCGCCGCGGAACTACCCGTTGCTGAACACGAGCGTGAACGCCGTGGATTTCGATAATGGCAAGGCGACGATCGTCTCGTGGGCGGACGTCTCGCACCTCGATGCGCCGAGCGCGGATGACAGTTTCAAGAAGGTGCCTGAGCCGGGGCGATGATTGGCGCGGGGCGATTGGGGAGCGTGGTCTTGCGCGGCTGATTCGAACGCGTTCGCGCGCGTCCCGCGAATTCGGGCCGACGAAGATCGATGTCGCGATTTACGCGCATATTCACGCGGTGGTTATCGCTGACGTTTGATTGCGCAGTTTGTGCGCGTTCGAGCGCCGACGCTCGCGTTATTCCGGTTCGCTTACGCCCGCTGCCACGCGTCGGCGCGCCCGTTTCGACACACCATTCACCAGCGCCCAGCGAATGACCGGCGCGACCAGCCGCACGCCGGGCCTGGCCACCGCGCGGCGAAGCACGGCATAGCGCTGGAATCCCAACATCGCCTGTGCCCAATCAGGCAGAAGATCGACGCCGGCGTTGAACATCAACATGCCGGCCGGCCGCATCGATAGGCTGGGGGCGGGCGCGTTCAGAAGAACCCTCACGACTTCACGCGTGCGCTCGCTGGCCACAAGCTCGGGCTGCATCGCGAGCAAGTAAGCATCGATCTCGGCTCGCGAGCGCGGAATGTGCGACGCGCCGAGCATCTCGGCAATGCGCGCGGTCTCGGCGAAGTACTGATCCTGTGCGGCAATCGGCAGTGCCGGGTTCACGTAGCGCAGGTGCGCGGTCATGAAGCTCGACACTTCGGCGACATGCACCCAGGTCAACAACTCGGGTTCGCTCGCGCGATAGGGCTGGCCGTCAGGCGTGACGCCGCTCACGCCAAGATGAATGCGCTTCACACGTTCGATCAGCGCCAGTGCGTCGTGCCGGCTGCCGAAGGTCGTGCCCGCGATAAATGTCGCGGTGCGGCGCAGGCGGCCGAGAATATCGGTGCGAAACGTCGAATGGTCCCACACGCCGGCGAGGGCCAGCGGGTGCAGCGCCTGAAGCAGAAGCGCGCTGATGCCGCCCGTCATCATGGACGTGAAATCGGCGTGGACTGTCCAGCATACGGAGTCAGGGCCGAACAGGCCGAGGTCGCCCGGAGGCGACGAGTAGTCGAGCGTGGGACCGCTGCCGCTTGTCAGATGCGTGACGCCGGCGGCCAATTTCGAGCGGAGCCTGCCGGTGAGAAGTTGCGCGAGACCGTTGGACGAGTTGGGCTGCCTGGTTTGGTCGGACATCCTGATTCGGTCTCGTGAGGCGTGACGTGTGCCGCTCAGGTCGCGGCTGAATCCCACAGACCCGGCAAGCCGCTCGACGAATCCGGCGCGGCGAGGCCGAAATGCCGGTACGTGAGCAGCGTGGCGACGCGGCCGCGCGGCGTGCGTTGCAGGAAGCCTTGCTGGATCAGATATGGCTCGAGGACGTCTTCGATCGTGTCGCGCTCTTCGCCGATTGCCGCCGCCAGATTGTCGACGCCGACCGGGCCGCCGTCGAACTTGTGCAGAATTGCTTCGAGCAGCTTACGGTCCATCAGGTCGAAACCGACTGCATCCACGTCGAGCATCTTGAGCGCGGCGTCGGCCACTTGCGCGGTGATGTTGCCGTCGGCCTTCACCTCGGCAAAGTCGCGCACGCGCCGCAGCAGACGGTTCGCGATCCGCGGCGTGCCTCGCGCGCGCTTGGCGATTTCAAACGCGCCGTCCGGATGGATCTGCGCATTCAGCAACGACGCCGAACGCGTGACGATGCGCGCCAGTTCCTCGGCATTATAAAACTCGAGCCGCGCCACGATGCCGAAGCGGTCGCGCAGCGGGTTGGTCAGCATGCCCGCGCGCGTGGTCGCGCCGACCAGCGTGAACGGTTGCAGGTCAAGCTTCACGCTGCGCGCGGCCGGCCCTTCGCCGATCATGATGTCGATCTGATAATCCTCCAACGCCGGATACAGAATTTCTTCGACGACCGGCGAGAGCCGGTGGATTTCGTCGATGAACAAAACGTCGTTGGCTTCGAGATTGGTGAGCAGCGCGGCGAGGTCGCCGGCGCGTTCGAGCACCGGTCCGGACGTTTGCCGCAAATTCACGCCCATTTCCCGCGCGATGATGTGCGCGAGCGTGGTCTTGCCAAGACCCGGTGGCCCGAACAGCAGGACGTGGTCGAGCGATTCAGAGCGGCGCTTGGCGGCCTCGATAAAGATTTCCAGCTGGCCGCGCACTTTTTCTTGCCCGACATATTCTTCGAGCTGGCGCGGACGCAACGCGCGCTCGAACGCTTCTTCGTTCGGCGAGACGGGCGTGGCCGCGATGATGCGCTCGGCGGCGAGTTTGTCGGTTTCGATCATGCGTTTATTGTACCGCGAGCCGCCTGCCGCGAAACTCGGCCGAATGGCCAGGGTGCGCGGCGCGCAGGCGTGTGCGAAGGTTCAGTTGACACTCGCATGCATGTCGACCGAGGGCTGAGCTTCAGCCCTTGGACAGCGCCTTCAACGCGAGCTTGATGCCTTCGGAAACACCAGTGCCGGCCGGAACGTTTTTGACGGCGGTCAACGCTTCTTTTTCGGAGTAACCCAATGCGAGCAGTGCGTTCAGGATGTCGGAGGCGTGATCGGATGCCGATGCCGCGCCCGCCATCGCGCCCAGGTCGGCGCCGATCTTCCCCTTCAGTTCAAGGAGCAGGCGCTCCGCCGTTTTCTTGCCGATGCCCGGCACGCGCGTCAGACGCGCCGCGTCCTGCATGGTGACGGTCTGCGCGAGTTCGTGCACGCTCATGCCGGAGAGCACCGCCAACGCCATGCGCGCACCGATGCCGGATATTTTCAGCAGCTCGCGGAACGTCGAGCGTTCCTCCGCGGTGCCGAAGCCGTACAGCAGGTGCGCGTCTTCGCGAACGATCATCTGTGTGAGCAACACCACGCGTTCGCCGGTGGAGGGCAGGTTGTAGAACGTGCTCATCGGCACATCCACTTCGTAACCGACGCCGTTGCAGTCGATGAGCAGATGCGGCGGGTTTTTTTCCAGCAGAACGCCGGCAATGCGACCGATCATGGCGAATTCAATGTCGAGAGAAAGGGCGAGTGTAGCGCAGCGCGTGAGCGTCGAGTGAACAGCGGGTTACGCGTAATCGCGGTTGACCCGCTCGAGGCCGCCCCATAGACTGAGATCCCTTTTGGCGGGTTCTCAACCCACTCACCCAGAAGGAGCTTTCATGCTGAGCCTCACTACTCTCGCGCTGTTTGCCGGCGCGTGTCTCGCGTTGACCGCCACGCCCGGCCCCGACATGTTGCTGATTGCCTCGCGCAGCGTGAGTCAGGGGCCTTCCGCGGGGTTCGCGTCGCTGGCGGGCATTCTGGTCGGCACCTATTGTCATGCTTTGGCCGCGGCGTTCGGCTTGTCGCAACTCTTTCTGGCTGTGCCGATGGCATACGACTTCGTCCGATTTGCCGGCGCCGCGTATTTGCTCTATCTCGCCTGGAAAACATTCCGTGCGCAGGGCACTGTGCTCGCGCCGAATGCGTCGTTGAGCCGCTATCCGGTTGGCCGCATTTTCCGTCAGGGCCTCTTCACCAATCTGCTGAATCCGAAAGTTGCGTTGTTTGTGCTCGCGCTGTTTCCGCAATTCGTGCGGCCCGAAGCGGGGTCGGTCGCGTTGCAGATTATGGTTTTGGCCACCGTGCTGAACGTGATCGGCTTCTGCGTGAATGGCGCGGTGATCTTGATGGCGAGCAAGCTGAGCCGAAAGCTGTCGGCGGGGCGGCGGCCGTCGAAGGTGCCGCAGTATTTGTTGGGGACGGTGTTCGCGGGGTTGGCTTGCCGCCTTGCGCTGGCTAGCCGGAATTGATCGGGGAACCGCGCGGTCTGGATGCGTTGCGTACCATGTTTGCGTGAGCCGTGAGCCGTGAGCCGTGAGCCGTGAGCCGTGAGCCGTGAGCCGTGAGCCGTGAGCCGTGAGCCGTGAGCCACGAACCACGAACCACGAACCACGAACCGGGCTGTGTGGCGTGAGTGAGGCCAACGAGCCCCGTGTGCTGCTCTATCCGACCAAACGTCCGCGCCTCACCCGCAGCCCCTTCTTCGCCAGCGAAGGCGCGATGCCGCCCAATGTGCTCAACGTCGTGCCGCCGTGTGCGTGGCAGATAGCCATGCCGAGCGCGTCGGCGGCGTCGGTGCCGGGTACGCCGGAGAGGTTGAGCAGGCGCACCACCATCTGTTGCATCTGTTCCTTGGTTGCGCGGCCGTAACCCACCACGGCCTGCTTCAATTGAAGGGCCGTATATTCGGCGACCGGTACGCCGCCGGCAACCAGTCCACAGATCGCCGCGCCGCGCGCCTGGCCGAGCAGCAAGGTGGATTGTGGATTGACGTTGACGAAAACCTTTTCAATCGCCGATTGATCCGGCGAATGCTGGCGGATCAATGTGGAGATGCCTTCGAAGATGGTGCCCAGACGCGACGGTAAATCGGCGTCGGCGGTTTTAATGACGCCGCTCGCGACATAGCTGAGGGTATGGCCGCTTTGGTCGATCACGCCGAAGCCGGTCACGCGCAGGCCGGGGTCGATGCCGAGAATTCTCATGAGGTGCCGCAAATGCGGTAAAAACCAGGTGCTTGCGATACTACAACACGCGCGCCACGTGGCGGCCGGCGCGCGCCGATATCGGCGGAATAAAAACTGCTGGATGTGCTGCAAGGAGGCATTCGCACATGGAGCGCTATCGGAATCTCAGCGGCGACTCGGGCGTCGAGGCTTACGAAATCGGCGACGATTTCGTCGCTGTCCGCTTCAGGCACGGCGTGGTGTATTGGTACACCGAGGCGAGTGTCGGCGCACAGCATGTCGCTGCATTGAAACGTCTCGCGCAACGCGGGCAGGGGCTCAGCACTTATATCAGCCAACACGCTGATGTGAACGGCGGCTATGCGAGAAAGGACCCGGACGACTGAACGGCGCTCGGCGCAAGCACGGCAGGACCGAAGCACAGGGCGCACACGACACAAGAGCCGAACCGAAGACCGCACCAAGCCCGCACCAAAGAAGACGGCCCGGCGAATAATTCCACCAGGCCGCATCTCTAAACCTCAACCCTCACGCAACCCGATTTCAACAAGAACCCGGCGCCGCTGCCCAACCCAAATCAATGCCGGAAGTGACGCACACCCGTCAGCACCATCGCGATATTGTGCTCATCCGCCGCGCCGACCACTTCGTCATCGCGCATCGAACCGCCCGGCTGAATCACGCAGCTCGCGCCCGCTGCCACCACCACGTCGAGGCCGTCGCGGAACGGGAAGAACGCGTCCGACGCCACCGCCGAACCCGCCAGCGTCAAACCGGCGTTCTGCGCCTTGATGCTCGCAATGCGCGCCGAGTCCACCCGGCTCATCTGGCCCGCGCCGACGCCCAGCGTCATGCCGTTGCCGCAGAACACGATCGCATTCGACTTCACGAACTTCGCCACGCGCCACGCGAACAGCAGATCGTCCATTTCCTTCGGCGTCGGATGACGCTTCGTGACCACGCGCAATTCGTGCGGCTGCACGTTCTTCGAGTCGAGCGATTGCACCAGCAGCCCGCCGCCCACGCGCTTCAGATCGAACGCGTTATGGCCTTCGCCCAGCGCGATTTCCAGCAGACGCACATTCTGCTTGGCCGCGAACACCTGGCGCGCTTCGGCGCTGAACGACGGCGCGATCAGCACTTCGACGAACTGCTTGGCCACGGCCTGCGCCGCCGCTTCGTCCACTTCGCGGTTGAAGGCGATGATGCCGCCGAACGCCGAGGTCGGATCGGTCTGCAGCGCCTTGGCGTAGGCGTCGTGCGCATCCGCACCGAGCGCCACGCCGCACGGATTCGCGTGTTTGACTATCACGCAGGCCGGCACGTCGAAGGTCTTCACGCATTCCCACGCCGCGTCGGAATCCGCAATGTTGTTGTACGACAGTTCCTTGCCTTGCAACTGGTTGTAGTTCGCCAGTGCGCCGGCCGGCACGCTCAGGTCGCGGTAGAACGCCGCGCTCTGATGCGGGTTTTCGCCGTAGCGCAGATCCTGCACCTTGTCGAACGCGAGGTTGAACGTTGCCGGATACGTGTTGCGCGACGAATGTTGCAATTCGTCGGTCAGGCTTGTCAGGTAGTTCGTGATCGCGCCGTCGTATTGCGCCGTGTGCGCGAACACCTTGGTGGCGAGACGGAAATTCGTCTTGTACGACACGGCATTGCTGTTCGCGCGCATCTCGTCGAGCACCACCGCGTAATCGGCGGGATCGACCACCACCGTCACGTCGCGATGATTCTTCGCGGCCGAACGCAGCATGGTCGGGCCGCCAATGTCGATGTTCTCGATCGCGTCTTCCAGCGAGCATTCTTCTTTCGACACGGTCTGCACGAACGGGTACAGATTCACGACCAGCAGGTCGATGGTCGGAATGTCGTGCTTCTCAAGCGCGGCCATGTGTTCCGGCAGGTCGCGGCGCGCGAGAATGCCGCCGTGCACCTTCGGATGCAGCGTTTTCACGCGCCCGTCCAGCATTTCCGGGAAGCCCGTGTAATCGGCGACTTCGGTAACGGAGAGACCCGCGTCCGCGAGCAGTTTCGCGGTGCCGCCGGTCGACAGGATCTTGACGCCGAGGTCGGACAGCGACTTGGCGAAGTCGACGATGCCGGACTTGTCGGAAACGGAGATGAGCGCTTGCTTGATCATGATGAAGACGAAAAGCCGAAGGGAAACGTGGCAGGGCGCGAGAAACTACAACGAATTACAAACGGGCTACAGCAAACCGTGCTGTTGCAGTTTCTTGCGCAGCGTATTGCGGTTGATGCCGAGATACTCGGCGGCCAGCGACTGGTTGCCGCCGGCCTGCTCGAGCACCACTTCGAGCAGAGGTTTTTCTACGCAGGAAATCACCATGTCGTAGACGTCGTGCGGATTCGAGCCGTCGAGATCCTGGAAATACATTCCTAGGCTGTCGCGGACAGATTGTTCGATATTGTTCTTGCTCATGCTGCTAGTCGGTCGGTTTGGTCCGGCTCGCCGTTTTCGCTGAGCGTCTCGTCGACGTAGACGAGACGGTCTGAGATCGCCTTTTGGGCGTCGAAGAATTCGTTGACGGCGAGGAGTTGTTCGCGCGTGGTGTCCAGCGTATTCATGCGATGCCGGAACACGTTGGCGCCAGAAAGGCCGCGAGTGTACCAGCCGATGTGCTTACGCGCAGTGCGGACACCGGTAAATTCCCCGTAGAACGCGTAGTGGTCTTCCAGATGCTCGTTCATCACCTGCTGGATCTCGTCGATCCGCGGCGGCGGCAGCAACTCGCCCGTTTGCAGGAAGTACTCGATCTCGCGGAACAGCCACGGGCGCCCCTGCGCCGCGCGGCCGATCATGATGGCGTCCGCGCCGGTGGCGGCGAGCACCTCGCGCGCCTTGTGCGGCGAGGTGATGTCGCCGTTGGCGACCACGGGAATGCGCACGGCGGCTTTCACCGCGGCGATGGTTTCGTATTCGGCATCGCCGTGATACAGGTCGGCGCGCGTGCGGCCATGCACGGTCAGCATGGAAATGCCCGCCGATTCGGCCAGACGCGCGACATTCAGCGCATTCTTGTTCTCGCGATTCCAGCCCGTGCGGATCTTCAGCGTGACGGGCACCGCGTCGGGCCCGACGCCCACGGCGCCCACCACGGCCTCGACGATGCGTTGCACCAGCGGCTCGTTCTGCAGCAAAGCCGAACCCGCCGCCACGTTGCATACCTTCTTGGCCGGGCAGCCCATGTTGATGTCGATGATCTGCGCGCCGTTCGCCACGTTGTAGCGAGCCGCTTCGGCCATCATGGCCGGATCGGCGCCGGCGATCTGCACGGCAATCGGCTCGACCTCGCCTGCATGGTTGGCGCGGCGCATGGTCTTCTCGCTCTTCCACAACTGCGCGTTCGAGGCGACCATTTCCGACACCGCATAGCCCGCGCCCAACCGTTTGCACAGTTGCCGGAACGGCCGGTCGGTCACGCCGGCCATAGGCGCGACGAACAGGTTATTACGCAGATTGTGGGAGCCGAGAGTGGGCATAACGTGAGACGCGGTGGACGCGCGCGCGACCGATTGCACAATTTCTGTCAATCGGAGCGTTCGCGAAATGCGAGAGAAAACCGCTATTTTAGCGTTAACGGATAGCTGGCACCCGACATGTGCCTGTCGTAACCCATTAAATCTTCTATGAAAGTGCGCCGATTCATAGAACCGGCGCTACTCGCGCGGATCGTTGTGCGCTGAGCAAAAAGGCCGTGCGGCGCGAGCGGGCGGCGCGCCTAGCGGCGCTGTCCGAACATCATTTGCCGTGCCAGCGCGGTTTTTACCGGCGGCAGGAATTCGAGCGCGGTAAGAGCGAGACCCCGCATGACGGCGAGCGGCGCGAAGTCGATGGTGAACAGACGCGCGAGCGTGTCGGTGGCGCCGATCGTCATGCGCCGGTCGAGCGCGCGACGTTGCGCGAAGGTGGCCAGCGCGAGCGGGGTCGGACCTTCCGCCGACAGGGCGTCGGCGAGTGCGTGCGCGTCGCGCAGACCCAGATTCAGGCCTTGGCCCGCGACCGGATGCAGCGTCTGCGCCGCGTTGCCGATCGCGACGATGTGGCCATTCACGAGCGTTTCCGCAGCGTTCAGCCCCAACGGGAACGACGCGCGTCCCTTGATGTGCGTGAAGCGGCCCATGCGGTCGCCGAATGCGGCGCCGAGTTCGCGCAGGAAGTCTTCGTCGGAGAGTTGCGCGCGGCGCGCGGCTTCTTCGGGCGCGCAGCACCAGACCAGCGCGTAGTCGGCGCCACGCACGCCGCCCATCGGCAGCAATGCGATCGGCCCTTGCGACGTGAAGCGCTCCCACGCCACGTGCGGTTGCGGCGCGGATACCGTCACCGTGCCGACCAGCGCGGTTTGTCCATAGTCACGCGAGCCGGGTTCGACGGCGCCTCGGCCGGCGCGCCGTGCTGCGTCGCCGGTCCGGCCGCTGCTCCGGTCAGCGCTTTCCGCCGCGCTTTGCGCCGCACTGTTCGCGGCCCGGTTGTCGGCGCCGTCGCTATCGCTCTCGTGGCCGACTTGCTCGTCCGCACTCATGCTGGCGTCCCTGCCGGCGCGTTTTCCCGCGCGTTTAGCAGACTTCTGATGTTTAGCAGACTTCTGATCGCCGAACAGCCCGCCTTCTGCATTCACCAGAATGCGCGTGCGCAAGTGACGCGTGACGCCCGCGGTTTCGATCGGCAACGTGACGCCGTCGAGTTCCTGCGTCGGCGCCGCAGCCGAAGTGGAGCGGAACCAATGCACCGAGGTCGCGTGCACCGCCTCGGCGAGACCATGCACGATCGAACCGTAGCGCAGCACATAGCCGAGCGCCGGCAAGCCGTGCTCGCCGTGATCGATCAGCGTGCGGCCGAAGTGGCCGCGCTGCGAGACATGAATACGCTGGATCGCGGTGGCGTCGGCGGGCCAGCGCAGTGGCTCCAGGATCATCCGGCTGCCGTGCGACACAGCGATGGCGCGCGGATCGGCGATCGAATCTTCCGGCTCGCGCGCGTCGACGAGCGCGATCTTCAACTCGCGCGTCGCGCTGCGGCGCGCCAGCCAGCCGGCCAGCGCCAGCCCGACCGGACCGGCGCCGACGATCGTCACGTCGAAATCGAAGGGCGGGCCGGCCTTGGCGGGCTTCAGGATCACCGTCGACTGGGAAACATCGTTCATTGCGCGTTACTTCCTTGTTTCATGTGCCGCGATGTGCCGCGCGGGCTTCCTGCATCAGCGCCTCGATCTGGTCGGCGGCGACCGGCACGTCGCGCGTCATCAGTTCGCAACCGGTCGGCGTGACTATCGCGTCGTCCTCGATGCGGATGCCGATGTTCCAGTAGCGCTCGGGGACGCCTTCGGTCGGCCGGATATACAGGCCGGGCTCGATCGTCAGCGTCATCGACGTTTGCAGCGTGCGCCACGGCAGCGCGCCCGCTTCGTCGCGCGGCGCGCCGCGTTCGCGGTAGTCGCCGACATCGTGCACGTCCATGCCGAGCCAGTGGCCGGTGCGGTGCATATAGAAGGGCGTGTAGGCGCGCTCCGCGATCACGTCGTCGACGGAGGCGAACTTCGCGCGCTCGATGATGCCGGTGTCGAGCAAGCCCTGCGACAGCACGCGCACGGCGGCCTGATGCGGGTCGTCGAAGGTGGCGCCGGCGCGGGTGGCGTCGATCGCGGCCTGCTGCGCGGCCAGCACGATGTCGTACAGCTCGCGCTGCGCCGGCGTGAAGCGGCCGCTGGCGGGAAAGGTGCGGGTGATGTCGGACGCGTAGCCGTCGAGTTCGCAGGCCGCGTCGATCAGAATCAGGTCGCCGTCCTGGGCAATCGCGTTGCCGGCCGGGTAGTGCAGCACGCAGGCGTTTGCGCCGGCCGCGACGATCGACGTGTAAGCCGGCGCCTGCGCGCCGAACTTGCGGAACGTGTAGAGCAGTTCGGCTTCGAGTTCGTACTCGCGCACGCCCGGATGGCAAGCGGCCATGGCGCGACGATGCGCCTGGGCGGAAATCTGCCCGGCCCGGCGCATGATGGCGAGTTCGTGATCGTCCTTGATAAGCCGCATCTCGTCGAGCAACGGGATGAGGTCGCGCGCGGTCGCCGGCGCGGCGACGCCGCCGCGGCTTTGGGCGCGCACCGCGTCGAGCCAGCCGCGCACCCGTTCGTCCAGTTGCGCCGAAGCGCCGAGCGCGTAATGCAGCGACGGCTTGTCGGCGAGCAGGCGCGGCAGTTGCACATCGATTTCGGCGACGGCGAACGCGGCGTCGAAACCAAAGGCCTCGCGCGCGCCGTCAGGGCCGAAGCGGAAACCTTCCCACGTTTCGCGCTCGACGTTTTTCTCGCGGCAGAACAGCACCGAAGCCGGTTCGCCGGGCGCGGCACTGGCGTCGAGCACCAGCAGCGCCTCGGGCTCGGTGAAACCGGTCAGGTAATAGAAGTAGCTGTCGTGCCGATAGGGATAATCGGCGTCCCGGTTGCGTAGCGCTTCCGGCGCGGTGGGAACGATGGCGACGCCTCCGCCCGCTGCCCGCAGCGCGGCGAGTACGCGCTCACGGCGCGTGCGGTAGACGTCGATGGCGATGGTGGGTTCGGTCGGCTGGTTCATCGTGCGATTGTAGCGCCCATGCGCGGAGTTATTTTGCGCGGGATACTCATGGAAGCGGCGGCTGACGCGCCCGCCGCGCTGTTGCAATCCGTCCACAGCAAGCCCCAGTGCGGCTCGCGAAGCGCCGGCGCGACGCTTCTGAACGCTCGTGAACGCCGCCAAGCACTTATACTTTCGCCGGATTCAGATAAAGGCAGATGGTAATGATGAAACTCATCGGTTCGCTCACCAGCCCCTTCGTGCGTAAAGCGCGGATCGTGCTGGCGGACAAAAAGATCGACTACGAACTGGTGCCCGAGAATGTCTGGGCGCCGGATACCCACATTCACACTTTCAATCCGCTCGGCAAGGTGCCGTGCCTCGTGATGGAAGATGGCGAAGCGGTGTTCGACTCGCGGGTGATCTGTGAATACGTGGATACGCTTTCGCCGGTCGGCAAGCTGATTCCGCAGTCGGGACGCGAGCGCGTCGAGGTTCGCTGCTGGGAAGCGCTCGCCGACGGCGTGCTGGACGCGGCAGTGCTGATTCGCCTCGAATTTACGCAGCGCGCGCCGGAGCAGCGCGTGGACGCGTGGGTGGCGCGCCAGCAACGCAAGATCGACGAAGCCCTGATCGCGATGGGGCAGGGACTGGGCAGCAAGACGTGGTGCGCGGGCAATCACTACACGCTTGCCGATATCGCGCTGGGTTGTGCATTGGGTTATCTGGATTTCCGCATGCCGGAATTGAACTGGCGCGAGCCGTATCCGAATCTGGACAAACATTTCCAGAAGCTCTCGCTGCGTCAGTCGTTCATCGATACGGTGCCGTCAGACTGAATAGGCGGTTTTGAATAAGGTAATCCGCCATCGCGCGAAGTTTGCAAAATAGTGTCATTCAAGCTTCCAGAATCATAACTACAGCTTACATTTGTGGTAAAAGTGCGCCTGCCCGTCAGGCGCATTTTTTTGTCTGTCGTGGGGCGTAAATGCGTTCATGCAGGTTTATGCAATTTACATATCGGTTTCTTTTTCTGCCGATATGCAACCTGTTGCGAACAGGCGGTGCATTAAGAGCGCGCCGCTGAAATGAATAACATCGCAGAGAGACTTCCACCATGAAATCGTACCGCTTTGCCATTGCCGCTTCCGCCTGCGCCTTATTTGCAGCGTGCTCGAATATCAGCAACGTCGATCCGTCCGCGCTGATCAAATCAGGCCAGATGGCCACCCAGGCTGCCACGCTGAGCGACACCGACGTGCGCGCTCTGACCGATAAGTCGTGCACGCAACTGGACAGCGAAAACAAGATTGCCGCCGCGAACAGCAATTACCAGAAGCGCCTGAACAAGATCGCCGCGCAACTGGGCGACAACATCAACGGCACGCCGGTGAACTACAAGGTGTACATGACCAAGGACGTCAACGCGTGGGCCATGGCGAACGGCTGCGTGCGCGTCTACAGCGGTCTCATGGACATGATGAACGACAACGAAGTGCGCGGCGTGGTCGGCCATGAAATGGGCCATGTGGCGCTCGGCCACACGAAGAAGGCGATGCAGGTCGCGTATGCGACTTCGGCGGCGCGCTCGGTGGCGTCGTCGGCGGGTGGTGTGGCGGGCGCGCTGTCCGGTTCGCAACTCGGCGACTTTTCCGAGAAGCTGATTAACGCGCAATTCTCGCAAACCCAGGAAAGCGCAGCGGACGATTATTCGTTCGACTTGCAGAAAAAGAAGAATCTCGATCCGTCGGGATTGGTGACGGCATTCAACAAGCTCGCCGCATTGGATGGCGGTAAATCGAGTATGTTGAGTTCGCACCCGGCGTCGCCGGCGCGTGCGCAGCATATTCAGCAGCGCATTGCTTCGAACCAGTAAAGTTTGATTGGGCTAAAAACGCGCGCTCGCGGTATTCCGCGGCGCGCGTTTTTTACTGCTGTATTTTCGGGGTGGTTTGATTCGCGCGCCGCTTTCAAATAGGCGGCGCGCGGAATCGATGCGATTTAATCGCGCGGCTTATTGTTTGCCGTTGCGGCGCCGCGTAATGCCCGGTCCGAACGCAAAGCCGAATGCCAGCAGCAGTAACGAAACCGCCAGCACGGTGTTATTGCCGCTCGTGATGTAAGGCGTGTTGCCCGTAGTGCCTTGCACGGTGACATCGAGCGAGCCGATCGTGTACGGCGTCAGGCGCCCGATCACCTTGCCATGTGCGTCGATCGCGGCGGTCATGCCGGTGTTGGTCGCGCGCAGCATCGGGCGGCCGGTTTCCAGCGAGCGCATGCGCGCGATCTGCAAATGCTGGTCGAGTGCGATCGTGTCGCCGAACCACGCGAGATTGGTCGAGTTGACCAGCACGCCGGCGGGTGTTGCGCTTTCGCGGATGGTCCGCGCGATCTCTTCGCCGAAAATGTCTTCGTAGCAGATGTCGACGGCGACCGGCTGGTTGTGCACCATGAATGGCTTCTGCACCGGCGCGCCACGGAAGAAATCGCCGAGCGGAATGCTCATCAGATTGACGAACCAGCGGAAGCCCCACGGCACGAATTCGCCGAACGGCACGAGGTGATGCTTGTCGTAGCGATACACGTCGCGCGTGCCGGGCGTGACGCCGAACAGGCTGTTCGTATAGTCGATCACCTGGCCCTCCGGCGTGATCGTGCCGCCGATCGCGCCGAACAGGATCGCGCTGCCGGTCGAGTCCGAGAAGTTGCGCACCGCCGAGGCGAACGGCGCCGGCAATTGCTGCGCGAGCACGGGGATGGCGGTTTCGGGCGTGACGATCAGATCGGCCGGTTTCGAGGTGATCATCTGCTGAAACTGATCGATCGCGGCGCGCATGCCGGATTCCTCGAACTTCATTTCCTGTTTGACATTGCCTTGCAGCAGACGCACGGTCAGCGGCGCGTTGGCCGGCACGGTCCATTGCACGAGCGGCAGCAGCAGGCCGGCGGCGATCAGCGCCAAGGCGATGATGGCCGGCACGGCTACCTGCGCCAAGCCGGGTTTCGTGGCGGTGTTGCGGTCGCTGCCGTTTCTGGCGCTATTATTGCCGTTGTTGCTGAGGTCAACGCCGCCGTTGCGGGCCGCTTTGCGCGAAGAGAGCAGCGCCAGCACCGCCTGCACGATCAGCGCGGCCACCAGCGCCAGCATCCAGCCGACGCCGTACACGCCCGCCACCGGCGCAAAGCCGGCAAACGGTCCGTCCACTTGAGCATAACCGCTCGCCAGCCACGGAAAGCCTGTGAACACCGTGCCGCGCAACCATTCGCCGATCGCCCACGCGCTCGCGAACGCCAGCGCGCCGTGCCAGGTCGGCGAGAACGGCGTGTCGTCGTCCATGGCCGCGCCGTTGCGCGCGTGACCGGCGCAGAACGACCAGACGCCGGCTGCCAGCGCGGGATAAATCGCCAGATACAGCGAGAACAGCACGACGGCGGCGCCGGCGAGCGGCGCCGCCATGCCGCCGTAGAAATGCATGCTGACGTAGAGCCACCACACGCCGGTCACGAAATTACCGAAGCCGAACGCGCCGCCCGTCAGCGCCGCGCTTTTCCAGCCGGTGCTGCGTGTGAGCCACGCGAAGAAGAACGCGAAGATCGCGAGTTCGAGCCAGCCGCCGTGCGGCGTTGGCGCGAACGAGAGCGTATTGGCCGCGCCCGCCGCCAGCGCGACGAGGTAATGCCAGCGCGGCAGCGTGCGGCCGCGCGTTTGCTGGGCGGCAGAAGCGCTCACGCCGCGGCGCGAACGGGAAGTCATCGGGTCGGCCATTGTTGCGCGGTCGGCGTGAGGAGTTGAAGAAGCGGGAAAGATCCAGCGAAAAGCCGGATCAGGTCTGCACGTGCTGCGCTTCGCGCTCGCGCTGGCCCGCGAGCGGATCGCGGCGCACCAGCAGCATGTGAATCTGGCGGGCATCGCCGCGCAGAATCTCGAAGATCAGATCGTCGAGGCGGACTTTTTCGCCACGATGCGGCACCCGTCCGAAGTGGTGTGTGACGAGCCCACCGATCGTGTCGACTTCGTCGTCCGAATAGTGCGTGCCGAAGGCCTCGTTGAACTGTTCGATTTCGGTCAGCGCGCGCACGCGGAAACGTCCGTCCGGCGAGGCGATGATATTGCCGCTTTCCTCGTCGAAATCGTATTCGTCTTCAATGTCGCCGACGATCTGTTCCAGCACGTCTTCGATCGTGATCAGGCCAGCCACGCCGCCGTATTCGTCGACCACCACCGCGAGGTGATTGCGATTCACACGGAAGTCGTGCAGCAGCACGTTCAGGCGCTTCGATTCGGGGATGAACACGGCGGGGCGCAGCATGCCGCGCACGTCGAATTCTTCTTCGGCGTAGTAGCGCAGCAGGTCTTTGGCCAGCAGCACGCCGATGATGTTGTCGCGATTGCCCTCGTAGACCGGATAGCGCGAGTGCGCTTTTTCCAGCACGTACGGGATGAATTCGGCGGGATTGTCCGCGATATTGATCGCGTCCATTTGCGCCCGCGGCACCATGATGTCGCGCGCGCTGAGTTCGGACACCTGGAACACGCCTTCGATCATCGACAGCGAGTCGGCGTCGATCAGGTTGCGCTCGTGCGCGTCCTGCAGAATTTCCAGAAGTTCGGCGCGCGAGTCGGGCTCGGGCGAGATGAAGTCGGTCAGACGCTCGAGGAGTGAGCGCTTTTCCTGCGGTTTGTCGAGTTGGCGTCGACTGGGATACGTGTCGTTCATGGTAGTGCGCCCGGCAAGACTGGGCGCGCTGTTGCAGAGCATTAAGGATACACCAGGCACATGGCAGGACCGTGTCCCGCCCGGCTGGGCGATGAGTGAAGCTGGGGTGAAGCGGCTCCGCCGTGAGGGCAGGCGTGGGTCAATCCTAACTGATTACGCGCGGAAAAGCGTTTTCGGGAAAAAAAGCGCCGGTCGGCGGGGTTATTTCTGGTCCGCTTTCTGGCCGGCTTTCACGCTTGCTTCGCGGCTTGCTTCGCGGCTTTCCTCGCGGCACCGTTCGAGCAACGCTTCGAGTGCGCGGTCGGGCATTCCGCTCTCACGCAGCGCATGCACTGTCCGGCTAACGTAGTCGAGCGTGGTGCCATAGCGCCCGCTCGCGCAGCCGAACACGGTTTTGACGATGTCGTCGCGCAACTTGCCGGTGTAGCTCGGCACGTCGCGGCGCATGACGAAGGCGAGTGCGTCGACGCGCCGGCCGTCGGCGAGCACGCACGGCAGCCACGCCGGGCGGTATGAACCCATCGCCATTTCGCGGCGCCAGAGCGCTTCGAGATGCGGCATCGAGCCTTCGGCCGCGAGCCGGAATGCGATGCCGGTGCACGAACCGCCGCGATCGAGCGCGAGCACGAGGCCCGGCTGTTCGGGCGTGCCGCGATTCACACGCGACCACAGGTAGAGCCCCCGGTGATAGCCGTGGACCTTGGATCGGGTGGCTTCGACGGTGGGCAGGCCGGGATTCCAGATCAGCGAGCCGTAGCCGAACAGCCACAGGTCGCTCTTGCGGTCCCAGTCGCGCAACGTGCATTCGAGCGATGCGCGCAATTCCTCGTCCGTCAGCAGCCGGGATTCGCCGAGCGCCGGCGGATAGTCCGGGCAGGGCGTTCGGGTGTCGGCTTCAGGAGAAGAGGTGCTCACGATGGTTTTGAACGGACTGGACGTTGGCGACGCGGGGTGATCGACGCCTACTGATAAGGGTCGGGAAAGCCGAGCTTGGCCAGGATTTCCGTTTCGATTGCTTCCATTTCCTCGGCTTCTTCCTCGACTTCGTGGTCGTAGCCCTGGGCGTGGAGTGTGCCGTGGACGAGCAGATGCGCATAGTGCGCGATGAGCGGCTTACCCTGTTCGGCGGCTTCCTTCTCGACCACCGGACAGCACAGGATCAGGTCACCCGTCACCGGATCGTCTTCCGATTCGGCGTACGCGAAGGTCAGCACATTGGTCGAATAATCCTTGCCGCGATAGGTGCGGTTCAGCGTGCGGCCTTCATCGGCATCGACGAAACGCACGGTCAGTTCGCCGTCCGCGAAGAGCGCCGCCTTGATCCAGCCGGCCACGGTGGCGCGCGGCAGCAGCGCCTTGTGTTCCGGCCAGCTCCTGGCGGCGGGGAATTGCAGATTCAACGTCAGTTTCGGGGCGCGGCTCATGCGGTTTCTTTGTGATGCGTTTTTACGTTCGTTGCGGATGCGGGCGCTTAGCGCGAATCCGCCGGACTGGCGGTTTTCTGCGAATGCGCATCGTACGCCTCCACAATTCGCGCGACCAGCGGATGCCGCACCACGTCAGCGCTGGTAAAGCGCGTGAGCGCGATGCCGCGCACGTCGGCCAGCACCTGCTGCGCTTCGATCAGCCCGCTCTTGTGGCCGCGCGGCAAGTCGACCTGGGTCGTGTCGCCGGTCACCACCGCCTTCGAGCCGAAGCCGATCCGCGTGAGGAACATCTTCATCTGTTCGGGCGTGGTGTTCTGCGCCTCGTCGAGGATGATGAACGCGTGGTTCAGCGTGCGGCCACGCATGTAGGCGAGCGGCGCGATTTCGATCATCTGCCGTTCGAACATCTTGGCGGTCTTGTCGAAGCCGAGCAGGTCGTACAGCGCGTCATACAAAGGACGCAGATACGGATCGACCTTTTGCGCCAGATCGCCCGGCAAGAAGCCAAGACGCTCGCCTGCTTCGACCGCAGGACGCGTCAGCACGATGCGCTTGACCTGGTCGCGTTCGAGCGCGTCTACCGCGCAAGCTACCGCGAGATAGGTCTTGCCGGTGCCGGCCGGACCGATGCCGAAGGTCACGTCGTGCGAGATGATCTGCTTCAGATACTCGCGCTGCGCCGGCGTACGGCCGCGCAGATCCGCGCGGCGCGTGTACAGCTTCGGGCCGAGTTCTTCGAGGTCGTCGTCGCCGGCGTCGGCGGGCTCGTCGAACGGGTGGTCCGGATTGCCGGGGAAGCGCGGGTCCAGCGCTTGAGTGCCATGGCCGTTGCCGTTCGCGCGATGCCGTGCCGGCTGACGCACTTCAACGAGCGCGAGCTGGATGTCGTCGACCGACAGTGGCTTCTGTGAGTTGTCGTAGAACTTCTCGAGCGCGGTGAGCGCGAGTTTCGCGCCGCGTCCGCGAATCGTGATGCGGTGGCCACGGCGTTGCAGCGTTACATCGAGCGCCTGCTCGATCTGGCGCAGATTCTCATCGAGCGGGCCGCAGAGGTTGGCGAGCCGCGCGTTGTCTTCGCGCGGTGCGGTGAATTCCAGATGCTGCTGAGTGGTCTTCAAGGCGGTGGGTCGATCCTGTCGGTTTCGATACGCGGGTTTGCGTCGCTTAATGGGTCGTGGCCGGGGCGTCGTCATGAACCAGCACGAGCTCGCCACGTAGCGAATGTGGGTACGCTTTGACGATTTTCACGTCGACCATCTGGCCGATCAGCCTTGCGTGCGACGCGACCGGCGCCGGGAAATTCACCACCCGGTTGTTCTCGGTGCGGCCGGCGAGTTCGTTCGGATCCTTGCGGGCCGGGCGCTCGACCAGTATGCGCTCGATCTTGCCGACCATCGAATCGCTGATGCGCTGCACGTTTTCCTCGATGGTGGCCTGCAAATGTTGCAGACGCTTGAGCTTCACTTCGCGCGGCGTGTCGTCATGCAGATTCGCGGCCGGCGTGCCGGGACGCGGGCTGTAGATGAACGAGAAGCTGGTGTCGTACTTCATCTCGTGCACGAGCGCCATCATCTTGTCGAAGTCTTCTTGCGTCTCGCCGGGGAAACCGACGATCATGTCCGTGGAAAGCGACAGGTCAGGGCGGATTGCGCGCAGCTTGCGGATCACGGACTTGTATTCGAGCACCGTGTAGCCACGCTTCATGGCCATCAAAATGCGATCCGAGCCGTGCTGCACCGGCAAATGCAGGTGGCTGACGAGCTTCGGCACCTTCGCGTAGGTGTCGATCAGACGCTGCGTGAATTCCTTCGGATGCGACGTGGTGTAGCGAATCCGTTCGATGCCCGGAATATCCGCGACGTATTCGATCAACTGAGCGAAGTCGGCGATTTCCGTCGAACCCAGCGTGAGGCCGGCGCGATAGGCGTTCACGTTCTGGCCGAGCAGCGTGACTTCGCGCACGCCTTGATCGGCGAGGCCGGCGATTTCGGTTAGCACGTCATCCAGCGGACGCGACACTTCTTCGCCGCGCGTGTACGGCACGACGCAATAGCTGCAGTACTTGCTGCAGCCTTCCATGATCGATACGAACGCGCTCGGGCCGTCGACGCGCGCCGGCGGCAGGTGATCGAACTTTTCGATTTCCGGGAACGAGATGTCCACTTGCGCGCGGCCGCTTTCACGGCGCTTGTCGATCATTTGCGGCAGACGGTGCAGCGTTTGCGGGCCGAACACCAGATCGACGTACGGCGCGCGCGACACGATCGCCGCGCCTTCCTGGCTCGCCACGCAACCACCCACACCGATGATCAGATTCGGATTCGCTTCCTTCAGCTCGCGCACGCGGCCGAGGTCGGAGAACACTTTTTCCTGCGCTTTTTCGCGCACCGAGCACGTGTTGAACAGAATGACGTCCGCGTCTTCCGGCGTGTCAGTCTTGACGAGCCCTTCAGCCGCGCCGAGTACGTCGACCATTTTGTCGGAGTCGTACTCGTTCATCTGGCAGCCAAAGGTCTTTACATAAACTTTCTTGGTCATCGAATTTCGCCGGTCGCAGTGGTTAACCTGGGGGCGTCGTTTAAAAGGTGAAGAGGGCGAAACGTGCGAGCGGGCCGCGGGGCGGCGCTTATTTACCGTCATGGGCCGCTGCGGGCTGCCTCTGTGGGCTGCCGCTGTGGCCTGTTTTCAGGGCACGTTTGCAGCGTAGCTCAATATTATAGCCCTTCGCGCGATGCGGTTTCCCCGGCCGCCTGGCGGCGCGGACGCTCCGGCGGCAAGCCCAGCAGACCTTCCAGTTCGTCCGACACCTGCGCGAAACGCTCGCTCAGGAAATCCAGCAACACGCGCACGCGTGGCGCCATGAAGCGGTTGCGATGGTAGAGCGCGTGCAGCGGCGCATCCGGATAACGCCACTCCGGCAGCAGGATCTTCAGGCCGTCGGCGCGCAGGTCGGCTTCCACGTCCCACATCGACTTGATCACGATGCCGTAGCCGCGCAGCGCCCATTCGCGGGCGACGGCGCCGTCGTTGGTCTCGCGGGAGGTTTCGAACGGCACGGTGTAGTGCTGCACCTCGTCGCCGCGCGTGAAGCGCCACTCGTTCGCCAGCCCGGTGGCGGTGGCCAGCACGATGCAGTCGAAATTGGCCAGATCGTGCGGATCTTTCGGTTCGCCCTTACGCGCGATGTAGTCCGGCGACGCGCACAGCACGCGCCGGTTCGGCGCCAGCTTGCGGGCGACCAGCGAACTGTCCTGCGGCACGCCGAAGCGGATCGCCAGATCGATGTCCTCCTGCACCAGATTTGCCAGCGAGTCCGACAAAGTGAGCGCGAAGGTCACTTCCGGATACAGCGCGTTGAATTCGTCGAGCCAGTGCATCAGCAGATTACGGCCGAAGTCCGAGGTCGCCGATACCCGCACTTTGCCGCGCACGACGCCTTGGCCGGCTTGCAGTGCGGCTTCGGCGTCGTCGAGCGATTGCAGCGCCTGACGGCAGCAATTCAGGTACAGGCGGCCCTCGTCGGTGAGCCTGAGCTGACGGGTGGTGCGTTCGAACAGGCGCGTTTTGAGGCCGGCTTCGAGCTTGGCAAGGCGCGCGCTGGCGGCGGCCGGCGTCAGTCCCATCTTGCGGCCGGCCGCCGACAGGCTGCCCTGCTGCGCGGCTTCGACGAATAGACGGATGTCACCGAGGTTGTCCATGGAGAATTTTTCAAATGAGATTTGAAAATGCTTCAAATGCTACGCCAATTATCAAATTGACGCGCAGCCTCGACAATGGCGCTCATGGAAAACCCTGGGACCGCCCACGCCATGCAGCTCGATCACGCGACCATCGTTACCGCCGACCTCGACACGGCCCGACGTTTTTTCGTCGACGCGGCCGGATTGACCCAAGGCGCACGGCCGGCGTTTTCGGTTGACGGCTACTGGCTTTACGCGAACGGCCGCCCGCTGATCCATCTGATCGACGCGACGGTGCCCGCCGCGGCCGGCAGGACGGCGCCGCGCATCGACCACATCGCGTTCCGGCTGGAGAGTGCCGCCGAATGGCAGGCGCTGCTCGGTCGCCTGCATGCACACGGTGTCGATTATCGAACCGCACGCGTGCCGCAAATGGGACCGCAAGAGGCACAGGCGCAACTGTTCGTGGCGCTCGCGCCGGGCGTCGTCGTCGAATTCGTGACGGCGCTGCATCACGCTGAAATTTAATCCTGGAGAAGAGAAATGCCCATTCCATTACTGGCGCTGGCGATCAGCGCGTTCGCAATCGGCACGACGGAGTTCGTGATCATGGGCTTGCTGCCCGAGGTGGCGCGCGATCTGGCGGTGTCGATTCCGTCGGCGGGTTTGCTGGTGAGCGGGTACGCGCTCGGCGTCGCCGTCGGTGCGCCGTTGCTCGCGGTGGTGACCAGCAAGATGCCGCGCAAGTTGGCGCTGCAACTGCTTATGGGCGTGTTCATCGTCGGCAATACGCTGTGCGCGATCGCGTCCAGCTATTCCGTGCTGATGATCGCGCGTGTGGTGACGTCGTTCGCGCATGGCTCGTTTTTCGGCATTGGCGCGGTGGTGGCGGCTTCGCTCGTGCCGGCCGAAAAGCGCGCCAGCGCGATTGCGCTCATGTTCACCGGCCTGACGCTGGCGAACGTGCTCGGCGTGCCGTTCGGCACGTTCGTCGGCCAGGAGTTCGGCTGGCGCGCGGCGTTCTGGATCGTCAGCGCGTTCGGCGTGCTGTCGCTCGCGGGTGTCACGACGCTGGTGCCGAATCGTCATGACGCAGGTCCGGTCGGACTCGGTCATGAAGTGCGCGTGTTGAAGGATCCGCAAGTCTGGACCGCGCTCGCCATGACGGTGCTCGGCTTCGGCGGCGTGTTCGTCGTGTTCACCTACATAGCGCCGATTCTCGAGCAGGTGAGCGGCTTCTCGCCGCGCGGCGTCACGCTGATTCTGGTGCTGTTCGGCGTGGGCCTCACGATCGGCAATACGGTCGGCGGCAAGTTGGCGGACCGTGCACTGATGCCGTCGCTGATGGGCATTCTGGTTGCGCTCGCGGTGGTGATGGCGATCTTCGCGCGCACCAGCCATTCGCAAGTGGCCGCGGCGATCACGATCTTCGTGTGGGGCATTGCTGCGTTCGCCACGGTGCCGCCGTTGCAAATGCGCGTAGTCGAAAAAGCGGCCGCGGCGCCGAATCTGGCTTCGACGCTGAATATCGGTGCGTTTAACGTCGGCAATGCGGGCGGCGCGTGGCTTGGCGGTCTGGTGATCAATCACGGCCATTCGCTCGATACCTTGCCTTGGGTGGCGGCTGCGGTCAGCGTGGCGGCGTTGTTGCTAACCTGGTTCGCGGCGCGGATGGATGCGCCGGCGTCGACGGTTGCGCAAGGGGCGTAAGCACGCTCCGGTCCGTGAACTGGCCGCCGTCACGCCCTTATGAAAGATTCGCACAAGCATTGCGGAAAACGTCCTCCGCAATGCTGATAACAGTGTGAAGATAACTTCGTTGGGCGCGGCGGGGCGCGATGCTATCTTGCTTCCACTAACCGTTTGCCCGCCGTCCGGCGGCGCTCCTGGAGGCAATCATGCATTCCCCGCTTGCGCTGGTTCGCGATCCCACGGCTGACACCGATACGTCGCCGCGTGCCGCTGAACCTTTCGCCGCACTTGAACATCTGGTCGGTGTGAATCTCGCCCGTTTGCGCGCCGAGCGGCAACTGTCGCTCGATGCTTTGGCCCGCGCGTCCGGCGTCTCTCGCGCCATGCTCGCGCAGATCGAATCGGCGCGCAGCGTGCCGTCCATCAAGGTGCTGTGCAAGGTGGCGGCGGCATTGAAGGTGTCGGTGGCGGCTTTCTTGCGGCGTCACGCGACGAACGGCTTCGAGCATTTGCCGGCGGAGCGCTCGTCGCGTGTCGTCAGTTCGAACGGACGCTATTCGGCCCGGCCGCTTTATCCCGACGCCGAACCGACCGCTGCCGAGTTCCACGAGTTGCGTATCGCGCCGTTGCATACCGAAGTCGGCACGCGTCGCGCGCCGGGCACGACGGTGAATCTGGTGGTGAGCGAAGGCACGCTGGAAGTCAGCGTCCACGATCAACGCCAGTTGCTGGCCACCGGCGACGCGATCGTGTTCGACGCCGACCAGCCGCATAGCCTGCGCAATCCCGGCGATACGGAAGCGCGCGCGTTTCGCGTGACGTTGAAGGCGGAGACGCCGCCGCGCTGGGACGTGCCCGCGCACCACGAGCCGGCGCGCGAAGTCGCACCGGTTTGATCGGCATCTTTTGCGGACGGATGCTCCGAGTGAGAGATCTCCGTCTGATCAGTAGGGTTGCGCTGCACGTGCGGCGCGGCTGTTGTATGCTTTGCCAGCCGGTCGATCCGGCAATCAGTGCGTCTTCAGGGCGGGGCGAAATTCCCCACCGGCGGTATACCGGCAGCGCGAAAGCGTGAGCCGGCGAGCCCGCGAGCGCCCACGTCGTGCGGTCTTCGAAACAGGAAAGACTGAAGTGGGGTCAGCAGATCTGGTGAGAAGCCAGAGCCGACGGTTAGAGTCCGGATGGAAGAAGATGTGCAGATAGTCATGTTCGTTTCCGTGGCGCCGCCTGCAGGTCGAGGCGGTGCGCGAGCGTCGCTTTGCGCGGCGTTCAACGGCGCGTCTTTGTCTGTTTGCAATGCCCTGAAACGTTTCTCGCCCAACTTTTGCGATGAGCGTTTCAATCATGACCTTTGCTACTTTCCCTGCTCCGTCGACGATTGCGGATAGCGCATTCCTCGACCTCCCGCTGCTCGACACCGAAGCCATTCCGCCGCGTATCGCCGCCGCCTTGCAAGCCATGCGCGATGGCCGCGCCGTCGTTCTGCAAGACGACCACGACCGTGAGAACGAAGCCGATCTGATCGTGTCCGCCGAGCGTCTGTCCGTCGAAACCATGGCGTTGCTGATCCGCGAATGCAGCGGCATCGTGTGCCTGTGTTTGCCCGACGAGAAAATCCGCGCGCTTGAATTGCCGCCCATGGCCGTCAACAACGAAAGCCGTCACGGCACCGCGTTCACGGTCTCGATCGAAGCGCGCGACGGTGTGACCACCGGCGTGTCTGCGCTCGATCGCGTGACGACGATTCGCGCCGCGATCGCCGACACGGCGAAGCCTGCCGATATCGTGCGTCCCGGTCACGTGTTCCCGTTGCGTGCGCAACCCGGCGGCGTGCTGGCTCGCCGCGGCCACACCGAAGGCACGGTCGACCTCGCGATTCTGGCGGGTCTGAAGCCGGCCGGCGTGCTGTGCGAACTGATGAACCCGGACGGCACGATGACGCGCGGCGCCGACGTGGAGCGCTTCGCCGCGCAACACAATCTGCCGATGCTGACCATCGCCGAGCTGGTGGAGTTTCGTCAGGCGCTGGCGCAGGCGCGCGAATGCGTGGCTGACGAAGCCTGAAGCGCGGGGAGTGCGAACGCGTGACACGACGCGCGCGCTCGCTTGCAGTGGCGATGTGAAAAAGCCGGCTCGCGCAGCCGCTTTTCGTATTAACGCGAACGGCTGCGATTGCTGCTGTCGAATTCGCCGCGTGCATGGGCATTCCAGCCGCCTTTTCCATTGCCGCGAACGGCTGCGTTGCATGTCGTCGAATTTGCTGCGCTCAATGGCAATGCAGCAGCTTTTTCGGATGCCGCGAACGCCTACGACTGCACGTCGCCAAATTCTCCGCGTACACCGGCTTCAACCAGCGCGGGCAATTCATCCATATGCTGCATGATCCGCGTCATGCCCATCTTGCGCAGCGCGTCCGCGTAGCCATCGGGAATATGGCTCGCGCCGACGAACGCGATCGTCTTCATGCCCGCCGCGCGCGCGGCATTCAAACCCGCCACGCTGTCTTCCACCACCACGCATCTTGACGGCTCCACGCCCAGCGTTTTCGCGGCGAACAGATACACATCGGGATACGGCTTCGGCCGCGCCACCTGTTCCGCGCTGAAAATGCGTTCGCCGAAAATCTGCTGCAAACCCGCGCGCCGCACCGACGCATTCACGCGCGCCATCCGGCTGTTCGATACGACGGCGGCCGGCAACGTGACGCGTTGCAACGCGTCGCGCACGCCGTTGATCGGACTGAGCGAAGCCGCGAGTTCGAGTTCGACGTTGTGTTCGATGGTGTCGAAAAAATTCGCGGGCAACGTGATATCGAACGACTTCTCGATGCCTTCGAGAAAGCGCGACGTTTGCTGACCAAAGGCCGTCTTCACGATGGGTTCGAAGTCGAGGCTGGGGAACGTGGCGCTCAGCGTTTCGAGCATCACGCGGTCAGCGATGATTTCACTGTCGACGAGCACGCCGTCGCAGTCACAGATGAGGTGGTCGATCATGCCTGAAAACGGAAAGCGAAGCGCATGAGCAAGGCAATTGCAAGTTCATGCGCGGTAAGTGAAAGCGTCATGATACGTGCTTTGGCGGCGCCTGAGCGGCGCCGCTGCTTTCCGTGACTTCTTGGCTCAGGCGCACCGCGATGTACGCCCGAGTGAACCCTGCCTACGCCGCGCAGATCAATGCACGTGCAGATACAGGTACAAACACGCCGCCGCCGCGCCGCCCAGCAGCGGGCCGCAAACCGGAATCCACGCATAGTGCCAGTCGCTGTCGCGCTTGCCCGGAATCGGCAGCAGCGCGTGCATCAAACGCGGCGACAGATCACGAGCGGGACTCATCGCGTAACCGGTCGGGCCGCCGAGCGAGATGCCGATGCCGAGGACCAGCAGGCCGACCGGGAGCGCATCGAGCGCACCGAGGCCGACTTGCGGCGAAGCCAGATACAGCACGCCCAGAATCAGCACGAAGGTGGCGATCATTTCCGTGAGCAGGTTGTGCGGCACGCTGCGTATTGCCGGCGAGGTGCAGAACACGCCGAGCTTCACATCGGCGTCGCCTTCTTTGGCGAAGTGCTGCCGATACGCGATCCATACGAGCAGCGCGCCGGCCATGCCGCCGAGCATTTGCGCCGCGATATAGCCGGGCACCTTGGCCCAGGCGAACTTGCCGGCCAGCGCGAGGCTGATGGTCACGACAGGATTCAGATGAGCGCCGCTGAACGACGCGGTGACGTAGACGGCGATGAACACGGCCATCGCCCAGCCCATGACGATCACGATCAGGTCCGCGCCTTTGCCTTTGGTGCGCGCGAGCAGCACGTTGGCGACGGCGCCGTCGCCGAGCAGCACCACGAGCGCAGTGCCGATGAATTCAGCAATGTAAGGTGACATTGTTTGGTATCCGAAATATTGTTGTCAGGGAAGCCGCGGGATGAGCGGCTTCTTTATCGATGGAAGAGAAGGTTGAAAAAGATGCTCAGGGCGTGTCGGCCCAGGCCTTCGCGGCGCGAATCGCGCGCTGCCAGCCGTCGAGGCATTGCTTGACTTCGGCGTGCGGCAGCGCGGGCGTGAAGCGGCAGTCGAGCTTCCACTGGCTTTGCAATTCGTCGACGTCTTTCCAGTAACCCACCGCGAGACCGGCCAGGTAAGCCGCGCCCAATGCGGTGGTTTCCGCCACCTTGGGGCGCACCGCGTCGACGCCGAGAATATCCGCCTGAAATTGCATCAGCAGATTGTTGGCGCAGGCGCCGCCGTCCACCCGCAATTCGCCAATGCGAATGCCGGAGTCGGCTTCCATCGCTTTCAAGACATCGAGCGATTGGTAGGCGATCGAATCGAGCGCGGCGCGCGCAATATGCGCGGAGGACGTGCCGCGCGTCACGCCGAACAGCGTGCCGCGAGCACGCGCGTTCCAATGCGGCGCACCGAGGCCGGCGAACGCGGGCACCAGATACACGCCGTCGGAGTGGGACACGCTGCGTGCCAGCGTTTCGATCTCAGCAGCATTTTTGATGATGCCGAGGCCGTCGCGCAGCCATTGCACCACGGCGCCGCCAATGAAGATGCTGCCTTCGAGCGCGTAATTGATCTGATCGCCGATCTGCCACGCTATCGTGGTGACGAGATTGTTCTTCGATTCAATCGGCTTGTCGCCGGTGTTCATCACGAGGAAGCAACCGGTGCCGTAGGTGTTCTTCACCATGCCCGACTCCGTGCACATCTGCCCGAAGAGGGCGGCGTGCTGATCGCCGGCGATGCCCGCGAGCGGAATCTTGGAAGCGAACACGGTGGTCTTGGTTGGCCCGTACACTTCCGACGAAGCCCGCACGTCCGGCAGCATGCTGCGCGGAATGTCGAGCGCTTCGAGCAGTTCATCGTCCCACTTCAGCGAGTGGATGTTGAAGAGCATCGTGCGCGACGCGTTGGTGACGTCGGTGACGTGCAGGCCGCCCTTGGTGAAATTCCACACCAGCCAGCTGTCCACAGTACCGAACGCGAGGCGGCCCTGTCTGGCCTTTTCGCGCGCGCCTTCGACGTTATCGAGAATCCAGCGGATCTTGGTCGCCGAGAAGTACGAGTCGATCGGCAGGCCGGTTTTGGCGCGGACTTTCTCTTCGAGCCCTTGCTCTTTGAGTTGGTCGCAGAAGTCGGCGGTGCGGCGGTCCTGCCAGACGATCGCGTTGTAGATCGGATGGCCGGTTTCGCGATCCCACACGATCGTGGTTTCGCGCTGATTGGTGATGCCGATCGCGGCGATCGAGGTGCCGTTCAGGCCGGCGCGCGTCACGGCTTCGGCAGCGACACCCGCCTGAGTCGACCAGATTTCCTGCGGATCGTGTTCGACCCAGCCCGGACGCGGATAGATCTGCTGGAATTCCTTCTGAGCAGTCGACACGATATTGCCGAGCCGGTCGAACAGCATCGCGCGCGAGCTGGTGGTGCCTTGGTCAAGCGCGAGGATGTACTGGTCCTGCATTGTCTCTTCTCCATGCGTTTTATGAATCGCCGGGCGCAAAGCCGGCGACGGGAACGGCTTGTAGTTTTAAGCGGGCAGCAACACGTGTGATGATGCCGCCCGGCTTCGTTCAGCCGAGGGGTGAATCGATACGGTTCGGTTCTCTCGCATGCCGCGCATACGCTGCGTGGCGATATCCGACTATGCGCCTTCGCGCGCGGGTTCGCGGGCGAACCACGCGTCGATATCGCGTGTGATCGAATCGAGCGTGCCCGGTTCGACGTGCAAGCCGAGTTTCGATCGGCGCCACAGCACGTCCTGCGCGCTGCGCGCCCATTCGGTGTCGCGCAGGTACGTCAGTTCCGCTTCGTAAAGACCCTGCGCGAAGGCGCGGCCAAGATCGGCCACGGAGCGCGCATTGCCGAGCACCTGCTTGACGCGCGTGCCGTAAGCGCGGGCGAGGCGATGCGCCAGATCGGCCGGCAGCCATGCATGCTGCTGTTTGAATTCGCTCAGAAAGCGTTCGAAGTTGGCGTTCGGAATATCGCCGCCGGGCAACGGCGCGCCGGCCGTCCACGAAGACGCGCCGTTTTGCAGCGCTTGCGCGAGTTTGTCGACGGCTTCTTCCGCCAGTTTGCGGAAGGTGGTGATCTTGCCGCCGAACACTGACAGCAGCGGTGCTTCACCGGCGGGCGCGTCGAGCTCGAGCGAGTAGTCGCGCGTGACCGCTGACGGATTATCCGCGCCTTCTTCCTCGAGCAAGGGGCGCACGCCCGAATAGGTCCAGCGCACGTCGGCCGGCGAAATCTTCTGCTTGAAGTAGCGGTTGATCGAGTCGCACAGGTACTGCGTTTCGTCGGCGTTGATCGCCACTTGCGACGGGTCGCCGCGATATTCGAGGTCCGTCGTGCCGATCAGCGTGTAGTCGTGTTCGTACGGAATCGCGAAGATGATGCGCTTGTCCGGATTCTGGAAAATGTACGCGTGGTCGTGTTCGAACAGACGGCGCGTGACGATATGGCTGCCTTTCACGAGCCGCACGCTGTGCGACGCGGCGCGGCCGAGCGCGCCTTGCAGCAGTTCGCCGACCCACGGGCCCGCGGCGTTCGCAATCGATGCGGCGCGCACGTCCAGAAGCGTGCCGTCCGCGCGCTTGAGTTGCGCGCGCCATTCGCCGCCTGCGCGCACCGCGCTCAGCAGCTTGGTGCGCGTGAGAATTTTCGCGCCGTGCTCCTGCGCATCCAGTGCGTTCAGCACCACGAGACGCGCGTCGTTCACCCAGCCGTCCGAATACACGAAGCCGCGCTTGATCGAATCGACGAGCGGCGCGCCTGCCGGATGATTGCGCATCACGATGCCGCGCGAGCCAGGCAGCAACTCACGCCTGGCGAGATGGTCGTAGAGAAAGAGACCGGCGCGGATCAGCCAGGCCGGGCGCAGATCCGGCATGTGCGGCATCACGAAGCGCAGCGGCCACATGATGTGCGGCGCGGCGCGCAGCAGTGTCTCGCGCTCCTGCAGCGCTTTTCGCACCAGTCCAAACTCGCGGTATTCGAGGTAGCGCAAGCCGCCGTGAATGAGCTTCGTGCTGGCCGACGACGTATGCGCCGCCAGATCGTCCTGTTCGCAGAGCAGCACCGACAGGCCGCGGCCCGCCGCATCGCGAGCGATGCCTGCGCCGTTGATCCCGCCGCCCACGACGAGCAAATCGTATCTCGAGCCTTGCGTCACCTGCTGTGTCCCCTGCGTGGTATCCGGAAAAACTGTTTGAAAAGTCTATCGAACTGATAGTGTTCGTTTTCGAACTCTAATGAACATATTCGAAAAAGTAAAGTTCGGTTTGTTTGGACGCCCCTCTAACGGTTGTCCGGGTAGTGGCGCAACGCGCGGCCACGGACGATACTCTCGGCAGCAGCCATTTCGAGGTGAATTCATGCGTGGACTTTTGATGATCGGCGCCGCTACGCTTCTCGCGGGGTGCGTGAGCTCGCCGAGCCTGAGCGGAACGAGGGGCGCGCCGTCGTTCGCGTCGTTGCAGCAGATGTGCAGCGCCCAAACGGTCGACTACGGCAACGACGCACAAGGCGTCTACGCGGCGATGTTCGACGCGTACGTGGCAAACCGGAGCGGCAAGCTGTCGAAGGAAGATTTCTGTGCGTTCCAGACAGCGATCGCACAGCGTCACGCGAGCCAGGGCGTGAGCACCGATCCGCAGGTGCGTAATCAGTGGGTGGCGTTCTTCACCGATCAGCGTGCCAGGGCGTTGAGTTGGCGGGCGGCTGTCGATCCGACGTTGCGCAACGGTTGAGCCTGAACGCGAGCGCCGTCTTTCCGCTCGCTTATCGCTATTCGTTGAACCGGTCCGCTTCGGACGCAGTCAGCGCTAGTCGTGCTGCGCCTGCGCGCCGCGCCATAACATGCGGCGAATTTGCGCGAACACGGCTTCGCGCGTGGGCGAATTGACGGCGCCCGCAGGTTGCTGCGCCTGTGGCAACGGCAACTGATTAGCCAGCGCCAGCATGGTGAAGCCGTGCAGACTCGCCCAGTACGCGTAACCGATCAGCTGCGGATCGCCTTCCAGAATGCCCGCGGTTACGAGCCGCTCGAAGTGCTCGCCGAGCATGCGCCACGCGCGCTGTGAGGCGGCGGCGAGTTCCGGATAGACGCTTGCGTGCTGAGCCAGATCGAACATCAACCGGTAGGCGTGCGGTTCGTCGAGTGCGAACGCCACGTAGGCTTCGCTCACCACCGAGTGATCCGTTTCCGGGGCGGTCCGCGCCGCCGCTTCGAGGCGCGCCGCGAAGCGATTGAACGCCGCGGCGCGCACCATCGCGAGAATCTCGTCCTTGTCGCGGAAGTAGCGGTAGGGCGTCATGGCGCTGCAACCCAGTTCTCTGGCTAGTTCACGCATCGTCACGCCCTCGGCGCCACGCGTGGCGAATGCATTCTCGGCCACGCGCCGCATGGCTTCGCGGAATTGCTGGATGTCGTCGGGAGAGAGCGTTTTGGGCATGCGCGAGGGCAGAAAGTCCGTCGCGTCAATTTACTGTGTAAATGATTTGGGCACAACAGAGCGGACGCCGGCGGCGTCCTGCTTTTCAAACGAAGAAAGAGATTTCAAAGTAGCAAAGGCAAGTGCGCTGAAAGCACCGCGCGTGCGCCGTCACGATGCCGGACGTCAACCGCCCCGTCCAGCCGCAAGACGCAATGAAAGCAACAAAACTAGGAAAAACGCTTGATGGCCCGCAATGCGGTGTCGCCGCTTTCAGTCACGCGCCATTGTTCGTTGCCCGATGCGAGCCGTTCGAGTTGCACCAACTGGCGTTCCAGCAGTGCGTCGAGTTCTTCTCGCTCCATGTCGACCTGGTTCGGAGCATCCTTGACGAGCAACAACGTGGCGAATTCATGCGGACTTAGCATTGTTCTCTCCATGTCAAGCAAACGCGGACGGCCTTGCCGGCGACTGGCTCTTGCCAGTGAAGTCCGCAAAGAATCAGGCGGGAGGTGCGACTTAACGACGGACTTAACGACGGTTCACGCAACCGGCGCTACGCAGAATGCGGAAAGTACGCCGGGGAACTGGAGTGTAGTCAACCGCACGTTAAACACCAAATCGGCCCCAGTAAATTCTCCCTTTGACAATTGGGTGCGCGAGCGGCGGTTAGGAGCCGCGGCCAGATCCTTGATTTCACTCGAAGTTTCGCGTGCGCTGCAGCATGGCGAAAAACGCCTGGCGTCATTCGGCGATATACACCTGGCAATTGGCGGCTGTGAGCGTTTCGGTCATTTCGGCGGGTGGTGCAATGTCCGTGAACAAGGCGTCGATCTGATCGAGATGGCCTTGGCGAACCAGCGCCGGGCGGCCGAATTTCGAGTTGTCGGCGGCAAGGAAAACGGTGCGCGCATGCTGGATGATGGCCTCCGCCACGCGGACCTCGCGCGTGTCGAAGTCGCGCAGCGTGCCGTCCGTTTCAATGCTCGACGTGCCGATGATCGCGAAGTCCACCTTGAACTGCCGGATGAAATCGATCGCCAGCTCGCCGACGATCCCTTTATCCCACGGCCGCACGATGCCGCCGGTCACCAGCACCTCGCAATCCGGATAGCCGCTCATCATGCTGGCGACATTCAGATTGTTGGTGATCACGCGCAGGCCGCGATGCCGATTGAGTGCGCGCGCCACTTCTTCTGTAGTGGTGCCGAGATTGATAAAGAGCGAGGCCTGATCGGGAATGTGAGTGGCCACTAACGCCGCGATGCGCCGCTTTTCGTCATGGAACATGCGCTGACGCGCCGTATACGAGACGTTTTCGGAACTGGTCGGCAGACTTGCGCCACCGTGATAGCGGCGCAGCAGGTTCATATCGGCGAGCCAGTTGACGTCGCGGCGGATCGTCTGCGGCGTCACGTCGAAGTGGGCCGCGAGGTCATCCACGGTCACGAAGCCGTCGCGTTGCACCCACTCCAGCAGTTCCTGTTGCCGGGCATTGAGAGTCAGGCGGGGGTCTCGGGTCATGTGTCTCGGTTTCGTGAGTTTTTTATCCGCGCCGCCCGCCGCCGGCGTGCCAGGCTGAACCGGTAAGCGAGTGATGCGTGAATGGGGTGAGCGTATTGTAAGACCTTCAAGCGCCTTGTCTGCCAACTCGTGCGACGTGCATAAGATAGGGGACGACCGCGCATCGATCTATTCAGCCTGTTTACGCATTTATTCATTTGATAAATGAATTTGTTTTTTGGGCCGGATCACGATGCAATTCGAGGTTCCGCGGCTGATTCATGCGTCATCCCGTCTCACCCCGCGTTCAATCTGTCTTCCAATGGTTTCCGGCGTTTTCCGCAAGCCGGGCCGCGCTTTCGAGAGTGTTCGACATGACTGGCTTCAACTGGCAAAACCCTTATCCGACGCCGCGTCTGCCTGTATTCGCGCGCAACATCGTTTCGACTTCGCATCCGCTCGCGGCGCAAGCCGGGCTGCGCATGCTGTGGAAAGGCGGCAATGCCGTCGATGCGGCGATCGCGGCAGCCGCCGCCATCACGGTGGTCGAGCCGGTGTCGTGCGGGCTCGGCGGCGACGCGTTCGCGCTGGTGTGGGATGGCAAGAAGCTGCATGGGCTCAACGCGTCGGGCGTGTCGCCGGCGGCGTGGAACGTCGACTACTTCAAGCGCAAATACGGCGAGGAAAACGGTCTGGCGAAGCAACCGAAACGCGGCTGGGACGCGGTGACGGTGCCCGGCGTGATCGCCGGCTGGGAAGCGCTGCATCAGAAATTCGGCTCGCTGCCGTTCGCCGACCTGATGGAGCCGGCCATCGAAATCGCCGAGCGCGGTCACGCGGTGGCGAGCATCGTCGCTTATAAGTGGGCGGCGGCGGTGCCGGAACTGAAGGATCTGCCCGGCTTCGCGCAGACCTTCATGCCGCGCGGCCGCGCGCCGGAAGTGAGCGAACTGGTGCGCTTTCCCGGGCACGCGAAGACGCTGCGCAAGCTCGCCGAACAAGGCCCGCGCGCGTACTACGAAGGCGAGATCGCCGAGCAGATCGCCGCGTTCGCCCGTGAAGGCGGCGGCGCGCTGACGCTCGACGATCTGCGCAGCTACAAAGCGGACTGGGTCGAGCCGATCGGCAAGGATTATCGCGGCTACACAGTGCACGAGATTCCGCCGAACGGGCAGGGCATCGCGGCGTTGATCGCGCTGGGCATCCTCGAAAAATTCGATGTGAAGGAACTGGCGGTCGACAACGTCGAGTCGCAGCACTTGCAGATCGAAGCCATGAAGCTGGCCTTCGCCGACGTCTACCGCTACGTCGCCGATCCGCGCTCTATGGAAGTCACGCCGGAGCAGATGCTCGACGACGCCTACCTCACTTCGCGCGCCAAACTGATCGATCACAAGCGCGCCACGCAGTTCGACTTCGGCATGCCGAAGGCCGGCGGGACCATCTACATGTCGGTGGCCGACGAGCGTGGCATGATGGTCAGCTTCATCCAGTCGAACTACATGGGCTTCGGCTCGGGCATCGTGGTGCCGGATAGCGGCATCGCCATGCAGAACCGCGGCTGCGGTTTCTCGATGGACCCGAAGTCGCCGAACGTGGTGGAAGGCGGCAAGCGGCCGTTCCACACCATCATCCCGTCGTTCCTTACGCAGCAGGTGAACGGCCAGCAGGAAGCGGTCATGAGCTTCGGCGTGATGGGCGGCGACATGCAGCCGCAAGGCCACCTGCAATCCATCGTGCGGATGCTCGACTACGGTCAGCAGCCGCAGGCCGCGTGCGACGCGCCGCGCTGGAAGGTCAACCGCGATTTCACGATCGACATCGAATCGACGCTCGATCCGAAGACCGCCGAGGCGCTGCAGAAGCTCGGCCACACGATCAAGTCGGTCGACGATCCGTACATGGACTTCGGCTCCGGCCAGTACATCTGGAAGCTCGATCGCAACGATCCGGAGCGCGGCTATGTGGCGGCGAGCGATAGCCGCCGCGACGGGTTGGCTGCGGGGTTTTAGGCCCAGCACCCATGCGCAAGGCGAGGCGCCGCTGGAGGCTGCGCTTCGCTGCATGCGCGGGCGACTCCGCAGGCATCGCCCGCTGCGCGCTAAAGGCATCGCACCGATCAAATACACCGGTTGCCGACGGCGCTCGTTTCCCGCGCGCCAGGCGTCCGGCATCGAGCATCTGAAAGAGCAGGAGACATCATGCAGACCCACGCGTCGCCTTCGGCGACAGCTTCCCCTCATTCCGCGCAAGCGCCGCTTTCCAAAGCGATGGTGCGGCGGATCGTGTTTTCGTCGTCGGTCGGCAATGCGCTCGAGTGGTTCGATTTTCTGGTCTATGGCTACTTCGCGACCATCATCGCCAAAGAGTTTTTCCCGATGAAGGACGAGTGGCTTTCCACGCTGCTTGCCATCGCCACCTTCGGCATCTCGTTTCTGATGCGCCCGCTGGGCGCGGTCGTGCTCGGCATCTACGGCGACCGCAAAGGCCGCAAGGCGGCGCTGACGCTCGCCATCGCGCTGATGATGGTCGGCACCTTCACGATGGCGGTGATGCCGCCGTATGCGTCGATTGGAATCGCCGCGCCGATCCTGATTCTGCTCGCGCGGCTCGTGCAAGGCTTCGCGGTGGGCGGTGAGTTCGGCAGCGCGACTGCTTTCATGGTCGAACATAGCGCGTCGCGCCGCGGCTATTACGCGAGCTGGCAGTTCGCGAGCCAGGGGCTTGCGGCGATTACGGCCGCCGCGTTCGGCTCGTTGTTGACCGCATGGATGCCGCCCGCGCAACTGAATGACTGGGGCTGGCGCCTGCCGTTCGTGTTCGGTTTGCTGGTCGGCCCGGTGGGCTATTACATCCGTTCGCACCTTGACGAGACGCCGGAGTTCCTCGCGCTGCGCGAGGCGCGTGAAGCGGCCGGCGCTCGCTCGACGGCAAGCGAAGAGAAGGACGCGTCGTTCGCCAGCCAGTGGGTCAACCTGCTGCTCGCGGTCGGCATCGTCGCGCAATCCACGGTGGGCGTCTATGTACTACAGCTCTACATGCCGATGTACGCCGTCAAGCAGTTGCACATGCCGGCGGCGGCATCGTTCGGCGTGGTGGTGCTCAACGGCGGCCTGCAATTCCTGCTCTCGCCGGTGATGGGCGCGTTGTCCGATCGCATCGGCCGGATTCGCATCATGCTAACCACGTCGATTCTGATGGGCACGCTGATCTATCCGATGTTCGCGCTGCTGCAGTCTCATCCGACCATCGGCTGGTTGCTCCTGTTGCAGGGCACGGCGGGTATTTTCAAGGCGGCTTATTCCGGGCCGATGCCCGCATTGATGTCCGAAATCTTTCCGACGCAAGTGCGCTCGACGGGTCTTTCAATCGGTTACAGCATCGGCGTGACGATCTTCGGCGGCTTCGCGCCCACGATCGTCGAAACCTTCATTCATTTGACTGGGGACAAACTTGCGCCAAGTTACTACGTGTTGATTGCCGCGGTGCTGTCGGGACTTTCGCTCGCGGTCGTGGCGTGGCGCATGCGCCGCGTGCGTCTGATGCACGGCGTTCAGATCGCCTGATCGCGAGCCTTGCGCCGTTGATTCAAAGCGCCGCCATGCCCGTCAAACCCGACTGACGAGCGATCGTCACAGAATCAAGCCAGCTCTTCGAGCTGGCTTTTTTATGCCTCGCGCGCCGCGCCATTGTCCGACCGAATGATTCGACTACCACGCCATTGGAACTGCGGCGGCTCGGCATGGTCTGTGCTGGGTTATCTGCAGAGTTGCGAAACACCGACTAAGATGCAGAATACAAGGGGTTAACTCTAATTCAAGGCGCTGTATCAGACACGGCGGACCGGCCCGGCCGAGAGCGGGCGGTTTCGAGCGAGCTCCGCGAGTCGATACAGCTTTCGGAGCAAGACACGATGCACACTGAGCTGAACCATGTCATGCCCTGGCGGATCGAGGACATCGACCTCACCCGCATTGATCGGCAAAAGGCCGTCGCCAACGAAGATTTGCTGCTGTTGCTGTGCGCGTCTTCGTTTATCGAAAGCGGCTCCGATCTTTACACGAGTAATCTGAGCACTTTCTTTAACGGCGATCCTGAGGTCTCGGCCTGGCTCAACCAGGAGTGGGAGCCGGAAGAGTTGCAGCATGGCCGCGCGCTCAAGACGTATATCGCTTATGTGTGGCCCGAATTCGACTGGGACACGGCGTTTCGTAATTTCATGGAAGAGTATTCGCTGACCTGCTCAGTGGAGGACTTCGAAAAGACCCGCGCGCTCGAGATGGTCGCGCGCTGCGTGGTGGAAACCGGCACGGCGACCTTGTATCGCGCGATCGGCGAATGCTCGGACGAGCCGGTGCTCAAGCAGATCACCGACAACATCCGCACCGACGAAGTCCGTCACTACAAGCACTTTTTCAAGTACTTCAAGAAGTACAACAAGATCGAAGGCAACGGCAGGCTCGCCGTGCTCGGCGCGCTCATGCGCCGCGTCATGGAGATCAAGAACGAAGATTCGGAGATCGCTTTGCGGCACGTGTTCGCGACGCGTTATCCGGAGCGCGTGCACGACTCGACTTATAACCGCGAACGCGCGGCGCGTATCAATGCGCTGGTGCGACGCAATCTGTCGGCCGACATGTGCGTGAAGATGCTGCTCAAGCCGCTCGATCTGCCGGCGCGGATTCAGCCCGGCGTGCATTACCCGCTCGCCAAGATCACGCAGCATGTGTTCTTTCGCTGATCGCCCGGCTTGAATCGCCGGCGTTGCAAATGGCCCGCTTATGCGGGCCATTTGTGTTTCGAGGCATGATGCAGGCTGGCTTACTTTTCTTCAGATCGACATCATGAGCGATTCCCCCGCACCCGAACGTCCAGTCGAACAGACCGTGTTCGATGAATGGCCCGATGCCGTGCGCACGTTGTTCGACGGTTCGTCGCTGGCGAGCAAGACGGGTTTCACCGCGTCGCTGCTGAGCGTCGATACGGATGGCCATGTACGCACGTCACTGCTCGGCGTCGGCGAGTTGTACGCGCCTGATTCGCGCACGTTATGCATCGCGTTGTGGCCGCAAGCGAGGGCGACGCGCGCCATCGCGCAAAGCGGACGCGCAGCGCTCACCTTTGTCTGCGACGCGGCGTTCTATCAGGTGCAGTTGCTCATGACGCCGCTAGCGAGCGTCGAGGGCGATGCCAGCGGGCTCGTCTATCTGCACGGTTCGATCGACACGGCGGAGGCGCAAAGTGTCCGTTATGCGCGCCTGACGAGCGGCATTACGTTCGAACTGGAAGGGGAGGGAAAGGCGGTGCTCGATCGATGGGAACAGCAGATCGAGCACCTGAAGCAAGCGGCTGCCGCGGCGGGCCGGTAGTTCTCGATGCGAGGACAACGGCTGGCGACGTCGGCTAAGCCTTGAAGCTTAACGGCCGCGTTGACCGCTGCGCGTGGGCTGGCCACCGCGCGGCGCGTCGTTGCGCGGCTTGGCGCCGCCCAGCAACGCACCCGGATTGCCGCCTTGCGGTTTCGCGCCTTGCGGCTTGCGCGGCGCATGCTGCGCGGCGCTGCCCTCATGCGCGACGGCGCGCGGCCGGTCGTCGTGACGCTGACCGTCGCGACGCGGCTGGCCGCCATTGCCGGCCGGCTTCGCACCTTGCGGCTTCGGCTGCTGTTGACCGTTCGCCGGGCGTTGACCCGAGCGCTGCGCCGGTTTTGCCGAACCCGCGCCATCACGTTTCGGTGCGCCTTGACCCTGACGCGGCGAACGACCACCACCGCCGCCGCCACCTTGGCCGCGACGCAGAATCGGTTCCGGCTTCGCAGTCGGATCTGGTTCGAAACCGGCGATCACTTCCTGCGGCACCGGACGCTTGATCAGCTTCTCGATGTCCTTCAACAACTGCAGTTCGTCGACGCACACCAGCGAGATCGCTTCGCCCGTCGCGCCCGCGCGACCCGTGCGGCCGATGCGGTGCACGTAGTCTTCCGGCACGTTCGGCAGATCGTAGTTGACCACGTGCGGCAGCTGGTCGATATCGATACCGCGCGCCGCGATGTCAGTCGCGACCAGCACCTGCAGCGTGCCGTCCTTGAACTCGGCGAGCGCGCGCGTGCGAGCCGACTGGCTCTTGTTGCCGTGAATCGCCAGGGCGCTGATGCTGTCTTTGGTCAGTTGCTCGGCGAGACGGTTGGCGCCGTGCTTGGTACGCGTGAACACCAGCACCTGAAACCAGTTGTGCTGCTTGATCAGATGCGTGAGCAGTTCGCGCTTCTTGTCGCGATCCACCGGGTGAATCTTCTGCGCCACCGTTTCGGCGGTCGTATTGCGGCGCGCGACTTCGATCAGCGCCGGCGAGTCGAGCAGATTGTCGGCGAGCGTCTTGATCTCGTCGGAGAAGGTGGCCGAGAACAGCAGGTTCTGCCGCTTCGGCGGCAGCTTCGCCAGCACGCGCTTGATGTCGTGGATGAAACCCATGTCGAGCATGCGATCGGCTTCGTCAAGTACGAGAATCTCGAGATGCGACAGGTCGATGGTCTTCTGCTGCATGTGGTCGAGCAAACGGCCCGGCGTCGCGACGACGATATCCACGCCGCTGCGCAGCGCGCCGATCTGCGGATTGATGCCGACGCCGCCGAACATCACGGTCGACTTCAGCTTCAGATACTTGCCGTACGCGCGCACGCTTTCTTCGACCTGCGCGGCCAGTTCACGCGTAGGCGTGAGGATCAGCGCGCGCACCGCGCGCTTGCCCGAGCCGGTCGTCACGGCGGGCATGGTGTTCAGACGTTGCAGGATCGGCAGCGTAAAGCCGGCAGTCTTGCCGGTGCCGGTTTGCGCCCCGGCCAGCAGGTCGCCGCCATTGAGCACGGCGGGAATCGCTTGCGTCTGGATCGGAGTCGGAGTGGTGTAGCCGAGTTCGTGTACAGCGCGGACCAACGGTTCGGACAAGCCGAGGGAATCAAAAGACATAAAAGATCTTTGCAATGCAGTTTCGCGAACGGCACACATGGGCTCCGGCAGGCATAAATGCCGCGTGAACACACCCGCTTGGCGTGTTCGAGGCCGAAGCCCAGTTCCGTTCGCAGAGAAATCGGCGGCACGCGGGAAACGCGTGCCGAATGCTTCAACGCGCTATGCAGACACGTTGACTGGCCTTAAGTTGCATTTCGCCGCCGTGGGGTGTCATGCGACATAGCGCGCGACACTGACGAATTGACACAGACTGCCCGCCAGTACGAACAGGTGCCAGATACCATGTCCATGCCGGATGCGCTCGTCGTTGATGAAGAAGTAGATGCCGACGCTGTAGATGACTCCGCCGGCCACGAGCCAGGCGGTACCCGCTGCCGGTAAGGCTTCAACCAGCGGGCGGACGGCCACGAGCGCGAGCCATCCCATCAGAACATACAGCACCATCGAAACGCTGCGGGTGCGTCGCCCCAGCGTCAATTCCTGCACGATGCCGAGAGCGGCAAGCCCCCAGCTTACGCCGAATAGCGACCAGCCCCACGGTCCGCGCAATGTGACGAGCGTGAACGGAGTGTAGCTGCCGGCGATCAGCAGGTAGATCGCCGAATGGTCGCATTTCTGCAGAACCGCCTTCGCACGCGGATTGCGCACGCTGTGGTAAAGCGTCGAGATAGCATACAGCACGAACAGCATCGCACCGTATACGCTGAAGCTGACCACCTTGTACGCGTCGCCGTCGAGCGCGCCCATCGTTACGAGCGTTGCAAGACCCGCCACCGACAAAACGGCGCCGACGAGGTGGGTAATGCTGTTAAAACGCTCCCCGACATGCACGATTCTTATCTCCTGCCCAGTTTCACAAGCGCCCCAGACCTGTCGCTTCGCGACAGGTCCCCCGCGGAGTGAGAAAACTGGGGCGGACCGGCGTTTTCTCAGGGTAACTACTGCCCTCATGATACCGGTCCTTCAAAAACAAAGGGCGCGGCCGCGAATTTCGCAGGCCGCGCCCCGGGTGCAACGAACGCTGCTTAGTCGAGCGGCGCCGAACGCAGATCGGATACTTGCTGCGGCGAGACGGCCGTACCGTGGTTGCCCCACGACATACGGATGTACGTCACAACCGCCGCGACTTCCTGATTCGACAGCGCTTGAGCAAACGGCGGCATGCCGTACGGATGCGGGTTGGCATCCGTGCTCGGCGGGTAACCGCCGTTCAGCACCATACGGATCGGGTTGACCGCCGAAGGCATCTGAATCGACTGGTTGTTCGCGAGCGGCGGGAAGGCCGGCGGCATGCCGAGGCCATTTTCCGCGTGGCACTTTGCGCAGTTGTCGGCGTAGATCTTCTGACCTTGCTTCAACAGTTCGCCGCCAAACTTTTCCGACGTTTCGAGTTGCAGCGGTTCAGGCGCTTCGCTCTTCTGCGGAATCGTCTTCAGGTACGTGGCCATGGCGTTGATGTCCGCGTCCGACATGTACTGCAGGCTGTTGTGAACCACTTCGGCCATCGGACCGAACACGGCGCCGCGGTTCGACACGCCGGTCTTCAGCAGATCGGCGATGTCTTTGGTTTCCCAGTCGCCGAGGCCGGCTTCCTTGTTCGACGTGAGCGACGGCGCGTACCAGTTCTGCAGCGGAATCAGGCCGCCGGCAAATGCCGCCGAGCTGACCGGGCCGCCCATGGCGTTGATCGACGTGTGGCACATGCCGCAATGGCCGAGGCCTTCGATCAGATACGCGCCACGGTTCCATTCGACCGACTTGGTCGGATCCGGCTTGTACTCGCCTTCACGGAAGAACAGCGTGCGCCAGCCGATCAGCATGTTGCGTTGGTTGAACGGGAATTTCAGTTCGTGCGGACGGCTCGGCACGTTCACCGGCGTGACCGAACGCAGATACGCGTAGATCGCGTCCGAGTCGGCGCGCGTGACCTTCGTGTAGCTGGTGAACGGGAAGCCCGGATACAGCAGGCTGCCGTCTTTCGAACGGCCGGTGTGCATGGCGCGGTAGAAGTCGTCCTGCGTCCACTTGCCGATACCGTACTGGTCGTCAGGCGTGATGTTCGGCGTGAACATGGTGCCGAACGGCGTGGCCATGGGCAGACCGCCGGCGAACTGCTTGCCGCCGCGCACCGTGTGGCAGGCGATACAGTCGCCGGCGCGGGCGAGATACTCGCCTTGCTTGATCAGCGCGGCCTGGTCGGCGGGCGTTGCCGCCATGGCCGTGCCGTTATGTAGATGGTCGCCGCCCGACCACAGGACGGGAACGAGTGCGGCAGCCGCAACGACGACGACTGCCGAGAGGGCGAACAAAGACTTGCGTTTCATTTGAGTGTCTCTCCCGGTGCCTTATTGCGGTTCGCTGCCGCAGGCAAGCGGAGTCTTCATCGAGCGGGCCGGAGCCGGCACGGGGTTTTGTGGGGCCTGTTGCGTGGAAAGCCAGGCGGCAACGGCGTTCACGTCTTCGTCGGTCAGACGCGTGGCGATGGTGTGCATGCAATCAGGCGCGATGGCATGGCGCGAGCCCGAGCGCCATGCGCCGAGTTGCGCGCTGATGTAATCGGAGTGCAGGCCGACCAGACCCGGGATAGCCGGCTGCATACCGGTCAATGTCTTGCCGTGGCAGGCCGCGCAAGCGGGAATCTGCTTCGAGGCGTCGCCGTTCAGCACGATCTGCTGGCCGCGCGCGAGCGTGCTCGACGATACCGTCGGCTTGGCCGGCGGCGGATACGGAGGACGCTGTTGCGAGAAATACGTGGCGATCTGATGAAGGTAGTCGTCCGAGAGATACGTGACGAGGTAGTTCATGGGCGGGTACTTGCGGCGCCCTTCGCGGAAATTCTGCAGCTGGTTGTACAGATAGTCGGCCGGCTTGCCCGCGAGGCGAGGGAAGTAGTCGTTGTCCGTACCTTGGCCATGCGTGCCGTGGCAGGCCGTACAGCCTTGCACGCGCGCTTCCATCGTATCGGGGGCTTTCGGTTGAGTCTGCGCTTTCGCAGCGCTATAGACGCCCGCGGAGCCGATCAGCAGAAGGGCGAGCAACGGGCGGAAAATGCGTCTTGAAGACACGCGTAACTCCATCAAAATCGGGGACCTGACCGAACTTCGAGCGGCTCGGTGTGAAGGGCAGCCGGCGCTGCGGCGACGCAGCATTCTATCATCGAAGGGTGATGATGACTATTTGGCACATTAGAGAAGGTTCCAGCTGTCACAGCCATGCGACAGTTTGACGCGCGCAAGCGTTTCACGCTGCCTAACTGTTATCCCAAATTTGTCTGCGCGATCAAGGGTGCACGGCCTGGCCGCGCACGAACTATCCATAAACCAGGTTGAACCGACGCCCGCGCGAACCATCGAAGCGTACACTTCCGGGCGCGCCGGGCCTTGTCCGGTCTCGACGCGCCTGGGTCCGACGCCCACTGTTTTCCTGATCATCCGCTATCGGCCTTAAATGAAGCTACTTAATTTTTCCCGTCCGGCGTTGCGAGCGTCGATGCTCGGCGCCGCGGCGCTGCTCGTGACGTCCACGGCATTCGCCCATGCGCATCTGAGCTCGAGCGAGCCGGCCGCCAACGCCGAAGTCGCCGCGCCCTCCGAAGTGACGATCCATTTCACCGAGCCGCTCGAACCGGCTTTCAGCAAGATCACGCTTGCCGACGCCAGCGGCAAGGCGACCGCACCGGCTGAGTCGCAGGTCGACAAGCAGGACGCACGGGTCATGCATCTGCCGTTGCCGCAGTTGAGCGCCGGCCGCTATGCGGTGCACTGGATCGCGGTAGCCACGGACGGCCACCGTACCCAAGGCGACTTTGCGTTTATCGTCAAATGAGCATCGACGGACTCTGGATCGGGCAGGTCGCCATGGCCGCGCTCATGAACGTCGCGTTTGCGTTTGCCGTCGGTTCGGCGTTGCTCGGCGCGTGGCTCGCCAAGGACGCCCAGCAGAAGATCTCGCCCGCGCGCCTTGCCTGGTTGCGCGCGCAACGCTCGATGCTGACGGCCACCGTCGTGCTGGTGCTCGCGGATCTCGGCTGGCTGCTGTATCAGGCGGCGTCGATGAGCGGCGTCGGGTTGCCGGCCGCCATCGGCGTGGTGCCGACCGTGCTGACGCAAACCCATGTCGGTTACGGCTGGAGCCTTGCGTTTGCCGGCGCGCTAGTGCTGCTCGGCACGGCCATGGCAAGTCATACGGGCATGCTGCGCAATGCGCTCCTGTGGCTCGCGGTGGTCGCGATCGCCGCCGGCAAGGCGTCGCTGGGTCATGCGGCGGATGCCGGCCCGGCCTCCGCCGCGATCGCCATGCAAACGCTGCACGTGCTCGTCACCAGCGTGTGGGGCGGTCTGGCGATGGCGGCGGGGCTCGCGGTTCTGCCGGCGCTCGGCGCCTCGACCGCGCGCGGTATGTTGATCCGCACGGCGACGCAGGTGTCGAACGTGTCGGTAGTGGCGGTTGCGCTCGTGCTGCTCTCCGGCATTTTCAACGCAGTGCGGGGTTCGGGCGGCTCGTTCGAGGCGATTGAACTTAGCACGTGGGGACATGTGCTGATGCTCAAGCTTGCGCTGGTCGCGCTCGCGCTCGTGCTCGGCGGACTCAACCGCTTTCTGGCGCTGCCGCGCCTGCGCCGCACGGCCTCGACTATGGATGCCCACACCTTCGTCAACGTGTTGTATCTGGAAGCGCTGGCGATGATCGGCGTGTTCGTCGCGGCGGCCGCGCTGTCGCATAGTGTGCCGGCGTTCGCCGCACTCGGACTCGGCTGACAGCGTGGCGCGAGGTCGTGGCGAATCGAGAGATATGACCGGCGGCGCCTGAACCGCAATCGCGTCCGCAAGGGTTCAGGTCCGCAACGTCTCGCAAGCGCGACGTCGGCCACATAAAAAAGCGCCGCACGGCAAAGCGTGCGGCGCAATACACACGGTCGCCTGGCGGTGGCCAGCAATCCGTTACTACACTTTTCAGGCGGCGAGCACGCGGCTCGTCCGCTCCAGGGTCTCCTCCGGAAACATCTCCTGCTGCAACTCGCCGGCATCGCTAAACCATTGGCAGACCAGCCAGTTGCCCGGCGCGAACAGCACCGGGCCGCTCCAGGTGACGGTCATCGGGCGGCCGCCTGACTTCAGCTTCAGAACGTCGCCCGCGCGAAACGTGGGTTTCGGCCGCCTCATGAGCCGCCTGGCCAGTTGCATGGCAAAGCGCCGCTTATTCGAAACCAAGCCGATGACCGAGTATCGGCGCGCAAAAGAGCGCGATGGCGCAGCCCGCGGCTTTGCCTTCCAGTTCGGCGCCCGCGGCGCGCGAGCCGTACATATGCGTCAGCAGATCGAAGAGTTGCGGCAGGCAGTACAGCACGGCGGCGCCGATAAAGCATTTCTCGACCACCGAGATGCGCCAGCCGCGCTCGAATGCGAGCGCCGCGCCGATAATGCGCAGCACGCCGAACACCACCAGCGCGCCGACGGCGGCCTGTTCGCGGAGCAGATAGTCTGGAAGGAACTCGCCCATGATTTTCCCCGATGCATTTGTCGTTTGAATGCATTTGAGCAAGGAGCGGGCCATGTTTCTGTCTGATGCCGAACGGACGGCTTGAAAACCTTTCTGGACAAGGCTTTGCGGGGATGGACGCGGGTCTGGGCGGAGCGCGATAAACGCCTTTTCGAGCCCGTTCGGTCCGGGATGTTACGTTACTGCGACGGCCCGCGCGTCACGTGACCGTAACGCGCGGGCCGCATCGGCGATGCGGTCGCCGACGCAAACAAAAACGCCGCCCGCAGGCGGCGTTCCTTCACGCGATTACCATTCGGCGACGCTGCCATCCTCATGGCGCCACACCGGATTGCGCCAACGATGGCCAACCTTGGCCATCTCCCGCACTTTCTCCTCGTTGACCTCGATGCCGAGGCCAGGGCCTTGCGGAATCGACACGAAGCCGTCTTCGTATTTGAAGACCTCGGGGTTCTTGATGTAATCGAGCAGGTCGTTGCCCTGGTTGTAGTGGATGCCGAGGCTCTGTTCCTGGATGAACGCGTTGTAGCTCACCGCGTCGATCTGCAGACAGGTCGCAAGGGCGATCGGGCCGAGCGGGCAATGCAGCGCGAGCGCGACGTCGTAGGCTTCCGCCATCGACGCGATCTTGCGGCACTCGGTAATGCCGCCCGCGTGCGACGCGTCCGGCTGAATGATGTCGACGTAGCCGCCCGACAGGATGTGCTTGAAGTCCCAGCGCGAGTAAAGACGCTCGCCCAATGCGATCGGCGTGTTGGTCTGATTGACGATGTCGCGTAACGCCTCGGCGTTCTCCGACAGCACCGGCTCTTCGATGAAGAGCAGCTTGTACGGGTCGAGTTCTTTCGCCAGCACCTTGGCCATCGGTTTGTGCACGCGGCCGTGGAAATCCACGCCGATGCCGATGTTCGGTCCGACCGCCTCGCGCACGGCTGCGACGTTGTTGATGACGCCTTGCACCTTGTCGAAGGTGTCGATGATCTGCAACTCTTCCGAGCCGTTCATCTTCACGGCCTTGAAGCCGCGTTCGACCACGGCGCGCGCGTTATTCGCGACGTCGCTCGGACGGTCGCCGCCGATCCACGAATACACCTTGATCTTGTCGCGCACCTGGCCGCCGAGCAGCGCATGAATCGGCACGCCATGATGCTTGCCCTTGATGTCCCACAGCGCCTGGTCGACACCGGCGATCGCGCTCATGGTGATCGGGCCGCCGCGATAGAAGCCCGAGCGGTACATGACCTGCCAGTGGTCTTCGATCAGAAGCGGGTCTTTGCCGATCAGGTAGTCCGACAGTTCTTCCACCGCGGCCGCCACCGTGTGCGCGCGGCCTTCGACCACGGGCTCGCCCCAGCCGACGATGCCTTCGTCGGTTTCGATTTTCAGGAAGCACCAGCGCGGCGGAACGATGAAGGTTTCGAGCTTGGTGATTTTCATGGTGTGCGTCTCCTTTGTCGGCCGGCGTTGGCGCCTTGGCGCTCACTCCGGCCGCGTGCAAGGCATCGGCCTTAGGCGTCTGCGAACTATTCGAGGATTCACATGCTACAACAAAAGCGCATTTAAGTACTATTAATAGTATTATTGGTCAAATATTGGCAAAACCCGTATCTGAGCATGGCGTTGTCGAAGCAGTCATCTCACGGTGGAGATGCCGGATAATCGCCCTCGTTCCGGGCTCGGTTCCCCTATCAATAGCGCCGAAAGGCCGCCAGGAGAAAGCTATTCAGCACGATCTGCATGGGCGTGTCGCCCATCAGCTGGCGACCGCGATTCTGCGCGGCGACTATGCGCCCGATTCGATCCTGCCGCGCGAAGCGGAGTTGATGGAAACGTTCGGCGTAAGCCGCACAGTGTTGCGCGAGGCGTTGCGCACGTTGACTTCGAAAGGCTTGATCGAATCGCGTCCGCGCGTGGGAACGCGCGTGCGTCCGAAACGCGCGTGGAATCTGCTCGATGTCGACGTGCTCGACTGGTACTCGCGGGTCGCTGAGCCGATGGCGTTCGCGCTCAAGCTGCAGGAAATGCGCGAGATGATCGAGCCGTATGCGGCGAGTCTGGCGGCGGCTTCCTATACAGACGACACTTTCCACGCGCTCGCCGCGTCGCATGAAGCGATGGTGGCGGCGCGCAATGTCGACGAATGGGTGCGTGCCGATCTGCGGTTCCATTTGAGCGTGCTGACCGCGTGCAGCAACGAATTGCTGATTCCCCTCGGCACGCTGATCGAGCGCACGCTCGAAGCGCAACTGCGCCTGAATGCAAAACGCGCGGAGGTATTCAACGCGTCGCTGGCCGAGCATACGGCGGTGTTCGAAGCGATTCGCGATCGCGACGCAGCAGCGGCGCGGGCGGCGATGGCGGCACTGTTGGGTGTGACGCGCGGGCGGATCGAAGCTTAGACGCGGGGCCGCGCGCAGCTCGCTGCGACGGCGACTATCCGGGTCGGCGCTGCGCCTCAATCCATCGCGGCATGCGCCACCGAGGCATCCGCCGCCTTATGCGCGGGGCGGATCAACAGCAGAAGCGGAATAACCAGCAGCGTCGCCATGAACATCAGCTTGAAGTCGTTCAGATACGCGATCATCGATGCCTGCTGCGTGATCGACGCGTTCAGCGCGGCCATGTCGTAATTCGAGCCGTTGTTGAGCATCGGCTGGACGGCGGGATTGAAGGGCGTGATGTTGGCTGCGAGGTCCGCATGCGAGACCTGCGTGTTGCGCGTCATCAGCGTTTGCACGATCGAAATGCCGATACTGCTGCCGATATTGCGCATCAGGCTGTACGTCGCGGTGCCGTCCGCACGCAGTTCCGGTGTGAGCGTCGAGAAGGTCAGCGCGCTCAGCGGCACGAACACGAGCCCAAGCCCGAAGCCCTGAATCACGCCGGGCCAGACAATGTCCGACGCCGACAGCACGATCGTGTATTGCATCATCTGCCAGAGCGCGAACGCCGAGATCAGAAAGCCCGCCAGCAGCAGAAGCCGCGCGTCGATCCGCTTCAGCAGGCGCCCGGCGAACAGCATGGCGACCATCGTGCCCGCGCCGCTCGGCGCAGTGACGAGGCCGGTGGTCGCGACCGGATAGTTCATCAGGTTCTGCAGCATGGGCGGCAGCAACGCGCGCGTCGCGTACATCACAGCGCCGATCACGAAGATGAAAAACGTCCCCGTGGCGAAGTTCGGGTCCTTCAGCAACTCGTATTTGAAAAACGATTTCTTGCCGACCGTGGCCGTGTGCACGAGGAAAAACGCAAAGCTGATGGCCGCGAGCAGCGCCTCGATGACGATTTCGTTCGAGCCGAACCAGTCGAGTTGCTCGCCGCGATCGAGCATGGCCTGTAATGCGCCGATGGCAAGACCTAGCGTGGCGAAACCGAAGGCATCGAACTTCGCGTCGTGTTTCGGTTCGCGCGCGGGCAGGAAGGTCGCCACGCCGAACAGCGCGAACGCGCCGATCGGCACGTTGATGAAAAACACCCAGCGCCAGTTGTAGCTGTCGGTGAGCCAGCCGCCGAGCGTCGGCCCGAGAATCGGTCCGACCATCACGCCCATGCCCCACACGGCCATGGCCTGCCCCTGCTTCTCGCGCGGATTGATGTCGAGCAGGATGGACTGCGACAGCGGCACCAGCGACGCGCCGAAAATCCCCTGCAGCAAACGCGATGCGACGATCTGCGTGAGCGTCTCAGACAAACCGCACAGCGCCGACGACACCGTGAAACCGCCGATCGCGAAGATCAGAAGACGCTTGACGCTCAGCCGGTCGGATAGCCAGCCGGTGAGCGGCGTGGCGATCGCGGCGGCGACGATGTACGAGGTCAGCACCCACGTGATTTCATCCTGCGACGCGGACAGCGTGCCCTGCATATGCGGCAGCGCCACGTTGGCGATCGTGCTGTCGAGCGTCTGGATCAACGTCGCCAGCATGATCGAGACGGTGATCATCGGGCGGTTGAGCGGCGCGGCGGCGCTGGCCGCCGGGGTGTCGGAAGACATGAATGAGCGGGGTCGTCGATATAGTAAGCATGCTTAGTATATCGGTTGCGCGCGCGCCGGCCATCGGGAATTATGCGGAGCCTGAATTGCGCCCGTTTCAATGCTGGAAAACGAAGGCCTTTCGTATAATCCGCGCATGAAAACCCAACTCGATGAGCGCTTCGGCTTTCTGATTTCCGATGTCGGCCGGCTGACAGGCAAGCGGTTCGACGACCTAGCGAAGTCGTCGGTCGACTTGACGCGCGCGCAGTGCCGCGTGCTGGCCTATCTCGCGCACTACGGCGACACCAATCAGGCGCGGCTTGCGGACTTGCTCGAGGTCGCGCCGATCTCGGCGGGTCGCCTGCTGGATCGGATGGAAGAGGGTGGCTGGATCGAGCGGACGGCCAATCCGCAGGACCGCCGCGAGCGCCAGGTGCATATGACGCCGAAGGCTGAGCGCACGCTCGGCAAGGCGCGCAAGGTCGGTGACGAAGTCGCGCTCGAAGCGCTGAACGGCTTCACCGATGAAGAAGCGAAGCAGTTGATCGCGTTGTTGCAGCGGGTGCGCGGCAATCTGAGCCGGTTGGTGGATCGGTGACGGGAGGCACACGGTTGGTTGCGCGGGGATGTTGACTGCGCCGGCGTCGGCCTCAAGCCGCAGCTTCAAAGTCTGAAGGTCGGCGCCGCGCGTGCGGTTGACGGCACGCTTCGGCGCGCCGTGTGTCGACTACTTCGACTCCGGCGTCCCCGACGCTCCCGACGGCGGCACCAGTTCGAAACACGCCGGCGGCGCGACGGATGTCCTCGTTTTTGCATCGGTCTGCTGCGGGTCGATACATTTGAAAGCGCTCTGATCGCGCTGGACGAAAATCGTGTCGGCCGGTCCCGCGCTGCCATGGGCGCCGTTCACGACGGCGACGATCTTGTAGCCGTCCTGGAGCAGCGTGGATAGTGTGGTCGCGCTGGTGCGCCACTGACTGTCGGGCGATGTCTGAGCCTGTGCGGCGCCTGCGGCAGTGCCGCTGAGAAACGCGATCGAAGCGGTAGCCACGGCGAGCGCGGCGGTGCGGAACGTCATCAAGAAACCTCCTTGAAGTTGCTGTAGTTGCAGTTCGGAAAGCCAAAACAAAAAAGCCGCTGAACCTTGCGGATCAGCGGCTTTTTCTTGCAACTGGTGGCGAATCAGGGACTCGAACCCCGGACCTGCGGATTATGATTCCGTCGCTCTAACCAACTGAGCTAATTCGCCGAAAGAAGCGAGATTATGCGGACGGCGCCGGAGACTGTCAACCCCCGGCGCACAACTTTTTCAAGAAGCCGTTCCGTCCATCAGACGCGTCAATCCTTCGCGTAGATGTCCGAGTCCTTGGTCTCCCGGACAAACAGCATGCCGATCACGAAGGTGACGAGCGCGATCACGATCGGATACCACAGCCCCGAAAAAATATTGCCCTTCGCCGCCACGATCGCGAAGGCGGTGGCCGGCAGGAAGCCGCCGAACCAGCCATTGCCGATGTGATACGGCAGCGACATCGAGGTATAGCGGATGCGCGTCGGGAACATCTCCACCAGCATCGCCGCGATCGGGCCGTAGACCATCGTCACGTAGATCATCATGATCGTCAGGATCACCACGGTCATTGGCCAGTTGATCTGCGTGGGATCGGCCTTCGGCGCGTAACCGGCGGTCTTCAGCGTCGTCGCGAGGGTCTTGTCGAACGCCTTGCCTTGATCCTTGGCGTCCGCGGCCTTGCCGTCATACGTGTTGATCACCGTATCGCCGACCTTGATCTGCGCCAGCGTGCCCGCCGGCGCGGCGACGTTCTCGTAGTTCAAGCCGGCCTTCGAAAGCGCACTCTTGGCGATGTCGCAGGAACTCGTGAACTTCGCGGTGCCGACCGGGTTGAACTGGAACGAGCACTCGTCCGGATTCGCGATCACGACGATCGGCGCTTTCGCGGTCGCCGCTTCCAGTGCCGGGTTCGTGTAGTGCGCCAGCGCCTTGAACAGCGGGAAGTACGTGCACGCGGCGATCAGTAGGCCGGCCATGATGATCGGCTTGCGGCCGATACGATCCGACAGCGAGCCGAAGAACAGGAAGAACGGCGTGCCGATCAGGAGCGCGATCGCGATCATGATGTTGGCGCTGCTGCCGTCCACCTTCAGCGTCTGCGTCAGGAAGAACAGCGTGTAGAACTGGCCCGTGTACCAGACCACGGCCTGGCCGGCGGTGAGGCCGATCAGCGCGAGAATCACGATCTTCAGGTTCTTCCACTGGCCGAAGGCTTCAGTCAGCGGCGCCTTGGAGGTCTTGCCTTCGGACTTGATGCGCTCGAACACCGGCGATTCGTGCAGTTGCAGACGAATCCACACCGACACGGCCAGCAGAAGGATCGAGACGATGAACGGAATGCGCCAGCCCCAGTCGCCGAACGCGTCCTCACCCATTGCGGTGCGCACGCCGAGAATCACCAGCAGCGACAGGAACAGGCCGAGCGTGGCGGTCGTCTGGATCCAGGCCGTATAGAAGCCGCGGCGTCCCGCCGGCGCGTGTTCGGCCACATAGGTGGCAGCGCCGCCGTACTCGCCGCCGAGCGCGAGGCCTTGCAGCATCCGCATCGCAATGAAGATCACGGGCGACGCGAAGCCGATCGACGCATAGCCCGGCAGGAAGCCGACCAGGAACGTCGACAGGCCCATGATCACGATCGTCACGAGGAACGTGTACTTGCGCCCGACCATATCGCCGAGCCGCCCGAACACGATCGCGCCGAACGGCCGGACCGCGAAGCCGGCCGCGAAGCTCAGCAACGTGAAGATGAAGGCGGCTGTCGGATTGACGCCGGAGAAGAAGCTCTTGCTGATGAAGGCCGCCAGCGAGCCGGCCAGATAGAAGTCGTACCACTCGAAAACCGTACCCAGCGACGATGCGAAGATCACCCGCTTCTCTTCGCGCGTCATCGGCACGTGCGAGATTTGCCCGCCAACGGTAGCCATATGTCGTCTCCAATATTGATATGCACGCGGTTCGCCGGTAATGGCGTTCCCGTGAAACGGATTATTGGAGTGGAAACTTACGGCGTACTGACGTGGTGGGGTGAATTTGCAGCATGGACTGTGTTGTGGGTTTTCGCCAAACATGCGCCTATCGGTCGGCAAATCGGGCTAATTCGCGATCAACGTGTCGCAAAAGTGAGTCGACCAAACTGACGCTTTCAAGTCGCGTTAGGGTAAGTCCCGGCCCGTTCATGCACGTGCAAACTGACGCGTACGAGTGTGCCGGCAAGCCGCGGCGAAGTTTGATAGACGTTGTCGTCGATTGTCAGCTCGCCGCCGTGCATGGTCGCGATCTCGCGGACGATCGCAAGTCCGAGGCCGCTGCCGTCACCTTCGCGGCCGAGAATCCGGTAGAAGCGCTCGATCACCCGCGAGCGCTCGGCGACCGGAATGCCGAGGCCGGTGTCCTCGACTTCCAGGTGCACGAGCCGCGCTGCCGCGTCATGTCGCACTCGGACGGTGATGCGGCCGCCCGGCGGCGTATAGCGGATGGCGTTGTCGATCAGGTTGGACAGCATTTCGCGCAGCATGACCGGATTGCCGTCCACTTCGACGGGTTCTTCAGGCGCTTCGTAGCCCAGATCCATCTGCTTGGCGAGCGCTGCCTGGACCCAGTCGCGCACTGCGTTGCGCGCGACCTCCGTCACTTCGACCGGCGTGAAAATCTGGCCCGACATGCGGTTCTCCGCGCGCGCCAGCGCGAGCAGTTGCGTGACGAGCCGCGCGGCATGCTCCGAACTGGTGGCGATCTGCTCGAGCGAACGATGCACTTCCGCCGAGACGTCCTGGCGCAGCGCCAGCTCGGCCTGCGTGCGCAGGCCGGCAAGCGGCGTTTTCATCTGATGCGCGGCGTCCGCGATAAAGCGCTTTTGCAGCTCCATGTTCTGTTCGAGACGTGTCAGCAGATCGTTGAACGAGGTCACGAGCGGCTCGATTTCCGGCGGCGCGCGGCGCGCCTCGAGCGGCGACAGGTCGTCCGGACGGCGCGCGCGGAATGCGCTTGCAGCGCGTGCAGCGGCGCGAGGCCGCGCGAGAGTCCGAACCACACCAGCAGGATCGCGAGCGGCAGAATCACGAACTGCGGCAGGATCACGCCTTTGATGATGTCGTTGGCGAGCTGGCTGCGCTTGTCGAGCGTTTCGGCGACCTGCACCAGCACGGGTTGCGCGCCGGGCGTCTGCGGAAACTCGACGGTCGTGTAGGCCACGCGGATATCGTTGCCGCGCAGCACGTCGTCACGAAATTCGACGAGACCCGGCTGCGGGCGGTCTTCCTCGTGCGGCAGCGGCATGTCGCGCTCACCGCCCACCAGTTCGCCGCGCGTGCCGAGCACCTGATAGAACACGCTGTCCACGTTGTCCGCGCGCAGAAAGTCGCGCGTGGAGTCGGGCAGTGTCAGTTCCGCCACGCCATTCACCGGATGAATCTGGCGGGCCAGCACGTAAGCGTCGGTTTCCAGGGCACGGTCGAACGGGCCGTTCGCGATCGACTTGGCGACCAGATAGGTGACCGCGAGACTCATCGGCCAAAGCAGCAGCAGCGGCGCCAGCATCCAGTCGAGAATCTCGCCGAACAGCGAGCGCGGGCGAGCCTGGGCGGCGGCTTCGGTTTCGTCTGGCGGGGCGAACGGATTGGCGTAACGCTCGTCGCGCGCCTCGTCGAGGTCCGCCGCGTGCGCCGTAGCGCGGTCTGCGCGTGCGGACATGGGCGTCTTCTATTTGTAGTGATGACTCGCCGGCATCGCGCCGGACGGCGGCGAGCCCGGCGGTTCGGGCTCGGCGGGCGGGGGTGTGGTCATGGCGTTCGTGCTCGCGCTTACGCTCGCCGGCAAGGCCGCTTTCTCGAGGCAATAACCCAGACCGCGCACGGTGATGATGCGCACGCCGCTCGGCTCGATTTTCTTGCGCAGGCGATGCACGTAGACCTCGATCGCGTTATTGCTGACTTCCTCGCCCCATTCGCACAGGTGATCGACGAGTTGCTCCTTCGATACCAGCCGGCCGATCCGTTGCAGCAGTACTTCGAGCAAACCCAGTTCGCGCGCCGACAGATCGATCACCTGCTCGTTGACATAGGCGATCCGGCCGACCTGGTCGAACGACAGCGAGCCGTGCCGCACGACCGTCGGGCCGCCGCCGGCGCCGCGCCGCGTCAGGGCGCGCACGCGTGCTTCGAGTTCGTTCAGCGCGAAGGGTTTGGCCATGTAGTCGTCGGCGCCGAGGTCGAGACCTTTAACGCGTTCGTCGACGCTGTCTGCCGCGGTCAGGATCAGCACCGGCAGGGTGGAATTGCGCGCGCGCAGGCGCCGCAACACTTCCAGGCCGGACATGCGCGGCAGGCCCAGATCGAGAATCAGCAGGTCGAAAGATTGCATGGACAGCGCGGTATCGGCCTCGACGCCGCTCTTCACGTGATCGACGGCATAGGCCGATTGGCGGAGTGATCGAACCAGACCGTCCGCGAGTATGCTGTCGTCTTCGGCAATCAGAATTCGCATGGTGCGCCAGCCTGGCCTTGCCGGCACCGTGGGTGTCCCCCGGCGCACAGCGGTCTCCGAAAATTATTGTGGGTAGTTGGGCAGCGCGACGGTAAAAATGCGCGTTCGCATGAGAATCGTGCTTGCCAAAACTACTGTTTTTTTATACAGTGTCTGGGTTTCGTGTGCTGTCCTTTCAAAGTGGGCTGCACATCTGCCTCAGACGCCGTTCATCATAGCAAAGGACGATTCATGGAAGAAAGCAAGAAAGGCTCGGCTGGACTGACGGCTGAAAAGAGCAAGGCACTCGCTGCCGCACTCGCACAGATCGAAAAGCAGTTCGGCAAAGGGTCGGTCATGCGGCTCGGCGCAGGTGAGGCGGTCGAAGACATCCAGGTGGTCTCAACCGGATCGCTCGGCCTCGACATCGCTCTGGGCGTCGGCGGTTTGCCGCGTGGCCGTGTGGTCGAAATTTATGGCCCGGAATCGTCCGGTAAAACCACGCTGACGTTGCAGGTCGTCGCCGAAATGCAGAAGCTCGGCGGTACGGCAGCGTTTATCGACGCGGAACACGCGCTGGACATCCAGTACGCGGGCAAGCTCGGCGTGAACGTGAACGAGTTGCTGGTTTCGCAGCCGGATACCGGTGAACAGGCGCTTGAAATTGCCGACGCACTCGTGCGCTCGGGCTCGATCGACATGATCGTGATCGACTCGGTCGCGGCACTCGTGCCGAAGGCTGAAATCGAAGGCGAAATGGGCGACTCGCTGCCGGGTCTGCAAGCGCGTCTGATGTCGCAGGCGCTACGCAAGCTCACCGGCACGATCAAGCGCACGAACTGTCTCGTGATCTTCATCAACCAGATCCGCATGAAGATCGGCGTGATGTTCGGCAATCCGGAAACCACCACGGGTGGTAACGCGCTGAAGTTCTACGCGTCGGTGCGTCTAGACATTCGCCGTATCGGTTCGATCAAGAAGAACGACGAAGTGATCGGCAACGAAACGCGCGTGAAGGTGGTGAAGAACAAGGTGGCTCCGCCGTTCCGCGAAGCGATTTTCGACATTCTTTACGGCGAAGGCATTTCGCGTCAGGGCGAAATCATCGATCTTGGCGTGCAGGCCAAGATCGTCGACAAGGCCGGCGCGTGGTACAGCTACAGCGGCGAACGTATCGGTCAGGGTAAGGACAACGCGCGTGAATTCCTGCGCGAAAATCCGGATATTGCTCGCGAGATCGAAAACCGTATCCGTGAATCGCTGGGCGTGAATGCCATGGCTGAAGCCGTGACCGGCGCAGCCGCTGAAGTCGCGGACGAAGAAGAGTAACCATCACGTGATACGCAAGGGCCGGCCGTTGTCCGATTCCGGACGCCACGCGGACGGCCCGCGTGATGAAGACGACGAGTCGTTCGATCCATTCGAATCGTTCGACGCACACGACCGCGCTGCGGGCCGCAATCCGCAGCGCGCGCAGTTTGAATCCACATCGCCCGTAGGCTCGGATTCCTCGGAGACCACCTACACCCGCTCACGCCGCGTTCCCGGCGAGGCGAAACCCGGGCAAGACGAAGCCAAACAGTCCAAACGTCCGGCACGGTCTTTAAAAGGCCGCGCGCTGGGCTATCTATCCCGCCGCGAATACAGCCGCACCGAACTGGCACGCAAGCTGAAGCCGTTCGTCGAGGAAACCGATTCGCTCGACACTGTGCTCGACTCACTGGAAGCCGAAAACTGGCTGTCCGATTCGCGCTTTGCCGAAAGCCTGATCCATCGCCGCTCGTCGCGATTGGGCGCGAGCCGGATCGTCGGCGAATTAAAGCAGCATTCGGTCGACCAGACGCTCGTCGAAGAGGCCAGCGCGCAATTGCGCGAAACCGAACTCGCCCGTGCGCATGCCGTTTGGCAAAAGAAGTTCGGCCGCCTTCCCGAAACACCCGCCGAACGGGCGAAGCAGCAGCGCTTTTTGGCCTCGCGCGGATTTTCAGGCGCCACGATCGGCAAAATCCTCAAGGGAATCGACGAGGAGTGGAGCGGCGAGTAGCCGCGTTGTCCTTCGCTCGCGTACAAACCCGTTGGGACGGCGCGTTCTGCTCCCAGCCACGCACGGCGCGGCCATGCGCGATCCGACCTGTCCCAAATACCCAGTATGCTAAAATTCGTGGGTTTTCCAATCCGGCCTTTCCTTCCCGCATGCCGCTCTCCCAGCCCGTGTCCCGTCAGTTGCGCCATCGTCGCGCAATCAGAGCGGAAGCCTATGAGCGAGCCGATGGCCTGTGGGATGTGGAAGCGTGCTTGACTGACGAAAAACCGCGTGACGTGATGCTTGCGTCGGGCGTCCGGCCCAATGGTCAGCCGATCCATGAACTCTGGCTTCGCATCACCATCGATCGCAAGCTCAATGTCGTCAACGCCGAGGCGTCGTCCGACTGGGTGCCCTATCCAGGTTTGTGCCAAGCCAGCAATCCCGCCTACCGTGCCCTCATCGGGCTCAATCTCCGTCAAAACTTCCGTCGTGAGTCTGCCCGTTTGCTCGGCGGCACGGCAGGTTGCACGCATCTCACCGAGCTGTGCGCGATCCTGCCGACCGCTGCGATTCAGGCATTCGCGGGTGAAGTCTGGAGTACCGGTGACAGCACGCCGGGCGCGAACGCAGGTTCAGGAGACGGATCGTCTAACAGCACAGGCGAGCATTCCAACGATAAACCGCCATTCCAGCTGGGACGCTGCCACGCGCTGCGTTTCGACGGCGAGGCGGTGCAGCAGTTTTATCCGCGCTGGTATGGCCGCGCTCCGTATACAGCGGATCGCGCGGCATCGTCAGGCGACGGGGCGGTCCGCCAGACAGGCAAGGGCGGCAACGCGTCCGGCATGAACGACGGCAGCGGAAACGAAGTTCAATCCAACTCTCAGACTGAAGGGAATCACGCATGAAGATTCACGAGTACCAGGGTAAGGAAATCCTGCGGAAATTCGGCGTCGCGGTACCGCGCGGCAAGCCGGTCTTCTCGGTGGATGATGCGGTCAAGGCCGCGGAAGAGCTCGGCGGCCCGGTGTGGGTCGTGAAGGCTCAGATCCATGCGGGTGGCCGTGGTAAGGGCGGCGGCGTGAAGGTTGCCAAGTCGCTGGAGCAGGTCCGCGAATACGCGAACCAGATCCTCGGCATGCAGCTCGTCACCCATCAGACCGGTCCGGAAGGCCAGAAGGTCAATCGTCTGCTGATCGAAGAAGGCGCCGACATCAAGAAGGAACTGTATGTCGGCCTCGTGATCGATCGCGTTTCGCAGAAGATCGTCGTGATGGCATCGAGCGAAGGCGGCATGGACGTTGAAGAAGTCGCGGAAAAGACGCCCGAGCTGATCCATAAAGTTGCCGTCGACCCGTCGACCGGCCTGAAGGACGCCGAAGCAGACGACCTCGCGAAGAAGATCGGCGTGCCCGACGCGTCGATCCCGCAAGCGCGCGCGATCCTGCAAGGCCTCTACAAGGCATTCTGGGAAACCGACGCATCGCTCGCCGAAATCAACCCGCTGATCCTGACGGGCGACGGCAAGGTCATCGCGCTCGACGCCAAGTTCAACTTCGACTCGAACGCGCTGTTCCGTCATCCGGAAATCGTCGCGTATCGCGATCTGGACGAAGAAGATCCGGCTGAAGTGGAAGCGTCGAAGTTCGACCTCGCGTACATCTCGCTCGACGGCAACATCGGCTGTCTGGTGAACGGCGCGGGCCTCGCGATGGCGACCATGGACACCATCAAGCTGTTCGGCGGCGAACCGGCAAACTTCCTCGACGTGGGCGGCGGCGCCACGACGGAGAAGGTCACGGAAGCCTTCAAGATCATGCTGAAAAACCCGAACCTGACTGCGATTCTGGTCAACATCTTCGGCGGCATCATGCGTTGCGACGTGATCGCGGAAGGCGTGATCGCGGCGTCGAAGGCCGTGTCGCTGAAGGTGCCGCTCGTGGTCCGCATGAAGGGCACCAACGAAGACCTGGGCAAGAAGATGCTCGCTGAATCCGGCCTGCCGATCATCTCGGCGGACAGCATGGAAGAAGCGGCTCAGAAGGTCGTCGCGGCTGCTGCGGGCAAGGCGTAAGCCGGGTCCGCGTCAGGCTTTCACAAGCGGACTCATCGAGCGGCTTTACAGGATTAACCAGGATTACGAATGGCGGCGCGCGTGTGAGGCATGAGCGGCGCGGGCGAAGAACATCTCGCCGCGTCGCGCCACCGGGCGGCGCCAAACGAACAGAGGTCAATACATGTCGATTCTGATTAACAAAGACACCAAGGTCATCACGCAGGGCATCACCGGCAAGACCGGTCAGTTCCACACGCGTGCTTGCCGTGAATACGCAAACGGCCGCGAAGCGTACGTTGCAGGCGTGAACCCGAAGCGTGCCGGCGAAGACTTCGAAGGCATTCCTATCTACGCAAGCGTCGCGGAAGCCAAGGCTGAAACGGGCGCGACCGTGTCGGTGATTTACGTTCCGCCGGCAGGCGCTGCTGCTGCAATCTGGGAAGCGGTCGAAGCCGACCTGGATCTCGCCATCTGCATCACGGAAGGCATTCCCGTGCGCGACATGATCGAGATCAAGGACCGCATGCGTCGCGAGAATCGCAAGACGCTGCTGCTCGGACCGAACTGCCCGGGCACCATCACGCCGGACGAGCTGAAGATCGGCATCATGCCGGGTCACATCCACCGCAAGGGCCGCATCGGCGTCGTGTCGCGTTCGGGCACGCTGACGTATGAAGCAGTCGGCCAGTTGACGGCAATCGGCCTCGGCCAGTCGTCGGCAGTCGGTATCGGCGGCGACCCGATCAACGGTCTGAAGCACATCGACGTGATGAAGATGTTCAACGACGATCCGGACACGGACGCCGTCATCATGATCGGCGAGATCGGTGGTCCGGACGAAGCGAACGCCGCTTACTGGATCAAGGACAACATGAAGAAGCCGGTGGTCGGCTTTATCGCCGGCGTCACGGCGCCTCCGGGCAAGCGCATGGGCCACGCTGGCGCGCTGATCTCGGGCGGTGCGGACACGGCCGAAGCGAAGCTGGAAATCATGGACGCCTGCGGCATCAAGGTCACGAAGAACCCGTCGGAAATGGCGCGTCTTCTGAAGGCGATGTTGTAAATCGAAATGGGCGCCCAGTTGCGGCGCCTTTTTTGATACGCTTACGAGATCCTTTCGTCAGCGTGCGGTTCAAAAGCGGGGGAGTTCAACACTCCTCCGCTTTTTTATTGGCCGCGCCTTCCGTTCCTCTTTATTCTTTTGCTCATGCTCGAGTTTCTCGCCACGCTCCATTGGGGCGCAGTCATTCAGATCATCGTTATCGACATTCTGCTCGGCGGCGACAATGCCGTCGTGATCGCGCTGGCGTGCCGCAATCTGCCGGCGGATCAGCGCACGAAGGGCGTGTTGTGGGGCACGGCGGGCGCCATTCTGCTGCGCGTGATTCTGATTGCGTTCGCGGTCGCGCTGCTCGACGTGCCCTTGCTCAAATTCGCGGGCGGGCTGCTTTTGCTGTGGATCGGCGTTCGTCTCATGGCGCCGGCGCACGACGCGCACGAGAATGTGAAGCCGGCCGACAAGCTGATCTCGGCGATCAAGACGATCATCGTCGCCGATGCCGTCATGAGTCTCGACAACGTGATCGCCATTGCGGGCGCGGCCGAGGCAGCCGACCCGCAGCATCGCCTCGCGCTCGTGATTTTCGGGTTGGTGGTGAGCATTCCGTTGATCGTATGGGGCAGCCAGTTGGTGCTGAAGCTGCTGGACCGTTTCCCGATTGTGATCACGCTCGGCGCGGCACTGCTCGGCTGGATCGCGGGCGGGCTCATCATCAACGATCCGGCCGGCGACCGTTGGCCGGTCCTCGACACGCCGCTTGCCGAATACGGAATGAGCGTCGCCTGCGCGCTCTTCGTCGTGGTTCTTGGCTATGTGATCAAGCGCCGCAACGCGAAATCCGCGGCGGCCTGAAGCGGCGCGTTGCGCCGAACGCGCGCCTCTACACATTCAACGTTAGCCATTCGGCTGACTGTCTGACACGAGCGTCGCTCGCTACGATTAAAGCGCCTGTTCCCGATCCGCGGAGCAGGCGTTTTTCGTTTCAGGAGCCTGCCGATGATCGTCACCTTGCCTTATTCCCCCTATTCCCAGTCCTCGCGGGCGCACGCGCGGCGCTCGCGAGCGCGTTGGTCCGCGAGACTCGCGCGAGCGTGCCGCCGCGTCGGCTCGCGTCTCGGCTTCGGCTTCACGCTGATCGAGCTGATGATCGTGCTTGCGATTGTCGGCGTGATCGCCGCCTATGCGATTCCCGCGTATCAGGACTATCTCGCGCGCAGCCGCGTGGGCGAGGGCCTGTCGCTTGCGGCCTCCGCGCGGCTCGCCGTCTCGGAAAACGCGGCGAGCGGCAACGCGTTCGGCGGCGGATACGCGTCGCCGCCCGCCACGCGCAACGTCGAGTCGGTGCACGTCGACGACGACACCGGCCAGATCACTGTCGCCTTCACGACGCGGGTGGCGCCGGCCGGTTCGAACACGATCACGCTGGTGCCGTCGGTGCCCGACAACATTGACGCGCCGACCGCGCGCGTTGCGTTGACGAAGGGCTCGGTGCAGGCGGGCGCGCTCGCGTGGGAATGCTTCGCGGGCGGCAAGACGGCGTCGTCGTTGCCGGCGCCGGGCGCAGGACCGATGCCCGCGCAAGCGCCCACGTTGCCCTCGAACCTCGCGCCGCCGGAATGCCGTGCGTGATAGAAGATTCAGCAGCCGTCAACGCGCAACGCGCGCACGGAAATCTGACGGTTCAAGTGTAAATCGCTGATTTTCGGGATATTTCGGCCCAGCCGGCGCACAGCGCAAGGATTTTTTTGTATAGTGCGCCGGTTGCTGACGCCCACCCGCTTACCCGATGCCCACCCCTTTCGCGCGTTACCTTTCTCTCGTTCTGTTGGCTCTCGCGTTGGTGCTGCCTTATGCAGTCGTCAACCATACGTACCCGATTCCGACGTTCTACGCTGAATTCACGGCGCTCGCGTTGTACCTGTTGATGGGCGCCGGCGTGGTTCTGCTGGTGGCGACCTCGCAGCCGCGCATCGGCTTTGCCTCGCCTGTCGTAGCCCTTGTGCCGTTGCTGTTCGGCTTGCTGCTCGTCGCACAATCGGTGCTTCTGCCCGTCTCTCAGCCGTCGATGAACTGGCTCGGCGGCGGTTTCCTGCTGGCCGCTTTCATGGCGGCGCACGCGGGCTATGGCTTCGCACGCGCGAAGCTCAATGAGACGGCGTTGCGCTGGGCGGCCGGCGCGCTGGTTGTCGGCGGATTGTTTGCGGTGTTCTGCCAGGTCATTCAGCTCTTTCATCTCGAGGCGCGCGTGTCGCCGCTCGTCGTCGCGTATAACGTGACGGTGGAGCGCAGGCCGTTCGGCAATATGGCGCAGGCGAACCACCTCGCCACCTATATTGCGTTTGCGATGGCGGGCGCGCTTTTCCTCGTGCAGACGCGCCGGATCGCCGTCGCGATCTGGGCGCTGGTGTCGACCATTTTCGCGGTGGGGCTCGCGCTGACGGTGTCGCGCGGCCCGTGGCTGCAAATGGGTGTGATCGTCGTGGCCGGCCTGTGGATGGCGCTCGTGCAGACGCGCGCCGAACCGCAGTTGCGCCGCAGCCATCGGCAGTGGCTGATTCCGGTTGCGCTGGCTGTGCTGTTCTTCGTCGTCAATGCGCTGATTCGCTGGGCCAATGTGCGGTATCACCTCGAACTGGGGCAGTCCGCCGCGGATCGCTTCAAGGACGCCGGCCAGATCGCGCCGCGGATCGCGCTATGGAAATACGGCTGGACGATGTTCCGGACGCATCCGTTGCTGGGCGTCGGCTGGGGCGAGTTCCCGAGCTATCAGTATCAGTTCGCGAAGGCGCTCGGCGGAGTGGAGATCGCCAACAACTCACACGACATTTTTATCGACCTGCTCGCGAAGACCGGTTTGATCGGCCTCGCGATCGTGCTGTTCGGCCTCGTCGCGTGGCTCGTGCGAGTGGTGCGCGCGCCGCAAAGCGCGGCGCGCGTATTCGGCATTGCGCTGATCGGCGTGCTCGTCATGCACGCGCTCGTCGAATATCCGCAGCAGTACATGTTCTTCCTGCTGCCGGCCATGTTCGTGTTTGGCCTGCTCGAGACGCGGCCGCTGCGGCTCGTGCCCGCGCGCGTGTCGTTCGGCGCATTCGCCGTGATCGTGTTCGGCGGCATCGCGGCGCTTTATCCGGTGTATCGCGATTACGCTCGCGCGGAGGTGCTGTATTACGGCTCGCGTCCGGCTGAACAATATCGCGCGGATCCGTCGTTCCTGTTCCGCGCCTGGGGCGAGTACGGCATGGCGACGCTTTTGCCGATGAACGCCATGGACCTTCAGCACAAGCTCGCCATGCACCGCCAGGCGATGGCGCTCCTGCCCGGCGAAACCGTGCTGCGCCGTTACGCCGTGCTGCAGGCGTTGAGCGGAGACACGGCTGCGGCATTCGACACGGTCGAGCGACTGAAAATTTTCGCCGAAGAGCTGAAGGACTGGCCGGCGCAGTTGAGCTATCTGTATCAGCTGTGCGATGAGCAGAAGACGCTCGCCGGTTTCAAGGCGGAATTGGTGAAGCGCTACGGCTTGCCTTCGAGCGATGTGGAGCAGGAAGACGATGGCGACGAGGAGTGAGCGGCGGGGCGGCGGCTGAAGGTACCGACCGGCGCGCGACGAACAGGAGCGCTGCGCGCGGTCACTCCGCCACCCAATCCCCCGACTTCCCACCATGCTTCTCCATCACCTTCACATCGGTGATGGTCATCCCGCGATCCACCGCCTTGCACATGTCGTAAACCGTCAGCAGCCCGACCTGCACGGCGGTGAGCGCTTCCATCTCCACGCCGGTGCGGCCTAGCGTTTCGACTTGCGCGGTGCAGTGCACGGCCGGCAACGTGTCGTCCAGTTCGAAGTCCACTTTGACGCGCGTGAGCGCGAGCGGATGACACAGCGGAATCAGGTCGGCCGTGCGCTTGGCGCCCTGAATCGCGGCAATGCGCGCGATGCCGATCACGTCGCCCTTTTTGGCGTTGCCGTCGCGGATTAGCGCGAAGGTTTCCGGCAGCATGCGGATCGAGCCGCGCGCAACCGCGATGCGCTTGGTCTCCTGCTTGCCGCCGACATCCACCATATGTGCCTTGCCGGCAGCGTCGAAGTGAGTGAGTTCAGGCATGGTTGGCTCCTTCAGAGGGCGCCTATCATAGCAGTGCGGCGCGGCCGCCCGGCGCGCCCGGGCAAGCCGGCTTCGCGCGTCGACTGATTACAATGGCGCCATGCCCGCTATCTTAGTCGTGCGTTGGTCCGAGCAGCGGGCGTCGCTTTTCGACTCCGTCATACGAACTCGCAATGCGTCCCAAACGGTTCCTTGCTGCGTTGCTGTGTGTTGCGCTGGCGGCGCCGCCAGGCGCGTTCGCGCAGGCCCGCGCCGCGTCCGGCGCCGGGCCAGCGCGACCGGTCACGCAGCAGGCCGCTGAGCAGTCCACTGAGCAGTCCGCGGAGCCGCCGCTCGTCAGCGGTCCGGTGGAATCCTATGCTGCCCCGGCCGGCGCGGCCGTGCCGCCCGACATCGCGCAAGGCGTGTTCGGCGTGTACGGCGGCGCGCAAAGCCGTTTTTCCGGCAATTCAGGCGTGAACCGCGGCGCGAATAGCGGCGTCGGCGCCGGCTGGCGGGCGCCGATTGTCGCGCAGCAACTGCCCGACCTGGGCAGCGGCGGCGCCGGTTCGCTCACGCCGCAAGCCGAGCGCAAGCTGGGCGAACGCGTGATGCGCGAACTGCGCCGCGACCCCGACTATCTCGACGACTGGCTCGTGCGCGACTATCTGAACTCGGTCGCCGCGAAACTGGCTGCGGCGGCCAACACGCTGTATATCGGCGGCTACCGGCCGGACTTCGACCTCTTCGCGGTGCGCGACGCGCAGATCAACGCGTTCTCGCTGCCGGGCGGCTTCATCGGCGTGAACACCGGCTTGATTGTCGCGACGCAAACCGAGTCCGAGCTTGCATCCGTGCTCGGCCACGAAATGGGCCACGTCCTGCAACGCCATATTTCGCGGATGATGACCGCCGGCGAGCGCAGCGGCTATGCGGCACTCGCCGGCATGCTGTTCGGCGTCCTCGCGGGCGTGCTCGCGCACAGCGGCGACCTGGGGAGCGCGATCGCGGTCGGCGGCCAGGCCTATGCCGTCGACAACCAGTTGCGTTTTTCGCGTTCGGCCGAGCAGGAAGCGGACCGCGTCGGTTTCCTGCTGCTTGCCGGCGCGGGCTACGATCCGTACGCGATGACCACGTTCTTCGGCCGCCTCGACCGCGCGGCGATGAGCGACACCGGCGTTCCGGCCTATGCGCGCACCCATCCGCTGACAGGCGAGCGGATCGCCGACATGGAAGACCGCGCGCGCCGCGCGCCTTACCGGCAACCGCATCAGGCGGCCGAGTACGGTTTCGTGCGCGCCCGGGCCCGGCTGTTGCAGGATCACTCGCGCAGCGAATACGCCGACGAGGTGTCGCGGCTGCGCTCGGAAATCGAAGACCGCACGGCGCTGAACGTGGCCGCGAACTGGTACGGCATCGCGTACGGCCAGATGCTGCTCGAACGTTACGACGACGCGGCGAGATCGCTGGCTGCCTCGCGTGCGGTTTTCGCGGCGGGAGCTCAGGCGGACGGCGACGCCGCGCGCAGTTCGCCGAGTCTCGACGTGCTCGCGGCCGACATCGCGCGGCGTGCGGGGCGTGACGACGACGCGGTGCGTCTCGCCGATCTCGCGCACAAGCGCTGGCCGCAATCGAACGCCGCGATTGACATGCACATTCGCACCTTGCTGAGCTTGCGGCGCTTCGCCGAGGCGCAGGCCCTGGCGCGCAAAGAGACCGAGGCGCAGCCCGATCAGCCCGCGTGGTGGCTCTACCTCGCGCAGGCAAGCGCGGGCACGGGCGACGCGCTCACGCGTCATCGCGCGCTCGCCGAGAAGTTCGCGCTGGAGGGCGCGTGGCCGTCCGCGATCCGTCAATTGAAGGACGCGCGCGATATGAAGACGATCGGCTACTACGACCTCGCCACTGTCGACGCGAGGCTCCACGAGATGGAGAACCGCTACAAGGAAGAGCGGCTGGATGAAAAGGGCTAGGCGGGAAGTGCGCGGGCGCGACAGCCAGGCAGATCCGGCCGGGCGTTCACGCATGCACGCAAACGCACCGAGACAGGTTGCTGCGTGCCAGAGCTTGGCGCCTCAAACGTTCGCTGCCGGACTCTGCACGAAGCCGAAGCGCGACGCGACTTCCTCGCGCCGTATCGACTGAAGCGGCAAGCTTGCGCCGCCGTTCCAGTGGAAGTTGCCGCTGACCGGATCGTCGGCGAGCGTGGTGTGGTCGGCGAAAACGTCCAGGTCGTGATCGTGCAGAACCGCGATGCGCAGCGGCGCCGAAGTGTGCAAAGGACCGGACGCGCCGGCGAACAGAATGCCGCCCTCGTCGTCGGCATAGACGGCCGAGGGTTCGAAGGGGCTGCCCGCCTGGTCTCTCAAGGCGAGCGCGCCATCGGCCTCCACCGACAAACGCACGACCCACGGCGTATAACCCAACTCCACGTACACGCGCTGCGGCCCGTTCTGGAAGAACCATTGTCCGCGTTCGTCGCACTCATAGTTCCGGTTGATGAAGCCGAGCAGCGCTTCATGGCGAATCGGCACGCCGGACGAGCCGCTCGCCTGCGCGGCTTCGTCGCGCATCCGCCACTGGCCGCGCCGGTCGAGCATCAGCCAGCCCGTGCAGCTCGGGACGTTCGGCCATTTGGCCAAGGCCTGTTTGACGATGTCATCCATGATCGACGTGCTGCTCCAGGTAGCCGAACACGCGCCGCGACAGCCAGTCGATGCGGCCTGGAAACGGTCCGGTCATGAAGCCGGCGTGGCCGCCGTGCCTCGGTTGATCGAGTTCGACCGCCGCCGACACCTCATGCCGCGACGGCAGCGCCTCGGCCGGCAGAAACGGATCGTTGCGCGCATTCAGCACGAGCGTGGGCACCTGAATATGCGGCAGCAAGGGCCGCGTAGTGGCGACGCTCCAGTACTCGTCGGTATCGCGAAAGCCGTGCAGCGGCGCCGTCACCACGTTGTCGAACTCGTACATCGTACGGCTTGCCAGCATGGCCTCGCGGTCGAACAGGCCGGGAAACTGCACGAGTTTCTGGTCGGCCTTCTGCTTGAGCGTCTTGAGGAAGCTGCGCGTATAGATCATGCCGAAGCCTTGCGACAACGCCCGGCCGCCGGCGTGCACGTCGATGGGCGTGGAAATCGCGGCCGCGGCAGCGACCACCGACGCCGCCTCGTCGCGCCGCTCGCCGAGCCAGCGCAACAGCACATTGCCGCCGAGCGACACGCCCGCCGCGACGAGCGGCCCGCGATGCGCGGCGCGCAGGCGTCGCAGAATCCAGTCGACTTCGTTGCTGTCGGCCAGATGGTAGAAGCGCGGCAAGCGGTTGAGCGCGCCGCTGCAACTGCGAAAGTGCGGCACGACGCCGTGCCAGCCGTATTCGCGGGCGGCGGCCATCAGCGTGGACGCATAGTGCGAAGCGGAGCTGCCTTCCAGGCCGTGAAAGAGCACGAGCAACGGCGCGTCGGCGGCAGGAGTCTGACGTGCGGCGTCACTTGTTATGACAGAGGCCGGCGAGTCGTCGTGCCGGACCCAGTCGACGTCGATGAAATCGCCGTCAGGCGTATCCCAGCGCTCGCGGCGAAACGAGACCGCGGGGCGACGCGCGAACAGCGACGGCACGATGGTCTGCACATGCTTGTTGGGCAGCCACAGCGGCGCCCGGTAGAGCAGGTCTTTGGCGGCCTCGAGGGTGGCTTCCACAGCGGCATCCGCGCCAACTGCACGGGAGCTGTCGGCATGCTGGGGTGTCGTCGGTAAAGACGACTTGCTGCGGGGCGTGCTCATGCCGGTAGAGAAGCCAAATTCGGTGCGAAGGTCGGGGCGAAGCGCCGCGGCGCGTCGCGCGCGTTAGTGGAGCGGCCCTTGGCCGTGCCGCATCTTGGTGGCGAACTGGCTGGCCGCTTCGTTCGGCATCGGGCTCGCGTGAATGTGCGCGATGCGCCATTCGCCGCGTTCGTGGACCATCACATACGTGGTGAAAACCATGGCGGGCGTGGCTTTCGGATCGACGGGGCGATGCGCTTCCGCAATCGCGTAGACGACGGTGCCGAGGCTGTCGTAGACGCGAATGTCGAGCGGTTCGATCGAGACCGGCGCTGCCTCGAACTGGATCTGCAAGCCCGCCCGAATGCTGTCGAGGCCGTGCAGATGCGAGCCGTCGGCGCAAATGCAGCTCACGAACTCTTCATCGATCCACAGGCCCATCAGGCTGTCGATATTGACCTCGGCGACGGCCTGGTAATAGGCGTTGAGGGTATCGGCGGCGGCTTCGAAGATGTGGGCAAAACGTGGCATGGCTCGTCAGTCTCTTGTGCGCGGCGCGCGGTTGCGGGTCAGCGGTGAGCGGGGCAGTCCGGGGCACCGGACAATCGCACCCGAGCGCCAGAATGCCCGCGCCGCAAGGCGCGAACATGACGCGACGCGCTCAGGGGCGTGCGGTGTTGCGTGCAAGTGTCAGCCGGCTCAGCGTTGCGCGAGCAACATGCCGCGCAAATCGCCGAAAACCTGCTCGGCGCTCAACTGCTTCAGGCAGTTCAGATGACCGAGCGGACACTCGCGCTGAAAACAGGGGCTGCATTCGAGATGAAGCCATTGTACCTTCGCAAGCTCCGACAGGGGCGGCGTGTGGCGCGGATCCGTGGAACCGTAGACGGCCACGAGCGGGCGGCGCAGCGCCGCGGCGACGTGCATCAGCCCCGAATCGTTCGTGACCACCGCATTGGCCCGCGAGATTAGCGCGCACGCTTCGCCGAGGGCCGTCTGGCCGCACAGATTGCGCACGTTCGGCGCCTTCTCGGCGATGGCCTGGGCGAGCGGCGCGTCTTTAGGCGAACCGAGCGCGACGATCTGCGTGTACGGAAACGACTGGCCGACCATTTGCGCGAGCGCCGCGAAGTGCTCGGGCGGCCAGCGCTTGGCCGGACCGTATTCGGCTCCGGGGCAGAACACGAGCAAGGGCACGCGCGTGTCGAGATTGAAGCGCGCCGATACGCGCGACGCTTCGTTCAGGTCCGTGTCGAGCCGCGGCATCGGCAGGTCGTCGGGAAGCTTTGCGCCCGGTGCGTAGGCGAGGGCGGCGTAATGTCCGACCATCGGCGGGCGCTCGTCTTTGCGCGGATTAGCGTGGCGCACGTTCAGGAGGCCGTAGCGGCTTTCGCCGGTATAGCCGACGCGCAGCCGGATGCCGGCCATCCACGGAATCAGCGCCGATTTCAGCGAGTTCGGCAGCACGTAGGCGGCGTCGTAGCCGACGTCGCGCAAGTCGCTCGCGAGCTGCCAGCGGCGCAGCATCTGCAGCTTGCCGTGCGCGAGGTCGGTGGCGTAGACGTCGCGGATTTCCGGCATGCGTTCGAGCACGGGCGCGACCCAGCTGGGCGCGACCGCGTCGATCGCGATGCGCGGATGCAGTTTCACGAGGCGCGCAAAGAGCGGCTGCGCCATCAATGCGTCACCGATCCAGTTCGGTGCGATAACCAACGCGCGACGCATCAGAATGAGTGTCCGGTGTCGAAACGAAGCGCCGCGCGATGCAGGGCGCTTCGGAAGGGTCAAAGTAAAAGGGAAAACGGCGCCGGCCGGGAGGCGCAATGCCCACGCAGCCGAGGCACCGCGCTCGCGACGCAACATCGTCGTGCTGCCGCCTGCCTGACTTGTGCGAACCCCTCGATACGCAGTCCGCTAGCGAAGGCGGCTCATGCAACCGACAGCTCCGCGCGATCCGCCAGCACAACGACTGGCGAAAGCGCGCAAACAGAGGGGACAACAACCGGTCAGACAGCGGATGCCGCACGCGAGCGAGCAGCGTGCACGTTGAGCGCCCGGGGCTTAGTGACCCTTGATCACTTCGCCGTCGCGCAGCTTGTAACGCGTGCTGCAGTACGGGCAGCGTGCTTCGCCGTGCGAGACGTCGATAAAGACGCGCGGATGCGTGCTCCAACGCGGCATGGCCGGGTTCGGGCAGTACGCCGGGAGGTCCTTTGCCGTGAGTTCGACCAGCGGCATTTCCTTGATATCGCTCATAAGACTTTCTCGTTGTATGCAGGGTGCGTGCGGTGCGCGCCGCGGGTAGGCCGGCTGCCCTGGGAGCCCCGGCAGCCCGGCGCGCGGCCAATGCGCGTTAGATCCTGGTCAGCCAGTGCGCGTATTTTTCGCTCTTGCCGTTCACGATGTCGAAGAACGCCGATTGCAGCTTCTCCGTGATCGGACCGCGGGTGCCCGAGCCGATCGTGCGGTTGTCCAGCTCGCGGATCGGCGTGACTTCGGCGGCGGTGCCGGTGAAGAACGCCTCGTCGCCGGTATAGACCTCGTCGCGGGTAATGCGCTTTTCGATCACCGGGATGCCCATGTCGCGTGCGAGCGTGATGACCGTGTCGCGCGTAATGCCGTCGAGGCACGACGACAGGTCGGGCGTGTACAGCTTGCCGTTGTTCACGAGGAAGAAGTTCTCGCCCGAGCCTTCCGACACGTAGCCGTCCACGTCGAGCAGCAGCGCTTCGTCGTAGCCGTCCGCGACGGCTTCCTGATTGGCGAGAATCGAGTTCACATACCAGCCGGACGCCTTCGCGCGGACCATGGACACATTCACGTGATGCCGCGTGAACGACGACGTTTTCACGCGGATGCCCCGGGCGATGCCGTCTTCGCCGAGGTAAGCGCCCCACGGCCACGCCGCGATGGCCACGTGGATGGTGTTGCCCTTGGCCGACACGCCGAGCTTTTCGGAACCCACCCAGATGATGGGCCGCAGATAGCACGATTCGAGCTTGTTTTCGCGGACCACTTCGCGCTGCGCGGCCGCGAGCGTTTCGTGGTCGAACGGCACGTCCATCTGGAAAATCTTGGCCGAGTTCAGGAGACGCTTGGTGTGTTCCTGCAAACGGAAAATCGCGGTGCCGCCGTCGGCCGTCTTGTAGGCGCGCACGCCTTCGAAAACACCCATGCCGTAGTGCAGCGTGTGGGTCAGCACATGGATCTTGGCATCGCGCCAGTCGATCAGCTTGCCATCCATCCAGATCTTGCCGTCGCGGTCGGCCATTGACATACGGTTCTCCAGCAGGTGCGTGTTGGTGTGAGACCCCAAGCCCGGCGGCGCACGGGGCGCCCGACGGCCCGGAAAGCCGGGACGCGCCCGAAATTTCCGATGGGGTGCAGCGAAGAGCGTTATTTTAGCGTCTTTTGCACATCAAACGGGCATTTGGACGCATGCCGGGCGCTATAATTCGGCACACGCATAATTCGCATCCGGCTGCGCCAGCGGCTCCTTGACGCGCTGGCGCCGATTTCCCCCAATTTCCCTCATCGCGGCCATCCGCGCCCGCGCTTTTCGCCTCATGCTCGCTCGTCTGTCCGATATCGATCGCCGCGCCTTCCGTGAGGGCGCGCGCGACTATTCGCCCACGCTCATGGCGATCTGCTCGTGGGGCCTCGTCACCGGCATCGCCATGAGCAAGTCGGTGCTCACGCTGCCGCAGGCGCTCGCCATGTCGCTCCTGTGCTACGCCGGTTCGTCGCAACTGGCGGTGCTGCCGCTTCTCGCCGCCAAGCTGCCCATCTGGACGGTGCTGCTGACGGCCGCCATGGTCAATACGCGTTTCGTGATCTTCAGCGTCGGCCTCGCGCCTCATTTTTCCTATCTGTCGATGTGGCGGCGCGTGCTGCTCGGCTATTTCAACGGCGACGTGATCTATCTGCTGTTTCTGAAGAAAAACTTCGCGAACGGCTATGTGCCGGGCAAGGAGGCGTATTTCTGGGGCATGGCGGTGGCCAGCTGGCTGTCGTGGCAGGTGGCGTCGATTGCGGGCATCCTGCTCGCGAGCCTGATTCCGGACACCTGGGGGCTCGCGCTCGCCGGCACGCTGGCGCTGCTGCCCATCATGGTCGCGGCGATCGCAACGCGTTCCACGCTCGTGGCGGTGTGCATCGCGGGCATCGTCGCGCTGCTCGCGTTCGACCTCCCGTACCGGCTCGGGCTGCCGCTCGCGGTGATCGCCGCGATCATCGCCGGCAGCGCGGCCGATCTGATTGCCGAGCGCGCCGATTTGCGCCGCATCCGAAACAGCGCGGGAGATTCGCAATGACATCCGTGGAAGTCTGGCTGACCATTCTCGGCATGACCTTGGTCACGGCTGTAACGCGGGCGATGTTTCTGATCGGCGGCGAGCGCATGGTTTTGCCGGCGCGCGTGCAGCGCATGCTGCGCTACGCGCCCGCCGCGGCGCTGGCCGCCGTCGTGTTGCCGGACGTGCTTGGCACGCCCGAGGGCCTGTCGTTCGCGCCGTCCAACCACGAGTTCTATGCCGCACTCGCAGGCCTCGGCTGGTTTTTGTGGCGCCGCACCATGCTCGGCACCATCGTCGTCGGAATGGTCGTGTTCACGTTCTTGCGGCTCGTCATGTAATTCGCGGGCTGGGCGTGCTGCATTGCGTCATGGCGGCCCGGTACTCGAATACGGGAGATTCCGCCCGCGCGGGTCAGAAGGCAGTGGGGATCAGTTAAAATGCCGCTTTCCGGGATGACCGCGCCGATGCCTGGCGCCTGCGCCGCGGGCTTGTCGCCGCGCTCCCGCATCGTGGAGCCGCCGTGCCGACGCGCTTGGGTTCGCTGGGCGCAAAGCCGTGTGCGCCGTCCGCCACCGCCTTCCCATCAACTCGCACACAAACGCCCATGAACAAGGTATTGCGTCTCTCCGATCTGATCGCCGAAGGCAAGCTGTCCGGCAAACGGGTGTTCATCCGCGCCGACCTGAACGTGCCGCAGGACGATCAAGGCAACATTACCGAAGACACCCGCATCCGCGCGTCCGTGCCGGCCGTGAAGGCCGCGCTCGACGCAGGCGCCGCCGTGATGGTCACCTCGCACCTGGGCCGCCCGACCGAAGGCGATTTCAAGCCGGAAGACTCGCTCGCGCCGGTCGCGAAGCGGTTCGCCGAACTGCTCGGCCGCGACGTGCCGCTCGTCGCGAACTGGGTGGAAAACGGCGTGAACGTCGCGCCGGGCCAGGTCGTGCTGCTGGAAAACTGCCGCGTGAACAAGGGCGAAAAGAAGGATTCGGACGAGCTCGCGCAGAAAATGGCGAAGCTCTGCGACATCTATGTGAACGACGCATTCGGCACCGCGCATCGCGCTGAAGCGACCACGCACGGCATAGCGAAATATGCGCCCGTGGCGTGCGCGGGCCCGCTGCTCGCCGCCGAGCTCGAGGCGCTCGGCAAGGCGCTCGGCGCGCCGAAGCGTCCGCTCGTGGCGATCGTCGCGGGTTCGAAGGTGTCGACCAAACTGACCATTCTGAAGTCGCTCGCCGAGAAGGTGGATCAGCTGATCGTCGGCGGCGGCATTGCCAATACGTTCATGCTGGCCGCGGGCCTGAAGATCGGCAAGTCGCTCGCCGAAGCCGACCTCGTGAGCGAGGCGAAAGCCATTATCGACGCAGCGAAGGCGCGCGGCGCCTCCGTGCCGATCCCGACGGACGTGGTCACGGCCAAGGAGTTTTCGCCGACCGCCAAGGCCGAAATCAAGGCCGTCGCCGATGTGGAGGACGACGACATGATTCTCGACATCGGGCCGGAAACCGCGAAGACGCTCGCCGCGCAGCTGGAAAAAGCCGGCACCATCGTGTGGAACGGCCCCGTCGGCGTGTTCGAATTCGACCAGTTCGGCAACGGCACGAAGACGCTGGCCGACGCGATTGCGAGGTCGTCGGCGTTTTCGATTGCAGGCGGCGGCGACACGCTCGCGGCGATTGCCAAGTACGGCATCCACGACAAGGTCAGCTATATCTCGACGGGCGGCGGCGCCTTCCTCGAGTTCCTCGAGGGCAAGAAGCTGCCGGCGGTCGAAGTTCTGGAATCGCGGGCTTAACGTGGCGGCGCGCTCCCCATCGGCGAAGTCTGCAAAAGCGAACGCTCAGCGCGGCAAGCCGCGTGACACCGCGGCAGCCACGGCAGGGGAGCGCAGCGCGCGCTCCGACGCCGCGACGGCGGCACGAGAGTCCGAACTGGCCAGCACGGTTGCCGCCGCGCTGGCCACCACGCTTGCCGCTGCCGGCGAAGCCGGGCCGGCGGCCAGCCAGTCAGAAGAATCCGGGCCGACCGAAGCGCCCGTGGAGTCGACCACCGCGACCGGCGTAGCGAAATCGTCCAGCCTTGCAGCTGACGAATCCGCCGCGCCGGGCACGGAACTCCCGGACGCCGAAGTCGTGTCCGCACCCCCGCCGGCGCTCCGCGCGCTGGTGTCGAACACCGCATCACCCCATAAAGCGACGCTGGTTTCAACCGGCGCGCAGCCCCAGGCACCTTCTTTCGGTGCGCAGCCTCCGCATCCGACTCGCAGCGCTTTTCCCAGCGATCCCATCCAGACGAGGAGACTCATGCATCGCGCCACCAAGATTGTCGCCACCATCGGACCGGCTTCCAGCACGCCGGAAATCCTGCTGCAAATGATTCAGGCAGGCGCCGACGTGGTGCGGCTCAATTTCTCCCACGGCACGGCGGACGATCACCGCCAGCGCGCCGAATTCGTGCGCGAGGCGGCGCGCCAGGCGGGCCGCGAGGTCGCCATCATGGCGGACCTGCAGGGCCCGAAGATCCGGGTCGGCAAATTCGAAAACGGCAAGGTCACGCTCACCTCGGGTGAGCCGTTCATCCTCGACGCCGACTGCGAGCTCGGCAACCAGGAGCGCGCCGGCCTCGACTACAAGGACCTGCCGCGCGACCTGAAGCCGGGCGACGTGCTGCTGCTCAACGACGGCCTCATCGTGCTGAATGTGCAGCGCGTGATCGGCAACGAAATCCATACGATCGTGAAGATCGGCGGCGACCTGTCTAACAACAAGGGTATCAACCGCCAGGGCGGCGGCCTGTCTGCGCCTGCGCTGACCGCGAAGGACATGGAAGACATCCGCACGGCGATGGCGCTCGGTGTGGATTTCGTCGCGGTATCGTTCCCGAAGAACGCGACCGACATGGAAATGGCGCGCCAACTGGCGAACATCGCCGGCGCGCCGTACGGCATCAAGCCGAAGATGATCGCCAAAATCGAGCGCGCGGAAGCCATTCCGGCGCTGCAAGGCATTCTGGACGCGTCGGACGGCATCATGGTCGCGCGCGGCGATCTCGCCGTGGAAGTGGGCAATGCCGCAGTCCCGGCGCTGCAAAAGCGCATGATTCGTATGGCGCGCGAGTCGAACAAGTTTGTGATCACCGCGACCCAGATGATGGAGTCGATGATCTACGCGCCGGTGCCGACGCGCGCCGAAGTGTCGGACGTCGCCAACGCGGTGCTCGACGGCACGGACGCGGTCATGCTGTCCGCGGAATCGGCGGCGGGCAAGTACCCGGTACAGACCATCGAGACCATGGCGGCGATCTGCGTGGAAGCCGAGAAGTCGGAGCAGTCGGAGCTGGACAAGGATTTCCTCGACCGCACGTTTACGCGCATCGACCAGTCCATCGCGATGGGCGCGCTTTTCACCGCCTATCACCTGGGCGCGAAGGCGATCGTGGCGTTGACGGAATCCGGCTCGACCGCGCTGTGGATGTCGCGTCACTGGACGCACGTGCCGATTTTCGCGCTCACGCCGCGCGTCGGCAGCGAACGGGCCATGGCGCTGTACCGCAACGTGACCTCGCTGCATCTGGACACCAACACCGACCGCGACACGGCGTTGCAACAGGCGTTGGAGACAGTGGTCAGCAAGGGTTACGCATCGCGCGGCGACATGGTCGTGCTGACCGTCGGCGAGCCGATGGGGCAGGCCGGCGGCACGAATACGCTGAAGATCGTACGGGTCGGCGAGCCGTATTGATCGGCGGTATTGCTCGACCGGCACAGGCTGAATGAGCGAAGCAGACTGCCGTGCCGCGCGACGCGTCGCTTTGGGCGACGCAGCGGCGGTCGGCGCGCGGGGCATGAAGCCGTCTCCCCGCGTGCGCGGCGGTGCCCGTAGGTACGCGGTTTGCTTCGCGATAAAATCGCCCAAAAGATGCCGGCGGCACAAGAATTCGTTTCAATCTAAGGAGTTACAGCATGCCTCTCGTATCAATGCGTCAACTGCTGGACCACGCCGCTGAAAACGGCTATGGCCTCCCCGCATTCAACGTGAACAACCTGGAGCAGGTGCAGGCCATCATGGCCGCGGCCGACAAGGTCAACGCGCCGGTCATCATGCAGGCATCGGCCGGCGCGCGTAAGTACGCGGGCGAAGCGTTCCTGCGTCACCTGATTGAAGCCGCAGTCGAGTCGTACCCGCATATTCCGGTCGTGATGCATCAGGATCACGGGCAGTCGCCGGCGGTTTGCATGGCGGCGATCCGCAGCGGTTTCACCAGCGTGATGATGGACGGCTCGCTCGAAGCCGACGGCAAGACGGTCGCATCGTACGAGTACAACGTCGAGGTGTCGCGCAAGGTGGTGGAAGCCGCGCACTCGATCGGCGTCACGGTGGAAGCGGAACTGGGCGTGCTCGGCTCGCTGGAAACCATGAAGGGCGACAAGGAAGACGGCCACGGCGCGGAAGGCACCATGACCCGCGAGCAACTGCTGACCGACCCGGAACAGGCCGCCGACTTCGTCAAGCTCACGCAATGCGACGCGCTCGCCATCGCGATCGGCACCTCGCACGGCGCCTACAAGTTCAGCAAGAAGCCGACGGGCGACATTCTGTCGATCCAGCGCATCAAGGAGATTCACCAGCGCATTCCGAACACGCACCTGGTGATGCACGGCTCGTCGTCGGTGCCGCAAGAATTGCTCGCGGAAATCCGCGAATTCGGCGGCGACATGAAGGAAACCTACGGCGTGCCCGTCGAGGAAATTCAGGAAGGCATCAAGCACGGCGTGCGCAAGGTCAATATCGACACCGACCTGCGTCTCGCGATCACCGGCGCCATCCGCCGCTATATGGCGACGAATCCGTCGAAGTTCGACCCGCGCGACTACCTGAAGCCGGCGCGCGAAGCGGCGATGAAGATCTGTATCGAGCGCTACACGCAATTCGGCTGCGAAGGCCAGGCAGGCAAGATCAAGCCGGTTTCGCTTGATAAAATCGCGGAGAAGTACAAGTCGGGCGAGCTCGCGCAGGTCGTCCGCTGAGCGTCCGCGTCGGACGTTTGATAAGCGGTACGTGAGTCACCGCGTGGCTCCGCACCTGGCCGTCCGGCCAGGTTGTCGTTAGATCGCCGTTCCCGCATCATCCGGGGAACGGCGTTTCCCTTTTGTTCCGGTCACACTTTTTTGCCTCACTTTTAGCGAACCACGACGATGTCTACCCTCTACGAATCCACGCTCCGCTCGCTGCCGCTGCTCGGCCGCGGAAAAGTCCGCGACAACTATGCGGTGGGCAACGACCAGCTGCTGATCGTCACGACCGACCGTCTGTCGGCGTTCGACGTCATCATGGGCGAGCCGATTCCGAATAAGGGGCGCGTGCTCAACGAAATGGCGAACTTCTGGTTCGAGAAGCTTCAGCACGTGGTGCCGAACCACCTGACGGGCGTCGCGCCGGAATCCGTGGTGGCCGCCGACGAAGTCGAGCAGGTCAAAGGCCGCGCGGTCGTGGTCAAGCGCCTCGAGCCGATTCTGGTCGAAGCCGTGGTGCGTGGCTATCTGGCCGGTAGCGGCTGGAAGGACTATCAGGCCACCGGTTCGGTGTGCGGCGTGCAGTTGCCGCCGGGCCTGCAGAATGCGCAGAAGCTGCCCGAGCCGATTTTCACGCCGGCCGCCAAGGCCGAAATGGGCCATCACGACGAAAACATCACCTACGACGAGATGGAGCGCCGCATCGGCACCGAGCTGTCGGCCACGATCCGCGACATCTCGATTCGCCTGTATAAGGAAGCCGCGGACTACGCGGCCACGCGCGGCATCATCATCGCGGATACGAAGTTCGAGTTCGGTCTCGACAACCACGGCAAGCTGTACCTGATGGACGAGGCGCTCACCGCCGACTCGTCGCGTTTCTGGCCGGCCGACCAGTATCAGGTGGGCACCAATCCGCCGTCGTTCGACAAGCAGTTCGTGCGCGACTGGCTGGAAACGCAGGACTGGGCGAAAGAACCGCCCGCGCCGAAGCTGCCGGACGAGGTCGTGCAGAAGACGGGCGAAAAGTATCAGGAAGCGCTCGAACGTCTGACCGGACACAAGCTCGCCTGACCGGATCCGCGAACGGAAGCGCAAGCAGCAGCCGCAACACAAGCCGCAAACAGGAAGCCGCAAGATGAGTGAAGCACAAACCGCCCATACGCATGGCGCGCCGGTTGTCGGCGTGCTGATGGGCTCCAGCTCCGACTGGGAAGTCATGAAAAACGCCGTGGCGATTCTGCAGGAATTCGGCGTGCCGTACGAAGCCAGGGTCGTCTCTGCCCACCGCATGCCGGACGAAATGTTCGCCTATGCTGAAAGCGCGCGCGAGCGCGGCATCCGCGCAATCATCGCCGGCGCGGGCGGCGCGGCGCATCTGCCGGGCATGCTGGCCGCCAAGACCACGGTGCCGGTGCTCGGCGTGCCGGTGGCGAGCAAGTACCTGAAGGGCGTCGACTCGCTGCATTCGATCGTGCAGATGCCGAAGGGCGTGCCCGTCGCCACGTTTGCGATCGGCGAGGCAGGCGCGGCGAATGCGGCGCTCTTCGCGGTGTCGATCCTGAGCGGCACGAGCGCGGAATACGCGGACAAGCTCGCCGCCTTCCGCGTGCGCCAGAACGAAGCGGCTCACGCAATGGTGTTGCCGGCGCTGTGAGCGCCAGAGTGATTTTTTGCAGGACGTTCCCTGTCTGACCTACCGGCCAGGCGCTTGCCTCTGCGCAACTGCAGGCACGCCGGGCCGCGACCGACCACCAAGATGAACCCAGACAACACACCGGTTTCACCGATTCTGCCCGGCGCATGGCTTGGCATGGTCGGTGGCGGCCAGCTCGGCCGCATGTTCTGCTTTGCCGCACAGGCAATGGGCTACCGCGTTGCCGTGCTCGACCCGGACGAAAGCAGCCCGGCGGGCGCGGTCGCGGACCGCCATCTGCGCGCCGCCTACGACGACGAAGCGTCGCTGACCGAACTCGCGCGACTGTGCGCGGCCGTGTCGACGGAATTCGAGAATGTCCCGGCCGCGAGCCTCGATTTTCTCGCGAAGACGACCTTCGTGAGCCCGGCGGGCCGCTGCGTCGCCGTGGCTCAGGACCGCATTGCCGAAAAGCGCTTTATCGCGTCGTCGGGCGTGACGGTCGCGCCGCATGTCGTGATCGAATCGTCGGACGCGCTCGCCGCGCTCGACGATGCCGCGCTCGAAGCGGTGCTGCCCGGCATTCTGAAAACGGCGCGCATGGGTTACGACGGCAAGGGCCAGATCCGCGTGCGCAATGCCGAGGAAGTGCGCGAGGCGCACGCGTCGCTCGGCGGCGTGCCGTGCGTGCTCGAAAAGCGCCTGCCGCTCAAGTTCGAAGTGTCCGCGCTGATCGCGCGCGCGTCGAGCGGCGCGTCGGTTGTCTATCCGCTCGCGCAGAACACGCACCGCGACGGCGTGCTTGCGCACACCATCGTGCCGGCGCCGGACGCGAGCGCGACGCTCGTCGAGCAGGCGCAGCAGGCCGCGCTGCAAATCGCCGACAAGCTTGGCTATGTGGGGGTGCTGTGCGTCGAGTTCTTCATTCTCGAAGACGGCTCGCTGGTGGCGAATGAAATGGCGCCGCGTCCGCATAACTCGGGCCACTACACGGTCGACGCGTGCGCGACGAGCCAGTTCGAACAGCAGGTCCGCGCGATGACCGGCATGCCGCTCGGCGACACGCGTCAGCATTCGCCGGCCGTCATGCTGAACATTCTCGGCGACGTGTGGTTTCCCGACGGGCCGAAGGGCGCGTCGGTGACGCCGCCGTGGCACGAGGTGGCGGCGATGCCGGCCGCGCGCCTGCATCTGTACGGCAAGGAAGAGGCGCGTTGCGGCCGCAAGATGGGCCACGTGAACTTCACGGCCGCGACGCTCGAAGAAGCCCGCACGGCGGCGCGCGACTGCGCGCGGCTTCTGCATATCGCCACGAGCTGACGCGCGCGCCATGCCCGATCAACAGAAACCCGTTCAGGCCGGCGCGGCTGGCGTGCCTCTGCAAGCCGGCGTGACTGCGCTGCCGGTGAGCGCCGAGCAGATCGCGCATGCCGCGGCGCTGCTCGACGCGGGCGGTCTTGTCGCGTTTCCGACCGAGACGGTCTATGGCCTCGGCGGCGACGCCGAAAACCCCGACGCCGTCGCGCGCATCTACGCGGCGAAAGGGCGGCCGGCGAACCATCCGGTGATCGTGCATCTGGCCCCGCAGGGCGATCCGAACTATTGGGTCGAGCATTTGCCGCAAGAGGCACAGCGTCTGATCGACGCCTTCTGGCCCGGACCGCTGACGCTCATTCTCAAGCGTGCCGCGCGCATTCCCGCGGCGGTCAGCGGCGGTCAGGATTCCGTCGGCTTGCGCTGTCCGTCGCACCCGGTGGCGCAAGCGCTGCTCGAGGCGTTCAGCGCCTTGCGCAGCGGGCATGGCGGCGTGGCGGCGCCGTCGGCGAATCGTTTTGGGCACGTCAGCCCGACCACCGCGCAGCACGTGCGCGACGAATTCGGCAGCGCGATTCATGTGCTCGACGGCGGCGCGTCGGACGTCGGGATCGAGTCGACTATTCTGGATTTGTCGCGCGGGTTTCCCGCGTTACTGAGGCCGGGTCGCGTCACGCCGCAAGAGATCGCCGACGTGCTCGGCGAAGCGCCGCGCCTGCCCGACGGCTCCGACGCGACCGCGCCGCGCGCTTCTGGCACGCTGAAGGCACATTACGCGCCGCGCACGCCGCTCGCGCTGCTGCCGTTCCCTGCACTCGAGCCGTTGCTCGCCGCGCGCGCAGCCGGCGAGCGCGTCGCGCTCGTCGCGCGGGCCTCGCGGGCAGGGCAGTGGGCGGACGCCGAGGGTGTGTATTTCATCGCCGCGCCGGAAGATCCGCATGTCTATGCACGCGAGTTGTACGGCTTGCTGCGCGCGCTGGATCGCGCCAACGTCGCGCGCATTCTGATTGAGAAGCTGCCGGATACCATCGAATGGATCGCCGTGAACGACCGGCTTGGCCGCGCCGCGGCGGCGTTCGAGGCGCAAAGCCACGTGTGAGTTAAGACTTCTTTCTTTCGCCGCGAGCGTCTGAGAACCTCGCCCAATAAAAAACGCCTGGCTGTAGGTAAGCCAGGCGTTTTTCACTTCTCCCAGACAAACGACCATGCGGCCGACTTCAGCTTATTTGCCGAGACCCGTCGCCGCGATCTGCTGTTGCACGAACTGTGCAAACAGCGCGTGCATGTGCGTGCTCGGGTGGACGGTGTCCGCGAACATGTAGGTCTGGTCGGCGCCGGCCACCGTGTAGGTCTGCGGCGAGCAGAACAGCGACGAGCCGAACTGGGCGCCGTACTGCTCCGGCGTCAGGCCATTGGTCGCGCTCGGATTGGCGCGGGCGTAAGCGGTGGCGTTGCTCTGCATCGCGGCCAGGTTGCAGGCCGTGCCGGTGTTCGATACCGTGAAGCCGAGCGCCTTGTAGTTCGGCAACTGCTGATCCTGCCAGGTGAACGCGTCGACCACGATCACCTTGCCCGTGCCGAGCACGCCGAGCGCCGTGAGGTTCTGCACGAACATGTAGTTGTACGCGGCGGCGATTCCCGTCAGCAGCGCGGCCGAGCCGGGCGTGCTCGCGTTGGCCGCGACGCCGAGCGGCGTATTGCCGATGTCGGGCACCGTCGACACCACCACGTGCGTCGCCCCCGAGTTGACGATGGTCTTCACTTGCGCGGCGAGCTGGCTCGCGGCCTGCGCGACCTGCGGATTGGGCAGTTGCGACAGATAACCGACGATAAACGCAACCTGCCCGGCCTGCGAGTTCGGCAGCGTGCCCGCCTGCACGAGCAGCGGATATTGCGTCTGCAGCGCGGTGGCGAGTGCCGTCAGATTCGCGGTGTTTTCCGCGAACTGGAAGATGTCGTTCGCGCCGCCGTTCACCAGCACGAGCTGGTTCGAATTGAAGCTCGTGTGCGCGCTCAGGTAGTTGGCCACCTGCGTCACGATCGGCACGGTCGTGGCCGCCATGTTGTTCGGCGCCCAGCCTTTGCCTTGCGCATTGACGACGTCCGAGCCGCCCTGCGCATAACCGAGGCCACCTGCCGCGACGAGCGGCTGACCGAAGCCGCCGAGGTAGGCCGGCTTCAGCGTGTCGCCGTAATACTCGGCGACCTTCTGTGTCCACACTTCGCCGGGGTTGGTCGTGAAGCGGCCGCCGCCGAAACTCGACTGGATGACCGGCGCATAGGTGCCGACGTCCGACAGACTGTCGCCGAACGACACCACCTGCAATTTGACGCCGCCTGCCGGCGTGCTGCTGGAGGTGTTGTCACTGCCGCCGCCACCGCCGCAAGCGGCGACGAGCGCAAACGCGGCGCTTGCTACGGCGATTTGCGTGACGCGCAACCAATGCTGTTTCCTCGATGCTGTTTGATTCATGTTGGCTACATCTCCTCGTATGTTTGGCCCTTGCGCCATGTATTGCAGGCCGCGTCCGCCGAGTCGGCGGCGTGACGACAGCTTACAGAATCTTCTACGGTCTGCGTCTTGCTGAAAACGCAGCCATGTCGTTGTTGCTGTTGTTATGGGTTGTCCGTGCAGGCGCGGCGCTTGTCGCACCGGCCATGCTCCGCGCATGATAATCGGCGGCCCACGCGGGCGGCGCAAACAGCGCGCGCAGTTTGTCGCGCATGCCTCGCGCACTCGCGACGTCGTGCGCCATCGACGCCCATTCGTGAAACGTCGCCTTCAGCGGGTTAAACGTGTGAAGCGGTTCGACGATGCCGTAGACGGGCGGCTCGCGCGGGTCTTCGTCGACGTAGCTGCCAAACAGGCGATCCCAGATCACGAGCACGCCGGCATAGTTACGGTCGATGTAGCGGTCGTTGCGCGCGTGGTGCACGCGGTGAATGGACGGCGTGTTGAACACATATTCGATCCAGCCTAACTTGCCGTTGAATCGGCCGATAGCCTGCGTGTGCACGAAAAACTGGAAGCCGAGATTGATCAACACGATCGCGACAATCTGCTTCGGCGGGAAGCCGAGCACGGCAAGCGGAATCCAGAAGACCCACATGCCGGCAACCGGATACATCAGGCTTTGCCTGAAGGCGGTGGAGAAGTTCATGCGCTCCGACGAGTGATGCACGACATGCGCGGCCCACAGCCAGCGCACGCGATGGCTGCATCGGTGAAACGCGTAGTAGAGCAGATCTTGGGCGACGAACAGCACGGCAAACGAGAGCCAACCCGCGTGCCAGGTATGCACGCGGTAGTGGTCGTAGAAAAACGCATAAACGGGGATGACAGCAAGCCACGCGAGCTTCTCGGCGGCTTGCTGCATCAGCGCGAGCGCCGCGTTGCAGAGCGTGTCGCGCCAGCTGTAGAGCGCCGCGCCGGGGCGCGTTCGCCGCAGGTGCCACGCCTCCCAGCCGATACATGCGAGAAAGACTGGCGCCATGGCGAGCAGCAGCAATTCGGCGTCGAATTGCATGGTGTCTTCCTCCGTGGTCCCTTGCCGCCGCGTGACATGCCGCGGTGTTCTGTCGTGTTGTTGTTATGGTTCGGGCGCGCCGCGCGTCCCGAACACTGCCCGACAGCGTACACGGTTAAGCGCCTGCCGCGCGCGGCCTTCGCTAGAAGGAATCCTCAATGGGCGTCGTGCCTGCGCGGGTTTTTCCTCGGTTTGCCGCGCGGCGTCGCGCTTGCCGGTTCGGCCGCGGGCGCGGATACCCGGCTGAAGCCCGCGGTCGGTCCTTGATAGACCCATTCGAGCAGCGCGTCGTGCGCGGCGCGCGCGGCTTCCGAATGCGGATCGTTGATGAAGCTCACCACGACATAGCTGTTGCCGTCCGCGGATGCCACGTAGCCCGCGATGGCCCGCACGTCGCGCAGCGTGCCGGTCTTGATCTGCGCGTTGCCGCCCGCGCCCTGGTTGGTGAGCCGGTTGCGCATGGTGCCGTCGACGCCCGCAATCGGCAGCGACTGCACGAACACCTGGGCGACCGGGCTTGCGTTGGCCCGCTGCAGCAGATCGGCGAGCGAGAGCGCCGTGAGATGCTCGTCGCGCGAAAGCCCCGAGCCGTTGTCGAGCGACAGGTATTGCATCTCGATGCTGTCGCGGCGCAAGAACGCCTCGATCGCGCGGGCCGATTTGGCGGGCGTCGCGGGCGGCTTCTCTTCGGCCGCGCCGATCGACAGGAACAGGTTGCGCGCCATCGTGTTGTTGCTGAACTTGTTGATGTCGCGAACGATGTCCGCCAGCAGCGGCCCCTGATGCGTGGCCACCAGTTTCGCGCCGACCGGCACGGCGCCTTCGCGCGTCGTGCCGTTGAAGGTGCCGCCGGTCTGCTGCCACAGCGCGAGAAAGCCGCCCGCAAAAAATGCCGAGTGATCGAGCACCGCCACGTTGACCGTGCGCGGGCCGCAGCGCACCGAGTAGTCGCCCGCGAAGGAGGCGACGACCGTGCCGTTCGGCGTGGGCGTCACGGTGGGCGAGACGGACGCCGCTTCGCCGCGGCAAGGGCCGTTGACCGCGCGCAGCTGATTGTCGATCTGCAGTTGCGCGAGGGCGGGCAGCACCTCGATTGCAATGGTGCCGTCCGATGCAGGCGTCAGCGTGAACGACAGCGACTTGAACGCGTACAGCAGCGGATCGGGGCCGACGTTGTACGGCGCGGTGACGTCGTCGTCGAAGGCGGGCAGGTCGCGCGTCGACGGGTCGAAGTAGCGCTTGTCGAGCACCAGCGCGCCGTCCAGGCCGCGAATGCCCGCCTTGTGGATCTTCTCCACGAGGTCGATCAGTTCCTCGGGCACGAGCTTCGGGTCGCCGGTGCCCTGAATGTACAGATTGCCGTGCAGCACGCCGTTGGCGTCGAGCGTGCCGTCGGCATAGGCGCTCGTGCGCCAGCGGTAGTCCGGACCGAGAATCGAGAGGCCCGCGTAGGTGGTGACGAGCTTCATCGTCGACGCGGGCATCATCGGCTTGGCGGCGTTCAACGCAATGATCGGCGTGCGGTCGCCGACTTTCTCGACGACCACGCTGATCGACGACAAGGGCACGTGCGCGCGCTGCAAGCCGGTCATGACCGACTGCGGCAGCACGGTGCTGACGTTGACACTCGGATGCGTGGTCCGGCCGCGCGCCTCGGCGGCCAGCGGCAGCGACGCGGCGCCGGCGAGCGCGGCGCCCACGAGCAGCCATGCGTTCGCGCGCGGCGCGCGGCGGCGCGGCGACAGCGCCGGAATACCAGCGTCGGTTGAGGAAGCGATGACAGCGGAAGTGAAGCGCGAACGCTGCGCCGCGTGACGGAGACGGCGTGCGACGGAAGACAGGAAAGCGTGCGTCATGAACGGGCGAGAAAGCGAAATGTCAGGGCGTGGAGGGCGCGCGACGCAAAGCGCCCATTGTAGTGACATGCCGCCGGCCTGCGGTGAAAAAAGCGCCACACGGCGCGCATCGCGGGGCGGGCGCTAGAATGCGGCATCATCGAATGTTGAGGAAACGTGACCATGCGCATCTTGCTAGTCGAAGACGACCGGATGATCGCCGAAGGCGTGCGCAAGGCGCTGCGCGGCGAAGGCTTCGCGGTCGACTGGGTGGAAGACGGCGAAGCGGCGCTCAGCGCGGCCGCGAACCAGCCGTACGATCTCGTGCTGCTCGACCTGGGCTTGCCGAAGCGCGACGGCCTCGACGTGTTGCGCACCTTGCGCGCGCGGGGCCACGCGTTGCCGGTGCTGATCGTGACTGCGCGCGACGCGGTGGCCGACCGCGTGAAAGGCCTTGACGCCGGCGCGGACGATTACCTCGTCAAGCCTTTCGATCTCGACGAACTGGGCGCCCGCATGCGGGCGCTGATCCGCCGCCAGGCGGGCCGCAGCGATTCGACGATCCGCCACGGCAATCTCACGCTTGATCCCGCGTCGCATCAGGTGACGCTCGACGGCGCGCCGGTCGCCCTGTCCGCGCGCGAGTTCGCGCTGCTCGAGGCGCTGCTCGCGCGGCCGGGCGCAGTGCTGTCGAAGAGTCAGCTCGAGGAAAAAATGTACGGCTGGGGCGAGGAGATCGGCAGCAATACCGTCGAGGTCTACATTCACGCGCTGCGCAAGAAGCTCGGCGCGGACCTGATCCGCAATGTGCGCGGCCTCGGCTACATGATCGCGAAGGAAGCCTGAGCCGATGCGATCCATCCGCCGTCAATTGCTGGTCTGGCTGCTGGCGCTCGTGCTCCTCGGCGTCGGTATCGCGGGCTGGCTGATCTATCGTCAGGCGCTCGCCGAAGCCAACGAACTGTTCGATTACCAGCTCGAGCAGATCGCCGCCGCGCTGCCCGCCGAACCGTTCTCGCAAGTGCTCGGCTCGCGCGATACGGGCGACGAGGGCATCGTGCTGCAAATCTGGAACCGCAACGGCGTGCTGATGTATTACTCCCGGCCGCGCGCGCCGCTCGCGCCGCGCGCCGAACTCGGCTTCTCGACCGAACACACGGAACGCGGCGACTGGCGCGTGTATGGGGCGATTGTCGGCGATAACGTCGTGCAGCTCGCGCAGCCGCTGTCGGTGCGCAACCGCCTCGCCGCCGACGTCGCATTGCGCACGCTGTGGCCGCTGATCGTGCTGCTGCCGGTGCTGGGACTCGCGGTGTGGGTGATTATCGGACGCGGGCTGCGTCCTCTGCGGCGCGTGACGAGCGCACTCGACATGCGGCATCCGGAAGCGCTCGACCCGTTGCCGGATCAACGCCTGCCGCTCGAGGTGCAGCCGCTCGTGCGCGCGCTCAACGGACTGTTGCAGCGGCTCGCCACCGCGCTCGACATCCAGAAGGCGTTCGTCGCCGACGCGGCGCACGAGTTGCGTACGCCGCTGGCCGCCGTGCAGATTCAGGCGCAACTGGTCTCGCGTGCGAAAGACGACGCCGCGCGCAGCGAAGCGCTCGCCGATCTGCAAGCCGGCGTGACGCGCGCCACGCGCCTCGCCGAGCAGTTGCTAGCACTCGCGCGCTCCGAGCCGGACGGCCTTGCCGTGACCGATGCCATCGACCTGCGCGCGCTGCTGCAGGACTGCGTGCTCGCGTATGCGCCGCTCGCGGAGAATCGCGGCGTCGATCTCGGCATCGAGGCGACGCAGGCGGCCACCGTGATCGGCGACCCCGAGTCGTTGCGCGTGATGTTCAACAATCTCGTGGACAACGCAACCAAATACACGCCGCGAGGCGGCCGCGTCGACGTGAGTCTGCAGGTGGAAGAGGGGCATCCGGTCGTGCGTATCGCGGACAGCGGACCGGGCATCGAGCCCGCCGAACGCGAGCGCGTCTTCAACCGCTTTTATCGCGCGGGCGCCGGGGAAAATCGCGTGCGCACCGACGTGGCGGGCAGCGGTTTGGGACTTGCCATCGTGCGGCGCATCGCGACCCAGCATCAAGCGCAAGTGTCGCTCGACGAATCGGCGGCGGGCGGGCTACAGGTCACCGTGCGTTTCTGAGTGCCAGGTTTTCAACTTGCTTTCTGCAGAAAAGCGCTTCAAATAAGGGCTAAACGGATTCATAAACGCATTCATAAACGCATTCATAAACGCATCTAAGCGCAACCGGCTGCGATGTGTCGCTGCTTAAGACTCTTTTAAGCGATGCCGCTTACGCTTCCTGACATCCGAGTTTCTTTCTCCAGTCAGGAGCACACAATGAACGCGAAAACCTTGTCCCGCAGCGCTGTGGCAGCCGCTGTCGCCGTGGCGCTTTCCGCCGGCTATGTGGCGGGCCATCGCGACGTGCCCGCGCCGCAGGTCATCACGCCGGCGCAAGCCGCGATGATGCCTGCCGAAGCCGCCGCCAAAACCGGCATTCCCGATTTCTCCGGCCTCGTCGAAACCTACGGGCCCGCCGTCGTCAACATAAGCGCGAAGCACGTGGTGAAGCGCACGGCGCTGCGCGGCAATGGCGGCATGGGCGGCAATCAGTTGCCGATCGACCCGAGCGATCCGTTTTACCAGTTCTACAAGCACTTCTTCGGCGGCATGCCCGGCATGCAGGGCGGCGACGGCGGCGACGCGCCGGATCAGCCGAGCGCGAGCCTCGGCTCCGGCTTTATCGTCAGCAGCGACGGCTATATCCTGACCAACGCGCATGTGGTGGACGGCGCAAACGTCGTCACGGTGAAGCTCACCGACAAGCGCGAATTCAAAGCCAAAGTGGTCGGCGCCGACAAGCAGTCGGACGTGGCCGTGCTTAAGATCGACGCGAGCAATCTGCCCACCGTGAAGATCGGCGATCCGAGCCGCAGCAAGGTCGGGCAGTGGGTGGTCGCCATCGGTTCGCCGTACGGCTTCGACAATACGGTGACCTCGGGCATCATCAGCGCGAAGTCGCGTTCGCTGCCGAACGAAAATTACACGCCGTTCATTCAGACCGACGTGCCGGTGAACCCGGGCAACTCGGGCGGACCGCTTTTCAATCTGCAAGGCGAGGTGATCGGCATCAACTCGATGATCTACTCGCAGACGGGCGGCTTCCAGGGACTTTCGTTCGCAATCCCGATCAATGAGGCAATCAAGGTCAAGGACGAGATTGTCAAGACCGGCCACGTGAGCCGCGGGCGCCTCGGCGTCGCGGTGCAGGGCATGAACCAGACGCTCGCGAACTCGTTCGGTATGCAGAAACCGCAGGGCGCGCTCGTCAGTTCCGTCGATCCGGGCGGCCCCGCCGCAAAGGCCGGCTTGCAGCCGGGCGACGTGATTCTCTCGGTGAACGGCGAGCCGGTGGCGGATTCGTCGGCGCTGCCGTCGCAGATCGCGAGTCTTGCGCCCGGCAGCACGGCGACGGTGCAGGTGTGGCGCGACAAAGGCACGAAGGATCTCAAGGTGACGATCGGTTCGTTGTCCGACAGCAAGCTTGCCTCCGACAAGGCCGACCAGCCGACGCAGCTGCAAGGACGTCTCGGCGTCGCCGTGCGTCCGCTGACGCCGGAGGAGAAGAGCAGCGCGTCGATCTCGCACGGCCTGCTCGTGCAGCAGTCGGGCGGCGCGGCGGAAAGCGCGGGCATCCAGCCGGGCGACGTGATTCTTGCGGTCAACGGCCGGCCCGTCACAAGTGTGGATCAGTTGAAGCAGATGATCGCGGGCGCGGGCAACAGCATCGCGTTGCTGATCCAGCGCGATAACGCGCAGATTTTCGTGCCGGTGGATCTCGGCTGATCGACATGCCGGGTCGAATGCCGATTCGACATATCGGATGAAGTAAGCCTTGCCGGTCTGTTTGCACTTACTGCAATCAGACCGGCATTTTTGTTTCAGGCCTGAAGCCGCGAGGTGGGCGCTTCGCGGCAGGTGGCGTGCGTCGCAGCGGTTTGCCCGGCTGGCGAGCGCGCGCGTGGCACGCCGGTTGCAACCATTCTGAATCCGGTCTCATCCGCGAGCGCCGGGCGAAGGATGTCAATAAGGAGCAAACCGATGAAAAACCAACGCACTCAGCGAAAGATCGTAGCCGCCGCGGCCAGCGTGGCGCTCACTCTCGGTCTGGTGGGCGGCGCGTACGCGCAGCAGGCGAGCGAAGTCACCGGCGGCACGACCACCGACCAGACGAGCGCAGGCAACGCCAATGGCGGAGGTCTGCCGCAAATCCAGCAGCAAGGCGACGTGTCGTTCGTCTCGGGCGGCGTCGGTCTTGACGAGTCGAAGGCGCTGCAGCAGGCGCAAAGCCAGTGGCCGCTGTCGCTGCGCTTCACGGGGCCGGGCTCCGACTATCTCGCCGACGTCCACGTGCGAATCGTGGATGCCCATAACGGCGAGGTGCTGAGCACCACGTCGCGTGGACCGTACATGCTCGTCAAGCTGCGGCCCGGCCGCTACACCGTGCACGCGTCGTACAAGGACCGCGATCAGTCGAAGTCGTTGACGGTCCCGGCCAAGGGCACGGCGAAAGCTGCGTTCTACTGGAACACCCAGTAAACCCGAGGTTGCCGCGCGGGCGGCAGGGCGGCCGCGCAATCGCGGGCACTTTGACAGATAATGAAGCCACGGGCCTGTCCCGTGGCTTTGCTGTTTGCACGACCGCCCACTTTCACGGAGCGAAGACATGAGCGATGCCTTGAGACCTCACGCAAGCCCGGAGAAATCCGCCGGCGGACACACCATCGCGATCACGGGCAACGATCACCGTGTGCGCGTGATTCACGGCGGCGTCACGATGGCCGACACGCACGCGGCGCTGACGCTCAGCGAAACCGGTCTGCCCGACGTGTTCTACTTTCCGCGCGAAGACGTGAACATGGCGCGGCTGGAACGCTCGACGCACAGCACGCATTGCCCGTTCAAGGGCGACGCGTCGTACTTCCATCTGCGCACCGAAGACGGCCTGATCGAAAACGCCGTGTGGAGTTATGAGACGCCGTTCGAGCAGGCGGCCAGGATCAAAGGGTATCTGGCGTTTTACTCATCGCGCGTCGACCGCATCGATCAGACGTCCTGATTCGGTGCCGCGTGTTCATCGGGAGGCTGGGATGGAACTGAACGACGCGTTGCGGATTCCACTTGCGCCGTCCGATGTCTGGGACGCGTTGCAAGACCTCGCGCTGCTGCGCGCGAGCCTCGATAACTGCGAGTCGTTCACGCGCCTTTCGCACGGCGAATACGCGCTCACCATGACTGTGCCGCTCGGGCCGCTGCGCGCGCATTACGAAGCGCGCGCGCATGTCGCGGGCCAGGATTCGGGTCCCGCCGACGCCGAACGCCGCACCATCAACTTCAAGGCGCGCGCCGAAGGGGTCGGCTCGCTGCGCGGACAGATCGAAGTGCGCCTGCGCCCGGAAGAGGGCGCCGCTGGCGGCAGGGAGCGCAGCACCCGGATCGACTACACGATCTGGGCGACGTCTTCGGGACCGCTCGCGCAATTGCCTGCGCGTCAGCTGGAAAACGCGCTTCGTCAACTCGCCGACGATTTCTTCACGGAGTTCAGCGCAGTGGTATGCGCGAAGCACGGGCAAGGGCCGAATCGCGCGAGCGGCGCGGCGGCGCGCCGTCAGCATGTGTTCCTGCGGCCCATCACGCTCGGCGGCATGGCGCGGCGCACGCGCGCCGAACACGGCAGCGGGCTCGGCGGGCGGGCCGCGAGCGTGTCGCACCCGGAGCCGACTCCGCATGCGGTCCCGAACTGGGCGTGGGCGGCGATGATTTTTCTCGTCGCGCTGCTCCTGTATGTGGCGCGCTGGATCAGCGAGCGCTGAGCGCGGGCCGCGCGACGTTGCGTCGGTGTGCGGATCGAGTGTCGCGGCGGTGTGCGCCTGAAGTGTCGCGTCGGCGCGACTACGAAATAGCGGTGACGGACTACGAAAGCGCGTTGCAGCGCGCTTTCGCGCCACGCCGTCAGCCGCCGCGAAACTCCCTCCGCCAGGCCGAGGGGGACGTGCGGAATGCATCTGCGAAATGCTGGCGCAACGACGCCGCCGACCCGAAGCCGGCCATGCCCGCAATCGCCTCCACCGACTCATCCGTGCTTTCAAGCAACTGCTGTGCACGCCCGAGTCGCTCGGCGAGCAGCCACGCGCCGACGGTCGTGCCGGTGGCGAGCCTGAAGCGCCGCGTGAACGTGCGGCGGCTCATCAGCGCGCGCGCGGCGAGGCTGTCGAGCGTATGCGGGGCGTCCAGATTGCCGCGCATCCAGTCGAGCAGGCCCGAGAGCCGGTCTTCGCGGACGTTCGGCGGAACCGGCTGCTGGATGTACTGCGCCTGGCCGCCTTGCCGGTGCGGCGACACGACCAGCCGGCGCGCGACGAAGTTCGTCACTTCGGCGCCGCACATCTTGCGCAGCACGTGCAGACAGCAGTCGAGTCCCGCTGCCGTGCCCGCCGATGTCAGCACGTTGCCGTCGTCGACATAGAGCACGTCGCGGTCGAGCCTCACGCGCGGGTAGCGGCGCGCGAAGTCGTCGGCCCACGCCCAGTGTGTCGAAGCCGGGCGGTCGTCGAGAATGCCGGCGGCGGCGAGTACGAAGGCGCCAAGGCAGAGGCCGACCAGTTGCGCGCCGCGTGCGTGGGCCGCGCGCAGCGCGTCGAGTAAGGCGGCCGGCGGCGGCTCGTCGGGGTCCCGCCAGCTCGGCACGATGATCGTCTGCGCCTCGGCGAGCGCTTCAAGGCCATGCGTGACGGCGATCGAGAAGCCGGCGGTCGTGGTGAGCGGCCCGCTTTCGGCCGCGCAGACGCGAAAGTCGAAATGCGGCACGCCGCCGCCGCGGCGGTCTTCGCCGAACACCACGCACGGCACCGAAAGGTGAAAAGGGCTGATGCGGTCGAACGCGACCACGGCGACGATGTGCGAATCAGGTTGCGCGGGCCTTGCGGCGGATGCTGCGGATGCGGCCATGTCTCGGGCACCTCATGAAACCGACGATAGCAGTGGCGAACAGCAATGGCCCGATTCTAGCGAATATTGTCAAACGGGCCGCTGTTGTCGAAGGCGCGGCTGGCGAACAATGCGTCATCGCCGCTGTCTGGGCTCGCTCTGAGGCTGGGCTTCGGAACCCGCAACCCGGCGGCGCGCGACATCACCCCTTCCTGAGGAGCTTTCGCCATGACCACACCGCGCCGTGCGCTCATCGTTATCGACGTGCAGAACGAATACGTGAGCGGCGACCTGCCGATCGAATATCCGGACATACACAGCTCGCTCGCCAACATCGGCCGGGCGATGGATGCGGCGCGCGCCGCCGGCGTGCCGGTCGTCGTCGTGCAGAATTTCGCGCCCGCCGGCTCGCCGCTGTTTGCGCGCGGCAGCGAGGGCGCGCAACTGCACCCGGTGGTCGCTTCGCGCGAGCGCGATCATTATGTGGAGAAGTCGCTGCCGAGCACGTTCACCGGCACAGATCTCGCGGACTGGCTGGCCGCGCGGCAAATCGACACGCTCACGGTCGCCGGCTACATGACGCACAACTGCGACGCCTCGACGATCAACCACGCGCTCCACGCTGGGCTCGCCGTCGAGTTCCTGCACGACGCGGCCGGCTCGGTGCCCTATGAAAACAGCGCGGGCTTCGCGAGCGCCGAGGACATCCACCGGGTCTTTTGCGTGGTGCTGCAATCGCGCTTCGCGGCGGTCGCCGGCACCGACGAATGGCTCGCCGCGCTCAGAAGCGGCGTGCCGCTCGAGCGCGGCAACATCTATGCGTCGAATCAGAAAGCGCGCAGCAGGAACCGCTGAACTCGCAGTGACGCAGGCGGCTAACCAGCCGCCGTGGAATATGGCCCGCCCGGCGCGCGCTTGCGCAGCGCCGGGCTGAACCGAAGCGCGTCGAACATGCCTTCGACCATGCGTTCGCCGAGCGCGGCAAAGTCCGTTGCGTCCGGCAAAAACAGCATGTCGCGCAGCGAGCCGCCGACAAAAGCATGCACCATGGCCGCGGCCAGTCTGGTGTCGAGGTCCTCCGGCAACTGTCCTTTCGAGATCGCGTTGCGCAAGCCGCCTTCAATCTTGGTCAGGCCTTCACGCATGTTGGTCTGATAGCGGACCATGACCGGTCCCATTTCCTCGACCAGTTCGCACTTCAGAAACAGGATGTCGAACACGCGGCGGCGGCGCGGATCGTTCGCGGTGTCGCGCAGACAGACAATGCAGATTTCCATCAGACGGCCGAGCGGATCCGGCTCGTTCGGGTCGAGCGATGCGGCCTTGAGTTCGTCGAGCGGCAGCAGCACGCGGTCGAACATCTCCGTAAACAGGTCGCTCTTGTGCGAGAAGTGCCAATAGATGGCGCCGCGCGTGACGCCGGCCGCCTGCGCGATGTCCGCGAGGGACGTGCGCGATACGCCTTTTTCAAAAAACACTCTTTCTGCCGCGTCGAGAATGCTGTTGCGCGTCTCCAGCGCCTCTTCCTTGGTTCTTCGGACCATATTTGTATGACCTGCCGTGATTGTGGGGTTTTCCCGGGTTCTTTTAAGTACACCCGGTGACAATCCGTTTGCCGTGAAGTGTTTCGTGAAAGCTTTCTTGCCGGTCCCCCGCCTGCAAGAGAAGTAACCCACTTTTACATCCATTCGTGAATGTATATATAATAGCACCCCACGATCGGATCGCCCAAGCCGTGACGGCCGGTTAAAACCGGTTAATATCCGTCACTGTTGCCTTTCAAAAGCTTTTGGCGCCGCGCCCGAACGGGCGGCGCCGTGCCGCATTTTCCCGGTTTGGCGCAGTCGCCCCAGGTGCCTCGCAGTTCAGGCAGGTATCCGCGGGCTTCCGGTCGAGCGTCGCAAGACGCATGTGTGCGCCGTCGTCCCCGGGGTAGGGATGCGCGCACTTTTTCATTCTCAGTCATAGACAGAGGTCGCTCCATGCGCGTCGAACGGGTTCCATTCCGCTTAATCAGTGCCGCGACGGCTGCCGTATTGCTGGCAGCGTGCGGACCAAAACAATCTGCCCCGCCGCAACAGACGCCCGAAGTAGGCGTCGTCACCGTCCAGCCGACTACCGTACCTGTCGTCACCGAATTGCCGGGCCGCACCAGCGCCTTCCTCGTCGCGCAAGTGCGCGCGCGGGTCGACGGCATCGTGCTGCGCCGCGAATTCACCGAAGGTGGTCAGGTCAAGGCCGGTCAGCGTCTCTATAAGATCGACCCGGCGCCGTACATCGCCACGTTGAACAACGCGAAGGCCACGCTCGCCAAGGCGCAGGCGAACCTCGCGTCCACCACGGCGCAGGCGAATCGCTACAAGGTGCTAGTGGCCGCCAACGCGGTGAGCAAGCAGGACTACGACAACGCCGTGGCCGCAGAAGGCCAGGCCGCGGCCGACGTCGCCGCCGGTAAGGCAGCGGTCGAGACCGCGCAGATCAACCTCGGCTATACGGACGTGACTTCGCCCGTGACCGGCCAGGTCGGCGTGTCGCAAGTCACGCCGGGCGCCTATGTGCAGGCGAGCGCCGCGACCTTGCTCGCCACCGTGCAGCAGCTCGATCCGGTCTATGTCGATCTGACGCAGTCGAGCCTCGACGGCCTGAAATTACGCCGCGAGATCCAGGAAGGGCGTCTGAAAACGAACGGTCCCGACGCCGCCAAGGTTTCGCTGATCCTCGAAGACGGCCGCACATACTCCGAAAAAGGCAAGCTGCAGTTCACCGACGTGACGGTCGACCAGAGCACGGGCTCGGTCACCGTGCGCGCGATCTTCCAGAACAAGGACAAGGTGCTGCTGCCCGGCATGTTCGTGCGCGCGAAGATCGAGGAAGGCGTGAACGAGAATGCGCTCGTCGTGCCGCAAGTCGGCATCACGCACGACCAGAAGGGTCAGCCCACCGCGCTCGTCGTCGGCGACGACAACAAGGTTGCCCTGCGTCAGCTCGTCACGTCGGGCACGTACGGTTCCAACTGGGTGGTCGAAAGCGGCCTCAAACCCGGCGACCGCGTGATCGTGCAGGGCACCGACAAGGCGAAACCGGGCATGCAGGTCAAGGCCGTTCCCGCGCAACTTCCCGCCTCGCCTGCCTCCGGCGCAGCCGCTTCGGGCGCGCCGGCCGCCAGCGGCGGTGCGCAGACGGCTCAACCTGCCTCCGCTGCATCGGGCGCGTAATAACAGGGAGCCCGCCACATGGCAAAGTTCTTTATTGATCGCCCGATTTTTGCATGGGTGATCGCCATCATCCTGATGCTCGCGGGTATCGCGTCGGTGTTTACATTGCCGATCGCGCAATACCCGACCATCGCGCCGCCGGCCGTGCAGATCAGCGCGACTTATCCGGGCGCTTCGGCGAAAACGGTGGAAAACACCGTGACGCAGGTGATCGAGCAGTCGATGAGTGGTCTTGACCACCTGCTGTACCTGTCGTCCACGTCGGACGACTCGGGTACCGCCACCATCACGCTGACGTTCGCGGCCGGCACCAATCCTGACATCGCGCAGGTGCAGGTGCAGAACAAGCTGCAGCTCGCCACGCCGCTCCTGCCGCAAGCGGTGCAGCAACTGGGCACCAAGGTCACGAAGTCGAGCAGCAGCTTCCTGCTGGTCATGGCGTTCGTGTCCGAAGACGGCAGCATGAACAAGTACGACCTCGCGAACTACGTCGCGTCGAACGTGCAGGACCCGGTCAGCCGTATCGACGGCGTGGGCACGGTCACGCTGTTCGGCTCGCAGTACGCGATGCGGATCTGGCTCGACGCGAACAAGCTCACCAACTTCGGCCTCACGCCGGTGGACGTGCAAACCGCGTTGCAGGCGCAGAACGTTCAGGTTGCGGGCGGCTCGCTCGGCGGCACGCCGTCGGTGCCGGGGCAGGTGTTGCAGGCGACCATCACGGAAGCCACGCTGCTCAATACACCCGAACAGTTCGGCAACGTGCTGCTGAAGGTGAATCCGGACGGCTCGCAGGTCCGCATCAAGGACGTGGCGCGCGTCGAGCTGGGCGGCGAAAACTACAACTTCGACACCAAGTACAACGGTCAGCCGACCGCCGGCTTCGGTATTCAGCTCGCCACGGGCGCGAATGCGCTCGCCACCGCGAAGGCGGTGCGCGCGAAGATCGACGAGCTGTCGAAGTACTTCCCGCACGGCCTCGTCGTGAAGTACCCGTACGACACCACGCCGTTCGTGCGCCTGTCCATCGAGGAAGTGGTCAAGACGCTGCTCGAAGGCATCGTGCTCGTGTTCCTCGTGATGTATCTGTTCCTGCAGAACCTGCGGGCCACGCTGATCCCGACGATCGCCGTGCCGGTGGTGCTGCTCGGCACGTTCGCGATCATGAGCGTGGTGGGCTTTTCCATCAACACGCTGTCCATGTTCGGTCTCGTGCTCGCCATCGGCCTGCTGGTGGACGACGCGATCGTGGTGGTGGAAAACGTCGAGCGGGTGATGGCGGAGGAGGGCTTATCGCCCCGCGAAGCAACCCGCAAGGCGATGGACCAGATTACCGGCGCGCTCGTCGGCGTGGCGCTCGTGCTGTCGGCGGTGTTCGTGCCGGTGGCGTTCTCGGGCGGCTCGGTCGGCGCGATTTACCGGCAGTTCTCGCTCACTATCGTGGCGGCAATGGTGCTGTCGGTGCTGGTCGCGTTGATTCTCACGCCGGCCTTGTGCGCGACGATCCTCAAGCCGATTCCGCAAGGCCATCACGAAGAGAAGAAGGGCTTCTTCGGCTGGTTCAATCGCACCTTCAACAAGAGCCGCGACAAGTACCACTCGGGCGTGCACCACGTGATCAAGCGTTCGGGCCGCTGGCTCATCATCTATATGGTGGTGATCGTCGCGGTCGGCCTGCTGTTCGTGCGACTGCCGAAATCGTTCCTGCCGGACGAAGACCAGGGCACCATGTTCGTGCTCGTGCAGACGCCGTCGGGCTCGACGCAGGAAACCACTGCGCGCGCACTGAAGGACGTGTCCGACTATCTGCTTAACAGCGAAAAGGCGATCGTCGAATCCACCTTCACGGTGAACGGCTTCAGTTTCGCGGGCCGCGGTCAGAATGCCGGCCTCGTGTTCGTGCGGATGAAGGACTACGCGCAGCGCCAGCACGGCGATCAAAAGGTGCAGGCGCTGGTGGGCCGTCTCTTCATGCACTTCGGCAGCTACAAGAACGCGCTGGTGTATCCGGTGAACCCGCCGTCGATTCCTGAACTCGGCACGGCCGCGGGCTTCGACTTCGAGCTGCAGGACCGCGCGGGCGTCGGCCACGCCAAGTTGATGGAAGCGCGCAACATGCTGCTCGGCATGGCCGCGAAAGATCCGACGCTGGCTCAGGTCCGTCCGAACGGCCTGAACGATACGCCGCAGTTCAAGGTGAATATCGACCACGAAAAGGCGGCGGCGCTCGGCGTGTCGTTGTCAGCGATCGACCAGACGTTCTCGATCGCGTGGGCGTCGCAGTACGTGAACAACTTCCTCGATACGGACGGCCGGATCAAGAAGGTCTACATGCAGGGCGATGCACCGTTCCGCATGAAACCCGAAGACCTGAGCGCCTGGTATGTGCGCAACACGGGCGGAAGCATGGTGCCGTTCTCGTCGTTCGCCAGCGGGGAGTGGACTTACGGTTCGCCGAAGCTCGAGCGTTACAACGGTATTTCCGCGGTGGAAATTCAGGGTGCGGCGGCGCCCGGCAAGTCGACGGGTCAGGCGATGTCCGCCATGGAAGCGCTCGTGGCGAAGTTGCCCGCGGGTATCGGCTACGAGTGGACGGGTCTGTCGCTGCAGGAGCGCCAGTCCGGTTCGCAGGCGCCGATTCTGTACGGCATCTCGATCCTCGTCGTGTTCCTGTGTCTCGCGGCGCTGTATGAAAGCTGGTCGATCCCGTTCTC
>Ga0209759_1000183_pt1 | contig 102218 bp, 100 predicted proteins | sample AraplaCL_Col_mMS_FD_184261 | JGI IMG/M metagenome (GOLD analysis project Ga0209759, IMG submission 184261) | Arabidopsis root microbial communities from the University of North Carolina, USA - plate scrape CL_Col_mMS (SPAdes) (version 2) | ecosystem: Host-associated > Plants > Roots >...
CCTTCCGAGCGCCTGCGCAAGGAAGGTTTCAAGGATTTCGAAGTGCTGAACGCGCGCCATCACGAGCGTGAGGCGGCGATCGTCGCCCAGGCCGGCAAGCCCGGCGCCATCACCATCGCCACCAACATGGCCGGCCGCGGCACCGACATCAAGCTCGGCGGCAACGCCGAAATGCGCATCGCCGAGGAACTGGGCGACATGCCCGAAGGCCCCGAGCGCGAGGCGCGTGAAAAGGCGATCCATGCCGACATCGAGCGCTTGAAGGAAAAGGCGCTGGCCGCCGGCGGCCTTTACGTTCTGGCCACCGAGCGCCACGAATCGCGCCGCATCGACAACCAGCTGCGTGGCCGTTCGGGCCGCCAGGGCGACCCGGGCCGCTCGAAATTCTTCCTGTCGCTGCAGGACGATTTGATGCGCATCTTCGGTTCCGAGCGCATGGACGGCATGCTGACGAAACTCGGCCTCAAGGAAGATGAGGCGATCATCCATCCCTGGATCAACAAGGCGCTGGAGAAGGCGCAGAAGAAGGTCGAGGCGCGCAACTTCGACATCCGCAAGAACCTGCTCAAATACGACGACGTCTCCAACGACCAGCGCAAGGCGGTGTTCCAGCGGCGCATCGAGCTGATGGACGGCGAAGGCCTGACGGAGACGATCGCCGAGATGCGCGAAGGCGTCATCGAAGATATCGTCGCCAAGAACATTCCCGAAAACGCCTATGCCGAACAGTGGAACGTCGCCGGCCTCAAGGAGGAAGTGGCGCAGTATCTCAACCTCGACCTGCCGATTGAGGACTGGGTCAAGGAAGAAGGCATCGCCGAGGACGATATCCGCGAGCGCATCACGGCCGCCGCCGACGCAGCCGCCAAGGAACGCGCCGACCGCTTCGGCCCCGACGTCATGACCTATGTCGAGCGCTCGGTGGTGCTGCAGACGCTCGACCATCTGTGGCGCGAGCACATCGTCAATCTCGACCATCTGCGCTCGGTCGTCGGCTTCCGCGGCTATGCCCAGCGTGACCCGCTGCAGGAATACAAGAGCGAAGCCTTCGAGCTGTTCCAGGCCATGCTCGGCAATCTGGAACAGGCCGTCACCGCTCAGCTGATGCGCGTCGAGCTGGTGCGCGAGGCGGCCGAAGCGCCGCCGCCCCAGGCGCCGGACATGTTCGGCAGCCATATCGACGGCACCACCGGCGAGGACGATTTCCAGGGCGGCGACACAGCGCTTCTCATGCGTCAGGATACCGTTGTCGCACCGGAAAACCGCGATCCCAAGAATCCCGCGACCTGGGGCAAGGTCGGCCGCAACGAGGCCTGCCCCTGCGGTTCCGGCAAGAAGTACAAACACTGCCACGGCGCGTTTGCCTGACCCTTTCTTCCTTCTCCCCGTTGACGGGGAGAAGGTGCCCGAAGGGCGGATGAGGGGCAGCGCCAGCGTTGGCCGTTAGTTCCCTAGATTAGAGCGTTTCAACGTTTCACGGAAACGGCGAACCGCTCTAACCCTTTGTTTTGACGCAATTCCGGACGGAAAACCGCTCACACTTTCCCTGGAATTGCTCTAGCCTCACAACAATCCCGACGCGCGCGCGGCCGCTGCCGCCTCGCCCCGCGAGATGACTTCCAACTTCTCCAGCACCGCCGAAACGTGATGATCGACCGTCTTGGGCGAGATGGTCAGTTGCGCGGCGATCTTCTTGTTGGAAAAGCCTCGCTCGAGAAGTTGCAGGACTTCCATCTGGCGTTGCGTGAGGCCCGCCTGATTTGAACGCGTTGCCTGCCTTGGTCCGCGTGCAATGCGGATCAATCCGCTCTGCCGCATAAGGCCGCGCACATGCTGCGCCACCGGTCTGGTGCCAAGCGCTTCGAAGATGTCGAGCGCCTCGCGCTGCGCCGCCTCGTCGCCCTGCAGCAAGGCGAGCGCCTGCTCGAAGCTCGCGCCGAGATCCGCCCAGAGCGCGGCGGCGCCGCGCCAGTCGCCGGCAAGCTGCAGCCGCTGCGGCTCCGCCATGCCGGTGGTGTTCCCCGGGTCGCTCCCCGGCGACAGCAGTTGCCGCCATATCGCCAGTTCGCCGAACACGGCCCTGGTTGGCGACAGCTTTTCGGCGAGATCGATCAGGCGCAGCGCCTCATCTTTCTCGCCTTGCTCCAGCCATGCGCGTTCCGCCATCACCGCCGCATAGGACACCAGCCGCTGCAGCTCCATGCCCTTGTCCAGGAACCGCTTCATCTCGTCGAGCACCGGTTCCGCCGCCGGGTCGCCGCGCCTGATGCGCAGCCGCGCCAGTGCCGCCAACGCCGGATAGCGGACCAGCGCGGTCGCCGCTTCATCGTCGATGACTTCATGCGCCATCGCGGCCGCGTCATCCCATAGGCCGCGCCGCAACAGGAGCTGCGCCTGCACGCCACGCATGTAATCGCGCCAGGTCGCCAGATCGTTCTCCACGCAATAGGCGATACCGCGATCTAGGAAGGATTGCGCCTGGGCAAGGCCCAGCCGGTTCATCTCGAGGCAGGCGCTATTGGTGAAGGCGCGCGCCGCGTGCTCCTGGAAGTTGTCCTCCAACGCGATGTCGAGGCTGCGGGCAAGGTCGCGCTGACCCTTGGCAAGATCCAGCCATTGGCCGGCGGCGCCGAGATTGTTCAGGGCATGGCACAAGATGTCGCGCCTGTTGAGCCGCTCCGCCAGTGCCACCGCCTTGCCGCCGAAGGACAGCGTCTCATCCAGCCTTTCGGCCAGCATCGCCAGTTGCGAGAGGTTCGAATAGGCCATCGCCAGTTCGGCACTGTCGGGCGCCGTTTCCAGGAGCGCGACGGCCTGTGCGCCGAACCGGTCGGCCGCCTCGCGGTCGCCCAGAAGATACGAAAATCGCGACAGGCATCTGAGGCTGTCGCCCTCTCTCAGCCGGTCTCCGAGCGCCTGTCGCAGCCGCCGCGCTTGCTCCTGGGCTTCGATTGCCGCATCGATGCGGCCGATCAGGTGGCATTCGAAGGCGTGGCCTTCATGCAACTCCGCGCGGCTCTCCATCGGCAGCCCATCGCAATGGCGCAGGGCGACCTCGTAGTATCCCGCCGCGTCGCGATGCGCGCCCAGACGGGATGCCTCGCGCGCGGCGAGCGGCGCCAGTTCGCGCACCGCCTCCAGGTCCTGTGCCTCGACCGCGTGATGCACCAGTTTTGCAGTGGCGACGTCCTGCTTTTCCTGCAGCGCCGCAAGCGCGCGCTGGTTGTATTCGCGCCGCAGGCTGGGCGTCAGCGCCATCTCGATTGCGCTGCGGGCGATCTCATGACGAAACGCGTAGCCATCGCCGAGGTCTTCAAGCAGACCATGCGAGACGCATTCGGCGAGCTGGCCGGCCGCCGCGACACCGCACAGGCCGCTCAACGCCCAGGCATCGGCACGGCGCGGGAACACCGAGACCGCGTCGAGCATCGAGCGGGCGCCTGGCGACAGGCGTTCGGCCCGCGCCAGCACCGCGTCGCGCACGCTGGCCGGCAAGGCGGTATCGCTTTCGGCGGCCAGCAATTCGGTGACGAAGAACGCGTTGCCGGCCGTCGCCCGGTAGATCGCGCCGCCATCGCGCTCGACCGCCCCGGCCAGCGACAATACAGCCGTTTCGCTGAGCAGCGGCACCTCGATGCGCGCGACATTGCCGGCTGGAATCTCGCCCAGCGCCCGGCGCACGCGCATCTGTCCCTCGCTGCGGTCGGTGCGGGCCGTGACCACAAGCAATATGTGGATGTTTGCAATCCGCCGGCCGAGGAAGCGGACGAAATCGAGCGTCGCGTCATCCGCCCAGTGCAGGTCCTCGATGATCAGCAGGGTCGGGCCTTTCGCCTCGAAGACGTCGAGCGCGTCGCAAAACAGGGGCAGCCGCTGCCCTTGCCGATCGTCGACCGCGCGCGGCAATTCCCACTGTGCCTCACGCGCGAGATCGTAGAGCGGGCCTAGCGGATCAGGGATCGAAAGGTCCTCGCAAGCGCTGCGGAATATGGCAACGCTGCCGCCAACACCGCCGGCGAAAGCCTCGACAAGCGCCGTCTTGCCGGCGCCGGCCTCGCCCAGAAGGGCAGCCACGCGGCCATGGCCGCTCGCCGCTTGCGCCAGCAAATCCTCCAGCTGTCGCAGCTGCACCTGCCGTTCCAGAAGCATCGTCGATCTCTCTCAGGGGTTGGGATTCTACCATGGCGGGCTGTCGCCACGATAGGCCGGGATCCGTTCACTACAATGTGACCTTCCACACATAGCAGTGCCTCTCTCCACATCAAAACGTCGCCAACATAGGGAATCGTCCCGCCGAATATGGGGAAAGGCTCCGATGCATGGCTTTTCACGACGTGGTCTTGTCGGTCAGCGCTCGAAACCGGGTGCAATTCACTGACGAAAGGAAAGCCAATGCCTCGCTATCTGATTGAACGCACATTTCCCGAAGGCCTCAACGTGCCGATGAACGACGCCGGCGCCGATGCCTTGGGCGGCGTCATCATGCGCAACGCCGAAAAAGGCGTGAGCTGGGTGCAGTCCTTCGTCACGCCCGACAAGAAACATACCTACTGCATTTACGACGCCCCCTCGCCCGAGGCGATCCGCAGCACAGCGCAGAAGAATTCGCTGCCGGTGGACAGGATCACGGAGGTGCGGGTCCTCGACCCCTACTTTTATCGCTGATCCGGCGGACGAACGGCAGAGCGATGAAGAGCATCTCATCCCTGTCGATGGCGGACCTGATGTCCTGCCGGACAGCGAGAGAGCATCCGCCCCGGCGGATACTCTTTCGCCCCGGCGACGGCGCGGCCTCGTGCGGCGGCTCGTGTCGGCGTTGTTTTCGCCATTGCGAAACCGGCGTCGCCTTCTGCCACCGCAAGACGCCTATTTGAGACGCGACATCGGGCTCGGCGAGCGCGAGATGCCGCGTGACCACCGGGACTATTGGTGGCTCCACCGGTGATTCATCGACCGTTGGGCCAACGCTTCACCCTTTTAGAACAGGCGCCCCGTCGTCCGGCCCGATCAGGCCGGCCCCCATTTTTCGCGCCGATGGAATTGGAGAGAACAATGAACATTTACAAATGGGTCCTCGTCGGCGCCTCTGCCTCGACCGTCATGGTGATGGCCGGCGCCGCGACCGCTAAGACCGTCAATCCGCTCGCCGAAAAGGTGCGCGCGCTCGACAGTCGCTTCGAGGACGTCGCCGTGGCCAAAGCGGAAGGCTATGCGCCGATCCCTTGCGCCAGCGGCCTGACCGGCGGCGCCATGGGCATCCACTACGTCAATGCCGCCTATCTGAAGGACGACGCCGTCGACGTCGCCAAGCCCGAAGCGGTGATGTACGAGCCGATGGCTGACGGCTCGCTGAAGCTGATCGCCGTCGAATACATCACCTCGAAGGGGCCGGCCTCGCTCGAAGGGCAGCTCTTCAATTTCAACACCGCGCCCAACCGCTACGGCCTCGGCCCGTTCTACGAACTGCATGTTTGGGCCTGGAAACAGAACCCGACCGGCGCCTTCGCCGACATGAACCCGAACGTGTCCTGCGACGCGATGAAGGGAATGTAGGCGGATCCCTTCGACGCCTTTGAGTGCCCGGCAAGACGGGCGCCCAGCCTCCCCCCTTGGCGGGGGAGGGGCGAGCGACGCGCCGGCGGCTCCCCTTGCCTTCGGGCAATCCCCTGCGTTCGCTCGCCTTTCGCGCGTTGCCTTTGTCGCCCTGTCCCCACCCACCCTTTCTTAAGGTGTTTCGGATACATCGAAGCGCTGGAAAGAGGCGGAAAACGGAGAGTTGTGGGTGCGCTTTTCCGCGGCAACGACTGCCGGGCGGTTCCTGCCGCAGCGCTGGGCGCTGCGCATGCGTCCGCTGCTTGGCCGCATCGATGCCGCCCTGTTCACCGCCGACGAGCGCGGCGAAGCCGGGCGCATGTCGCTGATCGCCTTTTCGATCCGCATCATCAGCGCCTTCATCGCCTTTGTCAGCCAGGTGCTGATGGCGCGCTGGATGGGCTCGTTCGAATACGGCATCTCGGTGCTGGTCTGGGTGACGATGGTCATCGTCGGCAACCTTGCCTGCCTCGGCTTCCACACCTCGGTCATCCGCTTCATTCCTGAATACCGCGAGCGCGGCATGCTGGCCGAGCTGCGCGGCATCGTGCTGGCAAGCCGCCTGTTTGTGCTGCTTGCCTCGACGCTGATCGCGGGTCTCGGCGCGCTTGGCGTCTGGCTCGCCTCGGACTGGATCGAGAACTACTACGTCATACCCTTCGTGCTTGGCGTCATCTGCCTGCCGATGATTGCGCTCGGCGATCTCCTGCAGGGCCTGGCGCGCGCGAATTCCTGGGCGCTGCTGGCGCTCTCGCCCACCTATCTGGTACGGCCGGTGCTGATCCTGGCGTTCATGGCGCTCATGCTCGCCCTGCATTATGTGCCCGACGCCAAGACCGCGATCTTCGCCTCGATCGCCGCCACCTATGTCACCACGCTTGGCCAGCTGATCGCCGTCACATCGCGCATGGAGAAGAAAGTCCCGGCCGGGCCGATGACGGTGCATTTCGGCCAGTGGGTCCTGGTCTCACTGCCGATCTTCCTGGTCGAGAGCTTCTTCTTCCTGCTCACCAATGCCGACGTGCTGATGGTCGGCGCCTACATGGACCCCAATGACGTCGCCGTCTATTTCGCGACGGTCAAGACGCTGGCGCTGGTGCATTTCGTCTATTTCGCGGTCAAGGCGGGTGTCGCCCAGCGTTACGCGCAATTCACCCATGGCGAACCATCGAGGCTTGCCGCGTTCGCCCGCGAAACGGTGTCCTGGACCTTCTGGCCCTCGCTCCTGATGGCGCTCGTGGTGCTGGTGCTCGGCGAGCCGATGCTGGTGCTGTTCGGCCCCGAATTCACCGCCGGCTATCCGCTGCTGTTCCTGCTCGTGCTCGGCGTCGTGGCGCGCGCCGCCGTCGGCCCCTGCGAAAGCCTGCTGACCATGAGCGGCAACCAGAACATCTGCGCCGCCGTGTATGCCATGACTCTTGCCTTCAACATCGGCCTCAATGTGCTTCTGATCCCACATTTCGGCCTGTGGGGCGCGGCGATCGCCACCAGCCTGGCCATGGTGTTCGAGGCCAGCGCGCTGTCCTTCACTGTCTGGCGCAAGCTTGGCATCGTGATGGTGATCTTCGTGCCTGCAAAGAAGGAAGTCGCCTGATGGCAGCCATCCCGTTGCTTGAAGAGACCAGCGGCGGCCCTGCCGGCGCCATGGTTTCCAATCTTGCCGGCCTGGCGCGCGAGGCCGATCCCGCCCATATCGAGATCCTTGCCAACAACCGGCCGGAGCGGAAGCTTGCCATCTATCCGGCCTCGGCCGGCTTCGACCTCGTCGAGGAGCTCGATTATCTGTGCGCCCGCACCATCGAGCCCAACGTCTTCTTCAACCCGCGCTTCCTGGCGCCGGCCATGCCCCGGCTGGAGGATCGCGAGGTGCGACTGGCCGTGATCCGCGACGGCGACGAATTCCGCAACCGGCTGCGGCTGCTGGTGCCGTTCTCGGTCGAGCGGCCGGCAATGCCGCTCGGCGTTCCGGTGATGCGCACCTGGTCGAGCCCGTTCGGTCCGCTCGGCACGCCGCTCGTCGATCGCGACGATCCGGTTGGCGTCATCGAGGATTTCTTCTCGATGCTGGGCAGGCCGCACCTCAAGCTGCCCAAGGTCTTTGTGCTCGCCGACATCCGGCTCGACGGCCCGGTGGCGAGCCTGCTCACGTCCTTTGCCGACAGCCGCGGCCTGACCATGGTCACCACCGGCAAGGTGGAACGTCCGGTGCTGCAAAGCGATGCAGATGGCGAGGACTATCTCAAGGTGTCCTTGCGCGCGCATCATTACCGCGAGTTCCGCCGGCTGAAGCGTCGCCTCGGCGACCAGGGCAGGCTCGAGCATGTGGTGGCGCGCGGGCCGGATGAGATCCGCCATGCCATCGAAAGCTTCCTGACGTTGGAGGCGGCTGGCTGGAAGGGCCGTGAGCGCACCGCCATGGCGATCGACCGCTACCGCGCCGCCTTCGCCAGAGAGGCCGTGCACAGGCTGGCCGAGCAGGATATGTGCCGCATTCATTCACTGACGCTGGACGGGCGCGCCATCGCCTGCCTGGTCGTCTTCGTCGAGGCCGGCGTCGCCTACACATGGAAGACAGCCTATGACGAGACGCTGGCCGCCTATTCGCCGGGCACGCTGCTGATGATCGAGGTGACCAAGCAGCACCTCGACGACCCCAACATCATCATGACTGATTCCTGCGCGGTGCCGGACCATCCGGTGATGAGCCGGCTGTGGACCGAGCGCAAGCCGGTTGGCACGCTGGTGGTCGGGTTGACCCCGGACGCCGATCGCCTCGCCCGCCAGGCGGCTTCGCAGTTGCACCTCTACCGCGAGACCCGCAACATGGCGCGCATCCTGCGCAACCGCATGAAGAACCTGCTGAGGCGTCGGTGATGGTCAGCGGATTTCGGCGCATGGTTCTTGCAATCGGCACAGGCGTGTTGAGCCCGCTCGTGGCCGGCCTCACTGTGGCGATGGCCTTGTCCGCGGTGACGCCGGTCCAGGCATCTGTTTTCCTCGAGGACCTCACCTGGACCGAACTGCGCGACCTCGTCGCGGCGGGAACGACCACGATCATCATTCCGATCGGCGGCACCGAGCAAAGCGGCCCGGCAATGGCGCTGGGCAAACACAATGTGCGGGTGAAGTTCCTTGCCGGAAGAATCGCCGCGAAACTGGGCAATACGCTGGTCGCGCCGGTCATCGCCTACGTGCCGGAGGGCACCATCGACCCACCTACCTCTCACATGCGTTTTCCGGGAACCATCTCCATTAGCGACAAGACTTTCGAGCAAATGCTCGAGTCAGCGTCACGCAGCTTCAGACATGCTGGCTTCAAGACCATCGTGCTTCTCGGCGACCACGGCGGCTACCAGGCCGACGAGCGCTACGTTGCAGATCGGCTCAATGCCGAATGGAAAAAGACGCAGGCGCGCGTCTTCGCCGCGGTTGATTACTACCAATTCGCGCAGGCGCCCTTTGCCGACAAGCTCCTGGCTGCCGGAGCCACTCGCGCCGAAATCGGAACGCATGCCGGTTTGGCCGACACCTCCCTGATGCTCGCTATCGATCCATCCCTGGTACGCAAGGATCGACTTGCAGGCCCACCAAAACTCGGGCCCCGGGATGGCGTTTTTGGTGGCGATCCGGCAAGATCTTCCGCAGAGTTCGGGCAGCTTGGGGTAGATCTCATCGTCAACGGGACCACCGATTCGATCCACGCCTTCATTGTAAGTCAGCCAAAATGATCGAGACTTTTCTGCGCTTCATCCGTCTTTGCGTGCCGCTTGGTTTACTCGTATCGCTGCAGCCAGGCATGTCGCGCGCCGATACCTGTCCCGAGGATTGCAGCGAGCCGACGCCGCCGTCCGTCAACATCTACAGCCGGACCACCGCCGGTCACCTCAGCCCCGCCCTCTCACCCAACGGCAAGGTCTTTACATCGCCGACATGGTGAATGGTGGTGTCTTTCTCATCGACGGCGACAATTTCAAGGAGATCGGCTTCATCCCGACCGGCATCGGCACGCACGGCTTCGTTGTCAGCTGCGATGGCAAGTGGCGTGTTTCGTTACAGGATTTGAATGATTGATAGAAAATATCGAGAATTTACTTCCTATTTCCCAACAGGAAGAGCTAATATTGGTCTTTACTCTCTCTCATGAGCGATTTTCAGTGAAAGCCGGCAAAATCTACTCGCAATCTTGTTCCTGATCCGCAACAATTCAGTGATTCGGTCCCGATGAGGGAAAAATGTCGCTGGATCATGAGGCTAACGGCGTCCGGCACATAAGTGCAGAGCAAGGTGCCATTGTCCGAAATGACAAGGAAGACTCGCTCGAAGACCTGATCCGAAGCATTCGAGCCGCCACGCATCAAGCTTCGCCGACTCTCAAAGAAAAACCCACCAGATTGCCCCAGCCGGACATGCTGGTTGCTTTGAATGGTTCGACGGATGCCGGCTCTTATCGGATTGGGACCAGCAGCGCTTCTTCCGGCGAGCTTAATGATCAGTCGATACCGTATGCCGACGACGCCTTGGCCACACATTTGAAAGGCATGGCGAACGGGCTGGACCTGTCGCGTCATGCACAGTCCTTCGCGCAGGACTATTTCTCCAGGCTCGATGCGCGAACACGCCATGTCGATGCTCTCGATACCGAGAAATGGGAGTTGCAGGAGGAGGTGGCGAAGCTCGGTCGCCTGCACGATCGCGCGGCGAAAGAACTTGCACGAAAATCGCACGAGCTTTCGATCGCGAGCGCGACCATTGCCGGCCTGCAGGTCGAACTCGACAGAATTCGGCAGGCGATAGCACAGGCCGACAGGCAAGCTAGCCATCGCGAAGCGCGGTTCCTCGAAGCGAATGTCGAAGTCGAGTGTCTGGGGCGGAACCTGGCGCGGATCTCCGAGCAGCTCCGCGACGAGATCATGGCCAGGCAGGCGGCAGAGCAGACGCGTGAGGACGCCGCAGCGCGGATTGCCAGCCTGGAGCAGGCCGCCATGCTCTTGCATTCCAAGGTCGCGGACTACCAACTCGTCAACGAGCAGTTGACCGGAAAACTGTCACGGCAGATGGCGGTGCAACAGGAGTTGCAGGCGCGCCTGTCCACCGTCGAGCATGAACGCGGCGTTCTCAAGGATTGCGCCTCCGCCGCGCAGGAGCGAGCCGCTGAACTCGAGCGGGAGCTGCACTCGCTGCAGCGCCGGGCCACTGCGCTCTTTGCCGATCAAGCCATGGTCCGCACAGCGCCGGGCGAGACGCGGGAGCGTGGCGGGGAAGCGACCGGGCTTCGGCGCCAAACTTCCGAGGCCGAGATCGCAAAATTACGCGAGGAGCGCGACGTGGCGCGCCGGGACCATGCCACGGTGAAGGCTCAACTCGCCGATCTGCGCCTGCGCGGCATGACCGACGAGCTCGCGCTTGCCCGTTGCCGCGACGAGAACCGCGAGTTGCACCGCAGGCTGGAAACGCTGACGCGCCAGGACCGGATGCTGCAGGACCGGCACGCTGAACCGGCAGCGGATGAGACTGAGGACCTCGAACGGGCCTTCGACGGATTGGATCTTTTGGCGACGGGCGAACTCAGCGCGGCGAACGATGGCGATCCCGGCGCGGCGCGCAAAGCGTCCTGATTGCACTGCTGAAGACGTCCAGCGTTCAAACGCGCTGCCCACGAATCATGACAGGAACAATCCGGTTTACGTTAAGCAGTTGAAAAGGCGCTAGATCAACGGCGGGATACAAGCTATGGGTCGCGTCGGCAAATTTTGGCCGGCCTTCACGAAGCCATCCATATGATCAAAATTTTTTTGCGCCATGCCTGGCCCTGTACGGCTCTCCTGCTGCTAATGCTCCTGCCCGCTCGAGCCGGCGCCGATACCTGTCCCGAGGATTGCAGCGAGCCGGCGCCGCCGCCCGTCAACATCTACAGCCGCACCACCGCCGGTCACCTCAGCCCCGCCACGGCAGGCGCGTTGCCGCGTGTCTACGTGCCCAACCGGTCCTCGAACAGCGTGTCGGTGATCGACACCACGACGCTCAAGGAAGTCGACCGCTTCGAGGTCGGCAGCAAGCCGCAGCATGTCGTCCCTTCATGGGACCTGAAAACACTTTGGGTGGCCAACAACGGCACCGGCAGGAATGGCAGCCTGACGCCGATCGACCCGGCGACCGGCAAGCCAGGTCAGCAGATCGCCGTCGACGACCCCTACAACATGTATTTCATGCCGGATGGCAGTGCCGCCATTATCGTTGACGAGGCCCTGGAGCAGCTCGATTTCCGCGACCCGCACACCATGGCGCTGAAATCGAGCCTGCCGACACCCACCTGCCCCGGGATCAACCACGCCGATTTTTCGGCCGACGGCGCCTACGCGATCTTCACCTGCGAATACGGCAATGGCGGCCTGGCCAAGATCGACCTCAAGAACCAGAAGGTGCTCGGCCATCTCGACCTCTCGAAGATGGGCATGCCGCAAGACATCCGCCTCTCGCCCGACGGCAAGGTCTTTTACGTCGCCGACATGATGAATGACGGTGTCTTTCTCATCGACGGCGACAATTTCAAGGAGATCGGCTTCATCGCGACCGGCATCGGCACGCACGGCTTCGTCGTCAGCCGCGACGGCAAGCGGCTCTATGTCTCCAACCGCGGCTCGCACAAAATGGAGCAAGGCAAGGCCAAAGGGCCCGGCAGCGTGACGGTAATCGATTTCGCCACCCGCTCGGTGGTCGCGCAATGGCCGATCCCCGGCGGCGGCAGCCCCGACATGGGCAATGTCAGCGCCGACGGCAAGCAGCTATGGCTCTCCGGCCGCTTCGACAGCGATGTCTACATGATTGACACGACGTCGGGCGCCGTCACCAAGATTCGCGTCGGCGTCGAGCCGCACGGGCTGACGGTATGGCCGCAGCCGGGGCGGTACTCGCAGGGCCATACGGGCAATATGCGATAATGCCACTTTGGATGGCCTGCTATCCGAAGCTCGAAGAGCGAAGAATGGTGCCCCTAGCCGGGATCGAACCAGCACTCCTTGCGGAACTCGATTTTGAGTCGAGCGCGTCTACCAATTCCGCCATAGGGGCTCAGGCCGGGCGGCCTGGATGGGCGCGGACTATACGGTTGGACGGCCTTTCGTCAACTGGCCTGTTGCGGATTTGCCGGCACAAAGCGGGTCAACCGCGCCTTACGGTTTCGTAAGCGCCGCTGCCATTGTGCAGCGCGGAAAAACTTTCTAGAGAAGCGTAAGTTTAAGGTGTCCGGCCGAAAACGATAGCTGCGGCGCTTTGGGTCCTTGTTTCGTTCCTGCCGGCGGCTGAAAACCAGTGCGCCGTTTCGGAACCACCCTAGGAGAGCCGATGCTTCGCGGACTTTACGACTGGACCCTGTCGCTGGCGGCCCGCAAATCCGCCGAATGGTGGCTGGCCTTCATCGCCTTTGTCGAAAGCTCGGTGTTCTTCATACCGGCCGACGTGCTGTTCCTGCCCATGGCGCTGGCGCGGCCTGAACGCGCCTATCGTTACGCGCTGACCGCCACTGTCGCCTCCGTGCTGGGCGGCATTGCCGGCTGGCTGATCGGCTATTACGCCTACGACACGATAGCACGGCCGATCCTGGAGCATTTCGGCGGCCTTGCCACCTTCGAGAAGTGGCAGTCTTCCGGCACGGGGTTGATGCTGGTGCTGCTCGTCACATCCGGCGCTGCGCACCTGCCTCCGATCAAGGTGGTCACCATTCTGGCCGGCGCGCTTCACATCAATCTTCTCGTCTTCATCGTCTCGGCGATCGTGGCGCGCGGCGCCCGCTTCCTGCTGCTTGCCTGGCTGCTCCGCCGCTATGGCGAAGAGATCAAGGAGTTTATCGAAAAACGCCTGGGATTGATTGTCGGCGCCGGCGCCGCTGCCCTTATTTTGCTCTATATCCTCGTCAGATACGCCCACGGATAGGAGCAATTCCAGGAAAGTGTGAGCGGTTAAGTTGGGCGACTTCGCCGTAACCCTCCGTCCGGAATTGCGGAATACAAAAAGCTAAACCAACCGAGCGGACCAGCCAGATGACTGCGACCATGACTGACGACACCGGACGCCAGCGGACGCGCGCCGCGCTGTTTCTCGCTGTCGCGATGGCTGCGACTGTCGGCTCGGCGCTCGCTTTCCAGTATATCGGCGGCTACATCCCCTGCCATCTCTGCCTGGAGCAGCGCACGCCCTATTACATCGGCGTGCCGCTGATGGTGCTGGCGGCGATCGCCTCGATGCTGCGCGCGCCGGCCTGGGTGACGCGCGGCCTGCTCGGCATTGGCGGCCTGCTGATGCTCTACGGCCTTTATCTCGGCGTCTATCACTCCGGCGTCGAATGGCAGTGGTGGGCCGGCCCGACCGATTGCACTGCGGGCGCCGGCCCGGTCGACACCGGCGGCAAGGGCGTGCTCGACGCGCTCGACAAATTCGTGCCGCCGTCCTGCGACAAGGCGGCGCTTCGCATCCTCGGCCTGTCGCTCGCCGGCTGGAACGCCATCGCCAGCCTCGTGCTGGCCGCCGTCGCCTTCCGCAGCGCGCTCGCGCGGGACTGATCAATATCGACAGGCGCGACGCAGAGTTCGTCCAGAAATTCGGCAGGCTGAGTCGGATGGCGCGGCTTTCGCCGTCCGAGCGAGGTCGACTCCCACTCCGTCGCTGCTTCGCAGCGCCACCTCTCCCCCGATCGACGGGGTAGAGGAAGGCGCGAGCCTATTACCAGCGCTACTCCGACAGGCTCCCTTCCTCTCCCTCCGGAGGGGGGAGAGGTGGCGCTGCGAAGCAGCGACGGAGTGGGGGAAGCCAGTCCTTAAACACGAAGCCGCTGACAACTGAGCACGACCGAGTTGGTCCAATATCGGGGAGTGTCAGGGGCCCGCGCCGCCCGTAGCCTTGACTGCCACGACCACCCGTGAATGCTTCGTCCGGCAAGCACCGGAAGCGCAGACACTCGCTTCAGGCGGCCAGCCTCCCGAACTCTCGAACGATCTCAAGGCTCCAGTTCGACATCCCAGTAGAGATAATCCATCCAGCTTTCATGCAGATGGTTGGGCGGGAACAGCCGGCCGTTGTTGTGCAGATCGTGCACCGTCGGCTGGAACGGCTTCTGCAGCGGCCACATCTTGGCCTGGGCCGGCATCATGCCGCCCTTCCTGAGATTGCAGGGCGAGCAGGCGGCGACGACATTCTCCCAGGTCGTCGCTCCGCCGCGATGGCGCGGGATGACATGGTCGAAGGTCAGATCCTCCGGCGTGCCGCAATACTGGCACTGGAAACGGTCGCGCAAAAACACGTTGAAGCGTGTGAAGGCGGGGTGCCTGGACGGCTTCACATAAGCCTTGAGGCTGACCACGCTCGGCAGCTTCATCGAGAAGGTCGGCGACGAGACGGCGTGTTCGTATTCGGCGACGATGTTGACCCGGTCGAGGAAGACAGCCTTGATGGCATCCTGCCAGGACCAGAGCGACAACGGGTAATAGCTGAGCGGACGGTAGTCCGCATTCAGCACCAGCGCGGGAAGCCCATCCGGAGATACGGCAACCGTCACGTCTTGGCCTCCTTAATCCTGAACCGAACGGCGCGGATACTGTAAGCCCGACATGACAGGGATGTGAAGCGGATTGTCTGTCGACGAAACCCCAAAAAATACATGATTTTCAGGCTTTTTTGAGGGTTTCGGCAGGAGGCACCGCGTCCCTGCCCTTCAATTCCCGGTAGTAAGCCCAAAAAAGCCGCGAAGCGACCCCTCGCCAGGGGCTCCATGATTCGGCGAGACGAATCAGCATTTTCTCCGGCGGGCGCGGGTCGATGCCAAGCGCATGGCCGACCGCCGTCTGCAGCGCGACGTCGCGCGCGGGAAAGATGTCGGGATGGCCGGCGGCAAACAGAAGATAGACTTCCGCCGTCCATGGACCGATGCCCGGCACGGCGATCATCGCCGCGATCGCCTCTTCGGCCTCGAGCGAGCAGAGGTGATGGAGATCGAGCCCACCGGCCACGGCTTCAGCCACCGCGAGCAGCCCGCGCTGCTTCGGCCGCGACAGCCCGGCCTCGCGAAAGATGTCTTCACCGGCGGCCAGGATCCCCTCCGCGGTCAGCGGGTCGACCAGCTTGGTCAGCCGACCGAAAATGGCGTCGGCGCTGGCGCGGGAGACCTGTTGCGAAACGATTATCGAAGCGAGGCTTCTGAACCCCGGTTCCGAGAGCCTCAGCGGCACCTCGCCGGCCATGCCCCGCACCGCCTCCAGTCGCGGATCGATCAGGCAGAGCGCGTCGAGCCCTGTCGCAATGTCGTCGAGCGAGGCGATGCGTTGCACGTTGCTGTTCCCAGGACCGTCGCGAAATGGCAATTGATGGCTAGGTATCAACCGGCAAAAAGCGCGTGACAACCCGAATGCCGCTCGACAGATGACGCTCCTGACATTCCGCTTCGCGCCAAGCCCGAATGGCGAGCTGCATCTCGGCCACGCCTATTCGGCCTTGCTCAATCAGCGGCTGGCGGCGCAGGCCGCTGGCCAACTGCTGCTGCGTATCGAGGATATCGACGTCACCCGCTGCACGCCGGAATTTGAAGCCGGCATCCTTCGCGACCTGGAATGGCTGGGACTCGAATGGGTACAACCGGTACGCCGCCAGTCCGAGCATTTCGCCGAATATCGCGCCGTCCTCGACCGGCTGATCGCCGAGGAGCTGGTCTATCCCGCCTTCATGAGCCGTGGCGAAATCCGCGCTTTCATCGCCGACACCGAGAAGCGCGGCCGCGGCTGGCCACGCGACCCGGATGGCGTGCCGCTCTACCCGTCGCTCGACAAGGCCTTGCCGATGAAAGAGCGCAACCGGCGAATTGTCGATGGCATGCCCTTCGCCTGGCGCCTGGACGTCGAAGCGACAATGGCGCGCGCCTCGAAGGACCTGTCATGGACCGAGTTCACCGACGAAACCATGACGGCGACCCGAACGGTTGAGGCCAACCCACGCGAATGGGGCGATGTCATCGTCGCCCGCCGCGACATCCCGACCAGCTATCACCTTGCCGTCGTTCTCGACGATGCGCTCCAGGGCATCAGTCATGTCGTGCGCGGCCTCGATCTCTATTCGGCGACCGGCGTGCAGCGTCTGCTGCAGGACCTGCTTGGCCTTGCGCCACCACGCTATTTCCACCACCGCCTGATCCTGGGGCCGGACGGCAGGAAGCTCTCCAAGAGTTTCAAGGACACCGGCCTCGCCGCCCTGCGCGATGACGGGGCGTCGCCGCGGGATGTCCAACGGCTTGTCGGATTTTGATTATAGACGCGCCAGGCCCGCCTTCAGGAGCGCCACCGCGCTGATGAACGCGAAGGCGCCGCCAAGACCGCAGGCGGTCGCAAGCCGCAAATCGTCGCGGGCGATGCCATGCCTGTTCGCGACCAGCACCGTGATGAAAAACCCTGCGACAAAGAGCAGCGTGTTGCCGGTCGGGCCGAAGCCGCTCTCTTTCAAGATCGCGTCGAGCACGGCGCCGAAAAGGAAGCCGAGAGCAGCAATGACCGCGAGCGCGCACAAAAGGTCGGTCGTATCGAGATGCAAAAACATTCCCCACCATGGCGCTGTGATGCGTCATGCCCCCGTTTGGCACCGCTTGTTGGATTCAATTTAGCTTATGGATCAACCGTTTCGCTTTGCTTGCCGGATTGAACGGCATTAGAGCAATTGCCGTCATCAACCCTTCACTTCCCCCAGGCTCCGACAATGCAAAGCATCAAGCGGTTCATACCCGCCTCTTTTGTCATCCTGTGGGCGACCGGCTTCATCGGCGCGCGCTATGCCATGCCCTGGGCGGAGCCTTTCACCTTCCTCGCCATTCGTTTCGTGCTCGCGGCCATCATCCTGGCCGGCCTGACGATCCTGCTCGGTTCGCGCCGGGCGACCCGCGCGGAAGCGCTGCACGCGACGATCGCCGGCATGCTCATGCATGGCGTTTATCTCGGTGCGGTCTTCTGGGCGATCCACAGAGGCATGCCGGCCGGGCTTTCGGCATTGATCGTCGGCCTGCAGCCGCTGATTACGGCGGTGCTTGCCGGCAAATTCCTCGGCGAGGCGATTCTGCCGCGCCACTGGGCCGGCCTTGCCGTCGGGCTCATCGGCGTCATCATCGTGCTGTGGCCGAAGCTTGGGACGATGGGCGGCGGCGTGACGCCGGCGACGCTGATCGCGTCATTGATTTCCGTGCTCGGCATGAGCGCCGGCACGATCTGGCAGAAGCGCTACGCGTCCGGCGGCGACCTGGTTTCGGCGACCATGTGGCAATATGTCGGCGGCTCGGCCCTGATGATCCTCGGCTCTTTGGCTTTCGAAACACGCGCTATCACCATCAATGGCGAGCTCATTTTTGCCTTTGCCTGGCTGGTCCTGGTGCTGTCGATCGGCGCCATCTTCCTGTTGATGGTGATGATCAGGGACGGCGAAATGTCGAAGGTCGCGTCGCTGTTTTACCTCGTGCCGGCCGTCACCGCCGTCATCGCCTGGGCCTTGTTCGGCGAACAGCTCAACCTGCTGCAGATCATAGGCATGGCGATCGCCACGCTGGGCGTCGGTTTGGCAACCGCTAGGCCATCCAAGGCCCAACCCGTATAGTCAGCCCACCCTGGCGCGCGCTTCGAGATAGCGGCTGATCGCGGCGTTGAGCTCGCCGCCCAGGATGAAAATTGCCGACAGCATGTAGAGGAAGACCACCGCGATCATGATCGAGGCGAGCCCGGCATAGGTCGTCACATAGGACGAGAAATGGTCGAGATAGGTTGCAAAGACGGTTGAGCCGATCAGCCAGGCCACCAGCGTGAAGGCGATGCCCGGTATGATCGAGAAGAACCGGCGTTTGCCGGCCGGCAGCCAGATATGCACGGCAAACAGACCGCCGACGATGACGATTGTGGCAATGATGTAACGCCACAGCGTGATGGTGCCCATATAGGGCTGGATGCCTTCGATATGCGCTTCGGCCAGCCGCGCCAGCAGCGGCGCGAACACCAGAAGCACGCTGATCGCCAGGAAACCCGCCGTGGCGATCAGCACGAAGATGATGCTCTGCACCCTGCGGTAGATGATGCCGCGCGTCTCGGTCACCCGGTAGGCGCGGTTGAGCGAGGTGCGCAGCGCCTCGATGCCGTTCGAGGCGAAATAGGCGGCAAGCAGCACGCCATAGGTCAGAAGGTCGGTGCGCCTGACCGTCAGCACGTTCTGCACCTCATGCGCGATCGGCTTGGCGATCTGCTCGGGCCAGGTGTCGAAGACCAGATGCACGGCCGTGTCGGCAAAGGCGCGCGCGCCGAGGAAGCTGGCGAGCGTCGTGGCAAAGATCAGGAACGGAAACAGCGCCATCAGCGACGTGATCGCCAGATGGCTGGCCATCGCCCAGCCGTCATCGGTGTTGAAATGGCCCACGGCGTCGTAGAGCACGCGTTTGAGGGCGACGATATTTCGTAGCAAGGGCCCTCGCTCCGCTCGATTGTGTCGACGCCGCGAATATGGGAAGTGATTGCGGCAAATGGCAACCCCGGCTCAGACAACGATTCCAGAAGCGAAAGAGTTGCGCACCATCATCGTCACCGGCGCCTCCTCCGGGATCGGCGCTTATTGCGCGCGGGCGCTGAAGGCGGAAGGCTGGAGGGTGTTCGCCACGGCCCGCAAGCCGGAGGATATCACGGCCCTTGAGGCCGACGGCATCGAGGCCTTCTATCTCGACTATCGCGAGCCGGGCTCGATCGCCGCGCTGGTCGATGCGGTGCTGGTCAGGACCGGTGGCACGCTCGATGCCCTGTTCAACAATGGCGCTTACGCGCAGCCCGGCGCGGTCGAGGACCTGCCGGTGGCGGCATTGCGCGAACAATTCGAGGCCAATTTCTTCGGCTGGCACGATCTCACCCAGCGTATCGTGCCGGTCATGCGCCGCCAGGGACACGGCCGCCTCGTCCATTGTTCCTCGATCCTTGGCCTGGCGCCGGTCCGCTTTCGCGGCGCCTATTCGGCGTCCAAGCACGCCATCGAGGGCTTGATGCTATGCATGCGCCAGGAACTTGAAGGCAGCGGTATCCGTGTGTCGCTGATCGAGCCGGGACCGGTAACCTCGAAGATCGCCAGCAACGCCTTGCCCTGGTTGCTGAAGAACATCGACGTGGAAAATTCCGCCCATCGCGCCGACTACGAGGCGCAGCTTGCGCGGCTGCGGGCCGGCGGCAGCGTGTCACGGCTGAAGCCGGGACCGGAAATCGTGCATGTCGCCCTGCGGCACGCGCTTCTGTCACAGCGCCCGCGCCCGCACTATGTGGTAACGGTGCCGGCTAAGATCGGCGTGGTGCTGAAACGCATCCTGCCGGCGTCCCTGCTCTATCGCGTGCTTGCCAGGCGCGCCTGAGCGAACCGAACTGGAGCCGCCAGATGGTCACAGTCTTCAAAATCCTCGCCGTTGTGGCCATGGCCGCGGTCTTGATCGTGCTGGTCCGCGGCCTGATCAACATGATGCGCGGCGGCGACGGCGTAACCTCCAATAAGCTGATGCAGGCGCGCGTGATGCTGCAGGCCGTGGCCTTAGTGCTGCTTCTGCTCGTCGTCTATTTCACCCGCAAATGACGTTAACCGGCGTTCGCAATTTCAGGAAAAGTGTGACACGGTTTTCCGCCCCGGAATTGCGTCAAAACCGCTCAAGAGGGACGGCGTGGTCAAGCTCAACAAGATCTACACCCGCACCGGTGACGACGGGACCACCGGCCTCGGCACCGGCGAAAGGCGGCTGAAATCCGACCTGCGCGTCGAGGCCTATGGCACCGTGGACGAGGCCAATGCCTGCATCGGCCTTGCGCGTGTCCATACCGGCGCCGGCCACCCCGCGATCGACGCCATGCTGTCGCGCATCCAGAACGACCTTTTCGATCTCGGCGCCGACCTTGCTGTCCCCGACGACGGCAAGCCGCTCGAATACGAGCCTTTGCGCATCGTCGCCGCGCAGACCGACCGCGTCGAGCAGGATATCGACCTGATCAACAAGGACCTGCAGCCGCTGAAATCCTTCGTGCTGAACGGCGGCACGCCGGCGGCGGCCGCACTTCATCTGGCCCGCACCGTGGCGCGTCGCGCCGAGCGCCTCATGGTCGCGCTGGCGCAGGATCCGGCCGAGCATGTCAACCGCGAGGCGTTGAAATACATCAACCGCGTCTCGGACTTTCTGTTTGTCGCCGCCCGCGCGGTCAATGACAATGGAAACGCCGACGTGCTATGGGTGCCCGGCAAGAACCGCTGATTTTCGAAGCGGAAGGGTCCGATGTTCATCCCGCTTTACGACACCAACAGGCTGCGTCACATCCGCCTGCAATATGTGACGATCGGGCTGATCGTGGCCAACGCGCTGGTCTTTCTGGCAACCACGATCGGCGGCGAGAACTTCACCAATGCGGCGGTGCTCGGCCTCGGTTTCATCCCTTCGGTGGTCCATGACAAGGTCGAGCTTTCGCCTGAATTCGTCGTCATTCCCGAGAGCCTCAGCTACCTGACCTACTCGTTCCTGCATGCCGATATCTTCCATCTCGGCGGCAACATGCTGTTCCTGTGGGTGTTCGGCGACAATGTCGAGGACGCGCTCGGCCATATCCGCTACCTGATCTTCTACCTGCTTTGCGCTGTCGCCGGCGCCTTCTTCCAAGGCCTTGTTGCCTGGGATTCGCAAACCCCGCTGATCGGCGCCTCCGGCGCCATTGCCGGCGTCGTCGCCGCTTATCTGATCCTTTATCCCCGCGTCAAAGTCTGGGTTTTGGCCTTTGCCCGCATCCCGTTGCGCATCCCGGCCTTCATCCCGCTGATCCTGTGGATCCTGTTCCAGGTCGTCATGTTTGCCTCCGGCGGCGAGAACCAGATTTCCTGGGCCTGCCATATCGGCGGCATCATCGCCGGATCCATCCTGGTGCTTGTCCTGCGCAGCCGCGGCGTGCCGTTGCTGGCCGGCGCCGACGGTGAGCCGGACCCGACGCCCACTATCCAGCAGGCGCCGGTGCCGGCCGAGCCGCCCGCGGCCGAGCAAGCGCCGCAATGGGGCCGTGGCGCAACATCGCCTCGGGACTGAACCGATTGAGTGCGTCGTGGGATATTGACGCGCCGGATTGCCGCCACTACGGAAGCCCCACCCGATTGCGCTGTTGAAGACCAGAATTCCGTCCGGCCAGAATTCCGGTTGGCCGGAATTCCGTCAGGAATGTCGGCTTTCGACAACTCTAGGCATACGCGTGCTGCTATAGCGCGCCCGATCTATCTCAGAAGAGGTGACAGGAAATGAAGATCCTTGTGCCCGTGAAGCGGGTTGTGGACGCCAACGTCAAGGTCCGTGTTAAAGCCGACGGACTGGGTGTCGAGCTTGCCAACGTCAAGATGGCGATGAACCCGTTTGACGAAATCGCGGTCGAGGAAGCGATCCGGATCAAGGAAGCCGGCAAGGCGGAAGAAATCATCGTGGTGTCGATCGGCCCGCAGCAGGCGCAGGAAACCTTGCGCACCGCGCTCGCCATGGGCGCCGACCGCGCCATCCTGGTCAAGACCGACGAGCAGACCGAGCCGCTGGGCGTCGCCAAGGTGCTGAAGGGCGTTGTCGAGGCCGAGAAGCCCGGCCTCGTCATCCTCGGCAAACAGGCGATCGACGACGATTCGAACCAGACCGGCCAGATGCTGGCCGCACTGCTCGGCTGGGCTCAAGGGACATTCGCTTCCAAGATCGTGCTCGAAGGCGACAAGGCCAAGGTGACGCGCGAAGTCGACGGCGGCTTGCAGACGGTCGAGTTGAAGATGCCGGCGATCGTCACCGCCGACCTTCGCCTCAACCAGCCGCGCTATGCCTCCCTGCCCAACATCATGAAGGCCAAGAAGAAGCCGCTCGACGAGAAGAGCCCGGCCGATTACGGCGCAGACGTCAAGCCGCGCCTCAAGGTGGTCAAGACCGAGGAGCCGAGCGGCCGCAAGGCAGGCGTCAAGGTCAAGAGCGTCGCCGAGCTGGTCGACAAGCTCAAGAACGAAGCCGGCGTGCTGTAAGGAAATCCGATGAGGCCGGCCTGCAAACGGTCGGCTTCTCCGCTTCCGGCGCTCACGTACGGACGTACGCTCCGCTCCGGTTCTCGAAACCAACCGTTTTCGGCTCGGCCTGACCGGATTTCAGGGAGCCTCGAAGACGAAAGTCAGGGATGAAACAATGGCTATTCTCCTCATCGCCGAGCACGACAACGCAAGCCTTTCCGACCAGACTGCCAAGGCGCTGTCGGCCGCGCTGCAGATTGGTTCCGATGTCGACGTGCTGATCGCCGGCAAGGGCGCCAAAGGTGCCGCCGATGCCGCCGCCAAGCTGAAGGGCGTGCGCAAGGTGCTACTGGCCGAAGCCGACGAGCTTTCCGAGCGCCTCGCCGAGCCGACAGCGGCCCTCGTGGTCTCGCTCGCCGGCGCCTATGACACGGTCATCGCGCCGGCCACCTCGGCCGGCAAGAATGTCGCCCCGCGCGTCGCGGCCCTGCTCGACGTCGCGCAGGTGTCGGAAATCATCGAAGTGGTCTCGCCCGACACCTTCAAGCGGCCGATCTATGCCGGCAACGCCATCCAGACCGTGCAGTCGACCGACGCCAAGAAGGTCATCACGGTGCGCACCGCTTCCTTCCAGGCAGCGCCCGAAGGCGGTTCGGCCTCGGTCGAGACCGTCGGCGCGGCGGCCAATCCCGGCCTCTCTTCCTTCATCGAGAACAAGCTGTCGGAAAACGATCGTCCGGAACTGACCTCGGCCAAGATCATCATCTCTGGCGGCCGCGCGCTCGGTTCTTCGGAGAAGTTCCAGGAGGTCATCCTGCCGGTTGCCGACAAGCTCGGCGCCGCCGTCGGCGCTTCGCGCGCCGCCGTCGATGCCGGCTATGCGCCGAACGACTGGCAGGTCGGCCAGACCGGCAAGGTGGTCGCGCCCGACCTCTACATCGCCGTCGGAATCTCCGGCGCCATCCAGCATCTCGCCGGCATGAAAGACTCCAAGGTGATCGTGGCCATCAACAAGGACGAGGAAGCGCCGATCTTCCAGGTTGCCGACTATGGCCTGGTCGGCGATCTCTTCGTCATTCTGCCGGAGCTGCAAAAGGCGCTTTGACGCTTTCCGCCTGGACGTACTAAATTGCAAAGGGTGGGGTAGACGAAGTCGCCCCGCCCTTTTAGTTTGCACTGCACAAAAAGCGGGCCAGCAAGGCTCAAAGCAGTTCCAGGAAAGTGCCTAGCAGTTTTCCGTCCGGAATTGCGTTAAACAAGCAGATGAGAGCGTTTCGCGCTTCCCAGAAGCGGAGATGCTCCGGACGGGATCGGGGTAATGAGCAAGATCGAAACGATCGGTATTGTCGGTGCGGGTCAGATGGGCGGCGGTATCGCCCATGTCTCGGCTTTGGGCGGCTACAAGGTGCTGATCCACGATGTGTCGTCCGACCGGATCGAGAAGGGCATCGCCACCATCAGCGGCAACATGGCCCGCCAGGTCGGCTCGGGAAAGCTTGAGGAGAAGGCGCGTAACGACGCGATGGCGCGCATCTCGGCCGCCCCGACCATGGCCGACCTCGCCGCCGCCGATCTGGTGATCGAGGCGGCGACCGAGGACGAGACGGTCAAGCGCAAGATCTACGCTCAGCTTTGCCCGCAGCTCAATCCGGAAGCGATCCTGGCGACCAACACCTCATCGATCTCGATCACCCGGCTCGCCGCGCAGACCGACCGTCCCGAACGCTTCATCGGCATTCATTTCATGAACCCGGTGCCGGTGATGAAGCTGGTCGAGCTGGTGCGCGGCATCGCCACCGAGGACCAGACCTTCGAGGCGGCCAAGTCCTATGTGAAGCACCTCGACAAGACGATCACCGTCTCAGAGGATTTTCCGGCGTTCATCGTCAACCGCATCCTGTTGCCGATGATCAACGAAGCGATTTACACGCTCTACGAGGGTGTCGGCTCGGTCGATGCCATCGACACCGCCATGCGGCTCGGCGCCAACCATCCGATGGGGCCGCTGCAGCTTGCCGACTTCATAGGCCTCGATACGTGTCTGTCGATCATGCAGGTGCTGCATGAAGGCCTGTCGGATTCGAAATATCGCCCCTGCCCGCTGCTGGTGAAATATGTCGAGGCCGGCTGGCTCGGCCGCAAGACCGGCCGTGGCTTCTACGACTATCGCGGCGAGCATCCAGTGCCGACGCGCTAAAGCTTCTGTCTCAGGACGCCGCCGCAAGCGGCGTCGACGCTGTCTCGTCGCTGATATCCTCTTCGGGTGCCGCCGAAACGCAGCCGCGGCCTGCCGCCTTGGCCGCGTAGCAAGCGGCATCGGCGCGGGCGATGATCTCGTCCACCTCGCCGCAGCCGGCCCGGATCGGCGCAAGCCCGATGCTGGCGCCGATCGAATGCGGACGGCCGTCCCAGCTGAAGTTCAAATTGCGAATGGCGTCGATGATCGAGCGTGCCGCGACCGGCGCGCGGGCAGGCGCGCCCGATTTCAGGATGACGGCGAATTCGTCACCGCCGAGCCGCGCCACGATATCCTCCGGTCCCAGCACGTCGCGGATGGCATCGGCCACGCGCTTCAGCAGCGCATCGCCCGCGGCGTGGCCACCGGTATCGTTGACCGCCTTGAAGTGATCGAGATCGACGAACATGAACTGGTGCTCGCCGCCACTGCGCCGGCACCGATCGACCAGGTCCTCCATGGTGCGGATGAAGCTCGAGCGGTTGGCAAGCCCGGTCAGCGCGTCATGGGCGGCGGCATAGGCCAGCTGGCGCTGCAGGGCGCGCGCATCGGTGAAGTCCTGGAAGACGATGACCAGGCCGCAGAATTCGCTGCGGTCATTCATGATCGGCGACACCACCTGGCGGATACTGCAGCGCGTGTCGTCGCGGCGGACAAGAACCGCGCGTGTGTTCTGGTCGTTGTGATGACGGTCGTCGGCCAAAGGCCGTGTCAGGCCGATTCGCTGGCCGGTTTCCTCGTCGACCGCCCAGTAGACATGGCCGAGCACCTTGCCGAGCGCTTCGCCGGAGGCAACGCCGGTCAGCTTTTCAGCGACCGGGTTCATGAAGGTGACGCGGTTGGCGGCATCGGTGCAGATGACCGCATCGCCGATCGACTGCAGCGTCACCCTGAGCCTCTCCTTCTCGTCGGCCAGCATCGCCTCGGCTTCCTTGCGCTGGGTGATATCAGTCAGGCTGCCGATGGCCCTGACCAGCCGCCCTTCGGCGTCACGCTCGATCGCCTTGCCGCGGTCGAGGATCCAGATCCAGTGGCCGTCCTTGTGCTGCATGCGGAATTCGGCTTCGAAGAAAGGCGTCTTATCCGCAAGATGCGCCCGATCCGCCTCGGCGACGCGTTCGCGGTCGTCCGGATGGATCATTGTCAGCCAGCGGTCCGGGTCGCCATCGAGCTCTCCATCCGCGTAGCCAAGCATCTTCACCCAGGTCTCGGAATAGGTCGTGCCGCCTTTGTGAATGTCGAGGCTCCACACACCTTGCCCGGCGCTGGTGAGCGCAAAGTTCCAGCGTGTTTCCGCCTCGGCGATACGCGCCTCGGCCTGCTTGCGCGCATCGATGTCCTCGATTTGCGACACGAGATAGAGCGGCTTGCCGGTCTCTTCGTCGCGAATGACCGAGCCGGCGAGCTGCGACCAGACCGGGGTTCCGTCTTTCCTGAGATAGCGCTTTTCGAAATGAAAAGAGTCGATCTTGCCTTCCTTCAGACTGATCATGGTCTCGCGACCGATCTGCAGATCGTCGGGATGGGTGATCTGGAAGAAGGTCAGCGCCTCGATTTCCGGACGGCTGTAGCCGAGCATGGCGGCAAAGGCCGGATTGGCCTGCAGGATGCGGCCGTCGAGGCCGACGATGGCAACGCCGATCGCCGAATCTTCCATGGCGCGGCGGAAGCGCTGCTCGCTCTCCGCGATCTGCCTGCGGTCACCGGCGAAGCGGTGAATGAACAGCGCCGAGAGCAGCAGCGTGGCGGCTGTGACGGCGACGGAAATCTGCAGGGCAAGCTTCAGCGCCTCCGCGCCAAGCTCCAGGCGAGGCAGCAGGATCGACAGGGCAGCGGCAACCAGGCCGACGGCCAGCAAGCCCTGCGCGGCGTGCCTGTCGGCACGAAGCCTTTTCCAGTTCAACCACGTCACAATGCGATCCCACCCCAATGCGCAACTGCACGTGCCACAACCCTGGCGGATCGATTTTAAGGAATGGTTGCGTAGACGGTAGCGGTCACTCCGGTAACCGGCAAACAATTGCCGGCATGATTAAGGGACCACTACCAGCGGACGAAAAGCCGCCCACCGATCGCGCCGAGCAGGGCCAGGAAGGCGATGGCGATCGTATACCAGGTGGCGACGAACAGCGGCGAATCGTCGAAGCAATGCGCGGCGTAGAAGGTTGCTGCAAGCCCCCCGGAGAGCAGACCGGCGGCCGCTCCCGCAAGCACCGGCCGGGTCGGCGCGCCATAGCGCAGCATGCCGAGGAAGATCGCCAGCGGACCGATGCCGATCAGCGGAATGAAGCTCATGCAGATCATCATGTTGGAGCCGACCATCCGCCGGCCCCAATCCGCTTGGGGCACGACGAAAAGCTCCAGCACCACCGCCAGGATGACCAGGAGAGGGGCGGCGATCATCCACGCCATCGCCCGCCTCGTATCGGCGCCCGGCACAGACAGTGCGCGGATCAGCGCGAAGGCGCTGGCGGCGAGCACCAGCGTGAAGACGAATTTCGACATGAACCGCATGGTATGCATGGCCGGCATGATGTCGGGCCGCGGTCCGATAGTCGCAAAGAACACCGCCGCCGCGATCGCTACCGCCACGCCGGCGGCGAGCCACCAGGCCTTGCCCAATGGCATCGCCTTGTCGCGGGCATCGGCGTCGAGCGCCTTGATGAGATCCTCGGTTCTCATGTCATTGCCGTCCGAACCGTTTGGCGATCGCCGCCAGGCCGCGATGCAGCGACACCCGCACCGCCGTCTCGGTGATGCCGAGCTTGGTCGCCGTCTCGCCGATCGAATGGCCGTCGACCGAAATCGAGGAAACGACCGAGCGCTGCGCCGGCGGCAGGCCGTCGAGCGCCCGCTTGATGTCGCGCTCGCTGACGGTTTCGGTTTCCGGCTCGGCAAAGGTTTCGGCGATCTCGTCGATCTCGACCTCGATGCGCCGCCCGCGCCGGCGGAAAGCATCGATCAGCTTGAAGCGGGCAATTGCATAGATCCACGGCAACACCGGCGCATCCTGGCGCCAGGTGTGACGTTTGACATGAATGGCCAGCAAGGTTTCCTGCACGACATCCTCGGGGTCGACCCCGCCCTGAACGATCTTGCGCCGGACAAAGCCGCGAACGAGAGCGGCTATCCGGTGCAGAAAGTCGGCATAAGCCTTTTCGTCTCCCGCGATCGCGGCCTTGAGTAGCCGGGAGAGCTCGGCCTCGTCCTTGCCGGTCACAAGAGTTCACCCCCGATGTTCGCATCTCGGCCCTGGTTTGTTACGTGGCCGGCGAAATAATGTCCAAGCCAAAACCACGGCAAATCACGAAAGTTTGCAGGTTTCGTCGCTACTTGCCGCCGAACATGGCGCCCCGGAAATAGCGCAAGCCCCGGCGAATCGTCAGCTTCACCCGCTTGCGACGGTACTTTTTTCGCAAGGCGGCCAGGATCTCAAGATGCGTCTTGTCGATGTCGGGACTGGACACGGGATCGTCCGCATGGGGCAGCCGTATCAGAGCCCGCGCATGCATATCCGCATAGGGTTGGGAATCGTAGGTGTCGAACGGTGTCGGCGGGTAGTTCAGTACAGTGGGATTGGTGTTGATCTCGAACACCTGGATGCGGCCGTCGACAATGGTGTAGTCGATCCGACCGTATGAAATCTTGGCCTTGTCGAAAATCGGCATCAGCGCGGCTGCGTGCGGATTGTCGCGAACATAGGCGGCGTGTTCGGCCAGCTGCTGTCCCGACATGCCTTTGCCCGGATCTTTAACAAACCACTGCTCGCTGGCGAAGCAGTGTTGCGCATAGCTGTGCTCGCCGATGCGATAGGCCGCGTATTTTCTATAGCTGCCGTCGGGCGCCGCTTTCGATCCGAACTCGACCACCATCGGGCGGACAAAATTCATCTTGCCGAGCTTCGAAAGCTCCTGGTCGAGCTCTGCTCGTGATGACAGCAGCCGCGGCGTTTTATAGGTCGCTCCGGCCTCGTCGCGCAGAAAGACAGGGAACCGCATCTTCTCGGGCAGTGTTTCCGGCCGGTATACGTTGAAACCATTGGTGCCATCCGAAAACAGCATGCGCAGCAGATCGAAACGCTGAACGGTTTGCCGGGGGTGATTGAATTGGAAGAGATCGGGCTGCTGCAGTCTCATGCGCTCGCAGAGATTGGCGCTTGCCTCGATCTCGGCATCGCTCAGGCGGTCCAAATCCGTCCAGATGGCCGAGCCGCGGGATATCCCGAGCAGACGCGCGCTTTCGTCATGGGGAACGACGCGGACAAAATCCTGCAGATCGGTGCGAAAATAAAGCAGCAGGCTTGCCAGAGTGTTGGCATGTGAGCGATGGCAAATGTAGAAAATCATGAAACACCCCCCTCCCTCATGTATCCTCAACGGCGGACAGAAGGAAATCGCGCATTTCACGAACAATCACCCCCAGGATGATGGCCGTCACATTTCGTCACCTTGCAGAAGCCGATATCCCGCTCATGGTTGCGATGGAGACGGCGGCCTGGGGGCCGCTTGGAGCCAGCGAAGAGACGATCCGGCGCCGGCTTTTACTTGGGCACGTAATGATCGTGGCCATGGTCGAGAACGCTATTGCTGGTGCGATCTGCTTCGTAGAGACCAGCCAGGACCCTCGCCAGACGGAAAACTTCCCCAGGACTTTCGCCACCTATTGTTCGCTTGCCAGGAGCGAACCGGCACGATCGCTCTACGTCTACAATCTTGGCGTGCGGCCAGAGTTTCGCGGCACCGACATGGCGCGTCGCCTCTTGTCACAGTTGATCGACCATGGCCGCGAGGTCGGCGTGCGTTGGCTGGTCGGCGATGGACGTTGCCCGTCCTATGCCGGAGCGCAGGACGATTTTCCCGACAAGGTTCGGCCGGATCCGGCATTTCGCCAGATCATCGATGACTGGCATCGCACAGGCGTAATGCCTTCAGTCAAGTCGATAACCAAGGACCCGCTTCTGCGCTTCTACAGGCGCGTTCTGCACTGTGAATTTCTGCATCTGGCGCCGAACTTTCTGCCCGAGGACCTGAGCTCCGGCGGGTTTCGCGTCATCTTCGCTGTTGATCTCGACTAATGACAGCTGAAGTCAACCTTTTCGATCCGTTCACACTCGACGGCGATCCGTTTCCTGAATTCGCCCGTCGCCGCAATGCAGGGGGCGCCAGCTGGGGCAGGCCCCCTTACCCGGAAGTTGGTGAAGCGTTCTACGTATTCAGCCACGCGCTTGTATCGCAGGCCTTGAAACACCCCTTGCTGCTGCAAGCGCCACCGGGCGCCTATCAGGAGGTCAGGCAGAAGATCAGCGCCAATCCGGCCTTGGATCTTTTGACCCGTTCCATGCTCTTGTCCGATCCGCCCCGGCACATGAGCTTGCGCCGCCCACTGGCTGGTTCGATGACGTTTGCCGCCGGCAGGGGACTGTTCGACCAGCTTGCGTCCAAAGCATCGCAACTCGTGCAGTCCGCCGTGCAAAAGCCTGAGTTCGATGCGGTCGCCGATATAGGCCTGCCGCTCGCCTTCGCGGGCCTGGAGCAGATCCTCGGCATCGGCATAGATGACCCATGGCGCATCGGCCACGATGCCAAGCTTATGGCCGATGCGCTGGATATGAGGATTGGCGGCATCAATGAGGATGCAAACCAGGCCTGCCGTCGGTTGGAGGCATGGGTATTGCACGCGATAGAACGCGGCGCCGTGCACCCAAATGGCATTTCAGCCCAGATGCTGGCTGAAGTCGATGCCGGTCGCTGGCGCAAAGACGATGCCGTTGCAAACATCGTGTTCCTGCTTTTTGCCGGCCAGGCGACGGTCGTGGACACGTTCGGCAATGCGCTGGTTGCGCTGGCAAATTCTCCGCGGCAGCTGTCGCTGCTTGAAAATGGGAATGTCGGTTGGTCAGCCGCGGCGGAAGAACTGCTTCGTTTCTGCGCGCCGGTCCAATATGCCGGAGCCCGCATCGCGGCGGAAGATTTGTCGTTTGGTGGCGCAATCATAAAGGCTGGGCAGGCTGTCGTGCCCGTTCTGGGGAGCGCCAATCGAGATGTTTCAGTCTTCCCGACCGGCGATCGGTTGGATTTGGAGGCCGGCAGTTCATCGGCCTTCGCGTTCGGTACCGGACTTCATGCCTGCCTTGGCCAGCATGTTGCCCGGGTGGAGCTGGCAGTGTTGCTGGAGGTCCTGTTCACCTGGGCCAAAGGCTGGCGCCTGGATACTCCACGGGTTTTAAGGCGGCCTTCGGTGCTTTTCCACGGCCTGCAAAGCGCTCCAATGATCCGGCGGGGCGATCGGCCATTCGCTTGAACTCCACGCTGCCTCTTGCCGCCATGGAATTCTCTGCCCGCTCACGACGTTGTGCGATTTGCGAGAAACAATGTTGACTAGCCTAGTCAGGTATCGATAGGAGAGCTTGCACCAACCCTAGATCGAGGACGACACCTATGAAATTTGCCCTTCCCACGTTCGCCGGCGCCGTGCTGGCGCTCGGCCTGGCTGACGGCCCTGCCCTGGCCGAAGACGCCGGCATCGTCGTCTACAACGCCCAGCATGAGAGCCTGGCCAAGGAATGGGCGAAGGGCTTCACCAAGGAAACCGGCATCAAGGTGACGCTGCGCAACGGCGGCGACAGCGATTTCTCCAACCAGATCGTTGCGGAGGGTGCTGCCTCGCCGGCCGACGTGTTCCTGACCGAGAACTCGCCGGCGATGGCGCTGGTCGAGGCCGCAGGCCTGTTCGCGCCCGTCGATGCCGACACGCTGGCACAGGTGCCGCAGGAATATCAGCCTTCGAGCCACAAATGGGTCGGCGTTGCCGCCCGCAGCACCGTCTTTGCCTACAACACGAAAAAGCTGAAGGAAGAGCAGCTGCCCAAGTCGCTGCTCGACCTTGCCGATCCGAGCTGGAAAGGCCGCTGGGCCGCTTCACCGTCCGGCGCCGATTTCCAGGCGATCGTCAGCGCCCTGCTGCAGCTTAAAGGCGAAGCCGCGACCGCCGCCTGGCTGAAGGCAATGAAAGAGAATTTCACCGCCTATAAGGGTAATGGCACGGTCATGAAGGCCGTCAATGCCGGTGAGATCGATGGCGGCGTGATCTATCATTATTACTATTTCGGCGATCAGGCCAAAACCGGCGAAAACAGCCGGAATGTCGCGCTGCACTATTTCAAGAACCAGGACCCGGGCGCCTTCGTGTCGGTCTCCGGCGGTGGCGTGCTGGCGTCCAGCAAGCGCCAGAAGGAAGCCCAGGCCTTTCTGAAGTGGGTGACCGGCAAAGGCGGCCAGGAGGTGCTGAAGACCGGGACCTCCTATGAATACGCCGTCGGCAAGGACGCCCAGTCCAACCCCAAGCTGGTGCCGCTGGCCGACCTGCAGGCGCCGAAAGTCGACCCGGCTACTCTAAATTCCAAGAAGGTCATCGATCTGATGACCCAAGCCGGCTTGCTTTAGTCCTTGTTCGTCCTAAAAGGGCAAACGACCGTGCTCCCGCGGGAATTCGCTTTCCGCGGGAGCGTTTTGTTTTGGAGACCGCCTCGTCGATGACGATCGACCGCGCATCCGGCCGCATCGGCAGTACTTCGGGCCACTTCCGCTTGGCGGTGGCGAGGCACCGGGCTGCCTGATGCAATCGGCGATCGACATCACGCCTTCAAGGCTGCCGCCTGCTCGAATGAAAAAACGGCGTCAGGCATCGTGGATCACGCTTGCCGCCGCGCTCATCTCGCTCGTTGCGCTACTGCCGCTCGGCTTCATCGTCTGGGTCGCGATCCAGACCGGTTGGGACACTGTGGTGACGCTGATTGTCCGTCCGCGCGTCGGCGAACTCCTGGTCAACACGATCCTGCTCGTCGTCGTCACCGTGCCGATCGCCATCGTACTATCGGTGGCGCTGGCCTGGCTGACCGAGCGCAGCGACCTGCCGGGCAACCGCTTGTGGTCGTGGCTGTCCGTCGCACCACTCGCCATCCCGGCTTTCGTGCACTCCTATGCCTGGATCAGCCTGGTGCCCGGCTTGCATGGGCTCTGGGCCGGCGTGCTGGTCTCGGTCATTGCCTATTTCCCGTTCCTCTACCTGCCGATCGCGGCGGCGCTGCGCCGGCTCGACCCGGCACTGGAAGATGCGGCGGCGGCACTCGGCCTTGGCCCGTGGCGCGTCTTCGCGCGTGTCGTGCTGCCGCAGCTGAGGCTCGCCATCTGCGGCGGCTCGCTGCTGGTCGGCCTGCATCTGCTTGCCGAATACGGCCTCTACGTCTTCATCCGTTTCGACACCTTCACGACGGCGATCGTCGACCAGTTCCAATCGACCTTCAACGGGCCGGCGGCCAATATGCTGGCCGCCGTGCTGGTCGTCTGCTGCCTGGTGCTGCTGGCCTTCGAAGTGATCCTGCGCGGCGAGGAGCGCTATGCGCGGGTCGGTTCCGGCGCGGCGCGAAAACAGCAGCGCGCCGCGCTCGGCCGTGCCACATTGCCTTGCCTGTTGTTGCCGGCTGGCGTTGCGCTGCTTACGCTCGGCGTGCCCTTCGTCACAGTCGGCCACTGGCTGATGGCCGGGGGCACTGACGTCTGGCGCTGGGACGAGATAAGCCTGGCGCTCGGCCAGACACTGTTCCTCGCCGTTGCCGGCGCGCTGCTGGCGACGGTCGCGGCCATGCCGATGGCATGGATTTCGATCCGCGCTCCAGGGCGCTTGCAGCGCCTGCTCGAAAGCTGCAATTACATCGTCGGCGCGCTGCCCGGCGTAGTGATCGCGCTGGCGCTTGTCACCATAACGGTGCGCATCGCGCTGCCGCTCTACCAGACACTGTTCACCATCCTGTTCGGTTACGCGCTCATGTTCCTGCCGCGCGCTTTGGTCAGCTTGCGCGCCTCGATCGCGCAGGCGCCGGTGGAGCTGGAGCGCGCCGCCTCCAGCCTCGGCCGCCCGCCGATGAAGGCGCTGTGGTCGACGACGATCCGGCTGTCGGCGCCAGGCGCCGCCGCCGGCATGGCGATGGTGGCGCTCGGTATCACCAACGAGCTCACCGCCACGCAGATGCTGGCGCCCAACGGCACCCGCACGCTGGCGATGGCCTTCTGGTCCTATAGCGGCGAGATCGACTATGCCTCCGCCGCCCCTTATGCGCTGATCATGGTGGCGATGTCGCTGCCGATGACCTGGCTGCTCTATGTCCAGTCGAAACGGATGGCCGGACGATGAGCTTGCTCGAACTCAGCGGCGTGACAAAGCATTACGGCCCGGTGGCTGCCCTCGGCGGCGTCGACTTGGCCGTCGAAAGCGGCAGCCGCACCGCGATCGTCGGCCCGTCCGGCTGCGGGAAGACCACCTTGCTCAGGCTGATTGCCGGCTTCGAAGCCCCCGACAGCGGCCGCATCGCGCTCGACGGCAAAGTGCTTGCCAACGGCCACGCCGCCGTGCCGGCGCACCGCCGCGGCATCGGCGTGGTGGCGCAGGACGGCGCCTTGTTCCCGCATCTCAGCATCGCCGACAATATCGGTTTCGGGATGGGTCGAAACGAGGACAAGCGCAACGAGCGCATCGTCGAGCTCGCCTATATCGTCGGGCTCGACAAGGCGATCCTGAAGCGCCGGCCGCACGAGCTTTCCGGCGGCCAGCAGCAGCGTGTGGCGCTGGCCCGGGCGATGGCGATGAAGCCGCGGCTGATGCTGCTCGACGAACCGTTTTCGGCACTCGACACCGGCCTGCGCGCCTCGATGCGCAAGGCTGTGGCGGAACTGCTGGAAGAGGCCGGCATCACCACCATCCTGGTCACCCACGACCAGGCCGAGGCGCTGTCCTTCGCCAGCCAGGTCGCGGTGATGCGCGACGGGCTGTTCTCGCAGGTCGGCACGCCACGCGAGCTCTATTTCCAGCCGAAGGACAGGATGGTGGCGGAGTTCCTCGGCGATGCCATCATCCTGCCTGCCAAGATCGCCGACGGCTTTGCCGTCTCGCCGCTCGGCCGCATCGCGGTCGATACGCGCGAGCGTCGCGACCTTGCTCGCATCATGCTCAGACCGGAGCAGGTCATGCTCAAGCGGACCTCGCGCGAAGGCATGTCCGGCACGCCCGACATGCTGTTCGGAGAGGTGACGGACTGCGAATTCGCCGGCTCTGTCTGCACCATCGCGGTGCGCCTGCTCAACAATCCCGACCCGCCGGATGCGGCGGCGATCGGCAACACGCCGCTCATCCTACGCAAGACCGGTGTCGATGCGCCAGCGATCGGCGAGATCGTGCGGCTCACCGTCACCGGCGAGGCGCACGTCTTTCCCTGAAGTCCGCTGCGGTCTTCAACGCACGCGCTGCCCGGTCGCCGGCGACCACAGCGGCCATTGCTCCAGGAAATCGCAGCTGTGGATGACGACGCGCTCGCCGTCGATCAGGATGATCGAATAGGCGGGCGGCGCCTGCTCGACCACTTCGTCGCCGACCAGGTCGAGCACGAAACGGGCATGCAGGCCGCGCTGCACCGAAAACGGAATGCCGGCGACGGTGCCGGCGATGTCGCGGTGGACATGGCCGAAGAAGATGTAGCGGACATTGCCATGCCGCCTGAGCACATCGAGCAGACGCTGCGGCTGTTCGAGACCAAGCGGATCGAGCAGGGGCAGCCCGAGCTCGACCGGCGGATGATGCAGGAAAATATAGGCTCCCTTGCCTGCCGCCTCGCCAAGCCGCGCATCGAGCCAGGCCAGCCGGTCGTCGCACAATTCCCCTGTGACACGGCCTTCGGCCAGACTGTCGAGGAAAATAAGCCGTCCTTCCGGCGTATCGAACACCGATTGCACGAAACCCTTGTCCGATCCATTGTTCGGAAAGGCGGCGATAAGATTGGCGCGCCGGTCGTGGTTTCCCGGCAGCAGCCGGTAAGGCACGGAAAGGCGGCCAAGCGCCACTTTCAGGCCGGCGTAAGCTTGCGCGTCACCGGCATCGGTCAGATCGCCGGTGAAGATGCAGAGCGTCGCGTCGGCGTGCCGGGCATTGATGTGGTCGATGCAGCGATCGAGCCGTTCATGCAGATCGGCGCCGTAGCGGATCTCGCCCCGGCGGCCGAGATGGACGTCGGTGACCTGGATGATCTTCATTCCCGTGAACCTCGATTGAATTTCGCAACGTCGCCGCGAAGGCCTGCCTCAGAGCGCCGGTTCCGGCACGGAAGCCTTGAACACGTCCAGCCTGGCGCCCGTTTCCGAGGAGAAGAAATGCAAATCGCCCTCGGCAAACTGCAGGCTGACCGTGCTGCCCGGCTCGGGATGCACGGTCTCGGACGTCACCACCGAGAACGGCGCGCCGTCGAGATCGACATAGATGACACGGCCGGCGCCGAGTTCCTCGACCAGGTCGACGGTCGCTTCAAGCGCGCCCGGCGCGCCGGCGGCCACCATGCGCACCGCCTCGGGCCGGATGCCGACCGCGACCTTCGAGCCGACCGGCAGGCCGGCGCGCGACACGTTGAGCTTGCGGCTGCCGCCAAGCAGCGACAGACCGTCGAGTGCGACCTCGCCCTCGAGCATGTTCATCGCCGGTGCGCCGACGAAGGTGGCGACGAAGCGGCTTGCCGGACGGCTGTAGACCTCGGCCGGTGTTCCGACTTGTTCGACGCGGCCGCCATTCATCACCACCAGCCGATCGGCGAGCGTCATCGCCTCGACCTGGTCATGCGTGACGAAGACCGAGGTGGCGCTGAGCCGCCGGTGCAGCTTGCGGATTTCCGAACGCATCTGCACGCGCAGCTTGGCGTCGAGATTGGACAGCGGCTCGTCGAACAGGAACACTTTCGGCTCGCGGATCATGGCGCGGCCCATGGCGACGCGCTGCCGCTGGCCGCCCGAAAGCGCCATCGGCTTGCGGTCGAGCAGATGTTCGAGCTCCAGCGTCCGGGCGACCGCCTGGATCCGCTTCGTGCGTTCCGCGGCGGGTATGCCGGCGACCTTGAGCGAATAACCGATGTTCTGCGCCACGCTCATATGTGGATAGAGCGCGTAATTCTGGAACACCATGGCGCAGCCGCGCTCGCGCGGCTCGAGCTTGTTGACCACCGTGCCGTCGATGGCGATCGTACCGTCGGAGATCTCTTCCAGCCCGGCAATCATACGCAGCAGCGTGGATTTGCCGCAGCCGGATGGTCCCAGGATGACGACGAATTCGCCTGAGGCGAAGTCGAGGTCGACACCGTGCACGACCTGCGTCTTGCCGTAATTCTTCTTGACGCCGCGTATGGCGATGGAGGCCATTTTTGTCTCCTTACTTCTCGGTGGCGATCAGGCCGCGCACGAACCAGCGCTGCATCAAGACCACGACGATCATCGGCGGCAGCATGATGATCAGCGTGCCTGCCATGGCGATGTGCCATTCCGGAGCGCCGCCGACATTCGGGATGAGTTGCTTGAGCTCGGTCACCGCTGTCGCATGCGATTGGTCGGTGGTGATGAGCAGCGGCCACAGATACTGGTTCCACGCCCAGAGGAACATGATGGTGCCGAGCGCGGCCATATTGTTGCGCGACAGCGGCAACAGGACATCGATGAAGAAGCGCAGTGGACCGGCGCCATCCATGCGCGCGGCCTCGGTCAGCTCGTCGGGAACGGTAAGGAAGAACTGCCGATAGAGGAAGGTGCCGGTGGCGGTGGCGATCAGCGGCAGGATCAGGCCGGGATAGGAATTGAGCATCCCCAGGTTGAGCGCGACATGCACGCCCGAAACCTTCTCGACCAGCCAGGACAGGCCGGTCAGATCCATGATCGTCTGGTAGGGTTCGAGCACGTTGGCGACGACCGCATAGGTCGGCACGATGCGCACTTCCAGCGGCAGCATCAGCGTCACGAAAATCAGCCAGAAGATGAAGGTACGGCCGGGATAGCGGAAGTAGACGATCGAGAAGGCGGTGAGCGCCGAGATGATCACTTTGCCGGCGGCGACGCCGGTTGCCATGATGAAGCTGTTGAGCAGCTTCGGCCCGAGATCGGCCGTTACCCACGCCGTCTTGATATTGACCCAGAAATCGCTGCCCGGCATCAGCGACATCGGCACGTCGTTGACGTCCTTGAGGTTGTGCGACGCCGCGACGGCCACGATGACGAACGGCGCGATGCAAAACACGAAGCCGGCGAACAGGATCACATGCGTCAAGAAATTCAGGAACGGGGTGCGCTCTACCATGGCCATCTCACCTGTAGTGCACGCGCCGCTCGATGAAGCGGAACTGGAAAATGGTGAGCACGATGATGAGCAGCATCAGGATGATGCTCTGTGCGGCCGCCCCTGAATAATCCAGGCCTTTGAAGCCATCTGAGTAGATCTTGTAGACCATCAGGTTGGTGGCGTTCGCCGGGCCGCCGGCGGTCATGATGTCGACGATGCCGAAGGAATCCTGGAAGCTCTCGGTGATGTTGATGACCAGCAGGAAGAAGATCGTCGGCGTGATGAGCGGAAACTGGATGTCCCAGAAGCGGCGAATGACGCCGGAACCGTCCATTGCCGCCGCCTCGATCAACGAACGCGGGATGGCCTGGAAAGCAGCCAGGAAGAAGATGAAATTATAGCCGACATATTTCCACGAGAAGGCGACGATGATCGACGCCATGGCATCCGCGCCATCGAGACCCGGATCCCAGATTCCCGGCCACATCCGGTTGATGACGGAAAGAAACCCCGCCTCCGGCGCCAGGATGAATCGGAATGCCAGCGCCAGCGCCGGCGCGGCGATGCCGTAGGGCCAGATCAGCACCACGCGATAGAGCCACGAGCCGGCAAGCTGCCGGTCGGTGAGCGCGGCAAGCACAAGCGCGATGAACATCGCCAGCCCGGTGCTGATGCCGGCAAAGATGAGGCTGGCGGTGATCGAGTTCCAATAGTCGGCGTTGGACAGGATCGAACGGAAATTGTCGAGCCCGACCCAGATGTTGCCGCCGCCCCAGGGCTGCTGCAACGTCAGCGACCAGTAGACCGCTTGTCCGGCCGGCCAGTAGAAGAAAGTGAAGATCAGCAAAAGCTGCGGCACCGCGAACAGGATGCCGATGGTCCATTTGCCGAAGGTGACGCGTTTTTCCATCGATCCGCCGATGCGTTGAACCGCAGGCCGCTTTCTTAGGGCAGACTAGATACGAAATGACCGCCCGTCGAATCTCGGCGGGCGGCCGTTCCGCTACCCGGGGTCAGGGCAGGGTCTTGCCCGGATAGGTCTGCTGGAAGCGGTCGAGGATGGCGTTGCCGTTCTTGACCAGCGTGTCGAGGCCTTCCTGGACGCTGACCTTGTTGGCGAAGATCGCCTGCATCTGGGTGCCGAACTCGGCGCGGATCTGGGTGAAGTTGCCCAGGCGCACACCACGAGTGATTTCGGTCGGCTCGGACGCGGTCAGGCTGGCGATCGCGGTTTCACGGCCCTTGTAGGGCGCCTTGTCGTAAAAGCCTTGCGACTTCATGAAATCGAAGCCCGATTTCGTCACGGGGATGTAGCCGGTGTTGGTCGACCAGAACAAAGCCGTCTTGGGGTCGTGGATGAAGTTGAGGAAAGCGGCCGCGCCCTTGTATTCGGCATCCGACTTGCCCGACAGCACCCACAGCGACGCACCGCCGACCAGCGAGTTCTTGCGCTCGGTGCCGGCATAGACCGGCAGCTCGGCGACATCCCAGTTCATGCCTTCTTTCTGCGTGCGGGTGACCGTGCCGTGGTCGCCGACCGAAGTCAGGATGACCTGGCAGGTGCCGGCGGCGAAGGCCTGCACCATGTCCTGGCCGAGATCCTTCGACTTGATCTTGATCAGGCCGGCGTCATACCACTTCTTGAGGTCGGTGACGTATTGGACGAACTTGGTCTTGTTGACTTCGAGACGGGCGTCGAGACCGTCATAGCCATTGTTCTTGGTGGCGATCGGCTGGTTGTGGATGGCCGAGAACTGCTCCATCAGCTGCCAGCTTTCGTTGGCCGAGATGTTGATCGCCATCGGGCACTCATAGCCGGCGTCCTTCAGGGCCTTAAGGTCGGCGCCGACATCTTCCCAGGTCTTCGGCGCTTCGGTCTTGCCGATCTTGGCGAAGGCGTCCTTGTTCCAGTACATCAGCGCGGTCGAGGAATTGAACGGGAAGGACAGCATCTCGCCCTTCGAGGTCGCGTAGTAGCGGGCGATGCCGGGGAAATAGTCGGCGTAGTCGATCTTGTAGCCGTTTTCTTCCATCAGCTTGTCGGCGGGCTTGTAGGCGCCCGACAGCATCATGGTGGCGGTGCCGACGTCATAGACCTGGACCACGGCGGGCTGCTTGCCGGCGCGGAAGGCGGCGATGGTGTTCTGCAGCGTGGCGTCGTAATTGCCCTGGCTGGTGCACACGACCTCGTAGTCGGACTGCGAGGCATTGAAGTTCTTGCACAGCGTATCGACGACGCGGGCAAGATCGCCCGAAAGGCCGAACCAGAAATCGAATTTAACCGGCTCTGCAAAAGCAGGCACCGCGAGCGCGGTGCTGAGCGCGCCGGCGGCAAGGGCAGCGAGGCCCCGCTTGATGATGGTCATGATTTTTCCCTCTTGAGTGGCAGTATGACAAGGGTTTTGCGCAAGTCCTTGCCCGCTCTCATAGAGAAGGTATGTGACAGTTCTGTTGTGGCCCTGAAGGCCCTGTGGACAGCCAGTCTCTCCTCCCCTGGCAGCGGTCGCGCCGGCATGAAACCGTCACATCGGCGCTCTAGGAAGCTAGGGCGACCCGAAGTGATGGAAAGACTTTCTGTGATTAACCGGCTAAATGAATGGGAAGATATGCTGGTCCCTAAGCTCACGCACGTGCCCGCCTCCGAACGCAACGCGATGCGTGACGGACCACGCGACAGCGCCACGCATCTTCGCCATGCCGCCTCTATTTCCGCGCTGGGCGAGATCGAAATCGGCGGCAAGCCCTCTCGCGAAAACGCCGGCGACAGACTGACCGTCATGGCCTGGAACGTCGAGCGGCTGCGCCATGTCGACGCCATCGCGGCCACGATCGCCGGCCAGGCGCCGGACGTGGTTTTGCTGTCCGAGGTCGACAAGGGCATGGCGCGCTCGGGCAACACCCATCTCCTGAGCCGGCTGGCCGACAAGCTCCGCCATGCTTTCGCCTACGGCGTCGAGTTTCTCGAACTGGGCACCGGCAACGAGACGGAGCAGGCGGCAAACGCAAAGGCCGAGAACACGGAAGGCTTCCACGGCAACGCCGTGACCAGCGCCGTTCCGCTGCTGCGGCCTTTCCTCATTCGCTTCGACGCCGCCGGCGCCTGGTTCCTGCCCGAGCACGGCCAGCCTCGCGTCGGCGGCCGCATGGCGATCGGCGGCCAGGTGGTGCTGGGCGATCGCCGCGTGACGGTCGTTTCGGTGCATCTCGAAAACCGCACCGCCCCTGCCGGCCGCGCCGACCAGACACGCCACCTGCTCGACGCCATCGACAGGTATGACGCCGAAGCACCGGTGCTGATCGGCGGCGACTTCAACACGCTGACCGCCACCTATCCGGAACGCAATGACGATCCGGCCGCGTGGCGGGCGCGCATCGCCGCCGAACCGGACCGGCTGATGCGCCCCGAACGCCACGAGCCCTTGTTCGCGGTTTTCGCCGAGCGCGGTTACGACTGGCGCGATGCCAACGCATTCGACAAGCCGACCCAGCGGCGCCCGGCGGGTGATCCTACACCTATAGGGCATATCGACTGGTTTTTCACGCGGGGCCTCGCGGCAAGCGCGCCCGCGACACTGCCCGCGGTCTTGCCGGACGGCAGTCCGAGCGCCGACCATGAGGCGCTGGTGGTCACCGTCCGCGTGAAGTGACGGCCGCCTCGGTTGAGCCACTGCGAAGGCGGCGCAGAACGCCGGGACAATGACTTGCCGGAATACAACCTGAAAGGCACGCAGTGGTTGCACGCGGCATAAGCGATTCTTCAGCCGTCAAGCCCTAATCAATCTCATTGCCTTGATTGATGCGGGAAGATCAGGTGAAGAAAGATGCTGACCGTCTATAATTGCATCGTGAATGAGCACGATCTGAGACTGGTGGCGCTGGCTGCTCTCATCTGCGGAATCTCTTCATTCTTCGCTGTCAACCTTCTTCGTCATGTCGAGCAATCGACCAGTCGAAATCGTTACACGTGGCTACTGATCGCGGCGACCTCGACCGGGTTCGGTATCTGGGCGACGCATTTCATCGCCATGATCGCCTTCACGCCGGGCATACCCAACGCCTATAACGCGGAGCTTTCCGTACTCTCGCTGGCGGCTTCAGTTATTCTGACGGCGGCTGGGATGTGGGTCGCGACGGTACGCGGCGGGACCGACCACTACCTTGTCGGCGGCGCGATACTTGGCGCCGGCATCGCGGCGATGCACTACACCGGCATGGCGGCTTTCGAGGTCGAGGGCAGGATCGTCTGGAACCAGCTGCTGGTTGCCGTCTCGCTGGCCTGCGGCATGACGCTTGCCGCGCTCGCCATGCTTGTCGTGCTGCGCCGGCCGTCGACCCTTTCGACCATCGCTGGCGCCGTCCTGCTCACGCTTGCCATCTGCACGTTGCATTTCATCGCCATGGGCGCGGTCTCGATCTATCCGGATTCCTCGATAGAAATATCGAAATACACGATCGAGCCGATGTCGCAGGCCTTTGCCGCGGCAGCGGCGAGCCTCATCATATTGGTGCTTTCGGCCACCGCGCTCCGGATCGATCTGCGTTTTCGCCGTCACAGGGCCGAGGCCGAGCGCATGCATGGCCTGGCCAATGCCGCTGTCGAAGGCCTCATCGTCTGCGACGGCAACCGCATCGTCAGCGCCAACGACAGCATTGCCACGTTAAGCGGCATTCCCGCACGCCTGCTGAACACGATGACGCTTGGCGACCTTTTCGGCGAGCGGATTGCCACCGTCATCACCAATGGCAGCGGCCAGGCGCAGGAAGCCGACATCCACGGCAACGGCGAAAATCCGATCCCGGTGGAACTGATCGCCAGAAGCATCGACTATTGCGGCAAGCCGCATCTGGTCGTTGCCGTCCGCGACATACGCGAGCGCAGGAAGGCCGAACAGGAAATCATGCGGCTTGCGCATTACGACCCGCTGACCGGCCTTGCCAATCGCCGCAGCTTCACCGGCCGGCTGGAAGCCGAGATTGCCGCGTCCGCCCGAAGCGGCAAGGGCGGGCAGCTGGCGCTCATGCTTCTGGATCTCGACCGGTTCAAGGAAGTGAACGACCTCTTCGGCCATGCCGCCGGCGACGCCGTGCTGCAGAAGGTCGCGCACTGCGCCTCGAGCGTTCTGCGCCACGGCCAGATGCTGGCCCGTCTGGGCGGCGACGAATTCGCCATCATCGCGCCCGACCTCCCGGACCCGCAGGCGGCAGGCCGCATTGCCGAAGCAGTGCTTTCGGCCCTGCGCCAGGAAAACCGGTTGTCGCCCGGCGGCATGGTGTCGGCCAGCATCGGCATCGCGCTCTATCCACTTGATGCCGACGAACAGGCGGCGTTGATCAGCCACGCCGACACCGCGCTCTATCGCGCCAAGGCCGAAGGCAAGGACACCTATCGTTATTTCGAGGCCTCGATGGGCGCCGAGGCCCGCGACCGGCGCAGCCTGGAGCAGGATCTGCGCCAGGCCGCGGCGCGCGGCGAGTTCAGCCTCGTCTACCAGCCGCAAAAGGAAATCTCGAGCGGCAGGATGCTTGGCTTCGAAGCCTTGATCCGCTGGCATCATCCCGAACGCGGCGATGTCGCTCCATCAAGCTTTATTCCCGTTGCCGAAGACAGCGGCGCCATTGCCCAGATCGGCGAGTGGGTGCTGGCGACTGCCTGCGCGGAAGCCGCGAGATGGAAGAACCCGCTGACGGTCGCCGTCAATGTCTCGGCGGTGCAGCTTCACAGTCCCGACTTCAGCCGCAAGGTGCATGAGGTGCTGCTGCGCTCCGGCCTTGCCGCCGGCAGGCTCGAGCTCGAGATCACCGAGACGGCACTGGTCAAGGACATGCCGCGGGCGCTGGCGACCTTGCGCCAGATAAAGGCGCTTGGCGTGCGCGTGGCGATGGACGACTTCGGCACCGGCTATTCGTCGCTTTCCAACCTGCGCGCTTTCCCTTTCGACAAGATCAAGATTGATGGTTCTTTCATCAAGTCGGTCGACAGGAACGACCAGGTCGCGACCATCGTTCGCGCCGTGCTGGGGCTCGGCCGCGGTCTCGGCCTGCCGGTGCTGGCCGAAGGTGTCGAGACGTTGGGCGAATTGCGCTTCCTCGACGCCGAGGATTGCCAGATAGGCCAGGGATATTATCTGGGCAGGCCTGGCCCCATCGAGGCCTTCGGCGAACTGACCGGCGTTGCGGCACCGCCGATACACGACGACGCCATCGTTAGACAGCGCGGCGGCAGCATCCTGATGCTCGAACCGGCAGCGGCGCTTCGCTCGGCTTGACAGGCGCCGGCAGCGTTCGGCCATGTCGATGAGGGTACACCACATAGGCCTCAGACATATCCACCTCTAACGCACGAACCGACACATGCCTGACGCTACTTTTGATCCTTCTCCCACCGCCAACGCGGGATGGATTTCAGGGGAAACAGTTCGGCGTCGGTTTTGGCATTCGAGTTGACGCGCGCCACTTCGGTCCCGAACTCCACCGCACTCCGCAGCGTCGCCAGGAACCGACGATCGTTGGCGAAACCCGCCTTTTCGACGGCGGCCATGAACAAATCGATGAAACGCTGTCGCTGCTCGCCAGTAATCCGCAGATGCCGATGGACGGCCACGATCCTGTCGAATCCGCCGAGTTCGTCGCTGTACCGTGAAGGTCCGCCGAATTCCTCGGAGAAGAACGCCGTCAAGTGATCGACATGGGTCGCAACCGGTTGCCTGAACACCGGCTGAAGAACCGGGTCCTCGAAGATGGACCGATAGAAAAGCTCGACGATCTTGCGCAGCCCTGCTTCTCCGCCTGCGTGCTCATAAATGCTTGGCTCGCGTGAATCTTCGGACACCATGCTTCTCCAACGGTTCAGTGTTCGACCTCTTCGGGCCTAGCAGCCAAAGCCCCAGCATCCTGACCGGCAAAAGGGTCGGGCTTGTCGGAGTTTATGACCGCGTGCTGTCCTTCGTCTTCGCCTCGGGGCTCTCGATGGCTCCGCAATTCACGAACCGCCATTGGGTTACAGCTCCCTGAAAGGGCCGGTTTGCAGATGCTAGACGGTAAGTGGAATCGGAATATTGAATTGCGTGAATGTCAGATATAAATGATACGAAACTCCGACAGCTGGATTTTTCGCTGTTGCTGATCTTCCAGGAGGTTTACCGCAGCCGCCGTTCGACGGCCGCTGCCCAGCGCCTGAGGCTCAGCCAGCCCGCGATAAGTCACGCGCTTGGCCGGCTGCGCCAGATCCTGGACGACCCGCTCTTTGTCCGTCGGCCCGCCGGGTTGCAGCCGACATCACGTGCAATCGAACTGGCGCCTAAAGTGGACGCGATCCTGAATTTGGCAGGAAACGTCCTCAGTGGCTTGGCGGAGTTCGATCCCATGGCTAGCCGCCGGCTCTTCCGGGTCTCGACAAATGATTTCGTAGGATCGCTGCTGACGCAGCCTTTGATATCATTCTTCGCAGGCGCCGCACCGTCGGCACGCCTGGCGATGAGTTTTGCAGGTGGCCCCAGCCAGGCCTTCAAGAAGCTCCGCGAAAATGAACTCGACCTTGCAATCGGCCGTTTTCCCAACGTGCCAGATGACTGCAAGGCAATTCGCTTGTTCGAAGAAGACTACCTCGTGGTCGCTCGCTCCGATCACCCGCAGCTCCAGCAGGGGCTGGACCTCGCTGCGTATCTTTCTCTCTCGGTCACCTCATCGTGTCATTCTCAGGCGACCTTGTCGGCACTGTTGATGAATACCTATCCCGAAATGGCCTTTCCCGCCGCGTCGTCGCGAGCTCACCGATGTTCCTGAGCGCCTTTGCTGCCGCGGCAGGAAGCGACCTGCTCGTTACCGCGCCCAGGCGTCTGGTCGAACGTTTCGGGAAGAACTTTGGTCTGCAATCATGGCCGCTTCCGCTCGCATCCGACATCTTCACTATCGACGGGGTTCGATCACAATACTCAATGTCGGATCCTGCGATCGATTGGCTCGTCGAAAATATCATCACCTTGCTACAGTAAGGTATAGTCCAGTTGAGTGGCCCAAAGCGCTCCGCTCAGCCCTTGCAATGTCGCTGGAGTCCGCCGCCGCCCTGCGTTCAGCCTGACGGCTCGAGCGCCGCATCCACCAGCCGCTTGGCGTCGGGGCTCGACCATTCGGCAGGACCGTTCATATGCGCGACAAGGCAGCCTTCGCCGTCGATCAGCATGGTGACCGGCAAGCCCAGCGCCAGGCCGCGCGTCTTGGCCTCGTTGAACAGCGCGATCGTCGGGTCCCTGTAGAAGCCCAGTGTCTGAACGCCGATCTCGCTGAGGAATTTCTTCGGCTTGGTGTCGTCGCCAGTGTCGACATTGACCGCGATGACTTCGAAGTCCTTGCTGCCCTTTTCCTTCTGCAGCGCGTCGAGCGCCGGCATCTCGGCGCGGCAGGGCGCGCACCAGGTCGCCCACAGATTGAGCAGAACCGTCTTGCCGGCATGGTCGGCGATCGTCATCGGCTTGCCATCGGGGCCGTTGAAGGCGAGGCTCTTCAGCGATTGTGGCGGGTCGGCGGGCTGCAGCGCCGCGACCTGGCCGACGGCTTTTGCCGCAACGGCCCTTGCCCGCCCGGCTTTCGCCGCGCAGGCGACATCGTCCTTGCTGCTGTCGGCGGCAGCCTGAGGGGCGGCATTGTTGCCAGACCGGCTATCGCTGACATATACCGCGACCGCGCCGGCCAGCACGCCCGCCACCAGGGCGGCGAGGATCAGGCGCGTAGCCGGAAAAAAGAACCTATTGCCGTCTGCCATTTTCAAAACTGCTCCGGAGCACGGGTTATAGCGATGAGTGACAAGAAGGCCAGCAACCAGATGTGGGGCGGACGTTTTGCCTCGGGTCCGGCCGCGATCATGGAAGCGATCAACGCATCGATCTCGTTCGACCGCAAACTCTACGCACAGGACATTCGCGGCTCGATCGCCCATAGCGAGATGTTGGCGCAAACGGGCATTATTTCGACGGCCGATCAAGAAAAAATCGCTCACGGCCTGAACACGGTTCTGAAAGAAATCGAGGCCGGCACGTTCGTATTCTCGACCAGGCTGGAAGACATCCACATGAATGTCGAGGCGCGCCTGGCAGACCTGATCGGCCCGGCGGCCGGTCGCCTGCACACCGCCCGTTCGCGCAACGACCAGGTGGCTGTCGATCTTAGGCTCTGGGTCAAGGAGGAATGCCAGCGTGTGGCGGGGGCGCTGAAGGACCTGATCGCCGCCTTCCTCGAGCGTGCCGAAGAGCATGCCGCGACCGTTATGCCCGGCTTCACGCATCTGCAGGCGGCACAGCCGGTGACTTTCGGCCACCATCTGATGGCCTATGTCGAGATGTTCGGCCGCGACCTGTCGCGCGTGCGCGACGCGATTGTACGCATGGACGAAAACCCGCTTGGCGCGGCGGCACTTGCCGGCACCAGCTTCGGCATCGACCGCCAGATGACGGCGAAGGCGCTCGGCTTCCGCGAGCCGACGCGCAATTCGCTCGATAGCGTTTCGGACCGCGATTTCGCACTCGAATTCCTGAGCCTTGGTGCGATCTGCGCCACGCATCTGTCCAGGCTCGCCGAGGAAATCGTCATCTGGTCGACGCCGCAGTTCGACTTCATCCGCCTGTCGGACTCTTTTTCCACCGGCTCCTCGATCATGCCGCAGAAGAAGAACCCGGACGCGGCGGAACTGGTGCGCGGCAAGACCGGCCGCGTCAACGGCCATCTCGTCGGCCTGCTGACGGTGATGAAGGGCATGCCGCTGAGCTACGGCAAGGACATGCAGGAAGACAAGGAAGCCGTCTTCGACGCCGCCGAGACGCTTGACCTGATGCTGGCGGCGACCGCCGGCATGGTGCGCGACATGACGGTCAACGCCGCCGCCATGAAGAAAGCCGCCGGCGCCGGCCACGCGACGGCCACCGACCTCGCCGACTGGCTGGTGCGCAATCTCGGTCTTCCCTTCCGCGAAGCCCATCATGTCACCGGCCGCGCCGTGGCGCTGGCCGAGGAAAAGAAGGTCGGCCTGGAAAAGCTCTCGCTGGAAGACCTGCGGTCGATCCATGCCGGCATCACCGGCGACATCTTCTCGGTGCTTGCGGTGCAGAATTCGGTGAAGAGCCGCACCAGTTTCGGCGGCACCGCGCCCTCGGAAGTGAGGAAGCAGATCCGTTACTGGAAAAAGCGCTTGGCCAAGGCCTGAGCCAGGGGTGCAATGCGCGGAAAACTCGGCTAAAAGCGGCAGCGAGCAAACAGTTTCGAACGGATGGATCGATGACCGGAAGCAGGATTTTGGTGACCCTCACGCTGCTCGCGGCGATGGCGGCAGTCACGGCTTGCGGCCGCAAGAGCGGTCTCGATACGCCCTATGAAGCCGCCGAGCAGGCGCGCAAGGACGCAGAGAAGGCCAAGCAGCCCCTGCCGCCGGAGCCCGAGAAACCGGTCAAGGACAGGAAGTTCATCCTCGATCCTTTGCTCTAGGCCAATGAGATCATTCGATCTCGTCGTGCCTCAACTTTTCGGAACCTATTCCCGTGAACCATTTCGATTACCGCGACGGCGTGCTGTATGCCGAGGACGTCGCCATCCCTGATATCGCAGCCGAAGTCGGCACGCCTTTCTACTGCTATTCGACGGCGACGCTGACCAGGCACTTCCGCGTCTTCAGGGAGGCTTTTGCCGGCCTCGACGCGCTGGTCTGCTACGCCATGAAGGCGAATTCCAACCAGGCTGTTCTGAGGACACTGGCAAAGCAGGGCGCCGGTGCCGACGTGGTCTCGGAAGGCGAATTGCGCCGCGCGCTCGCCGCCGGCATTCCAGCCAACAAGATCCTGTTTTCCGGCGTCGGCAAGACCGCCCGCGAGATGGACTTTGCCCTTAACGCCGGCATCCTCTGCTTCAACGTCGAATCCGAGCCGGAGCTGGAACTGCTGTCGGCCCGCGCGACGGCGCTCGGCAAGGTCGCGCCGATCTCGCTGCGTATCAATCCGGACGTTGATGCCAAGACGCACAAGAAGATCTCGACCGGCAAGGCCGAGAACAAATTCGGCATCGCCTGGCAGCGGGCACGCCAGGTCTATGCGCGCGCGGCCGAACTGCCCGGCATCAAGGTGACCGGCATCGACACCCATATCGGCAGCCAGATCACCGAGTTGCAGCCCTTCGACGACGCCTTCGCCCTGCTGGTCGAGCTGGTCGGCACGTTGCGCGCCGACGGGCACGCGATCGAGCATGTCGATCTCGGCGGCGGCCTCGGCATCCCTTACCGCGTCGACAACAGCCCGCCACCGCTGCCGGACGCCTATGCCGAGATCGTCAGGAAGCACGTCACCAAGCTCGGTCTCAAGGTGATGTTCGAGCCCGGACGCCTGATCGTCGGCAATGCCGGCATCCTGGTGTCGGAAGTCATCTATGTGAAGGAAGGCGACGCCAAGAACTTCCTCGTCGTCGACGCCGCCATGAACGACCTGATCCGGCCGACGCTATACGACGCCTTCCACGACATCAGGCCGGTGGTGCAGCCGCCGGCTGCAACGCCACGCATGAAGGTCGATGTCGTCGGCCCGGTCTGCGAGACCGGCGACTTCATCGGCCTCGACCGCGACCTGCCACGATTGAAGGCCGGCGACCTGATCGCCGTCGCCACCGCCGGCGCTTATGGTGCCGTGCAGGCCGGCACTTACAACACCCGCCTGCTGGTGCCAGAAGTGCTGGTCGACGGCGATCGTTTCCATGTCGTGCGGCCGCGCCAGACCTATGAGGAGCTGTTGGGGCTCGATTCGATCCCGGATTGGCTGAAGTAGCGCTTCCTTGGCCTGAAGGACGCTAGATCTTCTGCTGGATCAGTGCCTTGGCCTCAGCGATCCTGCCCTCGTCGCGACGGTAGAAAATCCATTGTTTGGTGCGCTTGGTGGAGAGCAGGCCCGCCTGGGTCAGCACGCGCATATGTTCGCTGAGCGTGGCCTGGGTGATGCCGAGCTTTTCGGCGATCAGCAGCGCGCAGACGCCGTCCTCGACCAGGTCGCCATCCAACTGTGGCCGAAAATGCGCGCGCGGATCCTTGAGCCAGTCGAGGATCTGCAGCCTGCGTTCGTTGGCGATCGCCTTGAAGATTTCGACCTCTTGCATTTAGCCATTTTGCTAAGTTACTAATTGAAGTCAACCCCGAGGAGCGATCCATGCTGAACAACAGGTCGATCACGCGCGAACGCATCGCGGCTGTGGAGCCGCGCATCCGGCCCTATGTTCGCCACACGCCGGTCATGCGTGTCGACATGGCGGATTTCGGCCGTCCATCCTTGCCCGTCGATCTGAAGCTCGAATGCCTGCAGCATTCGGGCTCGTTCAAGGCGCGCGGCGCCTTCACCAATCTGCTTGAGCGGCAAGTGCCGCAAGCCGGTGTCGTCGCTGCCTCGGGCGGCAATCACGGCGCCGCGGTGGCTTACGCAGCCATGAAACTCGGCCACAAGGCGTCGATCTTCGTGCCCGAGGTCAGCCCGCCGGCGAAGATCGAACGCATTCGCGGCTATGGTGCCGAGCTGGTGGTCGGCGGTGCGCGTTACGCCGAGGCACTCGCCGCCAGCGAAGCGTTTGCCGCCAAAACCGGCGCCTTGCAGATCCATGCCTTCAACCAGGAGGAGACGCTTCTCGGCCAGGGCACGCTCGGCCTCGAGATCGAGGCGGACCTGCCGGATATCGACACGCTGCTGGTCGCGGTCGGCGGCGGCGGCCTGATCGGCGGCATCGCAGCCTGGTTCTCCGGCCGCATACGCATCATTGCCATCGAGCCGGAAGGCGCGCCGACGCTTCATCGCGCCTTCGCGGCCGGCGAGCCGGTCGATGCGCCGGCCGAAGGCATCGCAGCCGATTCGCTGGCGCCCAAGCGCGTCGGCGAGATGATGTTTCCGATCGCCGAGGCCTTTGTCGAACGCTCGATCCTGGTCAGCGACGATGACATCGTCGCGGCCCAGAAAGCGCTGTGGGATCGCGTGCGAATCATCGCTGAGCCGGGCGGCGCCGCAGCCTTCGCCGCCATGCTGTCCGGCCGCTACGTGCCGGCCGAGGGTGAGCGTGTGGCTGTTCTGGTCTGCGGTTCCAACACAAATCCCGCGAATTTCTGATCATAACCGGCCAAACCCCCTTCACGATTTGCGAACCCGCCTCGTCTTCGCCGTGTTTGGTGGTATCCTTTTCACCATGACGTCCGGGCTGTTGTGCCCGGGCAGGAAGGGCCGATGACGCAACGACCCATTTCCGGCGGTGAACGCGGCCTGGCCGGGCGCCTGGCGCTCAGCCGGCTGGCAACGCGGGCCTCGATGATCTTCGAGCGCGGCTGGCCTTTGCTGTTGCCGCTGCTGGTCGTCGCCAGCCTGTTCCTCAGCCTGTCCTGGTTCGGCCTGTTCCCGCGCCTGCCTGACGCGGCGCGCGTCGGCCTGCTTGTCCTGTTCGCGCTATGGGCGCTCGCCGCCCTCTATCCGCTGCGTTTCTTCCGCATGCCCTCGGCCGCCGAGGTCGACAGGCGCATCGAAGCCGCGAATGAATTGCTGCACAGCCCGGTTCAGGTGCAGACCGACCGGCCGAGCGGCGCCGACAGCATCTTCTCGCAAGCGCTTTGGCGCGAGCATCAGAAGCGCATGGCCGAGAAGCTCTCAAGCCTGGGCCCCGGCAAGCCGCGAACCCGCGTGCCGGATTATGATCGCTGGGGTCTGCGCGCCTTGGCCGGACTGCTGCTGGTCACGGCCTTTGCCTTCTCGTTCGGACCCTTCGGCGGCAGGATCAGCGATGGCTTCATCGCCCGCGCGACGCGCGACGCCGTGCCGCCGCGCATCGACGCCTGGGTGACGCCGCCCGCCTATACGGGCAAGCCGCCATTGTTTTTGACGGCGGACGCCAATCAGGCGGCGCAAACCTTCAGCGTTCCGCAAGGCAGCGACGTCTCGCTGCGCGTCACCGGCGGCACAGGCGAGGAGACGCTGAGCTACGCCGACATTGACGGCAATGCCCGCGCCATCGACCCGGCAGCGCCCAAAGGTCCGGCGCCGGCGAGCGAGACCGCGCCCAAGCTGCGCCAATTCATCGGCAAGCTGAACAACAACGGCACGCTGACGCTGAAATCCGGTGAGCAGGATCTCGGCCATTGGGCCTTCGCCGTGATCGCCGACAAACCGCCGACGATCCATTTCGTCGGCGAGCCGAAGCGCGCCGTCAACGGCGCCATCGAACTCAACTACCAGATCGACGACGATTATGGCGCAGCCTCGGCAAAAGCCGTCTTCGAGCTGCTCGATCCGCCTGCGGCCAACGCGCACCCGCTCTATGGCCCGCCCGAGATGCCGCTGACACTGCCACGCCGCGGCGGCAAGGCGACAGCGGCCAAGACGACCAAGGACCTGACCGAACATGTCTGGGCCGGCAGCAAGATCAAGCTGACGCTGAGCGTCACCGACGATGCCGGGCACACCGCCACCAGCGACACCAAGACGCTTGTCATGCCGGAGCGGCCCTTCGCCAATCCGCTGGCGCGCGCGGTGATCGAGCAGCGCCGGTTGATCGCGCTCGATACCAACGCCAAGCCGCGCGTGCTCGACCTGATCGACGCCATCACGCTGCGCCCCGAGGACACGTTCAGCAACATGTCCAACTACCTCGCCATCATGAGCGCGCGGAGCCGGCTGAAGCTGTCCGAGACCGACGACCAGCTGCGCAACGTCGTGTCTTATCTCTGGGAGATCGCGCTCGGCATCGAGGAGGGTAATCTGTCGGCCGCCGAGCGCCGGCTGCGCCAGGCGCAGCAGGCGCTGCAGGACGCCATCAAGAACGGCGCCAGCGACGAAGAGATCGAGAAGGCGATGAAGGAATTGCGCGAGGCGATGAACCAGTTCCTGCAGGAATTCGCCCAGCGCGCTCAGCAGAACCCGAATGCGCCGCAGATGCAGCAGAATGGCCGCGAACTGCGCCAGAGCGACATCGACCGCATGATGGACCAGATCGAGAACCTCGCCAAATCCGGCGATCGCGACAAGGCCCAGCAGCTTCTGTCCGAACTGCAGGATATGATGAACAATCTGCAGGCCGGCCGCCAGCAGCAAGGTGGCGAGCAGGACAGCCAGATGCGCCAGCAGATGGACAAGCTCGGCGACATCATGCGCCGTCAGCAAGAAATGATGAACGACACCTTCCGCCTCGACCAGATGCAGCGCGGCGAGCGCGGCCAGAATGGCGAGCAACAGTCTGGCGAGGACGGCGACCAGGGTCAGTCGCAGGATGGACAGAAGCCAGGCCCCGGCGATGACCGCGATCCTCTGGGGCGGCCGAAAATGTCGCCGAAAGACCTGGCTGATGCGCTGAAGCAGATGCAGGAGGGCCAAGGCCAGCTGCAGAGCGAGCTCGATCAGCTGAAGAAGGGCCTCGAAGGCATGGGCATGGAGCCCAACGAAGGGTTCGGCGACGCCGGCAAGTCCATGGGCAATGCCGAAAAGTCGCTCGGCGAAGGCGACGGCGATCAGGCGGTGGGCCATCAGGGCCGGGCGCTGGAGGCGCTGCGCCGCGGCGCCAAGGAAATGATGAAGCAGATGCAGGCCATGCAAGGCGATCAGGGCGGCAGCGAACAGGGCGGGCGGCAGCAGGATGCCGACCGCGATCCGCTTGGACGACCGCGCACCACCAACGGCCCCGATGACGGCACCTCGGTCAAGGTTCCCGACGAGATCGACGTACAGCGCGCCCGCCAGATCCTCGACGCGATCCGCAAGCGGCTGGGCAATTCCTTGAGCCCGGACATCGAGCGCAGCTACCTGGAGCGTCTGCTGGAGCTCAAATAGCCGGCGGCATCACTTTTTGGATCGCAATCCCATCATGCCGAAGCTTGGAACCGTCACGCCGATCCTGCGCATGTTCGACATTGCCAAGGCGCGGGAATTCTATCTCGACTTCCTCGGCTTCGCCGTCCGTTTCGAGCACCGCTTCGACGACAATGCGCCGCTTTACATGGGCATCGCGCGCGATGGCTGCGAATTGCATCTGAGCGAGCACCACGGCGACGGGTCGCCGGGCGCCCACATGCGCATCGAGGTCGCCGACATCGCGGCGCTGCATCGCGAGCTGACGGCGAAGAAGTACCGCTACGCCAGGCCGGGATTGGAAGAGACGCCCTGGCGGACGCGGGAAGTCACAGTCACCGACCCGTTCGGCAATCAGCTGACTTTTTATGAAGACACGTCGGAGCGATCCCCAGACTTCAAAGATCAACCGTAACCGGTGCCTGCCGGGTCAGCATGAAAGCCTCGCGGATCGCGCTCTCCATGCCATCGATCGCCTCGCCGGTCGCCAGCGGATTGCGATGCAGCACGACATTGGACGAATCAATGTCACCGAAGCCGTCGGCGACGGTCAGCTCCCGGCAGTCGGGCGGAATGTTGCTGCGCGAAATCGGCGCGATCGCCAGACCGGAGGTGACCGCCAGCGTCAACCCGCCATTGGTGTCACTGGTGTAAGCGACGCGATAGCCCAAGCCTCGCTGTTGTAGTGACTTGATGGCGAAGTCGCGACACCAGCCATTGCGGCTGTAAAGCGCGATCGGCACGGGCCGTTCCTCATGCATATGATGCAGCGTCGATGTTACCCACACCGTCGGGTCGTGCATCAACACCTCGCCGCCGGAAGAGCCTTCCCATTCAAACACCACAGCGAGATCGAGCTCGCCGGCCGCAAGCGCCCTCACCTGCGAATCCGAATGCGCGTAGCGCACGGTGACTTCGACGCGTGGGTGGCGCTTGGCGAATTCGCCCAGCGCCCGCGACAGAATTGTGCGGCCATATTCCGCCGGGATGCCGATGCGAACCAGCCCCCCGAGCGGCGGCGCCACCAGCGAGGCCGCCGTCTCGTCGAGCAGTGAGACGATCCGGCGCGCATTGGAGATCAGCTCGCTGCCGCGACGCGTCAAGGCCACGCCACGCGAGCCACGCTCGAACAGATCGTCGCCGACCATGTCTTCCAGCTTCTTCATCTGCATCGACACGGCCGATTGCGTGCGCCCGGCTTTCTCCGCCGCGCGCGTGAAATTGCCGGTTTCAGCCACCGCCACGAAGGTGCGCAGGAGGTCGCTATCGAGCACAGGTTTCATCATTTCCGCCATAAGAAAATCTGATTGCTGGCATCATTCCAATTCGTTTGCAACATGTCAAATGCCGCAGGATAGTCGTGACACCCATTGGATATGCGGTCGCGAAATCGGCCGCGGACCAATCGAAGAGTCCTCACTCGATACCCGCTGCCTGAAAATGGTGGCGGGTTCTTTTTACGAGCAACTCCAGGAAAGTGTTTGCGGTTTTCCGTCCGGAGTTGCGAAGATTAATATGGCAGAACGGCTCGCGGGGGGCCGAGACTGATGCAGAACCGGATAGTGCTTGGCATTCTGAGCCTCTGTCTCGGCGTGTTCGTTTTTTCGCTGCAGGATCCGCTGGTGAAGGCGGTGTCCGGCGGCTATCCGGTGACCGAGGTGATGGCAATCCGAGCCATCGTCGCGCTGCCTATCCTGATCGTTCTCGTCCAGGCCGATGTCGGCCTGAAGGCAATCCTGTCGAAGCGATTCGGCATGCTGACGCTGCGCGCCTTCATCCAGTTCTCGTCCTATACGGTCTATTATCTGGCGATCGCCGCGCTGCCGCTGGCCGACGCGGTGGCACTCTATTTCATGGCGCCACTGGTGATCATGGCGATGGCTGGCCCCTATCTCGGTGAGCGCGTCTCCTGGAAGACGCTGGCAACGGTGCTCATCGGCCTCGTCGGGGTCTTCGTCATGCTGCGCCCGGGTACCGGCGTGTTCGACTGGGCAGCACTGCTGTCGCTCGGATCGGCCTTCCTCTACGGTTTCTCGCAACTGATGGCGCGTCGCATCGGCGACACCGAATCGTCGACCATCATGGCCTTCTACCAGAACGGAGCCTATCTCAGCGGCGCCGTGGCCGTCGCCGCCGTCTTTCACCTGGCGGGCATCACCCACGCGGCGCATCCGAGCGTCGAATTCCTGGTGCGGCCCTGGGTGTGGCCGACGCTGCCGGACTTCCTCAAGATGGCCGCTTGCGGCTTCGTCGCCTCCGCCGGCATGATCCTGTTGTCGCAGGGCTACCGGCTGGCGCCGGCCAACCGCGTCGCCACGTTCGAATACACCGGCATCCTGTGGTCGCCGCTGTGGGGCTTCCTGTTCTTCGCCGAAGTGCCGCGTGAAACGACGGTGCTGGGTGCCGCGCTGATCATCGGCGCCGGCCTGTTGGCCCTGAACAACGAGCGCAGACGCGGCGCCAGGGCCGCGATCGCAGCAACGGGCGAGGCTCAGGCTTAGTTCAGGACACGGCCGACGCGGGCGCGGATCTCGGCAAGCGTGAACGGCTTCTGCACGACATCCCGGATAATACCGTTCAATTCCTCGGCGCGTTCGCGCTGATCGGCATAGCCGGTCATCAGCATGATCTTCATCGCCGGGAACTGCTTTGCCGCCGCGGTCGCCATCTCGATGCCGTCCATCTCCGGCATGCGGATGTCGGACACTACCAGATCGTAGCCGCCGGCCGCGCGCTGGATCAGTTCCAATCCTTGCGCGCCATCGGTGGCGATCGTGACCATATGCCCGTCGCGTTCGAGCGCGCGGGCGGCGAGGGTGCGGACGGACTCATCGTCCTCGACAATCAGGAGCTTGGCCATGGCGCGGAACATGGCTGGGAAACGTTGACGTTTTCTGAAAATTTTACGGATGTCGCCGAAGCTTTAAGCATCACCCTTGACGACGCCGACGAACGGCAATTCGCGAAACGCGTGAGCGACGTCCATGCCATAGCCGACGACGAAATAATCGGGACAGTCGAAGCCGACATAGTCGGCGTGGAGTTCGGTCTGGCGGCGCATACGCTTGTCGAGCAGCACGGCGATGGCGCAGCTCTTGGCGCCGCGCGACAGCATCAGCTCGCGCGTATAGGACAGCGTCTTGCCCGATTCCAATATGTCGTCGATCAACAGCACGTCGCGACCGGCGACCTCATTGTCGATGTCGCGCAGCACCCTGACCTCGCCGCTTGTCGTGCCGGCGCCGTAGCTGGAGATGAAGATGAACTCGACCTCGGGCGACAGGCCGACATCGTGCATGGCGCGGATGAGATCGGCGGCAAAGACGAACGATCCCTTCAGGATCGAGATCACCAGAAGATCGTGATAGTCGCGCCCAGCGATTTCCTTGGCAAGCTCGAGATTGCGGCGCGCAATCGCAGATGCCGAAAACAGGACCTCAATGTCCTTACCGCGCACAACTGGCATGCTTTGTCCTCTCAAAAATCGGCAATACTGTCGATAGGCGGGTTGAGATTCAGGTCAGGCCGAGGCGAAAATAGTGGCTTCCGAGAACCGGAGCGGAGCGTACATTTCAGCACGTGAGCACCGGAAGCGCAGGAAGCCGCTATTTGCAGGCCGGCCTCACCTGAATATCAGCCTGCCTAGCCGGCGAAGATTACAGAAACCGTTCTGACGCCGTCTTTAGGCACATCGAGGCGGCTGGAAAAGCCGAATCTTTCGCCCGGCGCCAGTGAACGGTTGGATGTCCCCAGTCTGTAGCGGATGACATTGCTGTTGTTGTCGGTGACGCGGATTTCGAGCGGCGGCAGCGTCTCCGGTCCCGCTCCGTCGTTTGCGGCTTCGCCGTCGACGAACAGCAACGGCTTCAATCCCGATGCATCGATGCGCGATGTCACGCCCGAAATGGTGAGCGCGCTGGCCGGCCCCGTATTCGCGAGGAACGGACCCTGCCGCACGAGGGCATGGCCGCCCGACACCCAGAATGAGACAAGCGCGACCCCGACCCCGGCGATCCAGAATATCGGGCCACCGCGTGAGGAGCGCGACGGCGCCACCTCCGGCTTGCGCAGCATGCCCATGCCTTCGATCGGCGGCGTCGAAGAGGGTGGCGGCGAGATCGTCAGCGCCGGTCCGGGATGCGCGTCAAAACGCGGCAGCACGACATAGTCGGCGTCGACGACATCGAGCCCGACGCGCTCAGGCGCGGCCTTCGCTGCCGCGCCGGTCATGATTTCGCCGGAAACGAGGCGCGCGGTTCTGTCGTCAGCCATTGCGGCACCAGTTCAGTCTTCGTTTCTTTTGCGTAAACGCAAATGGTTAACGCTTCCCCACCGTAACGGTCGTAAGGAGGCGTTGATGTCCGGAAATTAACCGCCGGTTAACCATGCCGGCCGATGGTCTGTTAAAGTAGATTGTGGCGCGTCGCCGCCGAGAGTTTCAGGTCGCCGAACGTGATCCGCTTCGAAAATGTCGGCCTCCGCTATGGCATGGGTCCGGAAATCCTCCGCGACATCTCCTTGCACATTCCGGAGCGCTCCTTTCAATTCCTGAGCGGCCCCTCCGGCGCCGGCAAGACGACGTTGCTGCGCCTGCTCTTCATGTCGCTGAAACCGACGCGCGGCCTGATCACCATTTTCGGCAAGGACCGTTCGCGCATCTCGCGCAGCGAGCTGCCGCATCTCAGGCGCCGCATCGGCGTGGTGTTCCAGGATTTCCGCCTGCTCGACCACATGACGACCTACGAGAATGTCGCCCTGCCCCTGCGCGTGCGCGGTCGCGAGGAGGCAAGCTATCGCACCGACGTCACCGAGCTTCTGAAATGGGTTGGGCTGGGCGACCGCATGCATGTGCTGCCGCCGGTGCTGTCCGGCGGCGAGAAGCAGCGCGCCGCGATCGCGCGGGCACTCATCGAGCAGCCGGAAATCCTGCTGGCCGACGAGCCGACCGGCAATGTCGACCCGCCGCTGGCGCGCCGGTTGCTCAGGCTCTTCATCGAGCTCAATCGTCTCGGCACCGCGGTGGTGATCGCCACGCACGACCTCGGGCTTATGGAGCAGGTCGATGCGCGACGCATGATTCTCGCCGGTGGAAGGCTCGATGTCTATGACTGACCTTCCCGCCGATCACCTGCAGGAAGAGGACGACGTCGAAACCACGACGACCGTTCGCCGCGTCCAGCGCAAGATGGCGCCGATCGTGCCGGCGCAGAACATTGCCGGCCGCGCGCTTGTCCTGGTCATCGCCATCATGACCTTCCTCTCCTGCCTGACCTTCGGCGCCGTGACGCTGGTGCGCGACACCGCATCGGTGTGGGAAAACCAGATCTCGCGCGAGGCGACCATCCAGATCAAGCCGGCCGACGGCCTCGACATGGAGGCCGCGCTCAAGCAGGCCTCGCAGATCGCCGGCGAGTTCCCTGGCGTGACCGGCACAAAGATCATCGACCGCGATGCGACGGCGCGTCTGCTGGAGCCATGGCTGGGCAGCGGCCTCAACATCGACGAATTGCCGGTGCCGCGCCTGATCATCGTCACCATCGACGAGGCCAGCCCACCCGACTTTGCCGCGCTTCGCGCCGCCATCACGCCAAAGATCCCGAGCGCGGCGCTCGACGACCATCGCACCTGGGTCGACCGGCTGGTCGCCATGGCGCATACGACGGTGACGATCGGCGTGGCCGTACTGGCGCTGATGCTGTCGGCGACCGTGCTGACGGTGGTGTTTGCGACGCGCGGCGCCATGGCCGGCAATGGCCATATCATCGAGGTGCTGCATTTCGTCGGCGCCGAAGCCCGCTTCATCGCGCGCGAATTTCGCTGGCATTTCCTGGTCACCGGCATGAAGGGCGCGGCCGCCGGCGGGGCGCTCGCGATCGCTGTCTTCATCGTCTTTTCCTGGTGGTCGTCGCGCAACATGGCGACACCGCAGGCCGACCAGGCGACCGCGCTGTTCGGCAATTTCGCCATCGGCTCCGCAGGCTATCTCGGCGTCGGCCTGATGGTGGTGCTGATCGGCGTTCTGACAGCGGCAACCTCGCACGTGACCGTGGTCACCTACCTCAGCGACATCGATGTTCGCCAACCGGATGCGGGCTGAACATGCGAACGATTCCAAGGTCCGCGAAGACAAGAAATGGAGCCCGGCTTTGGCTGCGTAATGCTGGGGCAAGACAGCGATCACACAGTGGGGAAATGCCGTAACGCAAAGTGCGCGGTTTTATCTATCAACGGCCGCATTTCAGGATTAACCATAGGATGATGGACGCGCGGGAGCAGACAGGGACAGCTGGACGGATGCCGACGGTGCTTGCGCGTGCCGCCACGCCGGCCAAGCCGGGCCGCTTGCGGCTGGCGCTGCGTTTCTGCGGATTTGTCGTTCTCATCATACTCGTGCTTTTTGCCGGCGGCTTCGGATGGTTTGCCGACAGGGTGAGCCACATGGCGACCCCGGTCGATCCGGCCAAGGCCGACGCCATCATCGTGCTTACCGGCGGCCAGTCGCGGCTCGACGCGGCGATGGACTTGCTTGCCTCCGGCAAGGGCAAGCGGCTCTTGATCAGCGGCGTTCACCCCTCCGCCAGCCGCCACCAGTTGCAGGTGGCGATGGGTGGCGACAAGCAGTTGTTCTCCTGCTGCGTCGACATCGACCGCGCCGCGCTCGACACCATCGGCAATGCCGAGGAGAGCGCCAAATGGGTCGAAAGCCACGCCTACGGCAGCATTATCATCGTCACCAACAATTACCACATGCCGCGCAGCCTGCTTGAGATGAGCCGGCTGCTGCATGGCGCACGCATCGAGCCCTATCCGGTGGTCAACACCAATCTCGGCAATGGCGGCTGGCTGACCAAGCCGGAAGCGTTGCGCGTGCTGATCACCGAATACAGCAAATATGTGCTGTCGCTGGCGCGCGGCTTCCTGTCCCCGCGCCCGAGCCCCGAAGGCACCGCACTAGCCGAAGTTTCCTCGGTAAAGAACTAAACCTCACCGGCCGCCATGCCCTGCAGGCGCGCGACCTCCCGTTCGAGGCTGGCAATGCGCCGATCGCGTTCGGCTAGCGCTGCCGCGACATCTGCCGCCTCGAAACGCTGCGGGATATGCTGCGGACAATTGGCATCCCAGGCCGAGACGGTGAACAGGATCATCTGCTCCGGCCGGGCCTTGTAATTCTCGGGCATCAGTCTTGCCATCTGCTCCGGATCGTTCTCGACGACACGCGCCTTGCCCCAGATCTTGATGCGCTGCCGCATCATATAATCGATCAGGAACAGGAAGGCCTGGTCGTTGTCTTCCAGATTGCCCTGCGTGATGAACTGCCGGTTGCCGGCGAAATCGGCGAAGCCGATCATGTGCTCATCCAGAACCTTGAGAAACCCCGCGGGGCCACCGCGATGCTGGATATAGGGCTGTCCGTCGGCATTGGCCGTCGCCAGGAAAACGCTGGTCTGCGCCTCGATGAAGGCGGCAAGATCCGGCGTGATCGTCGCGCGCCAGCCGCCACGTTGCTCGACGCGCGCATATGACTCACGCGACCCCTTGCGGGCCTGGATCGCCTTGACGGTCGGCGTGAAGGCGACATCGCTGGTGAAGGCATTCATGGCGGCGCTCCTCGTGCAGGCTCGCACATCAAATAACCTCTTCCAGAAAACGGATGTAGAGCGCATATTTGCAATTCATCCTTCCAGGTTTCGGAAGAATAATGGATCGTCTCGACGCCATGTCCCTGTTCGTCGCCACGGTGGAGGCCGGCAGCCTTTCCGCCGCCGCGCGACGCGCCGGCATGCCGCTGGCGACCGTCAGCCGCAGGCTCTCCGAGCTCGAGAAGCATCTGAAGACGCGCCTGCTCAACCGCTCGACGCGACGCTTGAGCCTGACCGACGCCGGCCAGTCCTATCTCGCCGCCTGCCGCCGCATCCTCGACCATGTCGGCGAGGCCGAGCGCGCCGCTGCCGGCGAGTATCTGAACCCCACCGGCGAACTGGTCGTCACCGCGCCGGTCGTCTTCGGCCGCCTGCATGTGCTGCCCATCGTCACCGATTTCCTTGCCGCTTATCCCGATGTGGATATCCGCCTGACTTTGTCCGACCGGCTCACTCAATTGGTCGAGGAGCATATCGATCTTGCCGTGCGCATCGGCGAATTGCCGGATTCAGCAATGGTCGCAATGCGTGTCGGCTCGATCCGCCGCATCATCTGCGCGAACCCGGCCTATCTTGCCGGACGCCGCGTGCCGATAAGGCCGCAGGACCTTGCCGGCCACAACTGCATCACCTTCGAAGGGCTCGCGTCTCCGGCCACCTGGACCTTCGGCGCCGGCAAGTCGGAAATCGTAGTACCTGTCCGCTCGCGGCTGCAGGTCAACACGGCCGAGGCGGCGATCGACGCTGCGATTGCGGGCCTTGGCCTGACCAGGGTGTTGTCCTACCAGGCCGATGCCTCTGTGCGTGCCGGTGCGCTGCAGATGGTGCTGGAGCCGTTCGAGCCGCCGCCCTGGCCGGTCAGCTTGGTGCATGCGGGCCAGGGCCGGCTGCCGGTGAAGCTGCGCGCCTTCCTCGACTTCGCCGCGCCGCGCCTGAAGGAACGGCTGATGCGGTTGCTGTAGCCCGGCGTTAGACCTCGGCGACGTTTCCTTTTTGCGCCTGCTTGGTGTAACCAACGCAAACTCACCATCGGGCCCCCGTATGCTCACTCTCCGTTCGCTTGCCTTCAACTTCGTCTTCTATCTCAACTTGATCGTCCAGATGGTCGTCTGGACGCCCTATTACTTCCTGTCGCCGCGCCACCGCGCCTGGTTCGTGCCGAAATTCTGGTCGCGCACCTCGATGTGGCTCTACGACAAGATGGCGCTAACGAAGAGTGACATCACCGGCGTCGAAAACCTGCCCGAAGGTTCCTTCATCCTGGCGCCGAAGCACCAGTCCTTCTGGGACGCGATCGCCTTCTATCCCTATCTCGAGGATCCGCTCTACATCCTCAAGCGCGAGCTGACCTGGATCCCCTTCTTCGGCTGGTACATCATGAAGATGCGCATGATCCCGGTTGATCGCGGCAGCCGCTCGAAGGCGCTGAAGGCCGTCGTCAATGCCACCAAGGAAGAGATGGCGCGCAATCCGCGCCAGTTGATCATCTATCCCGAAGGCACCCGCCGTCCGCCAGGCGCCGAGCCGTCCTATAAATACGGCATCGTCGAGATTTATACGCAATTGGGCGTACCCGTGGTGCCGGTTGCCCACGTCGCCGGCCTCTACTGGCCGCGCCGCAAGTTCTTGCGCTACCCAGGCACCATCAAAGCCCGCTTCCTGCCGCCGATCCCGCCCGGCCTCGAGAAGGAAGAATTCATGCGGCGGCTGATCGGCGAAACCGAGACCGCCTGCGATCAGATGCTCGTCGAGGCGGCGCAGGCGCCCAACCCGCCGCCCATGCCGCCGACGGCGGCGAAGCGGCTTGCGGAGCTCGGCGCGACGAAGGCTTGATTCTCTTACGGCAGCGCCGCCCAGGCGGTCGTCAGCACCAGTGTCACGGCGAAGATCAGATTGATGATCCGTGACGCGACGGGATGGCGCAGAAACCGCGCGAAGCCCGTCCCGGCGAACAGCCACGCCGCATGGATGACAACGATCATCGCTGTGAGCACCAGGAGCTTGGCGAAACCACCCAGCGTGTCGGCTTGCGACGAGGCGCCGGCAAAGACTGCGGCGATCGCCACATAGGCCTTCGGATTGGCGACAGCGAGCATGAAGCCGCCGGCAAAGGTCGGGCGTGTTGCTTGCTTTCCGCCTTCGGCCAGTGGCGGCGCGGTGGCTATCTTGAAAGCAAGATAAAGGATGTAGGCCGCAGAGAGGATCGCCAGCACCGTGGCCAGTCCGGGCATCGAGGCAAGCACCCCGACAATGCCGGCCGCCACCACCAGAAGCACGGCGACCGTCCCCAGCACCAGCCCCGATGCGTAACCCAGCGAGGAACGCAGGCCGAACGCCGCTCCGACGGCGGTGACACTGATGGTCGATGGCCCCGGACTGCCCATGACAACGGTCGCCGCCACGATGAGCGCCAGCAATTGCTGCCAGGGCTGCGCCTCGGACAATGCCCCTGCTGCCATGTCACACTCCGTCTCCTGCCTCTATGCGGCAGGAGTTACGGGCAATCATCGCGCCGGTCTTGGACGATTGTGCGCTATCGGAGCTTGCTTGCTCAGGCGCTGGCCCGGTCGAGCGCTCCGATATCATCACTGGAAAGCTTCAGCGACGCGGCACGGATCAGGCTGTCCATCTGCTCCGGTGTCGTGGCGCTGGCGATCGGCGCCGTCACGCCCGGGCGCGCGATGACCCAGGCCAGCGCCACTTCAGCCTGCTTGGCCGAATGCCGCTCGGCGACAGTGTCGAGCGCGGACAGGATGCGCATGCCGCGCTCGTTGAGATAGCCGGCCACGCCCGAACCGCGCGCGCTTTGGCCGAGATCGGCCTTGCTGCGGTACTTGCCGCTTAGGAAACCCTTGGCAAGGCTGAAATAGGTGATGACGCCTATATCTTCTGCCTTGCACAGGTCGAGCAACGGGCCGTCGAGCGACGCGCGGTCGTACAAATTGTATTCGGGCTGCAGCACCTCGTAACGGGGCAGGCCGCGCAGGCTGGCGACATCGAGCGCGGCGCGCAATTGGCCGGCATCGAGATTGGAGCAGCCGGGGTAGCGGATCTTGCCCTTTTCGAGCAGGCGCTGATAGGCGCCCAGCGTCTCCTCGTAGGGCGTGGTGGGATCCGGCCAATGCGACAGATAGAGGTCGATGACGTCGACTTGCAGTCGGTTCAGCGATTGATCGACCGCCTTTTCGATATAGGCGGCGGAGAGGTCCTTCTTGCCCTGGCCCATGTCGGAACCGACCTTGGTGATGACCACGATCTGATCGCGGTTGCCGCGGCTCTTCATCCAGTTGCCGATGATGGTTTCCGACTCGCCGCCCTTGTTGCCGGGAACCCAGCGCGAATAGGCGTCGGCCGTGTCGATGGCGTTGAACCCGGCGGCGGCAAAGCGGTCGAGCAGGTCGAAGGAAGTCTTCTCGTCGGCGGTCCAGCCGAAGACATTGCCGCCCAGGACCAGCGGCGCGATGGAAAGGTCGGTGCGACCGAGACGACGTTTGTGCAAAACTGATCTCCGTGGTGATGGGGGCGTGTGGGTTGCCGCTAAGCTAGGTCCCGTCCGGCCAAGGTCAAAGGCATGGTTTTGCTTTTTGATCGGACCAGAGCAGTTCCAGCAAAAGTGCGCAGCGGTTTTGCGTCCGGAATTGCGTAAAAACAAAGGGCATTGGTGGCGAAAACCTTTTCGCCGGAAATGCTCCTCACGAAGGCGCGACCTGCCGCGCCACCTCTTCAAGCCAATGATCGCGGATGCCAAGAGCCTTGAGGTGCTCGATGCTGCTCAGCACGTAATCCTCGTTGTTGCCGGAGCGTCCGACGGCGCCGCGCACCACCTGCGCCGCATGGCTGGCGTCGAGCGCGCCAGCATATTGCTCATGGTGTCGATCGACGATGTAGGCGACCGCCTCGACGGTTCTTCCGCCGCCATCCAGCCGGACATCGAGCATGCGCTCGAGATAGACGCTGGTCACCAGCTCGCGCTCGCGCAGATAGGCAAGCACTTCCTCACGCAGATCGCCGGGCACACGGTAGGCAAGGCCGATGCAGGAGCCGCCACGGTCGAGGCCGAGCACCAAGCCCGGCCTCTCGCGCGTGCCGCGATGCACGAAGGAATAGACGCAAAGCGAGCGGCGATAGCCGTAGAGCCGGGCGCGGCGCGTCTCGACATGGGCAAAACCCGGCCGCCAGATCAGCGACCCATAGCCAAAAACCCAAAAATCGCCCATATCGCCAAGCCTGATTGCATTTTGAGTGACGACAGCGCCGATAAGGTGCGTTTCTGTTCCCGCTTGTTGTGCGTGAGAATGAAGTCGCCACATGAGGGGTTAACGAGAGCCGCAGCATGACGTCAAGTGACGAGCGACCATCCAAACCCCGCCGCTGGCTGCTCTGGCTCGCCGCCTCCATCGTCGTGCTGTTCGCGATCTACAGCGGCGGCTGGTTCTATCTGGCCGACCGGCTCAAGACCGAGGCCGACCAGGCTTCGGCAAAACTCCAGGCGAGTGGCATCGTCGCCGGCTGCGCCAACCTGAACATTAGCGGCTATCCGATGAGCTTCGCGGTCTCCTGCGACAACATCGCCTATGAAGACGATGGCAGGAAAGTCGCCGCTTCCACCGGCAGCTTCAACGCTGTTGCCGATATCATCTCGCCCTTGTCGCCCGTCGCCGACCTGCGCGGCCCGCTGCGGACGATGGCGCCCGGCACGCCGTCGCTGTTCATCGATTGGGACCAGCTGCAGGCAAACGTCAAGGTGTGGTGGCCATTGCCGAGCAGCGTTTCGCTGCGCGCCGATGGACTGTCCGGACAGACCGACCCGCAAGACGATACGGATCCCGTGCAATTGTTCAGCGCCGGCAAGGCGGCCGGCGAGCTGCAGCCGGTGGGCCAGGACGTCAAATATGTCGGCAGTTTCGGCGATCTGGAGATCAATGCCGATGCGATCGGCGGGCGCGTGCTGCCGGCGCTGGATGGCAGCGGCGAGGTCACGCTGAAGAACGGCGTTGCGCTGGTTGCCGTGCCGCCGAAAAGCCTGCGCGGCCAGTCGGTCGATATCGCCAAGCTCGACCTGTCATCCGGAACGGCGCGCATCACCGTGTCGGGGCCGATCTCCGTCGATGCCGAAGGCCTGGTCGATGCAAATCTGATGATCAAACTCAAGGACCCCAAGGCGGTGGCGGCCATCCTTGGCAGCGCCATGCCGGAGCACAAGAGCGAAATCGAGCAAGGATTTGCGGCCATTGCCATGCTTGGCAAGGAGCCGTCCTTGCCGCTGAAAATATCCAAGGGCAAGGCTTCGCTGGGGTTCATCCCGCTGGGCAAGATCAAGCCGGTGGAATAAGCCCGCCATGGCCCGACCCGTCAGACTGCTCAGCGTCGGCGCATTCACGCTCGATACGATCCTGCGGGTCGACACGCTTCCCGCGCATCAGGGCAAGTTCATTGCCAGCGACGGTGTCCAGATTGCTTCCGGCATGGCGACGAGTGCCGCCTGCGCCGCGCATCGCCTCGGCGCCGACGTCGCGCTCTGGGCGAGCGCCGGCGACGATTTGGTCGGCGACCAGCTGATCGCCGACATTGAGGCCGAAGGCGTCGACTGCAGTCTCATCCGCCGCGTTCCCGGCGCCCGCTCGGCACTGGCCGCGATCGTCGTCGATGCGCATGGCGAGCGCATCATCGTGCCGTTCTACGACAAAAAGGCGCAAGCCGATCCCGAAGCGCTGCCGCTTGCCGACCTGTCCGGCTTCGACGCCGTGCTGGTCGACGTTCGCTGGCCAGGCGCCGCGGCGCTTGCCTTGACCGCTGCGCGCAATGCCGGCCGCCCGGCGATCCTCGACGCCGATACCGCGCCGGTCGAGGTGCTGGAGCGGCTTTTGCCCCTGGCCTCGCATATCGTCGCGTCCGAGCCCGCCGCCCGCATCGTTTGTGGACATGCGCTCGATCCGCAAAGCGCTTGCGCCGATCTCGCCTCGCGCACCGACGCCTTCGTGGCGGTGACCGGTGGCGCCGCTGGAACCTGGTGGCATGACCGCACAAGCGGCGGCGTCCGCCATGTCGAGGCGCCCAGGGTCAAGGCGGTGGACACGCTTGCAGCCGGCGACGTCTTCCATGGCGCCTTCGCGGTTGGCCTTGCCGAGGCCATGGCCATGGAGGAAGCGCTGCGTTTCGCCAGCGCCGCCGCCGCGCTCAAATGCCTGCGCTTCGGCGGACGCCTCGGTGCGCCGGACCGGGCGGAGACGCTTGCCATGATGGCGGCGCACTGGCAGTCAAACCAGCAAGGAAAAGGAAGCTGAGATTCAGGTCAGGCTGAGCTGCAAATGGTGATTTCCGAGAACCGGAGCGGAGCGTACTTTTCGTACGTGAGCACCGGAAGCGCAGGAAGCCGCCATTTGCAGCTCAGCCTCGCCTGAATATCAGCTTCCTTTGGGGTGTTCGACAGCCTGACGGCCGAAATCCGGCACGTCGATGTCCTGGCCAGCCTCGATGATCGAGCGGCGGATGGCGCGGGTGCGCGTGAACAGGTCGAACAGCTTTTCGCCGTCGCCCCAGCGGATCGCCCGTTGCAGCGAGGCAAGATCCTCCGAGAAGCGTCCCAGCATCTCCAGGATCGCGTCCTTGTTGTGCAGGCACACGTCCCGCCACATGGTCGGATCGGAGGCGGCCAGTCGGGTGAAATCGCGAAAGCCGGACGCGGAATATTTGATGACTTCGCTCTTGGTCACCGCCTCAAGGTCGTCCGCCGTGCCGACGATGTTGTAGGCGATGATATGCGGCAGATGCGAGACGATGGCCAACGTCATGTCGTGATGCTGCGGATCCATCGTGTCGATGTTGGAGCCGCAGCGGCGCCAGAACTCCGAGAGTTTCTCAAGTGCTGCGGGGTCGGTGCCCGGCAGCGGCGTGAAGATGCACCAGCGGTTGTCGAAGAGGTCGGCGAAGCCGGCGTCCGGTCCGGATTTTTCCGTGCCCGCCAGCGGATGTCCTGGAATGAAATGCACGCCCGCCGGCACATGCGGCTGCATCTGCGCGATGACGGAGGCCTTGGTCGAGCCGACATCGGTGAGGATCGCGCCCTGCTTCAGCGCCGGGGCGATTTCCGCGGCGACCTCGCCGGACGATCCGACCGGAACCGAGACGATGATGAGGTCCGCGTCCCGCACCGCTTCCCTGGCATCGGTAGTGTAGGAATCGCCGAGGCCGAGTTCCTCGGCGCGCTTGAGCGTCGATGCGCTGCGCGTCGCGATGGCGATATGGCGGGCCAGCCCCTCGCGGCGGATGACGCGGGCAAGCGACGAACCGATCAGGCCGATGCCGACCAGCGCTATTTTTTCGAACATCGGTGATGCCATGGTGCTTAGCTTTTCAGGAAAATCGTCAGGGCATTGACGACGCCGCGATTGGCCTCCTCGGTGCCGACGCTCATGCGCAGCGCGTTGGGAAAACCGTAGCCGGTGACGCGGCGCAGGATAAAGCCGCGCTGGCTGAGATAGTCGTCAGCGGCCGCCGCGGAGTGCTTCTTGTCGTCGGGAAAGTGGATCAGCAGGAAATTGCCGACGCTGGGCGTCACCCTGAGGCCGAGTTTCGTCAGTTCCTCGCTGAGCCAGGTCAGCCACGTCTCGTTGTGCAGCACGCTGCGCTCGACATGGGCGCGATCGCGGATCGACGCGATGCCGGCCTCGATGGCGGTGGCATTGACGTTGAACGGACCGCGAATGCGGTTGATCGCATCCACGATATGCGCCGGCCCGTACATCCAGCCGACACGGGCGCCGCCAAGGCCGAGCTTGGAGAAGGTGCGCGTCATCACCACGTTCTCAGCACTTCCGGCAAGCTCGATGCCGGCTTCATAATCGTTGCGGCGCACATATTCGGCGTAGGCGGCATCGAGCACCAGAAGCACGTTCTTCGGCAGTCCGGCATGCAGGCGGCGCACCTCGCTGAACGGCAGGTACGTGCCGGTCGGATTATTGGGGTTGGCGAGGAACACGATGCGCGTCGCGGGCGTGACAGCCGCCAGGATCGCATCGACATCGGCGCGTTCGTCGGTTTCCTTCACCGCGACCGGCCTCGCGCCTGCCGCCTGGATGTAGATCTTGTAGACCATGAAGGCGTGTTCGGTGAACACGGCCTCGTCGCCGGGCGAAAGATAGGTCTGCGCCAAAAGCCCCAGGATCTCGTCGGAGCCGTTGGAGCAGATGATGTTTGCCGGGTTGAGGCCATGCACTTCGGCGATCGCTTCGCGCAGCCGGCGGGCCGAACCGTCGGGATAGACATCCAACTTGGCAGCCACGTCCCGCGCCGCCTCGATCGCCTTCGGCGAGGGCCCGAGCGGGTTCTCGTTCGACGACAGTTTGTAGACCTTCGTTACCCCAGCCGGGGCCGTGCTCTTGCCGGGCACGTAGGCCTCGATGTCCATGATGCCCGCGCGGGGCGTCGGACGTGGCTGATCCTGCTTCATGTCACAAATCCGTCGAGAAGGCCTTGAGGCCGCAGCGGAAATACAGGCCATGGCCCGGAATGTCGAGTGCCAGCGCCCGGGTTGCCGCGCCTTGCCGTTGACGAAGCGCGGCGCTGGTTCTAGAACAGCAGCGACACTTCCGTGGTGATTTGGCCGGTCGGCTTGCAGCCACGTTAAACAATTCGCTAAAGGGCCGTTTGCGACCTGTAAACCGGCTTTGCGAAGGCAGGCCGGTTTTTTGTTGTCCGCCGGCCCGGACAGTGCATCAGGCAAGACCGATGCGGACAGGATGAGGACTGCGATGGCCGCTCAGCGCGTTGCACGAACCAATGACGAGGCCGACCACCCGTCGAGCCCGCTGCTGCAGTTCGGCCCCGACAGGCCGCTGAAGCTCGACGCCGGCACGCTGCTGTCGCCGTTCCAGATCGCCTACCAGACCTACGGCGCGCTCAACGATGCCCGCTCCAACGCCATCCTGGTCTGCCATGCGCTGACCGGCGACCAGCATGTCGCCAGCACCAATCCGGTGACCGGCAAGCCGGGCTGGTGGGAAGTGCTGATCGGCCCCGGCAAGATCATCGACACCAACCGCTTCTTCGTCATCTGCTCCAATGTCATCGGCGGATGTCTCGGTTCGACCGGCCCCGCTTCGACCAACCCGGTGACGGGCAAGCCATACGGGCTCGACCTGCCGATCATCACCATCCGCGACATGGTGCGCGCGCAGGCGATGCTGGTCGACCATTTCGGCATCGACAAACTGTTCTGCGTGCTCGGCGGCTCGATGGGCGGCATGCAGGTGCTGGAATGGGCCGCCAGCCATTCGGAGCGCGTCTTCTGCGCGCTGCCGATCGCCACCGGCGCGCGCCATTCCTCGCAAAATATCGCCTTCCACGAAGTCGGACGGCAGGCCGTGATGGCCGATCCCGACTGGCACGGCGGCAAATATCTCGATTTCGGCAAGCGCCCGGAAAAGGGGCTCGCCGTCGCTCGCATGGCCGCCCACATCACCTATCTCTCGGAGGCGGCGCTGCACCGCAAATTCGGCCGCAACCTGCAGGACCGCGAGGCACTGACCTTCGGCTTCGACGCCGATTTCCAGATCGAAAGCTATCTGCGCCACCAGGGCATGACCTTCGTCGATCGCTTCGACGCCAACTCCTATCTCTATCTGACCCGCGCGATGGACTATTTCGACCTCGCCGCTGACCATGGCGGACGCCTGGCCGATGCCTTCGCCGGCACCAGGACGCGCTTCTGCCTGGTCTCCTTCACCAGCGACTGGCTGTTCCCGACCGGGGAAAGCCGCTCGATCGTGCATGCGCTCAACGCCGCCGGGGCTTCGGTCTCGTTCGTCGAGATCGAGACCGATCGTGGCCATGACGCCTTCCTGCTCGACGAGCCGGAACTGTTTGCGGCCATCAACGGCTTCATCGCGTCGGCCGCTCGCGCGAGAGGACTTGGAGCATGAGCGTCAATCGCGCCCAGCGTGTCGATCTCGAGGTCGTCACCGATCTGATCCCGCCGAACTCGCGTGTCCTCGATGTCGGCTCGGGCGACGGCCTGCTTTTGGAACTGCTGCAGGAGACCAAGCAGGTCGACGGCCGTGGGCTGGAACTGTCGCAGCGTGGCGTCAACGAATGTGTGGCGCGCGGCCTTTCCGTCATCCAGGGCGATGCCGACACCGACCTGAAATTCTATCCCGACAAGGGCTTCGATTTCGTCGTGCTGTCGCAGACCATGCAGGCGACCCGCAACCCGAAGATCGTGCTCGACGAGTTGCTCAGGATCGGCAACCGGGCCATCGTCTCCTTCCCCAATTTCGGCCACTGGCGGGTGCGCTTCTCGCTGCTGATCAAGGGCAGGATGCCGGTCACCAGGGACCTGCCCTATTCCTGGTACGACACGCCCAACATCCACTTCTGCACCATCCGCGACTTCGTCAATTTGTGCGAAGAGCTTGGCGCGACGGTCGAGAAGGCAACCGCGCTCGACGCCGCCGGCCAGAAGATCGGCTTGTCGATGCCCTGGTGGTTCTGGAATTTCTTCGGCCAGCAGGCGGTGTTTTTGCTGAAGCGCTGACCTGGAGCAACTCCAGGAAAAGTGCGTAGCGGTTTTCCGACCGGAATTGCGTAAAAACAAACACTTAGAGCGGTTCAGCGATGCCGTGAAACGCTGAACCGCTCTAAGCGGCGGCATACTCGACAAGCGTATGATCCTCGCCAGAGAGTTCCTCGCCGATGATCGAAGCGATCACAGCCCAGTCGCCACCGGCCAGACCGGCGCCGATTTTCGGATAACCGATGCGCCGGCCGGAAAACCTTGCTTTAAGCGCCTTCATGACATTGCGGATGGCCTCGTAGTCGGCCTTGACGCCTCGGCCCTGCCAGTGAAATTGCGTGTAGCCGTTGACGACATGGAAAGTCCGCTCGCCACGCTCGATTCTAGCGACCGAGATAGTTCCCAGTTTGGAGCGATCGCCTTTGCCAGTTGCCAGGTCGGCCGCATAGGCCTCGGGAAACCGCTGTTTGATGGTCAGGGCAATTCCCTTGCCCATGACGCATTGGCAGTTACAACCGTGCACGATTGCATCGAACGCGCCGTCGAGCGCGAGTTGCAAAAGATCGCCGCGAATCGTTCGCATCGGCATCCTCTGTTCAGCCAAGCACATCCGTAGCCTTGTGCGGATGCTCGACGCCGTCAACGACGATCACGTCTGAGTCTGAATTTTCGAGGCGCAGCCGAAGGATCGCCTGGTAGGCCGGCGAATTATACCAGTCCCGCACATGCTGCCTGTCCGGAAATTCGATCACGATGAGATGCCCCGGCCAATCGTTCTCGACGACGTCGACCTCGCCGCCATGGACGATGAAGCGGCCGCCGAACGGCGCCAGCGTGGCATCGATTTTTCCCAGATATTCGATCATCCAGGGACCGGGCGTGACGTGGCGCATATGGGCAACGGCGTAAGCGGTCATCGATCTACTCCTTCATTGGAAGCCGACCTCCGGCTTGATGGGAGCAGATTGCAAGATCGAGGTATTCCAGTCGATTACCTCACAGGTCATCACTTCAGGTAAAAGGCGCTTCGCGCAGTTCCTGGAATTGTTCTGGTCGCAAAACCGGGCTGGCGGCCGCCGGCCGCCAACAGTGTTGCTTTCGCAGCGCGGTCGAAGAAAAACGGCCTCCGGCCAAGACACATTGGCGTGACAGTGACATACGCTTCTTGTTAGCGTCTTCTGACAATTTGGGATGGAGCATGCACCACAAGCGACAGCAGGTCCTTCCGGCGGTCCAAGGCCCCGGGATTTAGCCAAACCGGATGACCACCGAAGCAGCTCCGCTGATCACAGTCATTACGCCGACGCACAACCGGCGCAGCCAGGTTGTGCGCGCGGTGGAAAGTGTTCTCGCCCAGACACTTACCCGCTTTGAGCACATTGTGGTCGACGATGGCTCGACCGATGCCACGGCCGCCGCGCTGGCCGAAATTCGCGATCCAAGGCTGATCTATGTCGGCGCCAAATGGCGCGGCGCCAATGCCGCGCGCAATGCCGGCATAGAGCGGGCGCGGGCGCCGGTGGTGACCTTCCTCGATTCGGACGACGTCTATCTGCCGGATCGGCTGGAACGGACGCTGGCGCACTTCGATCGGAACCCGTCGCTGGAGGTGCTGATCAGCTCCTATCTGTCGGTCAAGGGTGGCCGCAGCACCAAATGCATCAACCGCGAGGGTTTTCTCGACAAGGGCAAGCTGCAGCGTGCTTTGGTTTCGCAGACTGTGTTCATCGCCGGCTCGGCGATCACGGCGCGTCATGAATCGCTGCTCGCGATCGGCGGCTACGACAGCGACGTCGCGCGCATGCAGGACCTCGAATTGCTGCTGCGTTTTGCCCAGCGAAGCGGCGCCATGCTGTCCGAGGATATCGACTGGAAGAAATACAGTTCCGAGAATTCGATCTCCCGCCGCCGCGGCGGCTATGTCGAGGCTTACGGCAACCTGATCGACAAGCATCCTTATATCGCCGACCGCTATCCCGACGTTCCGCCTTACATGATCACGCGCCAGATCATCGGCGATGTCCTCAAAGGCAGGCTGCCGGAGGCATTTTCGGGCTATCATGCCAACCGGTCGTCCAAGGCGCTCGGCTATTCGGTGGCACGATTGCTGCGCGGCTATATGGTCGGCCGCCGCTGGCGTCGCGATTGCTTTGACGAGTTCCGCGCGAAATTCCGCGCCCGACCAACCTGAGCCGACTAGAGCAATTCCAGGAAAAGTGCGTAGCGGTTTTCCGTCCGGAATTGGGCAGAAACAAATACTTAGAGCGGGTCAGCGATTCCGTGAAATGCTGAACCGGTCTCGCTTTTAAGCCTTGGCGACTTCTTTCTTGCGGCGCGCCACGTGCGGCGGCGGATCGATCGCGCCCGCTCGGACCCGCGCCGGCTTGAGCGGCGAGCCGCCGCTGTCCTTGACGATGGTTAGCGAGCGCGGGAAGAACTGGGTGTTGTGCAGCCCACGGCCGATGTTGAGGATCGCCGTTCCGGGCAGGCGCTTTTCCATCATGGACAGCACCCGTCGCAGCGATGGACCATCGAATGCGTCCAGGGCTTCGTCGATGATCACCCATTTCGGCTTGCGCAGGGCAAGGCGGGCAAAGGCCAGCGATCGCTGCTCGTCGTCGCTTAGCTCGCGCTCCCAGCGCCCGGGATGGTCGAGCGACGATGACAGACGGGCAAGGCCGACTTCGGCGAGCACCGTCGAAATGTCAGCATCGCTTGCCGGTTCTGGTCCGTTCGGATGGTCGAGGACCTCGCGCAGCGTGCCCGCCGGAAAATAGGGCACGCGGGGCACGAAGATGGGGGTTTCGCCTGCTGGCAGGCCGATCCTCCCCTTGCCCCATGGCCACAGCCCGGCGATGGCGCGAAAGAACAATGTCTTGCCGGCGCCCGGCTCGCCGGTGATCATGACACGCTCGCCGGGCCGGATTTCCACATGCTGTTCCGCCAGCTTGGTGCAGCCTTCGGGCGAGGACACTTGCAGTGCCTCGAAGGTCAGGCTGCCATCGGCATTATCGCCAAATTCGATGCGCCTTTCCTTGTCGTGCAGCACATCGGTTTCATCGAGCGCGATGCGGAAATCGGCGACACGCATCAGCGTGGCGCGCCAGTCGGCGATGCTGCCGATGTTGTTGACGAACCAGCGCAAGGATGAATGCACCTGGTTGAAAGCGCCGACCGCCATCATCAGACCGCCAAAACTGATATCGCCCGAGAAATAGACCGGCGAGGCGACCAGGATCGGCGCCACGACGGTGATCCAGCCATAGGTATCGGTCACCCAGGACAGGTTGATCTGTGCGGTAAAGATGCGCCGCATGGCGCCCAGCACCGTGCCGAGATCGATTTCGAGCCTTCGTTTGGCATCGGCCTCACCATGGTAGAGCGCAATTGCATCGACATTCTCGTTGACCCGCACCATGGACGAGCGCAGCTCGGCTTCGCGCGTGTAGCGGTCGCTGTTGAGCCGGATCAGCGGGCGCCCGACCAGCCAGCTCAGCCACGAGGCGATGCCGGCATAGATGAATGCGGCCCACACCATGTAGCCCGGTATCGCCAGCGAATAGCCGCCGACGTGGAAGACGAAGCCGGACGACAATTGCCACAGCACGCCGACAAACGAGACGAGCAGGATGAATGACTGCAGCAGGCCGACGCCAAGATCTGTCGACAGGTCGGACAGATGCGCGGCGTCCTGCTGCATGCGTTGGTCGGGATTGACGCCGATGGCGCCGGCATTGGCCAGCCGGAAGGCACGCGCCGGCCGCATCCACTGGTCGATCAGGTCGAGCGTCAGCGCTTCGCGCAGCTTCAGCCGGAACATCTGGTTGAGCCACGTCTGGCCGATGTTGAGCACCAGCAGCCCGCCAGCGATCATCGCAAAGACCATGAGCTGGTGCACGAAGGCCGTCATGTCGCGGCGCGCCAACGCATCGTAGAAAGGCTGGTTCCAGCTGTTGAGCAGCACCTGGCCAATCGACGTCGCGACGATGACGCCGACAATGCCGATCGACGTCCAGGCCAGCCACTTGCGGACCGGTGAGGCCATCAGCCCATGCTTGATGGTCGCTACCTGGTCGCGCAGGCTGCTGGCCTCGACCGAGACGGTGGCCTGCCCGGCGCCGGGCTTGTAATCTGCTTCATCAGCCATACGGAAAGTCCATGCTTTCGGGAGCGGTCAACGCCGATACCGCTTCAACCTCTGCCCTCAGATAGGGTGATGATTGGCGCATTGCACAAGGCGAGGCCGCAATCACGAACGCGTCACTTGCCCAGGCGACACGTCGGCCCCCTGCCGCCCGAGCCGCGTCGCGCCCTGCGGCGAGAAGACCGGCACGAAGACGCGGCGTGAGGCGCGTTGGGCCACCGGCACCCCCTGGTAAAGCCGCTTCTGCGCCTCGACGACGATGACGCCGGAAAAGATCGGCCAGAACCGCCTGCCGGCCTTTTCCAGCACGTTGTGGAACCGCATCATGAAGCGTCGCGGCGACGGCGGAAAGAACAGCGCGTCGCACCAGGCGGCGGGCGTGAAGTTGGCCTCGCGCAGCAATTCGGTGAGCTGGCCGCGCGAGAAAGGCCGGCCGTTGCCGAATGGTGTGTGCTCAAAACGCGCCCAGACGCCGCGCCGGTTGGGCACGACGATGACGACGCGTCCCGCAGGCGACAACACGCGCCAGATTTCGTTCAACGTTTCGCGCGGATTTTCGGCATGCTCGAGCGAATGCACGAGCAGCACGCGGTCGATGCAGGAATCGACCAGCGGCAGCTCTTCGTCGAAGACCAGCGCGGTCGCCGTCGGTCCGGTTGCCGGCCAGACCACCGCGCCTTGCGTTGCCGGCATGAAGGCAAACACGCGCTCGGCATCGGTGCCGAACCGCTCGAGCCACGGCAACGTATAGCCGAGGCCGACCAGCCGCTCGTTGGGCACCGTCGCCCATATCGACGACAGCGCCATGCTGATCGCACGCTCGGCCAGACGCCCGAGCGTGGTTGAGTAGAAGGAGCGCAGATCGACGATATCCGAATGCATGCGCGGGACGGTAGCTGCGATGCCTGTGAAGTTCAACAAAGGCTCACCAAGGCCGATGACATCGGCGGCCAAGCGCCCTATGTCTGCGGCAAGCAAGAGGAGCAATGCCGTGTCCGTCGAAATCGAGCAGTTCATGTGCCGCACCGACAATTTCGGCGTGCTGGTGCACGACCCCAAAAGCGGTCAGACGGCAATCATCGATGCGCCGGAAGAAGCGCCGATTCTGGCAGCCATCAAGCGTACCGGCTGGACGCCGACACTGATCCTGACCACGCATCACCATGCCGACCACGTCGAAGCCAATCTGGCGCTGAAGGAGCGCTTCAAGCTGCGCATCGTCGGCCCGGAGGCCGAGAAGGCAAAGATTCCCGGCATCGACGAGACCGTCGGCCAAGGCTCAAGCGTGCGCCTCGGCGACGAGACGATCGAGGTCATCGAGACCCCCGGCCACACCGCCGGCCATGTTTCCTATCACCTGCCGGCATCGAAAGTCGCCTTCACCGCCGACACGCTGTTTGCGCTGGGTTGTGGCCGCCTGTTCGAATGCAAGCCGCCGGTGATGTACGAGTCCTTGAAGAAACTGGCAGCGCTTCCGGCCGAGACCGTCATCTATTGCGGCCACGAATACACGTTGGCCAATGCGCGCTTCGCGGTGACGGTCGACCCGACCAATCCGTTGCTGAAGCAGCGTCTGGCGAAGATCGAAGCGCTGCGTGCCGACAACAAACCGACGCTGCCGACGACGATCGGCGAGGAACTGTCGACCAATCCGTTCCTGCGCTGGCACGATCCGGCAATCCGCAAGCATCTCGGCATGGAGAAAGCCTCCGATGCGGAGGTGTTCGCCGAAATCCGCAAGCGCAAAGACAACTTTTGAGCCTTTTTGCATGATCAGCTCTGCAGAAATCATCGCCACGCTCGACCTTCAGCCGCATCCCGAGGGCGGGTGGTATGCCGAGACGTTTCGTGATGCCGCTGCCGGCGGGCGAGGCCATTCGACCGCGATCTACTTCCTGCTCGAAAAAGGCCAGCTTTCCGCCTGGCACCGGGTGAAGGACGCCGCCGAGGTCTGGCATTTCTATGCCGGCGCGCCGCTGGCGCTGGCGATGCATGAGGAAGGTTCGGGCAATGTCATCGAGCAGGTGCTGGGCGCGGCCCTTGCCAACGGCGAGCGGCCGCAGATCGTCGTGCCGGCCGGCTGGTGGCAATCGGCGCGCAGCCTCGGCGAATGGACCCTCGTCGGCTGCACTGTCGCGCCGGGCTTCGATTTCGCGGCTTTCGAGATGGCCGCGCCCGGCTGGCAGCCGACCACGGTCTAAGCCAACAGGAATCCCAGCGTGACCGCCAGCTGGGCCGCGTAATAAAGCACCCAGACGGCGTAGCGCATCCACGCCCGCTGCGGCGAGATCGCCGCAAGCAGGAAGCGCTCGGCCGCCAGCAAGCCGTCGGACGCCATGAACAGCACCGCGCCAGCGATGACCCAGGACCTGTCGACGGTGAGCGCGGATATGCCCATTGCCAGGATAGCCGCGACGTAAACGGCGATCGGGATGCGCAGTTGCGGGCCGACCCGGCGCCAGAGCGCGGCAAGCATGACAATGCCGAATGCCGCCATGGCGAGCGCGATCGCCCCGCGCCAGGATTCGGCGCTCAAAAGGTAAAGCCCACCGCCTGCCCGCAGGAACAACGCGACATAGATGATATGCGCGGCAAGAAAACTCCCCAGCCCGCCGAGAAAGGCCTTTTCACCGTCGCGCGACAGAAAGGCGTCGCCGATGGCGCTCAAGCCCAGCGCCACGACCAGCAGCAGCGGGCCGCCCTGCATGGCGGCAAGCACCGCCAGCATGGCGACAGCCAGCGTCTTTGCCGCCGTGCGCGTCAGTTTCGGCGACATATCGAGGGCGAAGGCGTAAATCACCGCCGCGGCAAAGGAAAACAGCAGCGTCGCGTTGGCATTGGCTTCGATGCCGCCTGGAAACGGCATCATGCGCCGGCCTCGCCGCTTGCCGGCTTGCGCATCAGCAGCGATTTCGCCGCGAGCGCGGCACCCCCGGTGATCAGCACGCAGGCGGCGAGAATGCGCAGCGATGGCTCGGCGACGCCAGCCGCGATCAGCACCAGCGTCGAGAGCAGCGGTGCGGCATAGCTCACGGCACCCAGCACCTGGATGTTGCCGCGCTTGACGCCGATATCCCAGGCATAGAAGGCAGCACCGACCGGCATCAGGCCGAGCCCGACCACGGCCAGCCACTGCACCGGGCCATCGGGCAGCACCGTCTTCTCGAGCAGCAGATGGCAGACCAGCGAAAGCACCGAGGTCGCGGCGCAGAACCAGGTGACGATTGAGGTCGGCACCGACGGAAAACGTCGCGACAGCAGAGAATAGGACGACCAGAGCAGCGCGCAGACGGCGGCCATGGCATAGCCGAAGGCGTAGCGGGCATCGAAGGCCAGCCCGCCGCCCTTGGTGACGATCAGGAACGTGCCGGCAAGGCCGAGCAGCGCGCCGACGACATGGTTCCAGGCCAGCCGCTCGCCCGGCATCAGCGCCGAGCCGAGCACGATCAGCAGCGGCCACAGATAGGCGATCAGGCTCGCCTCGACTGCCGGCGCGTTACGCAGCGCCGTGAAGTAGAAGAAATGGTAGCCGAACAGGCCGGCAATGCCGATCACCCAGACCTGTGGCGGGATCTTCTGGTTCCTGTCGGGGGCCGGCATGACCAGCCGGGCAGCAAGCCCGGCACAGGTGCCGATGGCGAAGGTGATGGCCGACAGCAGGAAAGGCGGCACCTGCCCGGAGGCGTTGGTGAGCAGCGCCAGCAGCGCCCACATGGCGACTGCCGAGAAGCCTATCAGTGTTGCGCGCCCCATATTTTCCCCGGCGGCGCGCCAGGCGCCTCAAAAGCAATTCCAGGAAAAGTGCCTCGCGGTTTTCCGTCCGGAATTGCGTAGAACTAGATTAATTTACAGCTTCGAATCGTCCCGCGCTGATGGTCAGCGGACCGATCTGGGTCCCGACGGTGGCGTGGATCGGCGCATATACGCCGGATTGGCCGAGCGGCGCAAACGTCACCAGCATGCGGCTCTTGTTCTTCAGATAGTCCAGCGCCTTGCGGCCCTTGCGATAGCCCGCCACCGGCTCGAAACCCATCCTGCAGGTTACGGTATCGCCCTTGTAGCCCTTTACCGAAATCGAGCCTTTCGAGACATAGGTGAGTGTCAGATCGGCGCGCATCTCGCCATCATAGAATTTCACGGTGCGCCCGCAGACCTTGTCGAGGCTGTCGGCATGGATGACGGTCGCAGCCATCGGATCGAGCACCGACTTCAGGTCGCCGTCGCCGACCGGAACCCAGGTCTTGGGGTTGCGTGGGCCTGGTGCCGGAATGACCTGCGTGGAAGCAACCGCGCCGCCGGCGAAGCGGATGTCGACGACCGAGGCTTTCTTGCCGGAGGTGTAGTCGGCCCGGAACGCCTGCGGCTGCATCTGCTTGCCGGATATGCTGCCTTTGGACGAAATCGTGCCTTTCGTATCGTCGAACAGCCTGCCGAGGCCGGCGGCGGAAACGGTGCCGTTGATGGCATAGCTGTCGCCTTCGTAGCGGCTGGAAAAAGTCGCCCTGGCGATCGAAAGGCCGAGATAGGACACCGTATATTCGCCCTTGAAGGACTGCGGCGCGGCGGCGGCGAAGCTTGTTGCCGGCACTGCAACGGCAAGCAGTGCGGCAAATGCATGAGATGGACGGAGCATGCGGCTGGCGAATCCCTGGCGGTTTGGCCGGAAACGCAAAGGTTTCCAGCCTGGCATATCCCTTCGCGAACGGCTTATAGGGTAGAATCCGGCCTTTATATGGACTAGGCATGACAACCGGCCATCTGCCGGAGCTTGACGCAGTGGTGAAATGCCACTATGGAACGCCAACTTTTCCAAAGGCCGCCTGACCGAGACCGCGCGCCGCCTGGCGCGGGCTGAATGGTTTGGCAGGCTTAGAACTGAAGGTTAGACAAATGTCCCGCACTTGCGAACTCACTGCCAAGGCAGTCCAGACCGGCAACAATGTGAGCCACGCCAACAACAAGACCAAGCGTCGCTTCCTGCCGAACCTGGTCAATGTAACGCTGATTTCCGAAGCGCTGAACCAGAACGTTCGCCTGCGCATTTCGGCCAACGCGCTGCGTTCGGTCGAACATCGCGGCGGCCTCGACGCGTTCCTGGCCAAGGCCGACGCCAAGGAATTGTCGCAGCGCGCTCGCCTGCTCAAGAAGCAGATCGCCAAGAAGCTCGCTGAGCAGCCGGCAGCTTAAAACCATTCAGGCGGGGGACGACCGCCTGAGCATCGGACCGCGGCCCGCAATGCGGGGTTGAAATCCGGTGGTCGAAAGCGAGCGGCAACGCTCAGCTGGTTCCATTACCCAGGATAAAAAAATGTATTTCCTTTCGCGATATCTGCCCTTCGTGGCCGCCATGGCGCTTGTCGTGGTGGCGTCGAACATCCTTGTCCAGTTTCCCATGCAGGGCCAGCTCGGTGGCCTGGCGCTTGCCGACGTGCTCACCTGGGGCGCTTTCACCTATCCCTTCTCCTTCCTCGTCACCGACCTCGCTAACCGCCGCTACGGTCCGGCCGTGGCGCGCAAGGTGGTGTTCGTCGGCTTCATGACCGCGGTGATCTGCTCGATCCTGGTGCCGCCCTTCCTGTTTCGCCACGGGCTGATCGAGTTCGAGACCGCCGCCGACCGGCTGGTGCGCATCGCGGCCGCTTCCGGAGCCGCTTTCCTGACCGCGCAACTGCTCGACGTCACCGTGTTCAACCGGCTGCGCCGGCAGAGCTGGTGGCGCGCGCCGATCATCGGCACGCTGGTCGGCTCGGTCTTCGACACGATCGTCTTCTTCGGCGTCGCTTTTTCCGCTGCTTTCGCTTTTGCCGGCCCGAACGACAGCTTCGCGCTGGAGACCGCGCCGCTGATGGGCGTGCTGCCGGTCGAGACGATGCGCTGGGTGTCCTGGGCGCTAGGCGACCTCTCGGTCAAGCTGATCATCGCCGTTGTGGCGCTGATCCCCTACCGGCTGCTCGCCGCCCGCTGGAGCCAGCCGGCCGCAGTCGTAACCCCTTGATCCCCTGGGTCCAGCTCGATTCGGCCCGCACGCCCGACGGCGCACAGGAACTTCGCCTGAAGCGGCGCGGCGCCGAATTCTCCATCATGCTGGGCACCAACGAGCTGATGAACAGCCGCCTCAGCGGCTCCGAAGAGGCGCTGGCCACGCTTGCCTGCGAGCGGCTTGCCGGCCGCAGCAGTCCAAGGGTTCTCATCGGCGGGCTCGGCATGGGCTTCACCTTGCGCGCAGCTCTCGCCGCGTTCGGCGCCGATGCCGCCATCACAATTGCCGAACTTGTCCCCGCGGTCATCGCTTGGGCGCGCGGCCCGATGTCCGAGATCTTCGACGGCTGCCTCGACGACCCCCGCGTCATCATTCGTGAGGCCGACGTCGGCCAACTGATAAAGGCGCAGAGCGCCGCCTGGGACGCCATCCTGCTCGACGTCGACAATGGCCCCGAGGGCATCGTCTACAAAGGCAATGACTCGCTCTACAGCGCGGCCGGCCTGGGAGGCGCTTGCCGCCTTGAAAGGCGGCGGCGTGCTTGCGGTCTGGTCGCAGGGACCGGACAGCGGCTTCACGCGGCGCCTGAAGCAGGCCGGCTTCGCGGTCGAGGAGATCAGCACGCGCGCCCGTGGCAAACGTGGCGCCCGCCACGTGATCTGGATCGCAACGAAGGGTCGCTGATCTCCTGCCGGCTATACGCCACCAGTCCCAAGGCGCCGGTCGGCCGACGCTTCCACCGGGCTTTACGCTTTGTTACGGCCCATGGTGCAGGATCGCCAAAACTCTGTCTTGGACAGGAATTCCGGACGGAAAACCGCTTCGCACTTTTCCTGGAATTGCTTGGGGCAACGCAACCGACATGACCGTGCAAGGCACCGGTTGGAAAAATGACCTCCTGATCGCGCTCTGCGCCACGCTGGTGGTGCTGACGATCAACGCGGTCTCCGGCTTCCCGACGCTTGCCGATTATGGCGGTGACAATGACAGCATGCTGACGCTGGTCGAAGTCCGCGACCTGCTCGCCGGCCAAAGCTGGTTCGATCTCCACCAGTATCGGATGGGCCTCTCGGTAGGCTTTGTCATGCACTGGTCGCGCCTGGTCGATGGGCCGATCGCGCTCATCATCATGACCTGTGAAGCGCTGGGCGCCAGTGCCGAGACCGCCGAACGGGCCGCACGGATCTTCTGGCCAACCTTACTATATGGACTGACCATATTCGTCCTCATGCGAGCCGCGCGACGCTTCGCTGGCACGAATGTGGCGATGCCAGCGGTTATCCTGTCGACGGCGGCGCTCTTCTTCCTCGTTATCTTCAGCCCCGGTGTCATCGACCATCACAATATCCAGCTGTTTTTGACGGCGGCCTGCCTGTGTCTGCTGATGGAAGCTCCATATTGGCGTCCCGCGGCTCTCCTTTCCGGCATTTGCGCGGGCCTGACGCTGGCCGTCGGCATGGAAACCGCGCCCTACGTGGCGGTGCTCGGCTCCTGCGCCGCCGCCCTCTTCATCGTCGATGCAAAGGAGCGAGCGACGGCGCGCGGCTTCGGATTGGGCTTTGCCGGGATCGCCTCGATCGTGTTCGTGGCAACCATCCGGTCGTCCGATTGGGGGGTGGCTCAATGCGATGCATTCTCCTCCTTTCAGTTCGCGGTCGCCGCGCTGTCCGGCCTCGGCCTCGCGATCGCCAGCGCGCCGGTCGTGTCGACGGCGCGGGCACGGTTTATTTGGATGCTGGCGCTGGCGGTTGCGATCGCGGCCGTCATTATCCTGTTTTTTCCGCAATGCCTGGCACTACCCTACTCGAACATCGGCGAGCGTCTTCGCAACTACTGGATGAGCGACGTGGTCGAGGCCCAGCCTTTCTGGATTGTCGCCACACATCAGCCGAAGCTCATGGCGGCGCGCTATATCACGCCATTCATTGCGATCCTGCTGATCGGCTTTGAGCTCCGAGGCGGCCGCCTGCGTCGCGAGCAAGCGCTCGTCGCCGTGCTGCTCGTCGTCGCTTTTGGCATCAGCCTCTGGCAGGTGCGCGCCTCGACCTTCTCGGTGGCTTTCGCGGTGCTGCCGCTTTCGGCATGGGTCGCGAAAATCCGCCTGCAGGCAAGCACCACGCCTCCTTCCTGGCGCCTCTCCACCCGCATGGTGGCGGCATGGCTGGTGTCGCTCAACGCAACCTGGGCCGGCGTCGCGGTGGCAGCGCAATCCGCGATCCAGAAAGCGCCGCTGCAGCAAGCCAATTCCGATGCAGACCATGCAGTGACATGCGGCAAGGCAGGCGATTTCCGTGACCTTGCCGCCTTGCCGGCGACGACGGTTCTTGCCTCGGCCAATCTTGGCGCGGCGATATTGGCGTTCACCCCCCACCGCGCGCTGGCAGGCACCTACCACCGCAATATCGGCGGCAATCTCGCCATGATCGATGCTTTCACAGGGACGCCGGACGCCGCCTACGCCATCATCCAGCGCGAGCATGTGGGGCTGGTCGCCATCTGCCGCGGCAATACGGAGGAAAGCGCCCTCGCCGCGGAGGCGCCCGCGGGGTTTGCCGCACTGCTTTTGCGCGGCGCTGTGCCGGACTGGCTGGAACTGGACAGATCGAGCGTCGGCAAGCCGATCGAGATCTACAAAGTCCGCTGAAATCCGAGCGTAGCGTGCTCAATCCTGGTGCAGGATGATTCCAGATAGAGGTTGCGCTGCAGGATCGAATGGTTGTCGTCGGACACCATCGACACCATCAGCGCGCCGTCGTCGCGGGTCCAGACGTCCAGCCCTTCCATATTGTCGATCTGGTAGCCCATGTCGGCTTCCATCAGCACCGGACCGTCGGCGACCATGCCTTTGGCAACGCTCTCGCCATAGATGCGCCTGAGCCGCATCTTCACCCCGCGCGTCACCGAGAAGCTGCGCTCCAGCAGCAACAGGTCGCCATCCGGCAGGAAGGCGCCATCGGTGATGTCGAAATCGCCGATGCGTTTGACGGTGAAGACGCCCTTATCGGGCCCTTCGATGGTGGCGGCATAGATATTGCCTGATTTGTCGAGACTGCGCTCGGACACGACGACCAGGCCGCCGGCGTGCTGCCCATAGGCGTTGGCGTGGGTAACCGTCTCGAAGCCCCGGTTCTGGCGCAGTTCGCGCGCCGGGACCAGGAAATCGAGCTGCTTGAACGGCGCCTTCATGTTGGCGAGATCGATTTTGAACTGGGCGATGCGATGATTGCGCTCGAACCCGACCGTGGCGATGCCGTCCTTCACCGCCAACCCTTCGGCATCGACTTCCCATTTCCGGTCGATCGGCCGTCCTGTGGCGTCGATCATCTGCCGCATGCGGAAATTCGCAATACCCGACGGGCGCTTGTCGGCGTCATGCGCGACAGTACCGAAGAACCAGAAGCCGGTGTCGGCAACACCGATGAAATCGCTGCCTCCTTTCAGGAAGCGAAAGGCCGACAGCGCGCCGAAATCACGCGACGTCGAGGTCATCTCCAGGCCGCCGACGAATTCGAACGGTCCGAATCGGGTTTCGTCATGGCCGATATGGAACTGGCTGATCGGCCGCGCCGAAATCTCGCCCGTCTGGACCGGAGCGCGCTGGGCGGCGATCGCTGGAAAAAGCGCCCACGCAGCTCAGCATGCAGGCGAAAAGCGTCTGCCGCGCCCGCCTGCCGGAAAAGATCATCCGGCGCGCCGCATGCCGCCGCCACGGCGTGTGTCGCGCACACTCTCCTCGCCGAACAGCGAAGCCAGTTGCTCGGTCATCGCGCCGGCCAATTCTTCCGCATCGACGATGGTGACGGCGCGGCGATAATAGCGCGTGACGTCGTGACCGATGCCGATAGCCAGCAGCTCGACCGGCGAGCGCGTTTCGATCAGCTCGATGACGCCGCGCAGGTGCCGCTCCAGATAATTGCCCGGATTGACCGACAGCGTGGAATCGTCGACCGGCGCGCCGTCCGAGATCATCATCAGGATCTTGCGCTGCTCGGGTCGGCCGATCAGCCGGTTGTGCGCCCACAGCAGCGCCTCGCCGTCGATGTTTTCCTTGAGCAGGCCCTCGCGCATCATCAGGCCGAGATTGCGCCGCGCGCGGCGCCACGGATGGTCGGCCGATTTGTAGATGATGTGGCGCAAATCGTTGAGACGGCCCGGATTCGGCGGCTTGCCGTCCTTCAGCCATTTCTCGCGCGCTTGGCCGCCCTTCCAGGCGCGGGTGGTGAAGCCGAGGATCTCGACTGAAACACCGCAACGTTCCAGCGTGCGCGCCAATATGTCGGCGCAGGTCGCGGCGACCGTGATCGGCCTTCCGCGCATCGAGCCCGAATTGTCGAGCACCAGCGACACCACCGTGTCGCGGAATTTGGTGTCGCGCTCCTGCTTGAAGGACAAGGGCTGCATCGGATCGATGACGACGCGCACCAGGCGCGCCGGATCGAGATAGCCTTCCTCTAGGTCGAAATCCCAGGAGCGGTTCTGCTGCGCCATCAGCCGGCGCTGCAGCCGGTTGGCGAGCCGCCCGACGACACCGGAGAGATTGGCAAGCTGCTTGTCGAGGAAGGCGCGCAGACGGTCGAGCTCTTCTTCCTCGCAAAGGTCCTCGGCGCCGACCGTCTCGTCGAAGGCGGTGGTGAAGACCTTGTAGTCGATCTCTTTGGGCAGGTTGAGGAACGGGTTGTCGTTGCGCTTGGCCTCGCCCGGCGTCTCGGCGTCGGCATCGTCCTCGTCGGAAAGGTCGTCGGAGGTGGCGTCGGTCGCTTCGGTCTCGGCCGACTCTTCCTCATCGGCGGAGGCTTCGGCGTCCTCGGACTGCGACTGTTCGGAACCGGAATCGTCCTCGCCGCCTTCCTCGCTCTGGTCCTCGCTTTGCTGCTCGTTCTCCTCGTTGTCTTCGGAGTCCTCGGTCTCCTGGTCGTCGCCGAGTTCCTCGGCCATTTCCATGGAGACGAGCATGTCGCGCACGACGCGGGCGAAAGCCTGCTGGTCGTCGAGCTTGGCCGACAGTCCATCGAGATCGTCGCTGGCCTTTTCCTCGACCCAGGGACGCCAGAGATCGACCAGCCGCTCGCCGCTTTTCGGCACGGGGCGTCCGGTGAGCTTCTCGCGCACCATCAACGCGATCGCCTCTTCGAGCGGCGCGTCGGCCTTGTCCTTGACGTCGGCGAGGTTCGCCTTGGCGTATTTGTCTTCGAGCATCGAGCCGATATTGTCGGCGACGCCCTGCATGGCGCGGCTGCCGATCGCCTCGACCCGCGCCTGCTCGACCGCGTCGTAGACGGCGCGCGCCAGCTTGCCTTCCGGCGCCAGCTTGGTGTGGATGCGCTGATCGTGACAGGCGCGCTTCAGCGCCATGGAATCGCCAATGCCGCGGGTGATGGCGATGTCATTGCGCGAAGCCTTCTTCGGCAACTCGGGCAGCCGGGCTCGGTTGCCGGCCAGCGCCGGCCGGTCCTTGGCAAAGCCGACCTCGAGGTCCTTGTCGCCGGCGACGGCGCGCATACAAACGGTCACCGCGCGCTTGAAGCTGTCGGCTTCAGACCCGTTCTTCGGCTTGTTGCGCGTGTTGTCGCCCGGACCCGCCATCAATCATTCCCTGCGCGATTCAGGCTGAAAGGCCGGAGGCGTTCAGCCACACGCGCTTACCCCAGCACAACGTTGGCCGCACTCTCCGGCAATTCCTCGCCGAAGGCGCGCTGGTAGAATTCGGCGACCACCGAACGCTCCAGCTCGTCGCATTTGTTGAGGAAGGTCAACCGGAACGCCATGCCGACATCGCCGAAGATTTCGGCGTTTTCGGCCCAGGTGATCACGGTGCGCGGGCTCATCACCGTCGACAGATCGCCATTGATGAAGGCCGAGCGCGTCATGTCGGCGACGCGCACCATCTTGTTGACGATGTCTTTGCCCTTGTTGTCGCGATAGTGCTTGGCCTTAGCCAGCACGATGTTCACCTCATTATCGTGCGGCAGGTAGTTCAGTGTGGTGACGATCGACCAGCGATCCATCTGCGCCTGGTTGATCTGCTGCGTGCCGTGATAGAGGCCGGTGGTGTCGCCCAGACCAACCGTGTTGGCGGTGGCAAACAGCCGGAACGCCGGATGCGGACGGATGACGCGGCTCTGGTCGAGCAGCGTCAGGCGCCCCGACGATTCCAGCACGCGCTGGATGACGAACATCACGTCCGGGCGGCCGGCATCGTATTCGTCGAAGCAGAGCGCGACATTGTGCTGGTAGGCCCAGGGCAGGATGCCATCGCGGAATTCGGTGATCTGCAGGCCTTCCTTGACGACGATGGCGTCCTTGCCGACGAGGTCGATACGGCTGACATGGCTGTCGAGGTTGACGCGCACGCAGGGCCAGTTGAGGCGCGCCGCGACCTGTTCGATATGGGTCGACTTGCCGGTGCCGTGATAGCCCGAGACCATGACGCGACGGTTGTAGGCAAAGCCGGCGAGGATCGCCAGCGTCGTCGCCCTGTCGAACAGATAGTCCGGATCGATGTCCGGCACGTGCTCGGTCGCCACCGAATAGGCGGGAACCACCATCTTGGAGTCGAAGCCGAATTTCTCCTTCACCGACGCCGTCGTGTCGGGCAGGTTGGCGATGTCGCGATCGACCTTGTTCATCTCTATCAACGTCTCCACGGGCGAAACGCCGCGTTTCGCCGGCAATCGATTTTGTTCGGGGGCGGTCTTAGAGCCTTTTCCAACCTTATGAAAGTTGGAAAACGACACGGACCGAAAGGTCGCTCAGCACAATCCTGCCTGCTTGAGCACGCGATAGGCCTGCAGCACATCGCGGAACCGGTCTTCCGAACCTCTATCGCCGCCATTCGCATCCGGATGATGGCGCTTTACGAGTTCCTTATAGCGCGCCTTGATGTCCTGACCAGTCGCCTTTGTATCAAGGCCAAGCGTTTCCAGCGCCTTGGCCTCAAGCGGCTTGGCTTTGCGCTCGCGCGGCTCCCGCGCTCCCCCGGTGAACAGGTTGAAGGGATCGCGCATGCGATTGTGGTAGCCGGCGCGACCCGAACGCTGCTGCGCGAAATCCGGCGCCGAGCGCATGCCGCCGCCATTGGCGCCCATGCGCCATGTCGGCCGGTGGCCGGTCATCGCCTCTTTCTGGAAACGAGCGATCTCGGTGTCCGACACGCCGGAGAAGTAATTGAAACCCTTGTTGTATTCGCGCACATGGTCGAAGCAGAAGTGGAAATACTCGCCCTCCTTCAGCCGCCCCACCGGGGCGCGATGCGTGCCGGCCTCGCTGCAGCCATCCCACTGGCAGATCGGCGAGCGCGACTTCAGCTCGGCGTCCTTCTCCGGCCGAACCCGAATTTTCTCGAAATATTTGGGATACGCTTTCATCTCACCCATTTATGGGCTGTTCGCACGTGCGAAACAAGAATTGACATTTCGCCGATGATCGCCCTAACCGCTGAATCGCGGCTTAAAGGCGGTCGAAAACATAGATTTTGCGGCTGTGCCGCAGATGTGGGGAGGGAAAGCCCGGATGTCCATACAGTCGACGATGGAAGATAAGCTGAAAGCGGCGTTTTCGCCCGAGCGGCTCGTCATCATCAATGAAAGCCACCTTCACGCCGGCCATCATCACCACGGCTCCGACCACCACGGCGCCTATGACGGCACCGGCGAGACGCATTTTCGCGTCCGCATCGTCTCCCCGACTTTCACTGGAATGGGCCGCATCGAGCGCCACCGCGCCGTCAACGAATTGCTGGCCGACGAACTGAAAGCCGGCGTGCATGCGCTGGCGATCGAGCCGGCGGCGCCGGGCGAAAAGACGCGCTGGTAGTCAGCTGACCGACGCCTTCAAAAACGCCATCACGGCGGCGGTGAGCGCGTCGCCGTCTTCGCCGAAGTCGCGGTTGATCGACATGTGCGTATAGGCGCTGCCATCGAACAGCGTGACATTGGTGCCGGTGGCACGCAGGCGCTCGGCGAAGGCTTTCGACTCCTCGCCGCGACCCGAGGCGCGCGAATAGGCGATGAAGGTCGGCGGATGCTTCTTGCCGTCGACATAGCTCGCCGGCGACAAGGCAGCCCATTGTGACGGATCGGAAAAGACGCGGGCATAGGCCCGCACCATGCCGCCATTCCTGGAGAGCGCGGCCAGATCATAGGCCCTGGTGTCGTCGAGGATGAGCGCCGCGACGCCAGGCAGCCCGCCGCGCATGCCGGTCAACGCGATCAGATGACAGCCGGCCGAGTGACCCATGCCGACAATGCGGTTCGGGTCGCCGCCGTGCTGGGCAATGTTGGCATGCACATAAGCATAGGCTCTCTCGACATCGCTGGCCTGGGTGGCGACGTCTGCCTCCGGCAGCATGCGGTAGTCGATCGAAACGAACACGAAGCCATTGGCGAGCAGGAAAGCCGGCTTGGCGCCGACCTGGCTGCGCTTGCCGAGCCGCCACGCGCCACCATGGACGAAGAACACCACCGGCAGGTTTTTAGCGCCGTCGGCTGCATAGACGTCAAGCTTGGCCGGACCGTAATCGAGGGTTTGCGGTGCTGGCTGCCCCGAACGCCCGGCGGCTGACGCACCCGCCGGCAACAGCGCCGCCAGGGATGCCATGATGAAGCCGCGTCGATCGATCATCGTGCCTCCGGTCAGGTGCGGCGGCGGCGCGCGGACGCTCGCCATGCACTTCAGTTAAGGATCAATGCTTCAGTAAAGGTCAATAATGACAACTTATCGGTGCGAAACCGGATCTCGCTCTTGAAGCTTTGTCGGCAATCCACCACGTTCTTCTCAGGCGGGCATTTTTCGGCCATGTCGGGTGTGCCCAAAGGTCGATGCTGGAAAGCATCGCGTTCTCCTTCACATGAAGGGAACCACAATGCTTTCCGGTAGTTGAACGAGCGATGAGCCGATTGGCAGCCTATCGGCTCCGAGGCAGAGTATCATGCGCGAGAATCAATCAGACATCTTCGATCTGTTTTCGGAGATTTATTCCGACGCGGCCCAGGAGGAGATCAGCCTTCAGCAATATCTGCTGGCCTGCCGCGAGGACAAATCCATGTATGCCTCGGCCCCGGAACGCATGGTCGAGGCAATCGGCGAGCCGAACCTGGTCGATACCAGCAAGGACGAGCGGCTCGGCCGCATTTTCTCCAACCGCACCGTCAAGGTGTATCCCTCCTTTTCCGATTTCTACGGAATGGAAGACACGATCGAGCGCATTGCGGGGTATTTCCGCTACGCCTCGCAAGGCCTCGAGGAGCGCAAGCAGATCCTTTATCTCCTAGGCCCGGTCGGCGGCGGTAAATCCTCGCTCGCCGAACGGCTGAAGAAGCTGATGGAACAGCGCCCGATCTACACGCTCAAGGTCGGCAACCAGATAAGCCCGATCTTCGAATCGCCGCTCGGCCTTTTCAATCCCGACCGCATGGGCGATTTGCTGGAAGACAAATACGGCATAGCCCGCCGCCGCCTGAACGGACTGATCTCGCCCTGGGCAGCCAAGCGCTTGGACGAACTGTCCGGTGACATTTCCAAATTCAGCGTCGTCAAGCTGTCGCCGTCACGGCTGCGCCAAATCTCCATCGCCAAGACGGAGCCCGGCGACGAGAACAATCAGGACGTCTCGGCCCTGGTCGGCAAGGTCGACATCAGGCAACTGGAGAACTTCAGCCAGTCCGACCCTGATGCCTATTCCTACAGCGGCGGCCTGAACCGGACGACGCAGGGCCTGCTCGAATTCGTCGAGATGTTCAAGGCGCCCATCAAGGTCCTGCACCCGTTGCTGACGGCGACCCAGGAAGGCAGCTACAACGGCACCGAGAATTTCGGTGCCTTCCCCTACCAGGGCATCGTCGTTGCCCACTCCAACGAATCGGAATGGCAGCAGTTCAAGAACAACAAGAACAATGAGGCCTTCCTCGACCGCATTCTCGTGGTCAAGGTTCCCTATTGCCTCCGTATCACCGAAGAAAGGCATATCTACGAGAAGCTGCTGCGTGAAAGTGAACTGGCGAACAGCCCCTGCGCGCCAGAGGTGTTGGACATTCTCAGCCGCTTCACCGTGTCGACCCGACTTGCCAAGCACGACAATTCGCCGCTCTACACCAAGATGCGCGTCTATGACGGCGAAAACCTCAAGGAGGTCGACCCGAAGGCCAAGTCGGTCCAGGAATATCGCGATGCCGCCGGCGTCGACGAAGGCATGAACGGGGTCAGCACGCGTTTCGCCTTCAAGATCCTGTCCCAGACCTTCAACTACGACACCAAGGAGGTCGCCGCCGATCCGGTGCACCTGATGTACATCCTCGAGGAGGCGATCAAGCGCGAGCAGTTCCCGAAGGAGACGGAGGCCGCCTATCTCGAGTTCATCAAGTCGGAGCTGGCAACGCGCTACGCTGAATTCATCGGCCATGAAATCCAGAAGGCTTATCTGGAATCCTACAGCGAATACGGCCAGAACCTCTTCGACCGCTACATCGCCTACGCCGATGCCTGGATCGAGGATCAGGACTACAAGGACCCCGATACAGGGCAGATTCTCAACCGCGAGGTTCTGGACAAGGAATTGTCGCAGGTCGAGAAGCCAGCTGGCATCGCCAACCCCAAGGACTTCCGCAACGAAGTGGTCAAGTTCACCTTGCGCGCCCGGGCGCGCAACCATGGCCGCAACCCATCGTGGACGAGTTATGAAAAGCTTCGCGAGGTCATCGAGAAGCGCATGTTCGGCCAGGTCGAGGATCTGCTGCCGGTGATCAGCTTCGGCTCCAAGCAGGACAGCGTCACTGAGAAACGGCACAACGAATTCGTGCAGCGCATGGTCGAGCGCGGTTACACCCAGCGGCAGGTACGCCGGCTGGTCGACTGGTACATGCGCGTGAACAAGGCGGGCTGAGCAAGGCCCGAACGGTTCCATGCCGATCTTCATCGACCGTCGCCTGAATCCGAAAGACAAGAGCCTGGGCAATCGTCAGCGCTTCCTCCGGCGCGCTCGCGAAGAACTCAAGCGCAGCATCCGTGACCATGTCCGGGCGGGCCGCATCGCCGAGATCGATCGTGAGCATGCCGTGCCTATGCCTCGCAAAGACACCAGCGAACCAACCTTCGGCGATGACAAGCAAAGCGGTCGGCGCCAGCACATCCTGCCCGGCAACAGGACGTTCAGCTCCGGTGACCTTATCCCCAAGCCTGGTGGCGGGGGAGGCTATGCATCGGCGCCGGGAACCACCGAATCCGAAGACGACTTTCGCTTCGTGCTGTCGCGCGAGGAAGTGCTCGACCTTTTCTTCGAAGATCTCGAACTGCCCGACCTGGTCAAACTCAATCTCAAGCAGATATCGAGCTTTAAGCCAAGACGGGCAGGTTTCACTGCAAGCGGAGCGCCGACCAACATCAATGTCGGACGCACGATGCGAAACAGCCACGGGCGGCGCATCGCGCTGCGGCGCCCCAAACAAGCAGAGCTCGACGCAATCGCCCGACAGATTGCTGAGCTGGAAGCGAAGCCTGCAGGCCCAGCAGCGCGCGAACGCATTGCCCCCCTGCGCGAGGCGCTTGACCGGCTCGAGCGTCGGCGCAAGCGAATTGCCTATGTCGATCCGGTCGACATCCGTTTCAATCGGTTCGATCCCCAGCCTGTGCCCAATGCGAACGCGGTCATGTTCTGCCTGATGGATGTCTCGGGATCGATGGGAGAGCGCGAAAAGGATCTGGCCAAACGCTTCTTTGTGCTGCTGCATCTGTTCCTGACACGGCGCTACGAACGCACCGACATCGTCTTCATTCGCCACACCCACGAGGCCAAAGAGGTGGACGAACATGCCTTCTTCTATCATACCGAAAGCGGCGGCACCGTCGTCTCCACAGCGCTGGAGGAAATGCACCGCATCATCGAGCAGCGCTATCCGGTCGCCGAATGGAACATCTACGCCGCTCAAGCCTCCGACGGCGACAACTTCGCCACCGACTCCGAGCGCTGCATAGAACTGCTCGACCGCAAGCTCATGCGGCTTTGCCAATATTTCGCCTATGTGGAGATCATCGACGAGCGGGAAAGCCACATTTTCGGTTCGACCGAGAACGGGACATCGCTCTGGCGCGCCTATAACGCCGTCGATGGGAAATGGCCGAACTTCCAGATGAGGCGCATTGCCGCCCCGGCCGATATTTATCCGGTCTTTCGCCAGCTCTTCGCCAGGCAGCCTGATCTGCGCAAGAGCGCGTGAGGGATTCCGGCAATGGTCAGTCAGGCGCGCAAATCCGAACTGTTGTTTTCAGGGTCGGACTGGAATTTTGCGAAATTGTCGCGAGTCTATGACGAGATCGAGGCGCTCGGCCGGGAAGAGCTTGGCCTCGACATCTATCCGGTGCAGATGGAGGTCATCTCGTCCGAGCAGATGCTCGACGCCTATTCATCGGTCGGCATGCCGCTGATGTATCGGCATTGGTCATTCGGCAAACGTTTTCTCTACGACGAACTTCTCTACCGCAAGGGCGCTCGCGGTTTGGCCTACGAACTGGTCATCAATTCCAATCCCTGTATCGTCTATCTGATGGAAGAGAACACCATGGCCTTGCAGGCTTTGGTGACCGCCCATGCCGCGCTTGGCCACAACCATTTCTTCAAAAACAATCACCTTTTCCGGCAATGGACAGATGCCGGCGGCATCCTGAGCTATCTCGATTTTGCCAAGAGCTATATAGCTCGATGCGAGGAACGGCATGGTCTGGCCGCGGTGGAGGCGATCCTGGACTCCGCGCACGCGCTGATGGAGCAAGGCGTGTTCCGTTATCGTCGGCCGCCGAAACTGACGTCCGAGCAGCAGCGCGAAGGGCTTCGAGAGCGCCTCGAATACGAGGAGCGTTCCTACAACGATTTGTGGCGAACCCTGCCGCCTTCGCTAGAGAGCGGCAACACAGAAACAAGCAGCGGCGGCGAGGCGGAGCGGAAGAAATCGCTCAACCTGCCGGAGGAAAACCTGCTCTATTTCCTCGAGAAGAACAGCCTCGTCCTTGAACCCTGGCAACGAGAGGTCATCCGGATCGTTCGCATCATTGCGCAATATTTTTATCCGCAGCGGCAAACCCAGGTGATGAACGAAGGTTGCGCCACTTTCGTGCATTATACGCTGATGAACACGCTTTTCGACCGTGGCCGCCTCAGCGAGGGCGCGATGCTCGAGATCTTGCGCAGCCACTCCAACGTCATCTTCCAGCCGGCCTATGACGACCCACGCTTTTCCGGCATCAATCCCTATGCGCTGGGTCTCGACATGATGCAGGATATCCAGCGCATTTCGACCGCGCCGACTGCCGAGGACCGCGACTGGTTCCCCGACATTGCCGGCCGTGGCGGCTGGCGCGATACCCTGCTCGATGCCTGGGCCAACCACCGCGACGAATCCTTCATCCGCCAGTATCTGAGCCCGACCCTGATCCGGAAGTGGCGTCTCTTCGTGCTGGCCGACGGTGCCGACGAGCCGCATTACGAAGTCGCCTCTATCCACAATGAGCGCGGCTATGGCAAGATACGGTCAGCGCTCGCTCAGAGTTACGACGTCGGGGCGAGCCGGCCCGACATCCAGGTGGTTGATGTCGACCTCCTGGGCGACCGGCATCTGCGACTTCAGCACACGGTGAAGGATCGCATCATGCTCGAGGGCGAAAGCCGCGACGCAACCCTGCGCCACATCCGAAACTTGTGGGGCTACGACGTCAGCCTGGCTGCTATCGATGGTGGAACCGGCGCAACGCTCAGCGAACGCTCGACAAAGCAGCTTTGAGTTTCACCAACTGCGGCTCAACCCTCGCCGGCCGGCCTGATTCTCAATCTGGCGATGCGATTCTTGTCGCGCTTCATCACCACAAAACGCTTGCCGTGGAAGGTGAAGGCCTGTTTTTCCTCGGGGATCGACTGGGTCTCGTGGATGACGAGACCGGCGATCGTGGTGGCTTCCTCGTCGGGCAGGTTCCAGTCGAGCGCCCGGTTCAAATCGCGGATCGACACCGTGCCGTCGACAACCACCGAACCGTCGGCCTCTTTCTTGACGCCCTGCATGTCGACATCGTGCTCGTCGGCAATCTCGCCGACGATCTCCTCGATGATGTCTTCCAGCGTTACAAGCCCTTCGACCTCGCCATACTCGTCGACGACGATGGCGAAATGCGCCTTGCGGCGCAGGAAGGCGTTAAGCTGCTCCTGCAAGGTGGTGGTGTCCGGCACGAACCACGGCTTCGATGCGATCTTCATCACATCGATCTGGGAAAAATCGTTGCCGACTTCGTTGAGGGCTCTCAGCAGATCCTTGGCATGCAGCACGCCGACAATGTTGTCGAGCGAGCCCTTCCACAGTGGCATGCGGGTGTGCGGGCTTTGCAGGATCTCACGCACCACGGCTTCCGGCGCATTGTCGGCATTGACCGAGCGCATATTGGTGCGATGGACCATGATGTCGGAGACTTCGAGCTCGGCGAGGTCGAACAGGCCGCCGACGCGGTCGCGATCCTCGCGCACCACCTGGCCGTCGCGGCGGAAATCGTCGACCGCTCCACGCAATTCGTCCTGGGTCGATCGCTGCGGCTCGATGCGCGACAATTCATAGCCGAAGACCGCAAGCAGGCGCTTGCGCAAGATGACGGCCAAAAGGATGAGCACGGCAAGGACGGCAACGACGATCCAGCCGCTGTCGCTGTCCATCTCAGCCGGCTTTCCTGCTGACTGGATGGCTGTCCCTGAGGAACGCCAGCACCTCGGAAGGCGGCACGTCCTTGGCGATGAAAGCCTGGCCGATGCCGTGCGTCAGGATGAAGGTCAGCGCGCCGCGCGACACCTTCTTGTCCTGCGTGATGAAGCCAAGCAGCGCTTCGGCGTCCGGCAATTCGCCAGGGATATCGGACATCCGCCATGGCAGGCCGACAGCGCGAAGATGTGCCTCGACGCGGGTCGCATCGTCCGGGCTCGCCAGATTGAGGCGCGCCGAAAAGCGATGCGCGAGCGCCATGCCAACGGCGACGCCCTCGCCATGGACGAGGCGCGCGCCGTCATACTGCGTTGCAGCTTCCAGCGCATGGCCGAACGTGTGGCCGAGATTGAGCAGCGCGCGGTCGCCGGTCTCGAACTCGTCGCGGGCAACGACATCGGCCTTAGCGCGGCAGGCTTCGGCAATCGCCTCGACTCGCGCCGGGCCGCCGGCGAAGACATCGCGCCAATTCTCTTCCAGCCATGCGAAGAAGGCCGGGCGGTCGATCAGCCCGTATTTGGCAAGCTCGGCATAGCCGGCACGGAATTCGCGGATCGGCAGCGTGTCAAGCACGCCGGTATCAGCCAGCACCAGTCTGGGCTGATGGAAGACGCCGACGAGGTTCTTGCCGCGTGGGCTGTTGATGCCGGTCTTGCCGCCGACGGAGGAATCAACCTGTGCCAGCAGCGAGGTCGGGATCTGCACGAAGTGCATGCCGCGCCGCACGATGCCGGAAGCGAAGCCGGCAAGATCGCCGATGACGCCGCCGCCGAGCGCAATCACGGTGTCGCGACGCTCGAGCCTTGCGGCAATCACGCCGTCGACCACCTCCTCAAGATGAGCGAAGCTTTTCGTTTTCTCGCCGGCAGGCAGCGTGATGACGGCGGATTGGATGCCGCCGCGCTCAAGCCCCGCCTGCAGCGTTTCGAGATGCGCAGCAGCGACATTCTCGTCGGTGACGACGGCCGCGCGCGTGCCGGGAAGGCGGCGCGCGATCTCTTCACCCGACCGCGCCAGCAGTCCGGATCCGATCAGTATGTCATAGGCGCGCTCGCCGAGCCCGACCTCGACCTTCACCGGTTCGCTCACGATTGCACTCCGTCGCCGGTCGCGATCGCGGCGACGCCCAGATGGGCACAAAGCGCGCATACCACCTCGCCGGCGATGACCTCCTTGCGGTCGTCGCGGGTCGGCACCGTCATGTCGGCTGTGGCATAGACCGGATAGCGCTCGCCCATCAGCCGCTCCAGAACCTCGCGCGGATTGGAGTTTTTCAAAAGCGGCCGGTTCGGCTTCTTGGAGACCCGTTCCATCAACAGGTCGAGATCGGCTTTCAGCCATACCGATATGCCATGCGCCGAGATCGCCTCGCGAGTCTGTGCGTTCATGAAGGCGCCGCCACCGGTCGACAGAACCTGCGGACCATTCTCGAGCAAGCGCAGGATCACCCGCTGCTCTAGAGCGCGAAACTCCGGTTCGCCATAACGCTCGAACAGTTCCGGTATCGTCATACGTGAGACGCTTTCGATCTCCTGGTCGCTGTCGGTGAAAGGCAGCGACAGCATCGTCGCCACCTTGCGGCCGATCGCCGTCTTGCCCGCCCCCATCAATCCGACAAAGACGAGCGAGCGGCTGCCGAGCTGTTCAAGCAGCGCCACATGGCCTTCGTCCGGCGGATTTGCTGGCATTGCGTTCATGCGGACCCTCTTTGCGCCGTATCGACATCAAAAGCCTGTTTGCGTCAAGCACGGGGCGAAGGCAGGTCTTTCGTTTGGATTTCGCCACGAGCCCGTTCAGGCGATCGGCTTCGTCCTTGAATTGGTCGGATTGGCGTCCCATAAGGGCACAGGGGTTGGAATCGCAAAACAACAAGACGGGCGAAAAATTGAATGCCGACTTTGTTTCGGTTTGTTGTGACGCTGGCGGTTCTGGCCGGTATTGCTTATGGCGCGATGTTCGCGCTGGCGATGTTCGTCGAGCCCAAGAAGGCGGAAATGAGCGTGCGCATTCCGGCCGACAAGCTCAATCCTAAGAAGAACTGACCAAGAGCTGATCCTGGCCCGATGAACAGCGCCGCCCGAATCGAAGCCTTCCTCGAAATGATGAGCGCCGAGCGGGGAGCGGCCGAAAACACGCTCTCTTCTTACCGCCGCGACCTGGAGGATGCCTCGGAGGCGATCCAAGGCGGGCTGGCGGCGGCCGGATCATCCGATATCCGCGCCTATCTCGACGACATCGCAGCAAGAGGCTTCGCGCCGACCTCGCAGGCGCGCAAACTATCGGCCATCCGCCAGTTCTTCAAATTTCTCTATGCCGAAAACCTGCGCGGCGACGACCCGACCGGCACGCTGGACAGCCCGCGCAAGGGCCGGCCGCTGCCCAAGACGATGAGCGAGGCCGAGACCGGCCGCCTGCTCGACCGGGCGGCGCAAGAAGCGTCGGACTCCGCGCCGGACGGCGACAGGCTGGCGGCCTTGCGCCTGCATGCCCTGGTCGAGGTTTTGTATGCCACGGGCTTGCGCGTATCCGAGCTGGTCGGCCTGCCGGTAACGGTGGCGCTGCGCGATGATCGTTTTTTCATGGTTCGCGGCAAGGGCGACAAAGAGCGCATGGTGCCGCTCTCGACCAAGGCGCGAACCGCCATGCGCGCATGGCTTGCCGCCAGGGCCGAGCGGCCGGCCTTTGCCGAAAGCCCGTTCCTGTTTCCCGTCTCTTCCGACAGCGGTCATCTCTCCCGGCAGGTTTTTGCCCGCGATCTCAAAGGGTTGGCCGCGCGGGCCGGCATAGCTGCCGCAAAAATCTCACCGCACGTGCTGCGCCATGCTTTTGCCAGCCATTTGCTGCAGAACGGCGCCGACCTCAGAGCCGTTCAGCAATTGCTTGGCCATGCCGACATCTCGACGACGCAGATCTATATCCATGTGCTGGAAGAGCGGCTGGTGCGGCTGGTCAACGATCATCATCCGCTTGCCGACTAGGCCTCATATCGCTATGTGAGGGCGACGTTCCACCGCCCGGAGCCTGCGTTTTTGCGGTTCCGCCAGCCACAAGCCTTCCGACGGATCGGTCCGCCCAAGCATGTATAACTACCTCGATTTCGAAAAGCCGGTACAGGATCTGGAGCTTAAGATCCTTGAGCTTAAGAAGCTTGCCGAGAATGGCGAGGCGGTCGATGTGGCGGACGAGATCAGCCGGTTGGAGAAGCGCTCGCGCGATGCGCTGCGCGAGCTCTACAGGGCGCTTACCCCTTGGCAGAAGGTGCAGGTCGCCCGCCATCCCGACCGCCCGCACTGCGTTGATTACATCAAAGGCCTGTTCACCGATTTCACGCCCTTGGCCGGCGACCGCAATTTCGGCGACGACGAGGCAATCGTCGGCGGCTTCGCCCGCTTCCGTGGCGAACCGGTCGCCGTGATCGGCCAGGAGAAGGGTTCCGACACGGCAAGCCGCATCAAGCACAATTTCGGCTCGGTGCGGCCTGAGGGCTACCGCAAGGCGGTGCGCCTGATGGAGCTCGCCGACCGCTTCAACATCCCGTTGCTGACGCTGGTCGACACGGCGGGCGCCTATCCCGGCGTCGGCGCCGAGGAACGCGGCCAGGCCGAGGCCATCGCCCGCTCGACGTCGGCCTGCCTTTCGCTCAAAGTGCCGACGATCTCGGTGGTCATCGGCGAAGGCGGCTCGGGCGGCGCGATCGCCATCGCCACGGCCAACCGCGTCTATATGCTGGAACATGCCATCTACTCGGTGATCTCGCCGGAGGGCGCGGCCTCGATCCTGTGGCGCGACACCACCCGCTCGAAAGACGCAGCGACCAACATGAAGATCACCGCGCAGGATCTTCTGGAAATGAAGATCATCGACGCCATCATCCCCGAGCCGATGGGCGGTGCCCAGCGCGCGCCGGAAACTGTAATAGCCTCGACCGGGGATCTCATCGCCAAGACGATGAAGGATTTCGGCGGCGCCAACATCGATTTCCGCGAGCAGCGCCGCGAGAAGTATCTGGCGATGGGCCGCAGCCTCTGAGGCAGCCAAGCTATTCAACTGTGGCCGGAATTAGCATTTCCGCCACAAAAATGCCGCCGCATTCGGGTCAATGCATCTGACGCGAGGGGTTGGCCCGGACTTGCGGTCGAGGCTTGCGGTAAGGAATTTTCAAGGTTAACGGGCTTACGGTCCGTCAGTGTTCTGCATGGCGCCCGACCACAATGGGCCGCCGGCCCGAGAGAAAAGACATAGCCGTACCGATGTTTGCCAAGCTTGCCCGCACCGGAGTCCTGATCGCCGCCATCGGCGTCGCCGGCTGCAACGATTCGTCGATGAAGGATTTTGCGCCGGAGGCCAACAAGCCGCTGCCCGACAAGATCCTTGCCGACATGCAGGCCAAGGGCATGGTGCGCACCTCTTCGGTGATGGCGCGCATCTTCAAGGAGGAAGGCAAGCTCGAAATCTGGAAGGCCAAGACCAACGGCCGCTATGAGATGGTCGCCAGCTACGACATCTGCAAATGGTCGGGCAAGCTCGGCCCCAAATACACCGAGGGCGACCGCCAGGCGCCGGAAGGTTTTTACACGGTGCGGCCATCGCAGATGAATCCGCGCTCGAACTACCATCTGTCGTTCAACATCGGCTTTCCCAACGCCTATGACCGCGCCAATGGCCGCACGGGTCAGAACCTGATGGTGCACGGCGCCTGTTCGTCGTCGGGCTGCTATTCGATGACCGACGCGCAGATCGAGCAGATCTATGCTTTCGGCCGCGACGCCTTCCAGGGCGGCCAGACCGAATTCCAGATCCAGGCCTTTCCCTTCCGCATGACCGCCGCCAACATGGCGCGCTACCGCAACGACCCGAATTACGAATTCTGGAAGATGCTGAAGGTCGGCTACGACAATTTCGAGATCACCAAGGTGCCGCCGAAGGTCGACGTCTGCGAGAAGCGCTACGTCTTCAACCAGGTGGCGCCCGAGGGCACGACCTTCGACCCGACCGGCCCCTGCCCGGCGATGACGCAGCCGGATTCGCTGAAATCGGCCTATGCCAATTACGAGAAGAGCTACGAGGCGGCCTTCAATTCGGCCGTGAACTCCAGCACGCCGCCGCCGAAGCCGACCATTGCCGGCGTCAAGGAAGCCAGCATCGTTTCAGACTGGTCGAAGCGCCGCGCCCGTGGCGAGCGCGTGCCGATCGAGCCGCCGTCGATGAATGCCGACGGTTCGGTGACCGAGACGACGCGCATGGGCCGCATCGATTCGCCTGCCGGCCGCAAGATGGCGGCGCTCGACGCCGAGAAGGAAGCCAAGCGCAAGGCCGAGGAGCAGCGCGTGGCGGCGATCGAGGCGGCCAAGGCCGCCAAGCAAGCGGCCAAGGCGCAGGCGCTGGCCGAAAAGGAAGCCGCCAAGCAGGC
>Ga0209759_1000184_pt1 | contig 100691 bp, 86 predicted proteins | sample AraplaCL_Col_mMS_FD_184261 | JGI IMG/M metagenome (GOLD analysis project Ga0209759, IMG submission 184261) | Arabidopsis root microbial communities from the University of North Carolina, USA - plate scrape CL_Col_mMS (SPAdes) (version 2) | ecosystem: Host-associated > Plants > Roots >...
CCGGCGGTTCGCGTATCTAGCCGCGGCGCAAGGCACGCTCGACGGCGCGGTTGCCTACTACGGCGGCGGCATCCAGAACCAGCTCGACGAAGCCGCGAAGATCAAGGTGCCGATGCAATTCCACTACGGCGAACTCGACGCGCATATCCCGGTGTCGGCTGTCGGTGAGATTCAGGAACGCTTCGCCGGCCGCGCCGACGCCGAATTTCACATCTATCCGAACGCCGATCACGGCTTCAACTGTTCGGACCGCGCGTCGTATAACCAGCGCGCCGCCGCATTGGCGCATGGCCGCACGCTGACGTTCCTCGGCGAACGTCTGTAAAGCGCGGTTTTTTTAGTTGGCGCGGTTTTAGCGCAGCGCGTTTCTGTGCGCCGCTGTTCGCGTCAACTGATTGCGTGCGCCTACTGCGCTTTTTGTTGGCGCTTTTCATTGACGCCAGTAACTCGCACGCGTAACTCAGTTACTCTCTCAAAGACGGCGTGTCAGCGGCACGCCGTCTTTTCCATATGCGGCAATCAATCCGGGCGACGAAATCTCGCGGCGCGGTTCAGCGCGCGCATGGACTGCCTGCCGGTTCAATAATCGATAACGAGGGCTCATTCGTCGTGCACTCAGACTATCTCGCCCATGACGCCACCGGCCTCGCCGAACTGGTACGCAAGCGCGAAGCAAGCGCGCGCGAATTGCTCGACATCGCGATTTCACGCACGGAAGCGGTCAATCCTGCGATCAATGCGATTGTCCTGAAGGACTACGATGCAGCCCGTCAACGCGCTTCACGCGACGACACGAGCCGTGCAAACAGCGCAAGCCATGCCGATGGCGTCAGCGTGCAAACAGCGCTGGCCGGCGTGCCGTATCTGATCAAGGATCTCGGCGCGCCGGTCGCCGGACTGCGCATGGCCATGGGCAGCCGCCACTACCGCCATTTCATTCCCACCGAAGACGCGCCCGTGGTTGCGCTCGCGAAAGCGGCCGGCCTCAACATCTTCGCCAAGACCAGCACGTCCGAACTCGGTCAGATGCCTTATACGGAGCCCGAACTGTTCGGTGCGTGCCGCAATCCGTGGAATCTCGACCATACGCCTGGCGGCTCGAGCGGCGGCGCGGCGGCGGCGGTCGCTGCCGGTATCGTGCCGCTCGCGCATGCGTCGGACGGCGGCGGCTCGATCCGCATTCCCGCGTCATGCTGCGGACTCTTCGGCCTTAAACCGTCACGCGGACGCGTGCCGCGCGCGACAGCGGCGGTGGCAGCCGGTGAACTCGGCGTCGATCATGCGGTGTCACGCAGCGTACGCGATAGTGCATTGCTGCTCGACCTGCTTGGCGGCAATGTCGACCGGCCGCTCGGCGCGCCGGGCACGTTTCTGAGCGCGAGCCGTGAGCCGTGCAAGCCGCTGAATATCGCGTACGTCACCGAGCCGATGCTGGCGCCGTCGCTCTCCGCCGACGCGCGCGCCGCGCTCGACGACGCCGCGCAACTCGCTATCTCGCTCGGCCATAATATCGAACCGGTGTCGCTCGGCATCGACTTCGCGGCGGTTCGTCATGCGTTCCTCACGCTCTGGTCCGTCACGGCAGAAGATCTGGTGTTGAACGCCGAGCGCATCACCGGCCGCAAACCGCTGCGCGCCGAGTTCGAAATTTCGACGTGGACGATGGCGCATGTGGGCCGCAAACTCGGTGAACGCGGCCTGCCCGCCGCGCTCGAAGAACAGCGTCGCATTACCGAACGGCTCACCGATCTGCTGAATCGCTACGACGTGATTTTGTGCGCCACGCTCGCCGCGCCGCCGATCAAGATCGGCGAGATGCAGCCCACTTCGGCGGAACGGATGCAGATGCGCGCCGTCACCACCATGCCGCTCGAAGCGCTGCTGAAGAAGGTGCTGGCGGAAGCGTCGAACAAGGCGTTTACGTGGGCAGGTTGCACGGAATTGTTCAATCTGACCGGCCAGCCTGCCATGTCTGTGCCGCTCTATTGGAATGCGCGCGGGTTGCCTATCGGCGTGCAATTCGCGGCGCGCGTCGGCGGAGAAACGACGCTTCTGCGTCTGGCCGCGCAACTCGAAACGGCACGGCCGTGGTTCGACAAACGGCCGCCGTTGATGCAGGCACGCAATTAGGCAAACGAACACACTGACGCTGGCGACGGACAGTGTCGCGGAGAAGTGAGCCGACCACGCGAGCCCGCGGTCTTGCATTGCGAAGCTCCACGCAAACCGCGCCGCCGTTCAGGCCGGTTTGCGATGCGCGTCGAGATCCGCGTGACGCTGACCCGGAATGCAGGCCACCGCGACGATCGACAGCGCGAGTCCGCCCATCACGTAGTAAGTCGGTGCGAGCGGCGAGCCGGTGATGTTGATCAGCCACGTCACGACAAACGGCCCGAAGCCGCCGAACACCATCACCGCAATGTTGTAGGCGAGCGATAAACCGGTCGAACGCACGTTTGCCGGAAACAGTTCCGCGATCAGCGCGCCGAACGGTCCGTAATAGCCGGACAGCGTGATCGACAGCAGTGCCTGCACGAGAATCAGTTTCGACACGCTCGGCTCCGCCGCGAGCCACGCGAACAGCGGATAGATGATCACGAGCGTAATCAGCAGCGACCACAGCGACAGCCCCTTGCGCCCGATCCGGTCCGACCATGCGCCGGCCACTGGCGACAGCACCGTCAACAGCAGATTGCCGACGATCACCGCGTAAAAGGATTGCGCGTAGGGCAACTTGAGTTGATTGACCGCGAAGGTCGGCAGATAGCTGATCAGCACGTAAATCGTCACCGTGAGTGCGATCACCGAGCCGAGTCCGCACAGCACGTCGCGGGTGTGAGTTCTGAACACTTCGCCGAGCGTCGCGCGCCGCGCGGTTTTTTGCGCGAGCAGAAACGCTTCCGAGTCCGCGAGATGCAAGCGGATATAAAAGCCGATCGGCCCGATGATCAAACCCAGAATGAACGGCACGCGCCAGCCCCACGATTTCAATGCCTCAGGCGACAGTCCACGCGTGATCGCGGCGCCCACCAGTGCGCCAAGCAGCAGCGCCGCCGCCTGGCTTGCCATCTGCCAACTGCCGTAGAACCCGCGTTTCGAAAACGGCGCTGCTTCAATCAACAACGCCGTCGAACTGCCGAACTCCCCGCCGGCGGAAAAGCCTTGCAGCGAGCGTCCGACTACGATCATCAATGGCGCGCCGATGCCGATGGCGGAATAAGGCGGTGCGATCGCCAGCAACAGAATGCCGAGCGTCATCAGTGCGATGACGAGCGACAACGCCGCTTTGCGTCCCGCGCGATCCGCATAGAGTCCGAGTACGATGCCGCCGATGGGCCGCATGACGAACGCGACGCCGAAGGTCGCGGTGGCGAGGAGCAAAGACGAATAGTCGTTGCCGGCCGGGAAGAACAGCTGGGCGATCACCACCGTCAGAAGACCGAACACGGTGAAGTCGTACCACTCGAGTGCATTGCCGATCACAGCCGCGACGACGGCTCGCGTATGAAGGCTCCTTGACGCTGGTGTCATTCGGATCTCCAGCCTGCCAAAAGTATCCTGTAGTGCGTCGTTTTAGTGCAATGCCGTATTAGCGCGAGCCTTAGAAGTCGCATTGGAGTGTAAAGAGCGCACAGGCGGTTTTCAAGCAACAAAAAGACGTCTGCCACGCGGGGTGGCAGACGTCTGAATGATGGGACTCCGAATGCGCCCTGCCATGTTGCGGCGCTTTTCGCGCAACATCGAGAGCGGGTGCGGCTAGTGGGTAATCAGGCTTTCTTGTTATATGCGCTGCACCAACCCTTGCTCGCGACCTGCTTGCCGGCGAACATCGGGCAGCCGGCGTAGGCGTCGGTCGGCTTGCCTTGGTAGAAGCTACAGTTGCCGCAGTCCTGGCCTGCTGCGTATTTGGCGAATTTCGCCTTGTCGACTTTTGCGGCGTCTTCTTTGTAGCCGAGTGCTTGCGCGGTCGGATCGGTTTCGGAGACTTTCGGTGCGTCGGCAAATGCCTGACGCGACAGCGCGAAGGTGGATGCCACACCAATGCTGGTGATCAAAAACGTACGACGGGAAGATTTCATGGGGACTCACTCCATTTATATTGAACTGATCGCCGTTCTGATGACAGCGGTCCCCAAGGATAGCAATGAAGCCGTCGCGTGTGACGGTCCAAATGATAGAGATAACCGAACTGGTACTGCTGCGCGGCGGAATGTCGCGCGCGGAATGCGAATCGATCGCAGACGACGAGCGCTCGCGGTGAAGTGCGCGAGCGGCGAACCGCGAATCGCGCACGAGTCGAGCGCTCGCTGCGAATCAGTGGCTGCGGATCACACGCGACTCAAGCGCGACTCAAGCGCGCCCGCTCAACTCGCACACTCGCTGCGCGATCGCGAGCGACGCCGTCAGTCCCGGCGACTCGATACCGAACAGATTGACGAGTCCACGCACACCATGCGCGGCCGGACCTTGAATCACGAAGTCGGCAGCGGGTTCGCCGGGACCGGATAGCTTCGGACGAATCCCCGCATAGGCGGGCTGCAATGCATCGTCCGGAAGCGCGGGCCAATAGGTGCGAATCGCCGCGTAAAACGATTCCGCGCGACGCGGATCGACGTCGTAATTGATTGCATCGACCCATTCGACATCGGGACCGAAGCGCGCCTGGCCGCCGAGGTCGATGGTCAGATGCACGCCGAGGCCGGCCTCGTTCGGCATCGGATAAATCAGGCGGCTGAACGGCGCGCGCCCCGAGATGCTGAAGTAGTTGCCGCGCGCGAGATAGAGCGGCGGCACATGCCGCGCGTCGAGTCCGCGGATTCTGCGCGCCAACGCATTCGCCTGCAAACCGGCGCTGTTGATTACGCACGCTGCGCTGATCGTGGTCGGAGCGCCGCCGCCCACGTTGATGATGAAGCGGCCATTGCTCGCTTCGATCGCTTTGACGGGGGCATGAAACGCGCACACCGCGCCGTCGCGTTCGGCGTCACCCTGCAGCGCCAGCATGAGTTGGTGACTATCGACGATACCCGTCTGCGGCGAGAACACTGCTTCGACACATTCGAGCGCGGGTTCGAGCGCTTGCGCCTGGTCGCCGCTGATTCGCATGAGGTCGAGCACACCGTTGTCGCGGCCTTTGGCCATGATGCTTTCGAGCTGAGGAATCTGGTTGCGCGAAGTGGCGACCAGCAATTTGCCGCAGCGTGAATGCGGCACGTTGCGCTCGACGCAGTAGTCGTAGAGCATCTCGCGGCCGCGCACGCAAAGCGCGGCTTTGAGCGAACCGCGCGGATAGTAGATGCCCGCGTGAATCACTTCGCTGTTGCGCGAGCTGGTGCCCACGCCGATAGCTTCAGCCGCTTCCAGCACGATGACGTCGCGGCCCCGCGCCGCCAGTGCGCGCGCCACCGCGAGACCGATCACGCCGGCGCCGATCACTACACATTCGATTTGGTCCATGTCCCTTGACGCGGCCTACCTCGCCGCGCGCTGCCTCGTTCACCCGATCAAGATGAAGACAGGGTGCGGCTTTCGCGCGCCTTACGCCGCTCGCTGCCGAACACACCTGTCCATTCGCAACCGCTACGCAAAATTGTACGACGCCTTACAGACACAAATGCCCGCAGTCGGTAGTGACTGCGGGCATGCGGTCTTGAGCGGGTCTCATACGTAGCGGCCGGACTTAATCAGTGTACGCCGTCGGGGGTCGTGGCGCTCGCTTCTTCGTATGTGGGACGAAAGCGAGGCACCGGCGGCTTGATCTTTATTAATAGCAATAATTGCCGCGACATTTATTGTGTTTCGAGCACAGATTCCTGCTTTGGCCATAAAACAGCCGCCCGAAGGCGGCTTTGCTACGAAAAAGTGGCAAAAATGCTCAAAAACCGATGGGTTTTCGCCGGTTCCCGTGGTCGAGACGAATGTCGCCCGCTTCCACATGATTCCGTCCGTCGATCCGCGCCGCGCCGAAGCCGTTGAGAATCGCGCGGCGCATCTCGCGCGGCGACGCTCGCATCAGCGCGTCCAGCGCGTCGTCGCCCAGCACCTCGGGAAAGCGCAGGCCCCAGTTATGCGCGCTGCGGATCTCGTCGTAGATCGCCTGCGCGATACGGCGCGCGCCGTCGCGATCCGGCGGCGGGATCTCATACACGTTCATCCGGTTCAGGATCGGCTCGGGAATCGAGCGTTCATCGTTCGCCGTCGCGATCCAGATTACGTGCCCGGCATTGATCGGAATCTCGGCGAACTCGTCGATGAAGCTCTGCGCCGTGTCGTGCTCCAGCAGCGCATACAACGCGCCGAGCGGATCGTATTGCGAATCGCCGGTGGCCTTGTCGATTTCATCGACGGCGATCACCGGGTTCGCGTAGCTGCCGTTCACGAGCGCATCGAACACCTTGCCCGGCTTCGCGTTCTTCCATTGCGAGGAGGCGCCCGACAGAATCCAGCCTGCCGTCAGCGAACTCATCGCCACGTATTGATACGCGGTGCCGAGCAGGCGCGCCAACTGCTTGGCGAAGTGGGTCTTGCCGATGCCGGGATCGCCGAGCAGGAGGATCGGCATCAGTTCGAGCCGGTCTTCGGTTTCGAGGCACAACGCGACCTGCTTGCGAATGTCGTCGAGCGGCGCGGAAAAGTTAGGCAGCGCATCGATCAGATCGTCGATCGACGGCATGCGGTTCGGCTTCACGCAAAAGCGCATATTGCCGGTCTTCAGCATCTTTTCGTAGGTTGCGCGCAGTGCCTCGTTCGCGCCTTCACCGAGATCGTTCAGCGCGGTCTCGACCTGATCGAGGTCGTACACCCTGCTGAAAGACGCCACGGCGATTTCTTGTTTGACCATTGCTGTTGTCATCGCTCACCCCGTCTGGCTGGTCTTGCTGCTGCGGCGCCTTGTATGGCGCCGTTTCAAGTCCAGTGTAACGAGGACATATTCGCGTGCAAGCCAGCAGTCTCGCGACTCTGCTGCTAACAGCGGGTTGTTTTTGGCGATTCGCAGCCTTATGTGAAATGGATTGTTGCTGAACCCGGCCCCGTTTGAAGTGTCAGAAAAGCGTTGTGCCTATCAGGGGTAAGATGGCCTTCTGACTAAGCGGCCGGATCTCGTGACCGGAGAATTCTTCTATGTGGAAAACCAGTATCGCGGCCGTGTTGCTCGGCACTTCGTTGCTTGCGAATGCACAACAGAGCGCATCACAGACCGCACCGCAAAGCGCACCACAACGGCCGGCGCCGCAGGTCGTGCAATGGCAGTTGCAGGTCATGCGCGACGGCCAGCAAATCGACGCGTTCGACGGCACCACCACCGTCGGCCAGGCGCGCACGGACACGCATCATAAGATGGTGCAGCATAACGTCGGCTGCAAGGATCGGCCCGCCGGCAGTATCGATCTGGCGCGTACGCTGACCGTCTCGCCGCTGCAGGCGGATGCGAGCGGCGTCACCATGTCGATCGACGCGCAGGAAACGTTCGAGGAAGACGCCGCGCGGCAAACCGACACCGGCTGCAAGCTGCCGCCGCAACCGCGTCAGGTGAGCGCGAGCCATCCTGGTTTGAAGGTGCCGACGGGGCAATGGGCCACCTGGACCATCGTCGACAAAGACCCGAACCTGGTCTACCGCGTGCATGCAAGCCTCGCGGACAGCGCAACCACGGCAAACTGATCGAACCGATGCAAAGCACACGCAAGCGAACACGCGAACAGCACGCGACTAACAAACGCCCCCAACCAGAACACGTGGACAACGCGGCATGCGAAACCCCGAAGAATTGATCCGCGAGAGCGTAGCGCCCAAAGATTTCGTTGCGGTGAGCTGGAACCTGCATAAAGGCCGCACACCGCTCGGCTTTCAGGCCTGGCAGGCCATGCAACGCTGGGTGCAATCGACCCACGCGGACGCCTATTTTTTACAGGAAGCGATGGCGCGGCGCATGCCGTCGCCGGTATTGGCGAGCAGTTTCGGCTCGCCGCTCGCCGATCCGTTGAGCGATGTCTGGCATTGCCAAGCCACTGAAATCGCGCGCGCGCTCGAACTCGAAATCGCGCTCGGCCCGAACGTCTTCAAACCGTCGTGGCGGCATGGCAATGCGATCCTGTCGCCGCATCCACTCGATCTCGGCGGACGCTGGGACATCTCCGCGCATCGCTTCGAAAAGCGTGGTTTGCTGGTGGCGCGCGCGACTTTCGGTGGCCACTCGGTCACGCTGCTGTGCGCGCATCTTGCGCTGACGCGTTCGGCCCGCTTGCGTCAGATGAACTGGATCGCGCACTGGATCGCAAAGGAAGCGCCTGAGGGTCCGCTAGTGCTCGCCGGCGACTTCAACGACTGGCGCAACGATTCCGTACCGCTGTTCGGCGAACATGGTTTGCAGGAAGTGGCCACGCTACTCGGCGAGTCGGGCCGCACCTTTCCGGCTTTCTCGCCTGCACTTGCGCTCGACAAGATGTTCGTGCGCGGCATGAAGCCGATCGAATGGATCCAGCCGACGCAGGAGACTGCCTGGCTCTCGGATCACTTGCCGTATATGGCGCGCTTGCGGGTCGAATAGACGCAAACCCAAGCGGCAAGCCCGAACTCGCGCCGCACGTTAGTCCTTGTGCGGCGTCCATTTCACCGTCGCGGCGATCTCTTTGCCCGGCTGCAACACGCAGCCGCCGACATGCTCACGCGGGCCGACCGCGTTGAAGCAATCCGTGGTGTTCGTCACGGGTTCCACGCACAGTTGCGGGTCGTTGGCGGGCGCGAATATCACCATGTGATCGAACGGAGCGTCGGCGGTCATCGTCAGTCGACGGTGTTCGTCGGGCCACGCGACGGTCGCCTCGCGCGACCAGTTCGCGAAGTTGTTGTCGAGGTCGAATGCGTCCGGCGACATGCCTGCGCGCAACGCATTCACCGCGGGATGCGGGCCGAGATGCGTCGGCAAGACGTCGGCGTCCGCGTGCCACATGGCTTCCACCTCGGCGTACACGCGAGTCTGCGCGGTGCGCGGATAGTACGGGTGATGCCCCATGCCGAACGGCATCGGCCGATCGTGAAGGTTTTGCGCGGACAGCGTGATGCGCAAGGCACCGCCGCTCAACTCGATACGCTGCCGCGCGCGATAGCGAAACGGCCAATCGCCAGGTATGCGCGCATCCGGTTCGTGTTCGAAGTGCAGTTCAACCGAGCTTTCAGTACGCGCGCCCACTTGCCAAGAATGCCGCCACGCATTCCCATGCAACGCGTGGGCGAAACGCGTGTCGTTGCCGGCGAGATCGATCGTGCGGCCGTCGAATTCGAAACGCGCGTCGCGAATCCTGTTGCAGTAGGGCAAAAGCGGAAAGCTCGCCATGCGCAGCGGATCGCGTTCAGCGAACGCCACGGCCGAGGCCGGCCGCAACCAGTGCAACGGGCCGTCGGGCGTCGTTTCGTAGAAGGCCGCCAGCGCGCCGCCCACTTCGGGCGCGATCACGACACGCAGCGCGCCGGCCGAAAGCGTGACGACCGTGGCCACGACTGCGGGATCGTCGAGCCACAAGAGTCCGGTCGCAGACGGCCGGATCGAATTCAAGGAAACGTCGCGCATGGTCAGAAAAGGCGGTGCCTTGGGCGGATGGCGGCATGAACGCGCATTGGGGTCTCCTATGACATGCCGCGCACAGCGCGCGGCCGGCGGCCTGTCAGAATCCGCGCGACCGAGAATCGCACGTCAAAGCACGATCGTCAATATTATTAGTAATAAATGTGGCGATTCGAGTTCATTCAGGCAGCGAAGAAGTCTCCCAAATGACGGGTTACCGCGCGTTGCCGCACGCATATTATTAGTGGTACCGTCAGGCACCAGAATGCCCACGGCATGCCCCCGCTTTAGCGCCGCTGCAGCGGCCCGCACAATGAAAAAATCGACTCAACGCCGTCCGACCATGACCGACATCGCCAAGCTCACTGGCGTGTCGCAATCGACTGTCTCGCTGGTGCTGAACAACGCGACCGGCGCGAAGTTCTCGGAGACCACCCGCAACAAAGTACTGAAGGCCGCGCACGATCTCGGCTACCGGCTCTCGCTGCGCGAGCCGGTGTCGGCCTCGGCGGATGAACGCAATCTGATCGTCTATCTCGCCGACGAAATTTCCACGAGTCCGCATCCGGTCGTCAACATCGACGGCGCGCGCGATGCCGCCTACGCCAGCGGCAAGATGCTGGCGGTCTATTCGACGCACGGCAACGCCGACATCGAGAAGCAGGTGCTGGACACCACACTGTCGAATCCGCACGTGTTCGGCGTGATCTACGCGACCGTCTACACGCGCAAGGTGACGCCGCCGGCGGCGCTGTCGCAGGTGCCGACCGTGCTGCTGAACTGCTATACGGGCGAGGGCGGGTTTTCGTCGGTGGTGCCGGCCGAAGTGGCCGGCGGCCATCTGGCGACCGACTATCTGCTGCAGTCGGGACATCGGCGGATTGGCTATATCAACGGCGAACCCTGGCAGGACGCGTCGAAGGATCGCCTCAAAGGCTATCGCACTGCGCTCGCCACAGCCGACCTGCCCTTCGCCCCGGAGATGGTGCGCGACGGCGACTGGAGTTCGGGCCTCGGCTTCGAACTGACGCTCTCGCTGATGCGCGAGTCCAACCCGCCGACCGCAATTTTCTGCGCCAACGACCTCACCGCCATCGGCGCGATCGAAGCGTTGAAGCAACTCGGCCTGCGCGTGCCCGAAGACGTTTCCGTGCTCGGCTACGACGACCAGGAAATTGCTCGCCATACGCATCCGCCGCTCTCGACGGTCGTATTGCCGAACTACGAATTAGGGCGCTGGGCCGTCGAAACTTTGCTGCAGGAAGAACACAACCGCGCCGCCGGTGCGCCGGTGCGGCATCGCATGGTGAAGCTCGACGGTCCGCTCGTCGAACGCGGCTCGGTGAGGGTAATTACCGAGGCAAAAAAGCCAATAATTAATATTATTAGTGATTGACCGATAATAATTCCGGGTGGAATAATCGGCACGTCCGGCAGGGCAGGTCATCGTAAGCCGGCAGAATAAATTAAAAGCAAATACACCTACCTCACCAGGTACTGGAGGAAGACATGGCGTCGCTCAACACGCAGTCGCGCAGGCACGTGCGCAAGCAGCAGATTCGTCCGCTGGCGGGTTCGCTGCTGGCTCTGGCAATCGGTTTTGGCGTCGCCACCGCGCACGCCGACGACGCGCTGCCGAAGTTGGCCAGCAAGACTCCGCTGAAGGTCGGCTTCGCGCAGACCGAAAGCAACAATCCGTGGCGTCTGGCGGAAACCAAGAGCTTCAAGGACATCGCCGCGAAGTGCGGCTGGCAGTTGGTCATGACCGACGCCAACAGTTCGAACTCCAAGCAGGTGTCGGACATCCAGAACATGATCGCGCAGCACGTCGATCTGCTGGTATTCCCGCCGCGCGAAGAAAAACCGCTTGCGCCGGTCGTGCTGCAAGCCAAAAAGGCCGGCATTCCGGTGATCCTGGTCGACCGCGATGTCGATCAATCGGTCGCCAAGGCGGGCCGCGACTACATCACCTTCATCGGCTCGGACTTCATCGATCAGGGGCATCGCGCCGCTGACTGGCTCGTCAAGGCAACGGGCGGCAAGGCGAAGATCATCGAACTCGAAGGCACCACCGGCGCGTCCGCCGCGAATGATCGCAAGAAGGGCTTCGACGAGATCATCGCGAAGAACCCGGGCATGACGATCATCGCGTCGCAAAGCGGCGACTTCGCGCGCGACAAGGGCCGCCAGGTCATGGAAACGCTGCTGCAGGCGCATCCGGACGTGACCGCCGTCTACGCGCACAACGACGAAATGGCGCTCGGCGCGATTGCCGCAATCAAGGCCGCCGGCAAGCAGCCGGGCAAGGACATCCAGATTGTCACCATCGACGGCACCAAGGGCGGCATGGACGCGATCGCGGCCGGCGAACTCGGCGCGAGCGTGCAGTCGAGCCCGTTCTTCGGCCCGCTCGCGTGCGACGTCGCACAGCGTTACGCGAAGGGCGAAAAGATCCCGACGTGGGTCAAGGTGTCCGACAAGTTCTATGACAAGAGCAACGTGCAGCAGAACATGCAGTACGGCTATTGATCGCGAAGCAGCGCCGCGTGCGCGGTTTTAAAGTTTGAGCGCTGTGCCGTAGCGCAGCGCTTACCCGCTCCGGCGGCGCCCCGAAGAAGGAAGTCCCCCGCCTCGAAGCAAGTCCTGCTTAAGACATCGGGATTGGGGATTGCCTTGCAGGACGTCCCCGCCCCGAATCTGTCTCCTCGGGGGGCGGGCGACGGGAAGGGTTCGGAGCGACGCGTTCGTGGCAGCACGAACCGTCGCTCCGCTTTTATGCGGCGTAACATGGTTCGACGACACCGCCTGCATCAGAGCCCGAACGAAGGGCCACACCGGCTCGCACGTGCAGCGCATGGCGCGCACGCGGCAAATCAGGCAGCAGCATCAGGAGGACATCCGTGACGGAATCCGGCAAAGAGACGCCACATTCTCCCCTTACCCGTTCGCCGCTACTCGAGATGCAGGACATCGGCATCAGCTTCGGCGGCGTCCCCGCATTGCGCAGTGCCAATCTGAGCGTCGCCGCCGGCGAAGTGCATGCACTGATCGGCCAGAACGGCGCCGGCAAGTCGACCATGATCAAGATCCTGACCGGCGCGTATCGGCGCGGCTCGGGCAGCGTGCGCTTCGAAGGCCGCGAAATCGATTTCCGCACGCCCAAGCAGGCGCGCGAAGCCGGCATCAGCACGATCTATCAGGAGATCAATCTGGTGCCGTTCCGCTCGGTGGCGGAGAACATTTTCCTTGGCCGTGAGCCGCGCCGCTTCGGCTTGATCGACTGGCGCGCGGTGCAGCAACGCGCCGCCGCGCTGCTCGAGTCGTTCGGTTTGCAGATCGATGTGAAGAAGCCCATCGGCCGCTATTCGACCGCAATCCAGCAGATGGTGGCGCTCGCGCGCGCGGTGTCGTCGGATGCGAAGATGGTCATCATGGACGAGTCCACTTCTTCGCTCGACGAACGTGAAGTGGAGTTGCTGTTCACCGTGGTGCGCAAGCTGCGCGACGACGGCCGCGCGGTGATCTTCGTGTCGCACCGGCTCGACGAGCTTTACGCGCTGTGCGACCGCGTTACGGTGATGCGCGACGGCCAGACGGTCGCGCAAAGCACGATGGCGGACATGGACAAACTGCAACTCGTCACGAGGATGCTCGGCCGCACGCTCGCCGCCGTCGTGCAGGACGACGCAGAGGCTCGCGAAGCGAACCTCGCGCGGCGCGGCAAGCAGATGATCTCGGCCACACAGCTCGGCGCGCACCCGAAGGTGAGCGACGTCTCGCTCGAAGTTCACGCCGGCGAAGCCGTGGGTCTCGCGGGCCTGCTCGGCTCGGGCCGCACGGAAACCATGCGTCTGATGTTCGGCGCTGATCCGCTGGAGCGCGGTTCGCTGTCGATCGGTGGCGAGACAGTGGCGCTGAAGTCGCCGCAAGACGCTATCTCGCGCGGTCTCGCTTATCTCACCGAAGACCGCAAGGCCGAAGGCATCGTCCCCGAACTCTCGGTGCGCGACAACCTCACGCTCGTCTGTCTGCGCACGCTGGCGAAGAACGGCGTTGTCGACGTGAAGAAGCAGCAGGCGATCGTCGATCGCTTCATTGCGTCGCTCGGCATCAAGCTGCGCTCCGCCGATCAGCCGATCCGCGAACTGTCGGGCGGCAATCAACAAAAGGTTCTGCTGGCGCGCTGGCTGGCGGCCGAGCCTTCGCTGCTGCTGCTCGACGAACCGACGCGCGGCATCGACGTCGGCGCCAAAGCGGACGTGGCGAAGATCGTGCGCGAGTTGCGCGATGCGGGCCTCGCCGTGTTGCTGTCCGCTTCCGAACTGGAAGAACTGACGGCCGTAGCCGATCGCGCGGTGGTGATTCGCGACGGCCGCACGGTGGCCGAACTGAACGGCGCCGACATGAGCGAGACCGCGATCATGGACGCCATCGCCTACGGCAGCGACGGTCATTCACAACTGGCCGAAGCCGCGCAAACGGCAAACGCCGCACACATCGAAGACGCGTTGGAGGGCGACCGTCATGGCGCTTAAGTTGCACACCGAATCGCTGCATACCGAGCCGCGCCTCGGCGAAACCGCCCAGCAGATGACAGCCGCGCCGCCCGCCAGCGCGGCAACGACGGTGCGCAAATGGCGCCATCTCGCCATGCAGCGGGAAGTAATCGTGCTCCTCGCGATGGTGCTCTTCAACCTGATCTTCACGCCGCACTTCTGGTCGCTGCAAACCTTCAACGTCAACATGACGCAGGTGGTGACGATCGTGATCGTCGGCATCGGCATGACGCTGGTGGTGGCGACCGGCGGCATCGATTTGTCGGTGGGCGCGTCGATGGCGATCTCCGGCGCGCTCGCGCCGATGCTGTTTCTCAACATTGCCGGCCCAGGCGGCATTGCGCTCGCGTTCGTGCTGCCGGTGCTGGCCGCCGCGCTGTGCGGCGTGTTCAACGGCTTGCTGGTGACGAGGTTATCCGTTCAGCCGATTGTCGCGACGCTGGTGCTGTTCATCGCCGGACGCGGCATCGCGCAAGTGGTCACCGACGGCAGCCTGCAAGCGTTCAACACGCCCGCCTTCCAATGGATAGCGCTAGGCAAGGTCGCGGGCGTGCCGTTCCAGGTGCTGCTGATGCTGGCTCTGGTGGTTTTGTTCGCGTGGGTCGTGCGCAAGACGCTGTTCGGCCAGTATCTGCTGATCACCGGCGGCAACGAAAAAGCCGCCTATTTGTGCGGGGTGCCGACGGCCACCGTGAAGCTGATCGCCTACACGCTCTGTGCGGCGCTCGCAGGACTTGCAGGGCTGATCTCTATCTCCGTGAATTCGTCCTCGGATGCGAACGTGGTCGGGCTCGGCGTCGAGCTCGATGCGATCGCCGCGGTTGCCGTCGGCGGCACGGCGCTGACGGGCGGCAAGGCGTATATCGGCGGCACGCTGATCGGCGCGCTGATCATCCAGTTGCTGCGCTACACGCTGCTCGCGCACGGCATTCCCGACGCGGCGGCGCTGGTGGTGAAGGCCGGCATTATCGTCGCGGCGGTTTATGTGCAGCGGCGCTCGCGCTAAGTCTCGCTAAATCACGCGCCTCAGAGAAAATTCCGGACTCGATGCGATGAAAAAGAATCTTCCTATCCTGCTCGCGCTGGCCGCGCTCGTCGTATTCGGCCTCGTGCGCTACGAGCATTTCGGCTCGGCGTACAACATCACGTCGTTCTGGCGCTACAACTCGATGTTCGCGCTGATCTCGGTCGGCATGGCATTCGTGATCATCACGGGCGGCATCGACCTGTCGGTGGGCACGGTGGCCGCGCTGGCAAGCGTCGTCGCCGCGCTGACCAGCGTGTACGGCGGCTGGGTCGCCGTGCTGGCCGGATGCGGCGCGGGACTCGCAGTCGGCGTGCTCAATGGACTGATCATCACGCGCCTGAAAATCCTGCCGTTTATCGTCACCCTTGCGACCAGCCTCGGCGCGCACGGCGTCGCGCTGCTGCTCGGCAAGAACGATGCGGTGTCGATTGCCGCCGAGTCGAACTTCGGCAACTTCGGCCAGGGCGATCTGTTCGGACTGCCGATTCCGGGTATCGTCGCCGTGGTGGCGGCGGTGGCCGGCTGGCTTGCGCTGCGCAGTACGCGCTTCGGGCGGCACTCGCTGGCGATCGGCGGCAGCGAGGAAGCCGCGCGGCTGATGGGCCTGAACGTCGACCGCACGCTGGTGATGGCGTATGCGGTGAGCGGCCTGCTTGCCGGTATGGCGGGTGTCATCCTCGCCGCGCAGTTCGGCGCGGGACAACCCAACGAAGGCGTCGGCTGGGAGCTGTTCGCGATCTCGGCGGTCGTGCTCGGCGGCACATTGCTCACCGGCGGCGAAGGCTCGATCGCGATGACGATCGCCGGCGTGCTGCTGCTCGGGCTGGTGTTCAATCTGCTGAACTTCGAGAACGGGCTTGGGTTTATCAGCTTGTCGGCGTACTGGCAGTCGGTGATTCGCGGCGTGTTCCTGCTGCTGGTGATCGTGTTGCAGGCTCGTGTGTTGAAGCAGCGCGAGAGAAAACGGGTCGCGGCTCCGGCGTGATTGGCGCGAATTGCGCGAACGGCGCGCGGCGTGGCTGATTCGTTTGAAATTGGCGGGGTGACGGCCTGTAGTGCGGCGCTGTTTGGGCGTTCCACTTTCCCGTATCCCGGAGTAATTAAAACGGCGCCCCCTCGATTCCTTACCCCGACTGGGATTCCGGGGCACCGGGCGGCTTCCGATGCGCCTTTGTGTACCAACCCGCTATGATTAAAGTTAATCCGGCAAAAACCTCCTCGCGCACCCTTCGCGCGTCCCGCCACGATCCTTTTCGTCACCGTTCGTCACGCTTTTGCCAGTTTTATCAGCAGGGTCAATGCTGCAGCGCACGGCGGGTTTGGGTATGATCCTGAAAATGTTGCCCGCGTGGCGCGCCTACCCGGTGCATCCCGGACAACCGGTGGCAGCCGCCCTGCGCGGCATTCGCCCATCGCCGCACCCCTGCTGAAGCGCGTAGCCGCACCACGCCAACGTATTCCGCGGCGCCGATCGCCAAGACATCCGGCGCCGACGCTTCCAGGTCCGGCAACCCGCATGACCACGCTCAACCGCCGCGCCGCAGCCCACAGGCAGCGGGCGCGGTAAAATAGCGGATTGCGCGTGATTCCCGTATGGGTTAGCGCAGCATCGCCCTTGCCGTGCCGGCCGGCTTAAAACGACTGGCCGCCCTTGTTTTCGCACTATCCAAGAAGCCATGAGCAACCTGAATTCACAAACCGTCCTGAGCGTCCATCACTGGACCGATACGCTTTTCAGCTTCACTTGCACGCGCGACCCGGGGTTCCGTTTCGAAAACGGCCAGTTCACGATGGTGGGCCTCGAAGTCGACGGCAAGCCGCTGATCCGCGCCTACAGCCTCGCGAGCGCGAACTACGAAGAGCACCTCGAATTCCTGAGCATCAAGGTGCAGGACGGCCCGCTCACGTCGCGCTTGCAGCATTTGAAGGTCGGCGACGAAGTCCTGATCGGCAAGAAGCCGGTCGGCACGCTGATGGCCGACAACCTGCTGCCGGGCAAGACGCTGTGGCTGTTGTCCACCGGCACCGGCCTCGCGCCGTTCATGTCGATCATCAAAGATCCGGACATTTACGAGCGCTACGAGCGCGTCGTGCTCACGCACACCTGCCGTTTCGTCGACGAGCTGGCGTACAAGGAATACATCACGGATCACTTGCCGGCGCACGAGCATCTGGGCGAGCTGGTTCAGGAAAAGCTGCTGTACTACCCGACCGTCACGCGCGAACCGTTCCAGAACCGCGGCCGAATCACCGAGCTCATCGAAACCGAAAAGCTGTTCGCCGACCTTGGCGTGCCGGGTTTCTCGCTCGAAAACGACCGCGTCATGCTCTGCGGCAGCCCGCACATGCTGCGCGACACGCGCAAGCTGCTCGACGACGCTGGCTTCCAGGAAGGCAGCAACAACTCGCCGGGTCACTACGTGGTCGAAAAGGCCTTTGTCGGCTGAGTCACGTTCCGATCTTCGCGGCCCGCAGCCGCGAAATTGGCAAAAGGAGCCTTCGGGCTCCTTTTTTTTGCCCAGTTACAATTTGGCGTCGCTAGACTGACATTCGGTGTCGGTATTCTTCCTACAAATCGGGCGTTGCAATTCATCAACCATTGCGTGAAATGTAGGCGCTAACCCTTGGTGCGCCTGCATTTTTTCTTTTAATGAGATATCATCGCGGCGCGTCATCAGTCGAATCGACCCGCCTGCCGTGGCCTATCCGCCATGTTACTGAATGTAAATTTCGTTACGTCACACCGTAGCGATTCGTCCGTTGCGCCCTGAGTGCGACGGCCTGCACCTGGAGGCCAGAGACCCACATGCGTTCTTTCGTCTTCGCGCCGCTAATGCGCACCCGCTTCGCTGTCCACAGCGCTTCCTGACAGGGAAAGTCATGGATACGTCGACTGTCGTCCCGTTCACCGCTTCTCTTGCTTCGTCACCGGCACGTGACGGTTTCGACGCGTGCGCCGCGGCCGAGCCGGTTGCGCTGACTTCGCCTGCCGATCGGGAACTTGCGCGGCTGCGCGCTCGGGTGCGCGAACTCTCAGCCGAGCTGGTTCAGGCGCAGGAAGCCGCTTGTCGACACGTGGCGCGTGAGTTGCACGATGGTGTGGGCGCCGAGCTGACGGCGACGCGTTTCGCGCTCGCCGGCGTCGAAACCTGGCTGCCCGCCGACGCGCCGCCGCAGTGCGCCGCCGCGCTCGCCGTCGCGAACCGATCGCTTGACGCCGTGTGCGAGGCCAGCCGCCAGGCTGTCGCGGAATTGCATGCGCCGTCGCTCGAGGCCGGCATTGTCGGTGCGCTGGCTCATTGGACCGGCGACTTCGCCGCACGCACGCAATTGCGCACGAGCTTTGTGTGTGCCGCCGACGTTCGTCTCACGCGCCTTCCCGCCGACGCCACGCTGGCCGTGTTCCGCGTCGCGCAAGAAGCGCTGAACAATATTGCCAAGCACGCGCGCGCCGAATCCGCCGACGTGCGGATCGAAACCAGCCGCCGTCACCTCACGCTAATCATCAGCGACGACGGTGTCGGCGTCACGCGTAACGCCCGCAGCCGCCTTGGCCATTTCGGCCTGAGCGGCATGCAGGCGCGATGCGCGGCTTTCGACGGCACGCTGCGTGTGAGCGCCCGGCGCGCAGGGTCGGAACGCGGCGAAAACAACGAGAACGGCAAGGCGTCGCGCGGCACCCTCGTTCGCGCGCGTTTTGCCTGGGACGCGATGCTGGCGCACGCGCCACGCGCGGCCCGGCACGCGCTGCAATCGTGAGTACGCCATCATGAGTCTGCGCATTCTGCTCGCCGACGACCACGCCGTGGTCCGCCAGGGCGTCCGCCAGTTGCTGCTCGACCGCGGCGTGGCGCGCGAAGTCACCGAAGCGCAAAGCGGCGCCGAAGCGCTCGACGCCGCTGCCCGGCACGCCTACGACGTGGTGCTGCTGGACATTTCGCTGCCCGACATGAACGGCGTCGAAGTGCTCAAACGCATGAAGCGCAAGGCGCCGCGCGCGGCCGTGCTGATGTTCTCCATGTACCGCGAGGACCAATATGCCGTGCGCGCCCTGAAGGCAGGCGCCGCCGGCTACCTGTCAAAAACGGTCGACGCCGCGCAGATGATCAGCGCGATCAAGCAGGTTGCGGCGGGCCGCAAATACGTGAGCCCGGCGATGGCCGAGGCGCTCGCCGATTACGTTTCCTTCGACGGCGAACAGTTGCCGCACGAAAAGCTCTCCGACCGCGAATATCAGACGCTGTGCATGCTCGCGTCGGGCAAGCGTCTGACGGATATTGCGGTGGCGCTCTCGCTGTCGGTGAAAACGGTGAGCGTGTACCGCACCCGGCTGCTCGAGAAAATGAAGCTGCGCAATAACGCCGAGCTGACGTTTTATGTGATGAGCAACCGGCTTATCGATCTGAATCCGGCGATGGCGGGCTAACAGCTGCTCGCTGCCAGCGTGGCGCTGGGTCGCTGAACCGCTCTCGCCCTTGCCGGGACTGCTCGCCAAGAAGCGATTCCCGCCCGCCTGGCCGCGCATCGAGCGAAAGCTTTGCGGCCATTGCCCGTCCTGCGGACGAACGCGCCGCGCGGATCATCTTGGCCGGAGATTTTCAGCCCGGCGCATCGGCCCTGACATGCACGTCCCAGCACGGTGCAAGGGCATGCATCCGTTAAAATCGCGGGTTTTCCCGACATTCGGCGCGCAACACGCGTGCACTACTGGAGACCCCGCCAATGTCCCTGTTCCGCAAAAAGAACGTCGAGCACATGATCGCCGCGAGCGCTCAGAACGCCGGCCTGAAAAAAGCGCTCGGCGCGCTCGATCTGACCTTCCTTGGAGTCGGCGCCATTATCGGCACCGGTATTTTCGTGCTGACCGGCACGGGCGCCGTGCAGGCCGGTCCGGCGCTGATGATCTCGTTTCTGATCGCGGCGATCGCCTGCGGCTTTGCCGCGCTCGCTTATGCCGAATTCGCCTCGACGATCCCGGTGGCTGGTTCGATCTACACCTATTCGTATGCGACCCTCGGCGAACTGGCGGCGTGGATCATCGGCTGGGACTTGATGCTCGAGTATGGGCTGGCCACCTCCGCGGTGTCGGTGGGCTGGTCGGGCTATCTGCAATCGTTGCTGTCGGGCTTCGGCGTGTCCTTGCCGGTCGCGCTGACGGCGGCGCCGGGCGCGTTGCCCGGTCATGACACGCTCTTCAACCTCCCCGCCTTCCTCGTGATGATGGCGATCACCGCGCTGTTGTCGGTCGGCGTGCGCGAGTCGGCGCGGATCAACAACGTCATGGTCGCGATCAAGGTCGTGGTGGTCTTGCTGGTGATCGGCGTCGGCGTGTTTCACGTCACACCGGCCAACTGGCATCCGTTCATGCCGAACGGCTGGAACGGCGTGTTCGGCGCGGCGGCGGTGATGTTCTTCGCGTTCATCGGATTCGATTCGGTGTCGTCCGCCGCGGAAGAGGTGAAAGATCCGAAGCGCGATCTGCCGATCGGGATCATTGCGTCGTTGGGCGTTTGCGCGGTGTTGTATGTGGCGGTGGCCGCGGTGGTGACCGGCATCGTGCCGTCGGCGCAATTTGCCAATATTTCGCATCCGGTGTCGTATGCGTTGCAGGTTGCTGGTGAGAAGTGGGTCGCGGGGTTTATCGACCTTGGCGCCGTGCTGGGCATGCTGACGGTGATTCTAGTGATGGCTTACGGGCAGACCCGGGTGATTTTCGCGATGTCGCGGGATGGGTTGTTGCCTGAGCGGCTGTCGCGGGTGCATCCGCGGTTTGCTACGCCGTTTTTTACTACTTGGCTTGTTGGGATTTTCTTTGGGTTGATCGGGGCGCTCGTGCCGTTGAATGTGTTGGCTGAGCTGATCAATATCGGTACGCTGGCCGCGTTTTCGATGGTGTCGATCGCGGTGCTCGTTTTGCGGAAAACGCATCCGGATTTGCCGAGGGCGTTTCGGTGTCCTGGAGTGCCGGTTGTGCCGATTTTGGCAGTGGCGGCCTGTCTGTTTTTGATGGTTAATCTTCAGGCTGTTACGTGGGTCGCGTTTGTGGTTTGGTTGCTGGTTGGGATGGTTATTTATTTTGGCTATTCGCGGCGGCATTCGAAGCTGAGTAAGTGATTTTTCCCTCACTCCGCCCGGATACGGCTTCTGTTCTCGGGTGGCCGAACCACTGAGGAAAACTGAACGCCACCAGCAAGGCCAAACCGCGCCGGCCACACAATTTCGAGGATGCGCATTCAATGATCGTCCTGCCAAACGTTGCAGGCGCGGATGCGCTCATTGCTATGGTTAAGGTTCCAGTTCTATATTTTTGTATCATGGACTGCAAGGCCCCACCGAAGCGGGGCCGCGCGAGCCTACTTAATGATCTTACTGTTCGGTGAAACACGCGGATCGTTGCAAAGACGTTCACAACCTCCGGCGCATATCGGGACCAATGTCACGGCGATCTGATTCAATGTCTTGTTTCCTGCTCGATCAACGTCTGGGTGCTTAATGGTTCTCTTATCCACCCAAATGTTACTTTCCTTGACTCCAAGTTGAATCAGATAAACACGCAACACCGATGCCCTCTGGTCCGCAATCGCGGTCGGGTCGCGTTCTCCAATATATCCCCCGGCATATACAATTCCGCGAATTTCAACGTCCGGCCATTCACGTGCCGCCATTACCATATCGGTAATTCTCAGGCGATCTGAATTTGGTAACTCGACGGAGTTCAGTGGCAAGCTATCGACCATATCTTCGGAGATAGTGCACGCATGTCCATAGTTAGCCGTGAGTGCAATCCAGGACGCGAACAGAAAAGTCGCGGCGCTCGAAAACGATAACTTTTTGTGCATATCTCGCCTAGTCCTGAAAGCCGACATAGCAGGTGATGCTTTCAGCATTTTTTATTGCCTTGTCGGGATTGGTTTGCGCCCAAAACGACAGTCCAACACTGATGCCGTACATGTCATCAGTTGAGTCGAATACGTCTGTGAAATGTGTGCACTCGTGAATAAGCGTGAACACTTTGTTACCCCTCCACAATTGCGCCTCCGGCGACGTACAGTAGTGTGAATAGATGGCAATGATGCGTCTGGCGCTGTCTGGCTTGCACACAGCCGCGTCAGTCGAACCGTTGTCGGGGAGTATCGTGCACGTGATATTTCGTTGCTTCTGTTGGTCCCATCTGACCACGTTCTCGGGTTTCAAATTCCGGACTACGTCAAGCAATTTGGGTAGGCCGACCGTCATCGCGGCGCGGACTTCGTCGCTCGAACTTCCGAACCACTTCTTTGCACGCCCTTGCTCGCCATGATCCCATCGGGCAAGCGCTTTAATGCGATTCTGGATCAACGTTACGGCCACGGCGCGGCTCGAAACAAACATATACCTGAATTCCCTGTTCGTCATATTCGAGCAGATCGGCGTCGGATCAAGAACCACATCCACGCACGAATCCGGGTTCGTGTTAGTGCAAGCAGTGTCATGAACCGTTAACCATTCGGTATTTTCTGGCATTCTCACCTCTCTATTTGTAGTCGCAGGCTTGATGCGCGCGGGGTGAATATGCGCCCGGTCTTGCCCTGCGCGTTCGTCGCTCCAGTTATCACCTTTCCATCAACAATGATCCGGTATCGCACATTCACAAGCGGTGAGCCGGTGTCATCTTTCTGGCTGAATTGCTGATAGCAGACAGGCGCTTCAGTGACTGTGCTGGCGTTGCCTGCGCTACGTTGTCCGAACGGAACGCGTTTGAACTGCTCTCCAGGTTATTGCGCCACATCGAAATAAAGGCGCTTTATCCCATCGGTAGCTACACGCCGTGTCTTTCCGTTTGCGTCCGTGACACCGCTTGCGAGAGTTGTCTCGTTGACGCGAACGCGATAGCGCACGCCCGCGAGCGGGCGGCCTGCCGAATCGGTAAGCGCGTATTGCTCGTCGTGTTTAACGTGTGACTGGATCATGGATTGGGACACGTGCGCGGAAAGAGGCGGGGCGTTGTGCGCTCCGTCATCGCACCATGATTCACCCGCAAGCTTCGCAATGATTCGGGGCGGCGTTGCACAGTCGCAGAGAACAATGTCGCCGTCGGCGGCTGTCTCGCCCATAAATTCAATGCGGCGCGGGCCTCCGGTTTTCGCAATCACGCCGGGGCTTTTACACTTCTCGCAGTACGCAGCACCGCCGATAATTGCAATCTGATGGCCTTCCCAGGTACATATTGGGCCTTCATATTGCTCAATTCGCCCGCCTGTACTGAGTTGATCGCCAACTACCGCTATTCGACGCAGCATGCCTGTCCCCTCACCGGCGCCTCGGTTCGACACCGTGTCCATTCACGGGGACCAAACCGGTCGACGTCTGCACGTCGCGATACGGACTTTCGTTAATCACGTCGCCGTTATCAAGCAGGCTGTGCACACCGACGCATGCGGCCGGCAGATTGGAGATGCAAAGTTCGTTGCCGCTTGTCACGCACCCGCCGCGATCGGTGCGTGCCCCGATGGTTGCGAACGGGTATAACTTGCCAATACGTTCCTGCCGATCCGACATTTAAAGGTCCTTACTTTATGCCAACATAACCGGCCCGCAATGCAACCGGCACCAGGCGAGTCAATTACGGCTCTAGCTCGCCGGACATCTTCAGTGCGCGCTTGAGCAAGGCGGTATCAGATAGTTCCGAAAAATCAATGGCATATGCAATGAGCATGGACTTGCTGCGCAAAGCTTGATCCCGCGCAGCGCTAATGAGCGTGCGGCTCATTCTGCGCACGGCAAATGCTTCAGCTGTGTGATCTGCGCGCGGGGACGCCGACTTACAATTCGACGGGATGACAGACCGCGCGATTCACGGTCGGGGTCCTCATTACTGCGCGGTCTGAACTAGTGGCGCGGTTTGTTTCGGTTCTTCTAAAAGTATGGGCCTAGACCCCTTCAGGAATCACTCCACGGTCGGGACCAACCTGGCCCGTCTCCCGTTCTCGTTGCGTGCGGCGCGCTTGGCCAGGCCGGTGATAGCATCGTCGCGGCTACGCTCCAGCGTCGCCGCCCGTTTCTCTGCCGGTTCGCGCGCGGCGCTCGGCGCAAGCTCGGGGTAGTGACCGATGGTCTTGCGGCCATGTCTGCAGTTCGGCTGCGTCAGCCGGTAGCAGCAGTGGCAGGCAATGCTGCCCTGCGGTGTCACCTTGACGCCGAAGCCGAGCAGAGCGGCGTCGGCATATTCCTTGGCTTTGTCAGTACCGCCGCCCTAGCGGATGGTTTCCAGAAAAGCGCGGTTAATTGCGTAGCGTGCCATGTGGCGTATGACCCTCAGTTGTTGAGGTGCACAACCAGTATCGGGAAGTTCCGTGTGCAACTCTACGCGACCTCATGCAGCGCCATGCAATCTAAGGTCTTGATTTTGTTGACCTATGCACCGCTATGCCACTCTGTGCAATGGTGGGATTGCCGCGCACAGGGGCAACGCCAATAAACCACAGAAACTCAAGAAAAGGCCAACACCACAAGACCCAACCCCAAAATCGCCCCGCGCAAAAAACCCCTCATAGCGCCCCAGCCCAATTTGTGCTTTACTTTTCGGCAGCCTCATAAAAAACCGAAGCACCCCAATCGGACCCCGCGTAACAGGCAACAAAAGAAAAAGCAAAAAGGTCCGGTCTCACCCCATCAAGGAGACAACTTTATGGCGATCAGCATCAGTCTGACGGTGAACGGCGCGCCCATCAGCGCGTCAATCGACCCTGGCACCCTGCTAGTCCAGTTTCTTCGCGACCAACTCCGCCTGACAGGCACGCACATCGGCTGCGACACGGCCCAATGCGGCGCATGCACAGTCCACCTGAACGGACGCGCGATCAAATCCTGCAACATCCTCGCGGTACAAGCGGAAGGCGCGGACATCACCACCATCGAAGGGCTCGCCAAAGACGGCGCACTCCACCCCATGCAGTCGGCCTTCAAACACTGCCACGGCCTGCAGTGCGGCTTCTGCACGCCCGGCATGGTGATGAGCGCGGTCTCACTGGTCCAGCGCCAACCGGATCTCACCGGCGACGACGTGCGCGCCCAACTCGACGGCAATCTGTGCCGCTGCACGGGTTATCACAACATCGTCAAAGCCGTGCTCGAAGGCGCGGAGGGCATGAAGTCCGCCGACACGGCAAATGCCAACGCGCAAGCCACCGCACCGGCCACCGCCTGAGGAGCCGACGATGAACGCACCCGACACTCACCTGATTGGCGCTTCCGTCGAACGTAAGGAAGACTATCGTTTCCTCACCGGCAACGGCCAGTACACGGACGACATCGTCCTGCCCCAGCAGACCTACGCAATATTCCTGCGCTCGCCCCACGCGCACGCGAAGATCAACAGCATCGACATCGCCGCCGCCAAACAGTCGCCCGGCGTAGTCGCGATCTTCACCGGCGCGGATATGGCGGCGGACAACGTCGGCGGCCTGCCGTGCGGGTGGCTGATCCATAGCACCGACGGCAAGCCGATGAACGAGCCGCCGCATCCGATCATCGCGCACACGAAAGTGCGTCACGTCGGCGACCAGGTCGCGCTCGTGATCGCGGATTCGATCAAGGCCGCCAAAGACGCCGCCGAATTGATCGAAGTCGACTACGACGTGCTGCCGGCCGTGGTGGACACCGCGCATGCGGCCGACGCCGGTCAGCCCGCCGTGCACGACGAAGTGCCGGACAACATCTGCTACAACTGGGGCCACGGCGACAAAGCCGCCACCGACGCCGCCTTCGCCAAAGCCGCGCACGTCACCACGCTCGACATCGTCAATAACCGTCTGGTCCCGAACGCGATCGAACCGCGCGCGGTCAACGCAAGCTACTCGGTGCAGGACGACAGCTACACGCTCTATGTCGCGAATCAGAATCCGCACGTGGAGCGCCTGCTGATGGCCGCGTTCGTGCTGTCGCTGCCGGAATCGAAACTGCGGGTGATCGCGCCGGACGTCGGCGGCGGCTTCGGTTCGAAGATTTTCCTGTATGCGGAAGACGTCGCGCTGACCTGGGCGTCGAAGAAAATCCGCCGTCCGGTGAAATGGACAGCCGAGCGCTCGGAAGCGTTCGTCTCGGACGCGCACGGCCGCGATCACGTGACCAAGGCCGAACTGGCCATGGACGCGGACGGCAAGTTCCTCGGCATGCGCATCCACACGACCGCTAACATGGGCGCGTATCTGTCCACGTTCGCGTCGAGCGTGCCGACCATTCTGTACGCCACGCTGCTCGCCGGCCAGTACGCCACGCCCGCGATCTACGCGGAAGTGAAAGCAGTCTTCACCAACACCGTTCCCGTCGATGCCTATCGCGGCGCGGGCCGCCCCGAAGCGACATACGTCGTGGAGCGTTTGGTGGAAACAGCCGCACGCGACATGAAACTCGATCCGGCGGAAATTCGCCGCCGTAACTTCATCCGCGAGTTTCCGTACGCGACGCCGGTCGGCCTCACTTACGATACCGGCGACTACGAAACCATCCTCGCCCGTTCGCTCGAACTCGCGGATGTCAAAGGCTTCGCGGCGCGCAAACAGGAATCCGAAAAGAACGGCAAACTGCGCGGCCTCGGCTATTCCTGCTACATCGAGGCATGCGGTCTCGCGCCGTCGAATATAGCGGGCGCATTGGGCGCGCGGGCCGGCCTGTTCGAAGTCGGTCAGATTCGCGTGCATCCCACCGGGTCGGTCACCGTGTTCACGGGCTCGCATAGTCACGGCCAGGGACATGAGACGACCTTCGCGCAAGTGGTGGCGGACCGGCTGGGCATCGCGCTGGAAAGCGTCGAGATCGTCCACGGCGACACTGGCCGCATTCCGTTCGGCATGGGCACGTACGGCTCGCGCTCGATCGCGGTCGGCGGCTCGGCGATCATGAAGGCGCTCGACAAGATCGAAACCAAGGCGAAGAAGATCGCCGCACATCTGCTCGAAGCCGCGGCGGAAGACATCGAGTTCAAGGACGGCGTGTTCCGCGTCGCGGGCACGGATCGCACCAAGGCGTTCGCCGACATCTCGCTCGCCGCCTACGTGCCGCACAACTATCCGCTCGACGTGCTCGAACCGGGCCTCGAAGAAAGCGCGTTTTACGATCCGACCAACTTCACTTATCCGTCTGGCGCGTACATCTGCGAGATCGAAGTCGATCCGGAAACGGGTGTGTGCAGGATCCAGCAGTTCACCGCGGTCGACGATTTCGGCAACGTGATCAATCCGATGATCGTCGAAGGACAGGTGCATGGCGGGCTCGCTCAGGGCATCGGCCAGGCGATGCTGGAGCGCTGCGTGTACGACAACGAGAGCGGCCAGTTGCTGTCGGGCTCGTACATGGACTACGCGATGCCGCATGCGTCCGATCTGCCGAACTTCACCGTCGAAACCGTCAAGGGCACGCCGTGCACGCACAATCCGCTCGGCGTGAAAGGCTGCGGCGAAGCGGGCGCGATCGGCTCGCCGCCGGCGGTGATCAACGCGATCCTCGACGCGCTCGCGCCGCTCGGCGTGACCGACCTGCAAATGCCGGCGACGCCGCACCGCGTGTGGTCCGCGATTCACGCGGCCAAGCAACCCCATTGAGATCCTGAGCGGAGCATTCGACATGTATTCATTCGAGTATCAACGCGCGACGGATCCCAAAGCGGCCGCCGCCAGCCTCACCGCCGACAGTGACGCGAAGTTCCTGGCCGGCGGTCAAAGCCTGCTGCCCACCATGCGGCTGCGTCTTGCGCAGCCGTCGCAACTGATCGACGTGACGCGCATTCCCGCGCTGAAGTCGATCACCGTCGACGCGAAAACGGTGACGATCGGCGCCGCCGTCTGTCACGCCGATGTGGCGGATCACGCGGAACTTCGGCGTGTCTTGCCGGGCCTTGCGGATCTCGCCGCGCATATCGGCGATCGCCAGGTGCGGGCGCTCGGCACGATAGGCGGCTCGCTCGCCAACAACGACCCGGCCGCCTGTTATCCGGCCGCCGCCATGGGGTTGGACGCGACGATCGTCACAGACCGGCGGCGCATTGCGTCGAGCGACTTCTTCGTCGGCATGTATGAAACGGCGTTGGCGCCCGACGAGCTGATCGTCGCGGTGGAGTTTCCGGTGCCCGAGCGCGCGGCGTACGAGAAATTCCGCAACCCTGCTTCGCACTTTGCGCTGGTCGGCGTGTTCGTCGCGAAGTTTGCGAGCGGTGTGCGCGTGGCGGTGACGGGCGCGGCGTCGTCGGTGTTTCGTGTGCCGGAGCTGGAAAGCGCGTTATCGGCGAACTTCACGCCGGAGGCCGCCCGCTCGGTAACGGTCTCGGCCGCCGATCTGAACACCGACATGCACGCGAGCGCCGACTATCGCGCGCATCTGATCCCGGTGCTGGCCGCGCGCGCGGTGACGAAGGCGAACGGTTAGCGTTTCCTCGCTGTTCGCGGTTGGTGCGACCTGTGCTGCGGCGCAGGACACACCAGCCGCATTCGCTCATGTGCTTTGAGGCCGCTTCGCTTGATTGGCATCGCTTCATTGCGCAGACTCAGGAACACCATGCAGCCCGCTTCAATCGACGACACCCTCGCTCAGCTCGCCGCCCAAAGCTATTTCGCCAGCCGCGAACTGGCGACCGCGCTGTATCTCGCGTTGCGCATGGAACGGCCGTTGTTCGTCGAAGGCGAGCCGGGCGTCGGCAAGACGGAGCTCGCCAAGGCCGCGGCCGGCATGCTCGGCACCTCGATGTTGCGCCTGCAATGTTATGAAGGTCTCGATACGGCAAGCGCGCTCTACGAGTGGGACTATCCGCGGCAGATCATGGCGCTGCGTCTCGCCGAAGCCGCCGGCGAACGTCCCGATAACGACACCTTGTATCGCGGCGAATTCCTGCTGAAGCGCCCGTTGCTGCAAGCGTTGATGCCGGATGAAAATCATCCGGGCGCGCGGCGCGTGTTGCTGATCGACGAGATCGACCGCGCCGATGAACCATTCGAAGCCTTCCTTCTGGAATTACTTTCGGACTTCCAGGTATCGATTCCCGAATACGGCACGGTTCGCGCGGAGCAGCCGCCGCTCGTCGTGATGACCTCGAACCGGACGCGCGAGGTACACGACGCGCTTAAGCGCCGTTGCCTGTATCAATGGATCGGCTACCCCGAGCGCGATCGTGAACTGGAGATCGTCGCCGCTCGCGCGCCGCAAACGTCGGCGGAATTGCAGCGGCGGGCGGTCGATTTCGTGCATCGGCTGCGCGGCATGGATCTGTTCAAGGCGCCTGGTATCGCCGAAACGATCGACTGGTGCCGCGCGTTGGAGGCGTTGTCGGTGACGGAACTCGATCCGCAATCCGTGCACAACACGCTCGGGGTGCTGCTGAAGTATCAGGACGACCTGGCCCGCGTCGACGCCGGGCAAATCGCGCAGTGTCTCGCCGCGCCTGGATAGCCAGCATGACGAACTCCGTCGACGCGGGCAACAACGACGCCTCGGGCCATATTCCACGGCTCGACGCCGACCATAGCGACGCTTCGGGCGACCGCTCGCGCATCGGCCAGCCCGGCAAACGGATTGTGGCGGCGTCCTCGTCTGGCGGGACCGCCGCCTCGCCACTCGGCGACACGCCCACGCTCGCCCGCAACGTCGTCCACTTCGTGCGCGTGCTGCGCGGCGCCGGTTTGCCGATGTCGCCCGCGCAAGCCGTCGATGCGCTCGCCGCGCTGCACTGGATCGACCTCGGCCGCCGCGACGACGTGCGCGCCGCCCTCGCCGCGTCGCTGGTCTCCGCGCCCGACGAGCGCGATCTGTTCAACGCCGCATTCGACCTCTTCTGGCGCGATCCCGATTGGGAAGGCAAGCTGCGCGCGCTGCTTCTGCCAAAAGTCCGCGACGGCCTGCCGCCGCCCAAACGCAACAACCGTCTCGCCGACGCGCTCGCCGTGCACGCGCCGAACTCACCACATAGCAAAGCGCCGCAGGAAACCGAGCAACACGAATTGCACGCGCATGTCACCTTCAGCGCGGAAGAGCGCTTACGTCATCGCGATTTCGACACCCTTTCCGCCGATGAATGGCGCACCTTGCGTCATCTGATTCGCGGCCAGCGTCTGCCGCTCGCCACCGAGCCGACGCGTCGTCTGAAAGCCGCTTCGCACGGCACGCATGCGGACTTGCGCGCGAGCGCCCGGCACGCGGTGCGCGCGGGCGGCGACTGGACCGTGTGGAAGTATCGCGCGGCGGTCGAGCGCAAACCGCCGCTCGTGCTGCTGCTCGACATCTCCGGTTCGATGAGCAGCTATTCGCGCGCGGTGCTCTATTTCTGCCACGCGCTGCTGCAGTCGCGCGAACGCTTGCAGGTGTTTCTGTTCGGCACGCGGCTCACCAACGCGACGCGCGCGCTGCGCGAGCGCGATCCCGACGTGGCGATCACGACCCTCACCGAGCAGGTGGTGGACTGGTCGGGCGGCACGCGCATCGGCGCGGCGCTCGCCGAATTCAACCGCCGCTGGGCGCGGCGCGTGCTGACCGGACGGGCCACGGTGCTGCTCGTCACCGACGGCCTCGATCACGAAGCGATCGACGTGCTCGACGCCGAGATGGCCCGCCTGCGCCGCTTCGCACACCGCATCATATGGCTCAATCCGCTGCTGCGTTTCAGCGGCTTTTCTCCGAAAGCGCGCGGCGTGCAGGCGATCCTGCCCTATGTCGACGCGCATCGTCCGGTTCATAATCTAGACAGCCTGACGGCGTTCGGCCGCGACCTCGCGCAACTCACGCGCGCGCCGCGTCGCAGTACCGGCGTCACAGGCACCGCAGGAGCGACATCATGGAACTGACCGAAACCCACACGCTGCCCGTTTCGCAACAGCGCACATGGGACGCGCTGAACGACACCGAAGTCCTGCGCGCCTGCATTCCGGGTTGCGAAAGTATCGACCCGGACGGCGAAAACGCCTATGTGGTGGCGCTGAGCGCCGCAGTCGGACCGGTCAAGGCGCGCTTCAAGGGGCGCATGCAACTCACCGACATCGAGGCGCCGAATTCGTACAGCATCGTGTTCGAAGGCCAGGGCGGCGCCGCGGGCTTTGCCAAGGGCAACGCGCACGTCTCGCTCGAAGCCGACGGCGAGGCCGCCACCAAGCTCAGTTACACGGCGAGCGCGCAGGTCGGCGGCAAGCTCGCGCAGATCGGCTCGCGGCTCGTCGACGGCGCGGCGCGTAAAATTGCAGGCGAATTCTTCAAACGCTTCGGCGCCCACGTCAGCGGCGGCAGTGAGGGCGCTGCGACCCCGGACGCCGGGGAAAATGCAGCAGATGAAGCGGTGCCGCACAATACAGCATCGAATGAGGCCGCGGACGGCGAGTCCGGCGGCGACGCAACGAAAAGGAAGAAATCATGGACAGCGTGGATCTCGAAGTCCTGAAGTCCAGCGCTCGCTGGCTGGAAGAAGGACATCGCGCGCTACTGGTGACGGTGGTGAAGACGTGGGGTTCGTCGCCGCGTCCCGAGGGCGCGATGCTCGCGGTGCGCGACGATGGACTCGTAGTGGGCTCGGTATCGGGCGGTTGCATCGAAGACGATCTGATCGACCGCGTGCGGCAGCGCGGTATCGAGCAGACGCGGCCGGAAGCGGTGAAGTACGGCATCACGGCGGAAGAAGCGCATCGCTTCGGCCTGCCGTGCGGCGGCACGATCCAGCTGGTGCTCGAACCATTGACACCGCAAAGCGGCATTGCCGAACTGTGCAGTGCGGTGGAGAACGGGCGGCTCGTGGCCCGCGAAGTGAATATGACGACGGGCGCCACGCGGCTCGAAAACGCGCAGGCAACCGACGGCGTGCATTTCGACGGCGAGCGTCTGTTGACGATTCACGGCCCGCGCTACCGCATGCTCGTGATCGGCGCGGGTCAACTGTCGCGCTATCTGTGCAATATCGCGGTGGGGCTCGATTACCAGGTCACCGTCTGCGATCCACGTGAGGAGTACACCGAGGAGTGGAACATCCCCGGCACGAAGATCGTGCGTACCATGCCCGACGACACCGTGATCGAGATGAAGCTCGACGAACGCTGCGCCGTGATCGCGCTGACGCACGACCCGAAGCTCGACGATCTCGCGCTGATGGAAGCGTTGAAAACGCCGGCGTTTTATGTCGGCGCGCTGGGTTCGCGACGGAATAATCAGGCGCGGCGCGAACGTCTCAAAGAGTTCGATCTGAACGATACGGAGTTGGCCCGCTTGCACGGACCGGTCGGGATTTATATCGGCAGCCGCACGCCGCCCGAAATCGCGGTGTCGATTCTCGCCGAAGTGACGGCGGCCAAGAACGGCGTTTCGCTGCCGACCTTGCTTCAGGTCGAAGGCGCGAAGGCGGCGCGCGAAATCGCGGCTTCCGGCGGGGCGGCTTGCAGCGTTTGACGATTTGTTCAATCGCAACGCGCGGCATCCGCTTGACATCTACGCGGCGCAAACCGAATCTAACCGGCGATCCCGTCAACGTTACGTTCGGATACCAGCCTGCCATGCGCCTCTCCTTTCTGGTCTGTCTTGCATCTCTCGGCTGGCTTGCCGACATCCACGGCGCGGGCGCGAGCGTTCCCACCAAGCTGGACGATCCGTACACCAACGAAGGCGAGACGCAAACCTTCACCGTCAACGCCGACGGCTCCTTCACCAAGCTCGATTCGTTGACGCTGCACGTGAATAACGAAGCCGGCGTCGCGCGGGTCGCACAGCAATACGTCTGGTTCAACCGCAACATGGCGGACGTGCAGATCCTTGAGGCCTACACGATCACCGCCGACGGCGTGCGTCACGATGTGCAGCCCGAGCAGATCCGCAATGTTCAGGAAGCGCGTTCATTCGACGCGCCGATGTTCCAGGACATCCAGGAAAAGGTAATCGTGTTCCCCGCCGTCGAACCGGGCGCGCGCGTGCATCTCACCTATCGCAAGACGCAGAAGCAGCCGATCGTGCCGGGCGAATTCAGCGACTTCACACCACCCGATCTCGCGCCGACGCACAACTTCCGTCTGATCTACGATCTGCCCGCCGACAAGCCGCTGTATGCCGACGCGCGCGGTTTCACCGTCGTGCAACCCGTGACGCGCGACGGCCGCACGCGCTACGAATATCGCTACGACAAGGCGCACTTCAGCCGGCTGGAACGCGGCTCGGTTGCATACGTTTCGTATGGCGACCGGCTGATGGTCTCGACCTTCCCCGACTACGCCGCGTTCGCCGCGAACTACCGCGAATCGGCAGTGGACCCGAGCGCGCACGACGCCGCAGTCAAGCGTCTCGCGCAACAGCTCACCGCGCACGACCGCACGCCGCGCGACAAGGCCAAGACGCTGTACGACTGGGTGCGCCGCAACGTGCGCTATGTGGCGATCAATGTCGGACGCGGCGCGGTCGTGCCGCACGGCGCGAGCGCGGTGCTCGCGAATCGCTACGGCGATTGCAAGGATCACGTGGCCTTGTATGGCGCGCTGCTCGACGCGGCCGGCGTGCGCAACGAGCCGGCCCTGATCAGCAGCGGCACGATCTACACGCTGCCGAGCGTGCCGGGCTACGGCGTCATCAATCACATCATTACTTGGCTGCCGGATTTGCAGCAGTACGTCGACTCGACCGCCTCGAATATCGAGTTCGGTTTTCTGCCGTCGTCCGATATGAACCGGCCCACCGTGCTCGTCGGCGAGGGCGTGCTCTCGCGCACGCCGGCAACCGCGTTCATGACGCGCAGCACCGATCTGTCGATCAAGGTCGAACCGGATGGCTCGGCGAGCTTCACGTACCGGCTGGAAGCGGCCGGCGCGTCGGCTGAACAGGCGCGCGCGATGTTGCGCACTCAGACGCCCGCGCAACGCGAGGAGTCGATTCAGGCGGAACTGCGCAGCGCCAATCTGCGCGGTACCGCGACGCTCGCCACCAATGACCTCGGCGTCGCCGACGGCCCGCTCGTCATTACGATGAAAGGCACGCTGGAAAGTCTCGTGGTGCCGGGCGCGGCGGCTTCGATTCCAGCGTTGACCAGTCTGGCCGGCGGCTTCGCCGCGGATACGCGTTACTGGCTCGGCGAGCGTCAGCGCACGCAGCCGTTCGTCTGTCACAACCTGGCGTTGCACGAACGTGCGCGCATCGAATTGCCCGCCAATTTTCGCGTGCTCGACATGCCGGAGGCGAAACGAACGCAAGATCGCTTCGTCGATTTCCAGTCGCAATACACGTTCGATCCGCTCAGCAACGTCGTCACGATGACACGCGAGGGCGCCACGCATTTCGATAGCGACGTCTGCACGCCCGAAGACTTCGCGCAGATGCGCCCCGCGATCGAAGCGATCGGGCGCGACGTGCGAGCGGAGGTAATCGTCAGATCGACGCTGGTGGAGTCGTCGAGTGTTGCTGCGCAGGCGCCGTGAGCGCCTGCGTCAGAACGCACGCGCTCAAACGGGCCAGAGCGGCCCTTCCTGCATCGCGCCGAGCTGCTCGCGCAACTCGAGGATGCGCTCTTCCCAGTAACGCTGCGTGTTGAACCACGGAAACGCAGCGGGGAAAGCCGGATCGTCCCAGCGGCGTGCGAGCCACGCCTGATAGTGAATCAGCCGCAGCGTGCGCAACGCTTCGACCAGATAAAGTTCGCGCGGCTCGAAGTCGCAGAAGTCTTCATAACCAGCGAGCAGATCCGCCAGCGCGCGCGACGCTTCGACGCGCTCGCCCGGCAGCAACAGCCACAAATCCTGCACCGCCGGTCCCATGCGGCTGTCGTCGAAATCGACGAAGTGCGGCCCCGCGTCGGTCCACAACACATTGCTCGGATGGCAGTCGCCATGCATGCGCAACATGCGAATGTCGCCGGCTCGTTCGAACGCGCGCTCCACGCCTTCAAGCGCGAGGTTGACCACGGTTTCCCACGCGGTACGCACGTCGTCCGGCACGAAACGGTGCGCGAGCAAAAAGTCGCGCGGCTCGTAGCCGAAGGTGTGGATGTCGAGCGTGGGACGTTCGGCGTAATTCTCCGTCTGGCCGACCGCATGGATTCGGCCGATGAATCGCCCGAGCCATTCGAGCGTGTCGCGCCGGTCGAGATCCGGCGCGCGGCCGCCGCGCCGCTCGAAGATGGAAAAACGGAAGCCGTCGAAGGTGTGCAGCGTGCGGCCATCGAGGGCACGCGCGGCCACCACCGGAATCTCGCGCGCGGCGAGTTCGGCAACGAATGCATGTTCTTCGAGGATGGCGGCGTCGCTCCAGCGCTCGGGACGGTAGAACTTCGCGACCACGGGCGGGCCGTCTTCCACGCCCACCTGGTACACGCGATTCTCGTAGCTGTTGAGCGGGAGCATGCGGCCGTCGGTGCGCACACCGACTGTGCTGAGGGCACTGTCGAGCGCGTCGAGCACGATTTCCGGCTTGAGCCGGGCGAAGGGCACAGCGCTGTTCGCGCTGTCCTGTGGATCGAGGATGTCGTCGTTCATGCCCGCATTGTGCGCCGCGCCGCCGTCAAAGACGAGGGCGACGGCTCACAAGCGGAATGAACTGCGGCAACGACCGTGGCTTACAACTTACACACGGCTTGCACTCAAACTGCCTTCAATGGATCTGCGCGCTCGACGGTCGGACTTGTTCGCCCGTATCGATCAGGTCTTCAAGGAAAAAGGGTTCAGTATTCAGGTGCTGCGAAACGCCGGGCTCGCCGGCATACCACGCCACCATGGCCATGTCGCCGAGAATGCGCATGACGATCCCGCGCGCGCCTTGTGGCACCGCGATATGCACCGATCGGACAATCGAACCGATTTGCATGATGTTTCCCCGTTTCTCCCATAGCCGGCTTTGTGATTTCGCGCCGGTCAATGTGATGATAAAAGCGTCGCTACGCCGATAACGTTGCATACGCACCCAATCTGCTGCGCGTGATACGCGTGAAAGGTTCGAGTCATTGTTCCCGTTTTGCGGGGCCGGGGAAAGCGCGAACTCAAGGCTCTTTACCCCTTGTTTCGCCCTATTCCCATTACGGCGCGCTGGACCGATGATTCGGAGCGTAACGCGTCGCAACGAGACCATCATAAACCCTGCTGGGGTGAGATATCAAAAACGTGCACCAACCAGACCATTTGCTCGATCGGACCGCCGCGCCGGCCTGCCCGAACCGCTGCGGTGCGCGTCACGTTCACCACATCGGTCACCTGGATGGCGCCGCCTTGCGCGGCCGCGAGCGGCTCGGCTAGCCATGTGGATCGTTCGTCTCGCGCTGCGGCGCCCGTATACGTTTGTCGTCCTGGCCCTGCTATTGCTGATCGTCGGACCGCTGACGATCCTGCGCACGCCCACCGACATCTTCCCCAATATCGACATTCCAGTGCTCTCGGTGATCTGGTCGTATAACGGCCTGCCCGCCGACGAGATGGAAAAGCGCATCGTGCTGAACTACGAGCGTGGATTGTCGGTGGCGGTCAACGATATCGAACACACCGAGTCGACCTCACTGAACGGCATCGCCGTCATCAAGATCTTTTTCCAGCCGCACGCGAATATCGACGAAGCGTTGGCCGAAGTCACGGCATTGTCGCAAACGCAATTGCGGTCGCTCCCGCCTGGCATCACGCCGCCGAACATCTTGCGCTACAACGCTTCGACCGTGCCGATCCTGCGGCTTGCGCTCTCGTCCGCCTCGCTCACCGAGCAGGAGCTATACGATTTCGGCAACAACTTCCTGAAGACGCAGCTCGCCACCGTGCCGGGCGCGTCTGCTCCGCTGCCTTACGGTGGCAAGCAGCGCCAGATCATGGTCGATATCGATTCGCGCAAACTGCAGGAGCGCAATCTTTCGCCGATGGATGTGGTCAACGCGGTCACCGCACAAAATCTGATCCTGCCCTCGGGCACCGCGAAAATCGGCTCGACCGAGTACTCGGTGGAAATGAACGGCAGTCCGGATTCGCTGGCGGGCCTGAACAATATCCCGATCAAATCCACGGCCAACGGCACCGTTTATATTCGCGACGTCGCTCACGTGCGCGACGGGTTCCAGCCGCAAACCAACATCGTGCGCGTGAACGGCCAGCGCGCGGCGCTGCTGACCATCAACAAAAGCGGCAACACGTCCACGCTCGAAATCGTCGATCGCATCAAGACCATGATGCCGACGCTGCGCAATCTCGTGCCCGCTTCGCTGAATATCGATCCCGTTGCCGATCAGTCGCTGTTCGTGCGTGCCTCGGTGCAAGGCGTGCTGCGTGAAGCGCTGATTGCTGCCTGCCTCACCGGTCTGATGATTCTGCTGTTTCTCGGCAACTGGCGCGCCACGTTGATCATCGCCGTGTCGATTCCGCTGTCGATGATCACGTCGATCATCGCGCTGTCCCTGCTCGGCGAAACCATCAACATCATGACGCTCGGCGGACTCGCGCTCGCGGTCGGCATTCTGGTGGACGACGCGACCGTGGCGATCGAAAACATCAGCCATCAACTCGAACAGGGCAAGACGCTGGAGCAGGCGATTCTCGACGGCGCGCATCAGATTGCCATCCCGACGCTGGTGTCGACCTTGTCCATCTGCATCGTCTTCGTGCCGATGTTTCTGCTGACGGGCGTCGCGCACTATCTGTTCATTCCGCTCGCGGAGGCAGTGGTGTTCGCGATGCTGGCGTCCTACTTCTTCTCGCGAACGCTCGTGCCGACGCTCGCGAAATACCTGCTGCGTTATCACCATAAGCCGGCGGATCTGCATCACACGCCGGCGCAAACACGCAACCCGTTCATGCGCGTGCACTACGCATTCGAAGGCGGCTTCGCGCGTCTGCGCGAGCGCTATCGCGTGTTCCTCGAAGCGCGCGTCGCGCGGCCGGGCCTGTTCGTGACACTGTTTCTGGTCTGCTGCGGAGCGTCGATGTTGCTGATGCCGTTTCTCGGCCGCGACTTTTTCCCAGCGGTCGATGCCGGCACGATCGCGCTGCATCTGCGTGCGAAAACCGGCATGCGGGTGGAGGAAACGGCGGTCGTGACGGATCGTGTCGATACGCGAATCCGTCAGTTGATACCGCCTGGCGAGCTGCATTCGATCATCGACAACATCGGCTTGCCGGTCTCGGGCATCAACCTTTCGTACAGCAACACCGGCACGATCGGCACCTCGGACGCTGACGTGCTGATCACGCTCAAGCCCGATCATCATCCGAGCGCGGGCTACGTGCGCACGTTGCGGCGCACGCTCACCGACGAATTCCCCGGCGTGCAGTTCGCTTTTCTGCCCGCGGATATCGTCAGTCAAACGCTCAACTTCGGCATGCCGTCGCCGATCGACATTCAGATCGTCGGCCGTGACGTGGCCGGCAATCGCGTGTTCGCCGCGAAGTTGCTGAATCGGCTGCGCACGGTTCCCGGTCTCGTCGATGCGCGCATCCAGCAGCCCGCCGACTTGCCGCGCATCTTTATCGACGTGGACCGCACGCGCGCGCAGCAAGCCGGTTTCTCGCAACGCGATATCGCGAGTAATTTGCTGATCACGCTGTCGGGCAGCCAGCAGACCACGCCGACGTTCTGGCTCAATCCGCGCAACGGCGTGAGCTACAACGTAATCACGGAAGCGCCGCAATACACGATCGATTCGCTGCAATCCCTCGCCAACATTCCGCTGAACGCGAACGGCCGCAGCAACATTCTCGGCTCGCTCGCCACCATGAGGCGCGAAGCGGGCAACGCGACCCTCACGCACTACAACGCGCAGACCACCATCGATATTTTCGGCACCGCCGACGGCCGCGATCTGGGCGGCGTGTCCGACGACATCCGCAAGATCATCGACGACGCCCGCGCCGATCTGCCCAAAACCTCGACCATCGAAGTGCGCGGCCAGGTGCAGACCATGAACGATTCGTTCTCGGGCCTGTTCGCGGGACTGGTGTTCGCAATTTTGCTGGTGTATCTGCTGATCGTGGTGAATTTCCAGTCGTGGCTCGATCCGTTCATCATCATCACCGCGCTGCCGGGCGCGCTCGCGGGCATCGTGTGGATGCTGTTTCTCACGCACACCACGCTGTCGATTCCCGCGCTCACGGGCGCGATCATGTGTATCGGCATCGCCACCGCCAATTCGATTCTCGTGATCAGCTTCGCGCGCGAGCAGTTGCTCGAACACGGCGACGCGACGCGCGCGGCGATCGAAGCGGGCTTCACGCGTTTTCGTCCGGTGCTGATGACGGCGCTCGCGATGGTGATCGGCATGGTGCCGATGGCGATCGGTTTCGGCGAGGGCGGCGAGCAGAATGCGCCGCTCGGGCGCGCGGTGATCGGCGGCCTGACGATCGGCACGCTGGCCACGCTCATTTTCGTGCCGGTGGTGTTTTCGATGATCTACCGCCGACTTGCGGCACGTCGCTTGCGCGCCGCTGAGCACGTGGTGGGGAAACCGTGATGCAGCGCATCTTCGTCATCGCGACCGCATTGGCGGGCAGCATAAGAGGCAGCCTGGACTGCCCACGCATCTCTACAGGGGAAGTTTGATGGAAGGACAACGTCCAGAGCGTTCCGGCACCCCGCATGATCCGGCCAAAGCGAAACGCGCACGCTGGATCGGCGTCGCGGTCGCCGTGGCGGTCATCGCGCTGGCGGCGCAAGGTATCTGGTCGCGCCACGACGCGCACGCGGCACTCGAACGCGATGCCGAGCATACGAGCCAGACGAGCGTCGAAGTGGTGCGGCCGCAGAAGTCGACGACCGGACTCGATCTCGTGCTGCCCGGCAACGTGCAGGCCTTTCTCGACACGCCGATCTACGCGCGCACCAACGGCTATCTGAAGAAGTGGTACGCCGACATCGGCACGCATGTGAAAAACGGCCAGCTGCTGGCGGAAATCGATACACCTGAAGTGGACGATCAACTGCGCGCGGCCCGCGCCGATCTAGCGAACGCCAACGCCAACTATGCGCTCGCGAAAAGCACCGCCGACCGCTGGACCGACATGCTGAAAAGCAAGTCGGTCTCGAAGCAGGAAACCGACGAGAAAGTCGGCGACATGCTCGCGAAGAAAGCCACGCTCGACGCCGCGCGCTTCAACGTGGCGCGGCTCGAAAAGACGCAGTCGTTCCAGAAGGTCTATGCGCCGTTCGACGGCATCGTGACGGTGCGCAATGTGGATGTCGGGGCGCTGATCGACGCGGGTAGTTCCGGTGGCCCGGCGAAGGAGCTGTTTCACGTCGCGCAGGCGGACCGGTTGCGTGTTTATGTGAATGTGCCGCAGGCTTACGCGCAGCGGGTTCGTGCGCAGCAGAACGCCTTTCTGACGCTGACCGAAACGCCGTCGAAACATTATCCGGGCACCGTGGCACGCACCGCGGGCGCCGTCGATCCGCAACAACGCACGATGCTCGTAGAGGTCGATGTCGATAATCGAAATGGCGACTTGCTGCCGGGCGCCTACGCGCAAGTGCACTTCGCGTTGGGCATGGGCGCGGCGCCGTTTACGCTGCCCGGCAACGCACTGCTGTTCCGCCCGGATGGCGTGAAAGTGGCGACCGTCGACGCGCAACGCAAGGTGAAGCTGTTACCGGTGTCGTTGGGAACGGACTTCGGCACGCGCGTGGCGATCGTGTCGGGCTTGCAAGGCGATGAGCAGGTGATTCTGAATCCGCAGGACTCGATCGTCGATGGCGCGCCGGTGCGGATCGTGCCCGCAAAAGCGGGTGCGGCGACGGGTGCGTCGTCATGAACACGCCACGGTCCTGTCGCCGTGTTGTCGCGGCGCCGCTGCGATGTGTCTCGCTGCTCGCGTCCGCTCTCGCATTAGCGGGCGCATGTGCACTCACCGCATGCACGCTCGGACCAGACTACGTGAAGCCGACCGCCACTACCGCGGCAACCTACAAGGAACTCGACGGCACCGGCTGGAAACCCGCCCAACCTGCCGACACGCTCACACGTGGCGCGTGGTGGAGCGTCTACGCAGACCCGTCGCTCGACTTACTCGAACAACAGGTCGCGAGCGAGAACCAGAACGTGCAGGCCGCCGAAGCGCGCTTTCGCGCCGCCCGCGCCACCGTGGCGCAATATCGGTCGAGCTTCTTCCCGGTCGTCAGCGCGAATGGCGCCTATTCGCGCGCGCGGTCGTCGGAGAACGTGCTGCACAAATCGACCGCCGGCCTCACGCTGAACGACTACCTCGTGCAAGCCGATGCGTCGTGGGAACCCGACCTGTGGGGCCGCGTGTCGCGCAGCGTGGAAGGCGCGAAAGCCGAAGCGCAGGCGAGCGCCGCCGATGTCCAGGCCGCGCTCCTGTCGATGCAGGCCGAATTCGCCACCGACTACTTCGAGCTGCGCGGACTCGATCAGGAGCGCCAACTGCTCGACGACACGATCGAGGCCTACAAGCAAGCACTCGATCTCACGCAACATCGCTACACCGGCGGCATCGCCACCGATGCGGATGTCGCGCAGGCGCAGACGCAACTGAAGACCACCCAGGCGCAAGCACTCGACCTCGGTGTGCAGCGCGCGCAGCTCGAACACGCGATCGCGATCCTGATCGGCCAGTCGCCTTCCACGTTTTCGCTGCCGGTTGCGCCGCTCACCGCAGTGCCCATCGTGGCGGCGGCAGGCGTGCCGTCCGCGCTGCTCGAACGCCGCCCGGACATCGCGGCGGCGGAACGGCGCGTTGCCGATATGAACGCGCAGATCGGCGTGGCGACGGCGGCGTTTTTTCCGAATCTCATTCTGTCGGTGACGGGTGGCCTCGAAGCCACCAACTACAGTCAATGGTTGCTGGCGCCGAGCCGGCTCTGGTCGCTTGGGCCGGCGTTGGCGGGCACACTGCTCGACTTCGGCGGCCGCGCGTCGGTGAAGGAACAGGCCCATGCGCATTACGACGAGAGCGTCGCGCAATACCGGCAGATGGTGTTGAGCGCTTTCGGCCAGGTTGAAGACAATCTCGCCGCGCTGCGCGTGCTCGAACAGGAAGCAACCGCGCAGGACGACGCGGTGGCCGCCGCGCAACGAGCGCTCGCAGTGGTATCGAATCGCTATAAGAACGGCGCCATCACCTATCTCGACGTGGTGGTCGCGCAAACCACCGCGCTCACCAACGAGCGCAACGCCGTGTCGATCGCGCGGCGGCGGATGGCCGCGAGCGTGGCGTTGATCAAGGCACTGGGCGGCGGCTGGGACGCATCCGCGCTGCCGACGGACGAGCAGATCGTGCATCCGTCCGCGCCCGCGAGCGATGCCGCCGCGCACGGGTAGCCGCAGCTTTTCGACGCCGAAAGAGGCCGGCGGACGCGCCGTCTGATCGCGTCGCAGTGGTGGCCCGCTGAACGCCGCGCCGACTCGCGCGGCTTTTTCAGCGTATCCTTAACTTCTTTGTCGTCTGCATCGCAGAGGAGATTTTTTCGTGACCCCGCCGCCGGACGCCCACCGGACCGCTGCTTCGGCTGCTCCTACTTCTTCGCCCGCTTCCTCGCCTGCTTCTTCCAACGCTTCCGCCGTGCCCGACATCTCTTATCTCGAACGCGGCACACGCGCGTACTGGCGCGCCAGCATCGCGCTGCTGTTCGCCGGCTACGCGACGTTCTCGCTTCTCTATTGCGTGCAGCCCTTGCTGCCATCGTTTTCGACGGCATTCAACGTCACTCCGGCACAAAGCAGCCTGTCGCTCTCGCTGACCACGGCCGCGCTCGCGCTTGCCGTGTTTGTCGCCGGCTTCGTTTCGGAAGGCTGGAGCCGTCACAAACTGATGACGCTGTCGCTTACCGTTTCCTCGCTGCTGACCATCGGCGTGTCGATCGCGCCGCAGTGGCATCAACTGCTCGTGCTGCGCACGCTCGAAGGTCTCGCACTCGGCGGCGTACCCGCCGTCGCGATGGCCTATCTCGCGGAAGAAGTGCATCCCGACGGCCTCGGCCTCGCGATGGGACTTTACGTCGGCGGCACGGCGATCGGCGGGATGGCCGGACGCGTGATCACCGGCGTGGTCGCGGATCTGTTTTCGTGGCGCGTCGCGATCGGCACGATCGGCGTGCTCGGCATTCTGTCGATGCTCGCGTTTCGCGCGCTGCTGCCGCCGTCGCGTCATTTCGTGCCGCGGCGCGGACTCGGCTTCACGCATCACCGCACCGCCCTGCTCAAGCAATTCGCACGACCCGGACTATCTCTGCTGTTTCTGCTCGGCTTCGTGCTGATGGGCAGCTTCGTCACGCTGTACAACTACATCGGCTACCGCTTGCTCGCGCCGCCTTATCAGTTGAATCAAACGGAGATCGGCGCGATCTTCGTCGTGTATCTGACGGGTGTCGTCGCCTCACCGTGGTCGGGACGCATGGCCGATACGTTCGGCCGTGCGCGCGTGCTCATCGCCAGCTTGCTGTTGATGGTGCTCGGTCTTGCGCTCACCTTGCTGCATCCGCTGGCGGCGATCGCGGCCGGCATCGCGTGCGTGACGTTCGGCTTCTTCGCCGGACATTCGGTGGCGAGCGGCTGGGTCGGACGTCTCGCCAAGGATGCCAAAGGTCAGGCCGCCGCCCTTTATCTGCTCGCTTATTACATCGGCTCGAGCGTGGTCGGCTCGTACGGCGGTCACGTGTGGGCCGGCTTCGGATGGAACGGCGTCGCGGGGCTGTTGAGTGTGTTGCTCGTCATCGGCCTGTTTGCAGCGATTCGTTTGCGAGCGCGCGAGCAATCTCACTTCTGATGCTCGCGCTTCGACCCAGTGCGCATTGAATAACGCTAAAAAGTAAGGACAACGTAAGCGAACGCTTAAAGTTTTTTATCCTGATTGCTGCGTCGCGGCAATCGCTGCGGCCCTTGCGGCGCCGGGTTCAGCGGCTTGCGAATAGCCGCTGCAGCGCCGCAAAGCGTCGCTATATCGACCTGACTTGTCTCCTATACTCAAATCGAGCGTTGGCGGTGCATGACTCCATAAATCGAGCCGCCGCCTTCGCAGGGATACATAAGGAGACGAGAATGACGACCTACTTCACGATCGGCGATTTCATCCTGGTCATTCCGATGGCGTTGGCCGGGGCCTTGTTTGTCGGTGCGCTTCCCTGCAAGACGGAATTCCGGCACAACGCATTGCGCGTGCTCGGCGCGCTGATCGGCGTGATGTTCGCCGTCGTGCTGGTCGAAGGTTTGCCGGCGCTCGTCTAGAAGAAAAAAGCCGCCCCGTGGGCGGCTTTTCTATTGCTGCTGTGTGAACGGCGAAGGCTCGGGGATCAGATCGCCTGATCCGTCGACGGCTTTTCCCACAGGTTGATGCCACCTTCGGTTGCGTAGCGATCGATCTCGGCCAGCTCGTCCTTCGAGAACACGAGGTTCTTCAGCGCGCCAACGTTCTCACGCACCTGCTCCGCGCGGCTTGCGCCGATCAGCACGGACGTCACGCGCGGATCGCGCAGCGCCCATGCGAGCGCCATCTGCGCCAGACTCTGGCCGCGACGTTGCGCGATGTCGTTGAGCTTGCGCACGTGCTCGATGTTCTGCGCGCTCAAATGTTCCTGTTTCAACGAACCGCCGCCCGGCTTGTTGACGCGCGCATCTTCCGGCACGCCGTTCAGGTATTTATCGGTGAGCAGACCCTGAGCTAGCGGCGTGAATGCGATGGTGCCCGCACCGACCTTCTCCAGCGTATCCAGCAGCTCCTGCTCGATCCAACGATTGAGCATGTTGTACGCGGGCTGATGAATCAGCAGCGGCACCTTGTACTCGGCGAGCAGCTTCGCCATTTCGAGCGTCTTGGTTGCCGAGTACGACGAAATCCCGATGTACAGCGCCTTGCCCTGCTGCACGGCGCTCGCCAACGCACCCGCGGTTTCTTCGAGCGGCGTGTCCGCATCGAAACGATGCGAATAGAAAATATCGACATAGTCGAGGCCCATGCGCTGCAGGCTCTGATCGAGACTCGCGAGCACATACTTACGCGAGCCGCCGCCTTGACCGTACGGACCCGGCCACATGTCCCAACCGGCCTTCGACGAAATCAGCAGTTCATCGCGATACGGCTTGAAGTCGTCCTTGAAGAGGCGGCCAAAATTGGTTTCGGCACTGCCGTACGGCGGTCCATAGTTGTTGGCGAGGTCGAAATGCGTGATACCCAGGTCGAAGGCCGTGCGCAGGATGTCGCGCTGTGTGGAAATCGGCGTGGTGTCGCCGAAGTTGTGCCACAGACCGAGCGACAGCGCAGGCAGTTTGAGACCCGACTTACCGCAGACGCGGTACTGCATATCCGAATAGCGTTCTGAAGCTGCTTCGTAAGCCATTGCTAGTGTCCTTGATGGTGAAGGCGCCCGACATGTGCGGGCATGGGCAATCGCATGCTGCGGGAGGCGTGCTGCTTTATTTTTGTAAGTGGAGATGCAGCCAGACCGCTATGGTAGCGAATCGACGTGATGCATGCAGACACCCAGTATGCGGGATGGACGATCGCTTGCGGCTCGCCTACACTTTGCGCGACTCAAGCTCAGGGGAGAGATAGATGACGAAGGCGATTTCCATCGCGTTGATTGTCGGCGGCATTGTGCTGCTGTACTTCGGCGGGCAGGCGTTCAATTCGGTGAGCAGCGACGTCTCGCGCGTGTTCACCGGTTCGCCGACCAACAAGGCGATCATGCTGATCGTGGGCGGCGTCGTGGCCACGATCGCCGGCCTGACGGGAATGGCTTTGTCGGGACGCAGGCGCTAACGGCGTGCGCGACGCGCGGTGCGGTGTGGTGCTTCGCGGTCCGCGAGCGAATGTGGACCCGAAGCGCTGCCGCGAGAAATAGGAAAAGCCTAAAACGCCACTTCGGGCTTCGCAGCCGAACGGGTCCCCGGCAACGGCACATTGCTCGCGCCGTGATAGGTGTACACCAGCGAAAACTTCACCTGATCGGTAATGTTCTTGCCGGCCGAATGCAGCGTGTTGCAGTGGAAAAACACCACGTCGCCGGGTTCGAGTTCAGGCGACACCGCGGTGCGAATCCACTCCTGATTCTCTTCCAGATCCGAACGGAAAAATTTGGCCTGATCGAACCGGTCGGAAGTGAACGGGGCGTTGTGCGACTTCGGCACGAGCCACAGCGCGCCGTTATCCACCGTCTCCGCGCCGACCGCGAGCCACACCGACACCAGATCGTCCCGCTCGAACGACCAATACCGCACGTCGCGATGCCAGCCGGTCAAGCTGCCATACGCCGGATGCTTGGTCATCATGCAGTTATGGTGCGCGCGTGACAGACGCGGCTCCTCGCCGAAATACAGTTCCATCCAGCCGCGAATTTCCGGCGCGGTCGCCCATTGCGCGAAACTCGGATGACGCCCATACGCATCCAGCAGCCGCCGCACCGTATGGCCGCCGGGCGCATGCTTGGAGGTGGGCGCGCCGGGATACTGCAGATCCGCTTCGAACTCGATCGGCGCGGCCGCTTCCTGCAACTGACACTGCGCAATCTGCTTGAACTCATCGCAACGCTCGGGCGACACCAATCCGGGCACGACGACAAAACCCTGCTCCCGCAACGTCTGAATCTGCTCTTTCTTGGAATGAAGTGACATGGTATTCCGTTACTGTCGACAAGCTGATGCACGATTGTAAAACGGGCGCGATCGCAGGGTACTGCTGTTTCACCCGTGACAAGCCGCACCTTACGCACTACTTTCATGCGGCAAGCCCGATGTCGCGGCACTTCGAATGGGCAAGCACGCACGAAAATCGACCGCAAAGGGCGCGAGCGCGCGGCCGCAAATCGCGAACTACCCCGTAAAAACCCGTATTCGCAGGGTAAAACCGACTTTATGACGTCACGAATCGCGTGTAACCTGCGCTGCATGTTGATCGCTACTCCCGCACTCTCGCGCCGCGTACAGGCCGCCGAGGCCGACTCCGCCGTACACCGTGCACCTTTCCGTCGAATTCCAGGCTTTCGTGCCGTCCATTGCGACGCCGCCATTGGCACACTTGGTGCTCTTCATGGCGCACATTCCGTCGCGCGACACGTTGCCTACTTGTGAAGCCATGCATACTCTCCTGAGCACCCGTCTTACCCGCGCAGCACTGAAAGCCGCGCGTCCCGCGCGCCGCCATGTCGTGCGCGCGCTGCGCCATCACGCTACCCGCACCCGCGCGCTGGGCGAACAATGGCGCGACACCCGAGCCGTCGACGGCATTCGCACCTGGTTCAACACGTTCTTCTCCACCTTGCGTCTGCAAGGCAGTTCACGCCGTTTTTCGCTGCGCACGCTGCTGCGCAAACCGACGCCGCTGCGCCTCACAGCTCAACGCGCACCGGTGCCCGCGCCGCAGAACACGAGCCGCCGCCCGCGTCGCATGTCGACGAACGCCAGCACCGGCTGGTTCGCGTTCGCATTCGCGAGCCGTTAAGGCGATTACGGAACGCGGCACGCTTCTGGAGCGGCGCGGCTTCAAGGGCCGCGTCGATGCGAGAACACATCGCGGCCTTTGCAGCCGCCGATCGACTGCGCAGTAAAGCAACCGGCACAAATAAAAAACCCCGCCCGGCTCACGCCGGCGGGGTTTTTTGCTGAAACAGACGGCTTGCGCTTATTCGGCCAGCGCGGCAACCGGTTCGGTGCCTGCGGCTTCGGCGAGCGCCAATGCCTTGTCCGTGGATTCCCACGTGAATTCCGGCTCTTCGCGGCCGAAGTGACCGTAGGCCGCGCTCTTCTCGTAGATCGGGCGCAGCAGGTCGAGCATCTGGATGATGCCCTTCGGGCGCAGGTCGAAATGCTCCTGCACGAGACGCGTGATGGTCGCATCCGACACGCGGCCTGTGCCGAACGTGTTCACCATGACCGACGTCGGCTGGGCGACGCCAATAGCGTACGACACCTGAATCAGGCAACGCGAAGCCAGGCCCGCGGCCACGATGTTCTTCGCGACATAACGGCCGGCGTAAGCCGCTGAACGGTCGACCTTGGACGGATCCTTGCCCGAGAACGCGCCGCCGCCGTGCGGTGCGGCACCGCCGTACGTATCGACGATGATCTTGCGGCCGGTCAAACCGCAATCGCCTTGCGGGCCGCCGATTACGAATCGGCCCGTCGGGTTCACGAGGAACTTGATGTCGCCCTTGATGAGATCGGCCGGCAGCGTCGGCTTGATGACTTCTTCGATCACGGCTTCGCGCAGCGTGCCCAGATCGATATCCGGCGAATGCTGCGTGGACAGCACCACGGTGTCGATCGCATGCGGCTTGCCGTCGACATAACGCACGGTGACTTGCGACTTCGCATCCGGACGCAGCCACGGCAGACGGCCGTCACGGCGCAGATTCGCCTGACGCTCAACCAGACGGTGCGACAGGTGGATCGGCAGCGGCATCAGTTCCGGCGTTTCTTCGCACGCGTAGCCGAACATCAGGCCCTGGTCGCCGGCGCCTTGATCGAGGTTGTTGTCGTGCGCGCGGTCCACGCCCTGGGCGATGTCCGGCGATTGCTTGTCGTACGCGACGAGCACCGCGCAGCCGCGGTAGTCGATGCCGTAGTCGGTATTGTCGTAGCCAATGCGCTTGATCGTGTTGCGCGCGACCTGGATGTAATCGACGTTGGCGGTGGTGGTGATTTCACCCGCCAGCACGACGAGACCCGTGTTGCACAGCGTCTCCGCGGCGACACGCGAGTATTTGTCCTGAGCCAGAATGGCGTCGAGAATGGCGTCCGAAATCTGATCCGCGACTTTGTCGGGATGGCCTTCGGAAACGGATTCGGAAGTGAAGAGATAGTCGTTTGCCACGTTGCAGACTCCTGTTGTGTGGTTACGGTTGAGTTTCACGTAGCCAGCTTCGGGAGCCTTGAAGCGGCGACGCTTTAGCGGATTACCTTACCAGGCGGCGCAAATCACATGGATTGCAGCCGCCGGCTTCGCCCCGCAAGTTGTCTATTAACTCGGCGAAGCCCTTATTATAGCGACTTCTTATGATTGTCACAGAGTGTCCAAGAGTGCGGTATTACGTCAACTTTTCCGCTTTCCTGAAGCCCGTCTCGTGCCGCGCCTCTTTTCAGGAGGCGGCATGCTGAGCCGCTATGGCGCCAAACTCGCGATCGGGCTGCTGAAACTGTTTGCACTGTTGCCTTATGGTTTCGTGGCCCGTCTGGGCGACGGACTCGGCTGGCTGCTTTACCAGATCCCGAGCCGGCGCAAACGCATCGTCCATATCAATCTGAAGCTGTGCTTCCCCGAATGGAGCGACGAGCGTCGCGAAGACGTCGCGCAGAAGCATTTCCGTCACGCGATCCGCAGCTACCTCGAACGCAGCGTGCAATGGTTCGGCTCGGCGAAGAAACTCGAAAAGCTGATCCAGCTCGACAGCGCGATCGACCTGACGGACCCGAATCTGCCGCCCACGCTGTTTCTCGGCTTTCACTTCGTGGGTATCGAGGCCGGTTCGATCTTCCTGAACTATTCGCTCAAGCGCCAATGCGGCTCGCTCTACCAGCCGATGTCGAACCCGGAGCTCGAAGAAGTCGCCAAAGCGGCGCGCGCGCGTTTCGGCGCGGACATGGCGAGCCGCGCCGACAGCGCGCGCATCGTGCTGCGCTGGCTGCGCGAGCGCAAGCCGGTGATGCTCGGCGCCGACATGGATTACGGCGCGCGCAATTCCACCTTCGTGCCGTTTTTCGGCGTGCCGACCTGCACGCTGACCGCGGTGGGACGTCTGGCCAAAGTCGGTCACGCGCAGGTCGTGCCGTTCATCGGCGAGGTGCTGCCGAATTACAAAGGCTACCGGCTGAAAGTATTCAAGCCGTGGGAAAACTACCCGACCGGCGATGACGACGCGGACGCCCGTCGCATGAATGCCTTCCTGGAAGAGCAGATTCCGTTGATCCCTGAGCAATACTACTGGGTCCACAAGCGCTTCAAGACCCGGCCGCCGGGTCAGCCGAGCGTGTATTGAACGGCCGCCTCGCGGCGCGCGAAGAACGCGCCCTGACACGGAAATAACGCGGCGCACGGGTGCACCCGTGGGCGCGTCACTTACAATAGCGTGATGAAACTGAAATTCACCAAAATGCACGGCGCGGGCAACGACTTCGTCGTGCTCGACGGCTACACCCAACCGGTCAACCTGACGCCGGCGCAGGTGCGCGCGCTCGCGGACCGGCATTTCGGCGTCGGTGCCGATCAGTTGCTGCTGGTCGAGAAGCCCACGGTGGCCGGCGTCGATTTCAGATATCGCATCTTCAATTGCGACGGCGGCGAAGTCGAGCATTGCGGCAACGGCGCGCGCTGCTTCGTCAAGTTCGTGCGTGACAGTGGCCTCACCGATCAGCGCAGCGTGCGCGTGCAGGTGCAAAAGGGCACCATCACGCTGACCATGCAGGAAAACGGCGAAGTGCTGGTCGACATGGGCACGCCCGTGTTCGACCCGGAACGCGTGCCGTTCGCCACCAAAGGTCTGCAAGGCCGCGGCGAGGGCGCGGACACGCTCTGGCCGCTCGACGTGAACGGCACGACGCGCTGGATTTCGGTGGTGTCGATGGGCAATCCGCACGCCGTGCAAGTGGTCGACGACGTCGAGGCGTTCCCGGTGCTGGTTGAAGGCCCGGTGATCGAACGTCATGCGCGTTTTCCGCAGCGGGTGAACGCGGGCTTCATGCAGATCGTCGGCCGTAGCGAGATCAAGCTGCGCGTGTACGAACGCGGCGCGGGGGAAACGCTGGCGTGCGGCACGGGCGCGTGTGCGGCGGTTGCGGCCGGCATCCGGCGCGGGCTGCTGGACGCGCCGGTGCTCGTCCACACGCATGGCGGCAAACTGACCATCACGTGGGACGCCGCGCAAGCAGACCAGCCGCTGCTGATGGCCGGCCCTGCCGCGACGGTTTTCGAAGGCGAAATCGAACTTCCCGACTCATTGGCCGACTCGTTGGCCGATTCACAGGCCGCATAAACTCATTGACCGTTGCGCCGCCCCAAGGCGTCGCTCCGTAGTCCTTTAGCCGAAACCATGAACGATCGCGAAGTCGCCGAATATCTGCTTGCCAATCCTGAATTCTTCGCCGAACACGCGGAAATGCTCGCGACGGTCCGCCTCGCGAACCCCCACGGCAAAGCCGCGGTGTCGCTGCAGGAACGGCAGATGGAAATGCTGCGCGACAAGAACAAGCACCTCGAACGCCGTCTCGCCGAACTCCTGCGCTACGGCCACGAGAACGACAGCATCGCGTCGAAATTCAACCGCTGGACGATTCGCGTGATGGCCGAGCGCGATCCGTATGCGCTGCCGCGCACGATCGCCACCGGTTTGCGCGACATCTTCGACGTGCCGCAAGCCGCGCTGCGCGTGTGGGATGTGGCCGAGCCGTATGCTCAGGCCGACTTCGCGCGCCACGTCGGCGAAGAAGTGCGCATTTTCGCCAACAGCCTGACCACGCCGTATTGCGGCGCGAATACCGGCTTCGAGGCCGCGCAGTGGCTGGTGCCCTCCGTGAGCGCGGTGAGCGACGAGGGCTCGACTGGCCACGCGGCGTCCGAGTCGGCGCACGCTACCGAATCGATCGCGCTGCTCGCGCTGCGCGATCCGGAAGCAAAGGAAGAAGCGCCCACCTTCGGCCTGCTGGTGATGGGTTCGGCCGACTCGCGCCGCTTCCACGACGGCATGGCCACTGATTTCCTGACGCAGATCGGCGCGCTGGCCAGCGCGGCGCTGAGCCGCCTGCTGCCGCGCTGAACGGCGTTCCGCTCCGCCCGCGCCAGCCGCTCGACAAACCCACCGTGACCGCCGCCGACCCGATCGCCGCCTATCTGTCGAATCTCGAACACGAGCGGCGGCTCTCGGCGCATACGCTGCGCGGCTACGCCCACGAACTGCAAGAACTCAAGCAACTGGCCAAAGGCCGGCCGCTCGAAAGCCTCACACCCGTGGACATTCGCGGCGCCGTTTCGCGGGCGCACGCGGGCGGCCTGACGGCGCGCTCGATCAGCCATCGGCTGTCGGCGTGGCGCGCGTTTTACCGCTGGTTCGCCGGGCGCGTCGATCTGCCGGCCAATCCGGTCGCGACCGTACGCGCGCCGAAGCAGGCTAAACCGCTGCCCAAAGCGCTATCCGTCGACGACGCCACGCGTCTGATGGAAAGTCCGCCGGCCGCGTCGCCGGAAGGTTTGCGCGATCACGCCATGCTCGAACTGTTCTACTCGTCGGGCTTGCGGCTCGCGGAACTGGTCGGCCTCGACGCCCGTTTCGCCGACGCCGACGGCTACCGCTCGGCCGGCTGGCTCAAGCTCGATTCGGCTGAAGTCGAAGTGCTCGGCAAGGGCAACCGGCGCCGCGTCGTGCCGGTCGGCAGCAAGGCGCTGGAAGCCTTGCGCGCCTGGCTCGCCGTCCGCGATCAGATGGTGAAGCACGATCCGCATCCGCTGTTTCTCTCGGCGCGCGGCAATCGTCTGTCGCCGAACGTCGTGCGCGAGCGCGTGAAGCGCGCGGCGCTGGTCGCCGGCATTCCCGCCAATGTGCATCCGCACGTGCTGCGGCATTCGTTCGCCACGCACGTGCTGCAGTCGAGCGGCGATCTGCGCGCCGTGCAGGAACTGCTCGGCCACGCCAGCATCACCGCGACGCAGGTTTATACCGCGCTCGATTTCCAGCATCTCGCGCACGTCTACGATCAGGCGCATCCGCGCGCCAAAAAACGCGACTGACTCCGCGGCTCGATTCGCGGCGTACGGTCTTCGCCTTCGCTTTACCTGCCGCGTGCGCTGTGCCGCGCGGCCCATTGCTCTCTCTGACACCCTGATGAATACCGTTACGCTTAAACCGTCGAAAGAAAAGTCGCTGCTGCGCCGCCATCCGTGGGTCTATGCCAACGCGATCGACCGGATCGACGGCAATCCCGCGCCCGGCGCCACCGTGCTGGTGCGCGCGCACGACGGCCGTTTCCTCGCGCGCGCCGCCTACAGCCCGCATTCGCAGATCCGCGCCCGCGTGTGGAGCTTCGACGAGAGCGAGCCAATCGATCACGCGTTTTTCAAGCGCCGTGTACAGCGCGCGCTCGCGCATCGTCGGACGATGGTTCACGACACCGGCGCCGTGCGGCTGATCTTTGGCGAAGCGGACGGCCTGCCGGGCCTGATCGTCGATCATTACTTGGCCGAGGACGAAGGCCAGCGCAGCCAGCTGGTCTGTCAGTTCATGGCGGCGGGCGTGGAGGCGTGGAAGGACGCGATCGTCGCGGCGCTGACTGGCGCGACCGGCTGCCCGAACGTCTACGAACGCTCGGACGTATCGATTCGCCAGAAGGAAGGACTCGAGCAGATCACCGGCGTGCTGGCGGGTGAAGCGCCGTCGGAGGCGTTGATCGCGAGCGAAAACGGCGTGCGCTATCACGTCGACGTGCGCAACGGCCACAAGACCGGCTTTTATGTCGATCAGCGCGACAACCGCCTGCTCGTTCAGCAGCTCGCGCAGGACCGCGAGGTGCTGAACTGCTTCTGCTACACCGGCGGCTTCTCGCTGGCCGCGTTGAAAGGCGGCGCCAAACGCGTGGTGTCGATCGATTCGTCGGGCGACGCGCTGGCGATCGCCCAGCAAAACGTGGCGGCCAACGGCTTCGACGCGGAGCGTGCCACCTGGCTCGACGCCGACGCGTTCAAAACGCTGCGCCGCCTTCACGACGAAGGCGAGCGCTTCGACCTGATCGTGCTCGATCCGCCGAAATTCGCGCCGTCGCGTGAACATGTGGACCGCGCGTCGCGCGCTTACAAGGACATCAACCTGACCGGCCTGAAGCTGCTGCGTCCGGGCGGCCTGCTTTTCACCTATTCGTGCTCCGGCGCGATCGACGCCGAACTGTTCCAGAAGATCGTCTCCGGCGCGGCCGCCGACGCGCGCGTGGACGCCCGCATTCTCAAGCGGCTGGGCGCCGGCGTGGATCACCCGCTGCTCGCCGCATTCCCGGAAGGCGAATACCTGAAGGGCCTGCTGTTGCAAATCGCCTGATCGCCCATAGTTTCAGGGATATTTCCGGCGCCGGAAGCTTGGGCGGGAGTGGACTCGAACCCGGGTCCGCCAGCGTCGCCTTGACAGATATGTTTCAATAACCGCCTGGACAGGGCAGCGCGCCACCCGGCTGCGCGCCCGGCCCACGCATTCGACAACGCACCGTTACACGACCATACAGGCGACCCACATGATCCCAGTCACCATCCTGACCGGCTTTCTCGGCAGCGGCAAAACCACCCTGCTCAAGCGCATCCTGAATGAAAAGCACGGCATGAAGATCGCCGTGATCGAGAACGAGTTCGGCGAAGAGAACATCGACAACGAAATCCTCGTGCAGGACACCGGCGAGCAGATCATCCAGATGAGCAACGGCTGCATCTGCTGCACGATTCGCGGCGACCTGTCGCGCGTGCTGGGCGATCTGGCGGCGCAGAAGCAAGCCGGCACACTGGATTTCGACCGCGTGGTGATCGAAACTACCGGCCTCGCCAATCCGGGCCCGGTTGCGCAGACGTTCTTCATGGACGACCAGATCGCCAATGAATTCCTGCTGGACGCGATCATCACCCTGGTCGACGCGAAGCATGCGAACCACCAGCTGGACGAGCACGAAGTCGTGCAGCGCCAGGTCGGTTTCGCCGATCGCCTGTTCATCACCAAGTCGGATCTGGTCGATGAAAAGCAACTGGCCGATCTGCGTCACCGTCTGCTGCACATGAACCCGCGCGCGGCGATCAAGGTGGTCAATTTCGGCGAGGCGGACATCAAGGAAATCTTCGACCTGCGCGGCTTCAACCTGAATTCGAAGCTCGAGATCGATCCGGACTTCCTCGTCGAAGACGAGCATGCGCACAGCCACGCTCACGCCCATGACGAGCACGGCCATACCCACGACGATCACGCCAATTGCGATCACGACCACGGCAAGTGCGATCACGAAGGCCACGATCACGCGCATCACCACCATGCGCACCATGACGACAAGATCAAGTCGTTCGTCTACCGCAACGACCGGCCGTTCGATCCGAACAAGCTGGAAGACTTTCTCGGCGGCATTCTGCAGATTTATGGCGAGCGTCTGCTGCGCTATAAGGGCGTGCTCTACATGAAGGGCGTCGACCGCAAGGTGGTGTTCCAGGGCGTGCATCAGATGATGGGCAGCGATCTGGCCGCGAAATGGCAGCCGATCGAGAAAAAGACCAACAAGATGGTGTTTATCGGCATTGAACTGCCGCAAGACCTGATCACCGACGGTCTGGACGCCTGCCTCGCCTAAGAAGTCTTCAGCCCCGGCTTGCCCGGGGCTTGTCGTTTATTCAGACCGAAAACCATGCGATGCGGCATACGCCGTGCTACTGGCTGAAACGGAATGTGCGCAAAGCGCGCGCCGGCCAAATCGTCTGCTGAATCCGCTTTAACAGCGGCCGAAAGCTCACTGAAAAGTCGCGCGTATGAAAAGCGCGTGAAAACCCTGCTGTATTAAAGCGTGTACGACCATCGCTTTTTGGTCGTGCGCGCGTTATATTTTCGGGATATCGGGGTGCCGTACGGGGATTTTCACCACTTGCGGCGCTAGATTGTGGTTCAGTTACAATACGTGCCCACTGGAGAATGACAACGAATTGCCCGGTCAGCGCGTATCCCGCGACGGGCCTGAAAGGCGCCGGAAAATCTTATCCGGACGATACGCCGACAATGCCGGCTGGCAGCGCCTGAAAAGGCGCGCTGTCGGCAAGCAATGCCTCAGGAGCATTTGAGAATCGGTTTCCAGAGGAGTTCGGCCCCGCATTAGCGTTGCGACGCCCGGCGTGTGGGCGCCAGGCGCTTCGGCGTCACGACAGTCCACTGTCCGTGCCCGCCTTGGCGCTCAGCGTCTTCGAGGCGCATTTGCGGGCAATACGAAAGTGCGGGCACTATGTAAGAGTTTTGCCTCACATTGAAGAAGTAAGCCAGATGACGACGAAACGACTCTTGACCGAAGCCGAAATCCTGAAGATGAGCGACAAGGATTACATGAATGAGGATCAGCTCGCCTTCTTCAAGAACAAGCTCGAACAACTGCAGGCGGATATTCTCCGCAATGCCGGCCAGACGACCGAGAACCTGCGCGAAACCGTAATCGTGCCGGACCCGGCCGACCGCGCAACGATCGAGGAAGAGCATGCGCTCGAACTACGCACGCGCGACCGCGAGCGCAAGCTGCTGAAGAAGGTGCAGCAGTCCATCGCGCGCATCGACTCGGGCGACTACGGCTGGTGCGAAGAAACCGGTGAGCCGATCGGTATCCCGCGTCTGCTCGCACGGCCCACGGCCACCCTGTCGCTCGAAGCGCAGGAACGCCGCGAACTGCGCCAGAAGCTGTTCGGCGACTGAATGCTTGCGGCGCGGCTTCGGCTCCGCGCCCTGAAACGCTGCTTCGTCGAGAGGCGCACGGTGAGCCGTGCGCCTTTTTGTTTTGTGTGGCGCATATTCGAGGCATTGCCGTCGTGCAGGCTGTGTTACCCACCTTGCCTCGATACTTTCTTGTCGGCGTAACCGACGCATTCGCTCCTGAGTCCATCTGTATTTGTCCTATGCCGTTTGCCGGCTCAGGACCGCGATTCGTGCTATCCCAGCTCCGCGCCGTCCTATGCCGCGCGGACGCGCACCTCGCACCAATTCACGGGTTTTTTGTCTTATGCCATTTGCCGGCTCTTGATATGACCGCGCACGCCCTAAAATAAATCGGACATGCGCTGCACGAGCGCGCGCCGGCCGGTTCGTTTGCTAGCGTCGCGCGCCGTCCGCTTTCAGGATTCATGCGGTAGCGCAGTGCGCTGCCGCGTCCTACCCGTTTTGCAAAGAGGAACGCATATGGAGCAATTTCACGGCACGACGATCGTCTCCGTGCGCCGCGGCGACAAAGTCGCGCTCGGCGGCGACGGCCAGGTGACGCTAGGCAACATCGTCATGAAAGGCGGTGCGAAGAAAGTCCGGCGCATCTATAACGGCAAGGTGCTGGTCGGCTTCGCCGGCGGCACGGCCGACGCCTTCTCGCTGCTCGACCGCTTCGAAGCGAAGCTGGAAAAACATCAGGGCAACCTCACGCGCGCCGCCGTCGAACTCGCCAAAGACTGGCGCACCGACCGCATGCTGCGCCGTCTCGAAGCCATGCTGATCACCGCGGACGCGACTACCACGCTCGTCATCACCGGCAACGGCGACGTGCTCGATCCGGAAGGCGGCATCTGCGCGATCGGTTCCGGCGGCGCTTATGCGCAAGCCGCTGCGACCGCGCTCGCTCACAACACGGAACTGTCGCCCCGTGAAATCGTGGAGAAGTCGCTGGAGATTGCCGGCGACATGTGCATCTACACGAACCATAACCGCGTTATCGAGACGATCGAGTAAGGACCCACAATGAGCACCATGACCCCTGCCGAGATCGTCTCGGAACTCGACAAACACATCATCGGCCAAGGCCGCGCGAAAAAAGCGGTGGCTGTGGCGCTGCGTAATCGCTGGCGCCGTCAGCAGGTTGAAGATCCGCTGCGTCAGGAAATCACGCCGAAGAACATTCTGATGATCGGGCCGACTGGCGTGGGCAAGACCGAAATCGCGCGGCGTCTGGCAAAACTGGCCGACGCGCCGTTCATCAAGATCGAAGCAACCAAGTTCACCGAAGTCGGCTATGTGGGCCGTGACGTGGACAGCATCGTGCGCGACCTGATCGAAATTTCGGTCAAGCAGACGCGCGAAACGGAAATGCGCAAAGTGCGGACCAAGGCCGAAGATCAAGCTGAAGACCGCATCCTCGACATTCTGCTGCCGAGCGCGCGGCCCGTCGGCTTCGGCGCGAGTTCCAGCGCCGCCGATACCGTCGACGAAAGCAGCACCACGCGCCAGACATTCCGCAAGCGCCTGCGCGAAGGCCTACTCGACGACAAGGAAATCGAGCTCGATGTGGAACAGCCGCAAGTCGGCATGGACATCATGGGGCCGCCGGGCATGGAAGACATGACCGAGCAGATCCGTTCGATGTTCGCGAACATCGGCGGCGGCAAGAAAACGCGCCGCAAGCTGAAGGTGAAAGAAGCGCTGAAGGTTCTCACCGACGAAGAAGCCGGCAAAATGCTGAACGACGAAGAGGTGAAAACCAAGGCCGTGCAGAACGTCGAGCAGAACGGCATTGTGTTTCTCGACGAGATCGACAAGATCGCGTCGCGCAACGAAGCCGGCGGCGGTGAAGTTTCGCGTCAGGGCGTGCAGCGCGATTTGTTGCCGCTGGTCGAAGGCACCACGATCAACACCAAGTACGGCATGGTGAAGACCGATCACATTCTGTTCATTGCGAGCGGCGCATTTCACCTGGCCAAACCGAGCGATCTGATTCCGGAACTGCAAGGCCGCTTTCCGATCCGTGTCGAACTGGACTCGCTCTCGGTGAACGACTTCGAATCGATCCTCGTGTCCACGGATGCGAGCCTCGTCAAGCAATACCAGGCACTGCTCGCCACTGAAGACGTGCACCTCGAATTCGCCGACGACGGCATTCGCCGTCTCGCGGAGATCGCGTACTCGGTGAACGAAAAGACCGAGAACATCGGCGCCCGGCGTCTCTACACGGTGATCGAAAAGCTGCTCGAAGAAGTTTCGTTCGCGGCCGGCAATCACTCGGGCCGGACGGTGCAGATCGACGCGGCTTATGTCGATCGCGCGCTGAACGAAGTGGCGGAAGACGAGGATCTGTCGCGCTACGTACTGTGATGTCGAAGCCGGGATCGGCCCAGGCTGTTACCGCGTGACAGTTTGAGGCGGATCGCGCGCGACGCATACAAAAAACGGGCTGCCTTTGATAAGGCAGCCCGTTTTTCTTTGCTCACGGCAAGCGGTGCCCGGGTGCCGTGTCTTACTGCTTGACTGGCCGCTTCGCCAGCTTGCGCTGCAGCGTGCGCCGATGCATGTTCAACGCGCGCGCGGTAGCCGAAATATTGCCGCCGTGCTCGGCGAGCACGCGTTGAATATGCTCCCACTCCAGACGCGCCACCGACAATGGCGTGGGATGCTCGATCGCCTCTTCTGCTTGCAACGCGCTTGCTTCACTTTGCAGCGCCGACAGAATCGTCTCGACGTTGGCAGGCTTGGCCAGGTAATTGTCGGCACCGTCTTTCACCGCCTGCACCGCGGTGGCGATGCTCGCATAGCCGGTCAGGACCAGCATGCGCGCGTCGGGCTGCAAATCGCGCAACGGCGCGACGAGCGTGAGGCCGGAGTCGTTGCCGAGATGCAGATCCACCGTGATCTGGCTGAACTTCTGCTGATTCGCCAGCTTGATGGCCTCATCCGCGTTGTGCGCCTCGCTCACCGTGTACCCGCGCCGGGTGAGCCCACGAGCGAGGATGCCGGAGAACACCTCATCGTCGTCGATCACCAGAAAATTCATATCGCTCATGCCTGTTTCTCCGTGTTGGATGGCGCAGCGCCTTGACGGCCTTTGCCAGAAAATTTGCGTCCGGCGAGCGGCAGCTTAAGGACCGCGCGCGTGCCGCGCGGCTTGATCGTGCTGACATCGGTCAGTTCGATTGATCCATTCAGACGCGCCGCCGCCGAGAAAGCCAGATAGAGGCCCACACCGTGCCCACCTTGCGTACTCTCGACCGGCATCGCTCCAAGCGAGCCGCGCAACGCGGCTGGAATGCCCGGGCCTGCATCACATACTTCGAAGACGATCTGGTCGCCGCGCGCCGCTAGCGCGCAGGACAGCGTCACGTGATCGCGGCTTGCACGCGCGGCGTTGTCGAGCAAAATCGTGAGAATCTGACTCACGGCCACCGTATCGTCAAGACTGACATCCGCCGGCGGCACGCCAACCCGCTCGAATTTCACATGCGGATGACGCAAGCGCCACTGCTCGGCAAACGATTCGAGCCACTCGCCGACCTGCTGCCGGTTAGTGGTTATCGACGCGCGGCTGCGCAAGCGCGCAAGCGCCGACGTACACAGTGTCATTTGCTGTTCGAGCAATTCGAGATCGGCGCTATAAGGCGCAAGTCCCTTATCGGAACGCGCTGCATCTCGCAATTCTTCGGACAACATGGCAATTGTAGACAACGGCGTACCGATTTCGTGTGCCACGGTAGCCGCCTGCACACCCAAAGCAACCGCGCGTTCGTCGTGAAGCAAGCGCTGCTGCGCGTCTCCGAGCGCTGCGTCACGTAGCCGCAACGCTCTCGACATGCGCGCAACGAACCATGCAATGAGGCCGACGCTGACCATGAAGTTCACCCACATGCCCGCGCGGTAGTAGTCGAACAGGTTCGCCGGATTGTCGAGATTCAGCGGTACAGAATCGAAACCGAGCACCGCGTAGCAGGCCACGGCGAACGCTGCGAGCCACGCCATGAGATGCCACGGCAGCACGGCCGCGGCGATGGCAAGCGACGGCAGATAGAGCGAAACGAATGGATTGGTGGTGCCGCCGGAAAGAAACAGCAGCGCGGACAACGCGCCCAGATCGACCCAGATCTGGCCGAACAACTCCATGTTGGATTCGGGACGCTGCTGCGAGACGCGCCACCACGTGATCGCGTTGAAGATCACTTCGAGCGCGATCACCAACAGCATGGCGGGCAACGGCAAGTGCACGCCGATGAAGATCTGCACGAAGGCAATCGTCATCAACTGGCCAATGATCGCGAGACTGCGCAGCCAGAACAGATGCCCGAGATTGACGCGGCCAGTGTTGGTGATTCGTTGCATGGCTTTAATTTTGATTTACCTGTTCAGACTAGTCCGACTTACCTCGCGGCCTTGCGTCGGTAACATGGAATTTTTTGCGATAGCGCCTAACGGGAACGAACTTTTCTTCGGCTCCTCCTTCGCGCAACCCTTCCATGCTACCGACTTCCCACAGCGAGGCCGACGCCTCTTCAGCTTTCCTGACTGTTCTGCGACAAGCCGTCGCAGCCAGGCAAACCGGTACGGCGCAAGCCGAAGCCGACTGTCTCGACGCTGCGGCGCGAATCCATCCACTCGACCACGCATCGCTCGACTCGCTCGTGGCCAAGCTGCTCGAAGAACACCGTTGCGGCGACGCAATCGAACTCGCCGCCATTATTGCCCAACTCGATCCGCGCAACGCCCTTGCGCACTTTCGCCTCGGCTACTCGTTGCAGATGGCGAAGCGGCATGCCGAAGCCATCGCACCTTATCGCCAGGCACTCGCCATCGAATCGCGTTTGCCGCGCCTGCGCAACAATCTCGCCGCCGCGCTGACATTCACCGGCGGCGACCTGAACGAACGGATCGCGCTGCTGGAAAATGCCGTCCGCGATGACCCCGATGAAGGCGACGGCTGGACCAATCTCACGCACGCTTACCGTACGAAAATGGATCTGCCGCGCGCGCTCGAAGCCGGCGCAAAGGCAGTGCAATGCGCGCCGCATAGCCCGCTCGCGCACAACAACTATGCGCTGACGCTGCGAGAGGCGCAACGCTGGGACGACGCGATGCAAGCTGCCCAAACCGCTTGCGCGCTGGCCCCCAACGACGCCTCCATGCGCTCCAATCTCTCCATGCTGCAACTCGTGCGTGCCGATTACGAGCACGGCTGGGCATCGCATGAAGCGCGCTGGGACGGCTCTGCCGAATTGGGCGGCAACCGTCCGGTGATGCCGGCGCCGCTTTGGCGCGGCGAACCGCTCGCCCGGAAGACATTGCTCGTGTGGGGCGAGCAAGGCATGGGCGACCTGTTGCAGTTCTGCCGCTACATTCCGATGCTAGCCGAGCGCGTGCATCGCGAAGGCGGCCGTCTCATCTGGAATTCGTTCCCGCAGATGGGCGCACTCCTTAAGCGCAGCCTCGGCGGTCATGCGGACGAGTTTTCAGCTGGTGGCGGCGTCGAAACGCTGCCGTCGTTCGATTACGAGATTCCGTTGCTGAGCCTACCGCTAATTTTCAACACGCACGAGGCAACGATTCCGGCGGCGTCCTATTTGCGGGCGGACCCGGCGGGCACCAAATCGTGGCAAGAGCGGCTGGCAGGGGAATCGCGGCTCAAAGTCGGGCTAACGTGGACCGGCAGCCACGGTCATCAACGCAATCCGTTCCGGCGCGTCGGCTGGGAGCGCTATGCGGCTCACTTCAGCGGCATGCGCGACGTGGCATTCTATTCACTGCAGCCGGGCGCCGGCGCGGACGTGACGGCGGCACGCGCGGCCGGCTTGCCGATGACCGACCACACCGCCGAATTCGCGACCTTCGACGATACGGCCGCGTTTGTCGGCGCGCTCGATCTCGTCATTACGGTTTGCACCTCGGCGGCGCATCTGAGCGGCGCAATCGGCCAGCGCACCTGGGTGCTGCTCGACGTCAACCCGCATTGGGTTTGGTTGCTCGACCGTCACGACAGCCCGTGGTATCCAAGCGCCACGCTTTACCGGCAGCCACAATTCGGTGAGTGGGGGCCGGCGCTGGAAGCCGTCGCGCGTGACCTGAGCGCGCTTGCGGCGCAGCACTGCCGGACGGCGTAAGCGAGCGGAGCTTGCGTGGGCAGATCGCGCTACCGTAAGCCGATGGCGCTGACGACACTTCCCCGAACTACGCCGCTTCTCCCAGCCTCCCCCTCCAATCACGCGCCGCCGCTCCTCGCCTGAGCCGCCTGCGCAATCTCCGCCGCAAGACATTCGGGACACAGACAGCGCCCAGCCGGATCAAGCCGGTCCACCGGCAATGGCGGCATCTCGCGGCACCAGCAGTCGAATGGCTGCCCATGCATGGCGCAATCGAACGCGTTGCCGCAGCGCGGGCAGCGCGCGCTGCCTTGAGAACGGGAAACGGACGGTTTCATGACGGACTGGATACCCTCGCTTCAGCCGTGATCAGGAAATGATGCCACGACTGGCGAACCACCGTGAGTCGTCCGTTTGGCTAGTTCACAAGCGCCTCAAAAGCGCGGTACGCTTCGTCGTCCGCTGGCATGTATCGGCTGTGATTGCGCGGTGCGCAAAGCCCATGGCGCCCGCCACCCGCGCAACTATCGAAAACCCTGTTGCAGCGCGCCAGTCCTGTACAATTCGCCCTGTTTTAACTGTTCCGTGCCTGAGCCTGCCGCCATGTCCGAGCTTCCCGACCTTTCGCAGATCGCGCCCACCCTCAAGGCTGAAATCCTGGCCGAGGCGCTCCCCTACATTCGTCAGTATCACGGTAAGACCGTGGTCATCAAATACGGCGGCAACGCCATGACCGAAGAGCGGCTCAAGCAAGGCTTCGCGCGCGACGTGATTCTGCTCAAGCTGGTCGGCATCAATCCGGTCATCGTGCACGGCGGCGGTCCGCAAATCGACCAGGCGCTGAAGAAGATCGGCAAACAGGGCACATTCATCCAGGGCATGCGCGTCACCGACGAAGAGACGATGGAAGTCGTCGAATGGGTGCTCGGCGGCGAAGTGCAGCAGGACATCGTCACGCTGATCAACCACTTCGGCGGCCACGCGGTCGGCCTGACGGGCAAGGACGGCGGCCTGATCCACGCGCGCAAGATGCTGATGCCGGATCGCGACAATCCTGGTCAGTACGTGGATATCGGGCAAGTGGGCGAAGTCGAGGCGATCAATCCGGCGGTCGTGAAGGCGCTGCAAGACGACGCGTTCATTCCAGTGATCTCGCCGATCGGTTTCGGCGAAGACGGCCTGTCTTACAACATCAACGCGGATCTGGTCGCGGGCAAGCTGGCGGTGGTGCTGAACGCCGAAAAGCTCGTCATGATGACCAACATCCCCGGCGTGATGGACAAGGAAGGCAATCTGCTGACCGATCTGTCGGCGCGCGAAATCGACGGCCTGTTCGCCGACGGCACGATCTCCGGCGGCATGCTGCCGAAAATCTCGTCCGCGCTGGACGCGGCCAAGAGCGGCGTGCGCTCGGTGCACATTATCGACGGCCGTATCGAGCACTCGGTGCTGCTGGAAATTCTCACCGAACAGCCGTTCGGCACGATGATCCGCTCGCATTGATTCCTGCCTCAAACCCGGCGCGCGCGGCCCGTCAACATGGCGTGCTTCGTGTGCCGTGCAGTTGCGCTGCACACTCGTACAGCGCGCGCTGTACCTTCGGCGGCTCGCAGCAAAGCACCGCCACGAAGCACCAACCCGTTCCCTCTTCCTTTCCCGCTAGCCGCACCGTGAACCGTTCGCGTTCGCCGCGTGGGGCAAGTGTTCGCGCCTGAACGGCGTCCTCCACCATGCGCACTCCCACCTCCCGAAACCGTCGTCCGCATATCGCAGGTGGCCGTCCGGTCTGGCTGTTCGATCTCGACAACACGCTGCATCAGGCGTCGCATGCGATCTTTCCGGCAATCAATGAAGGGATGACGCAGTACATCATCGACGCACTGCAAGTCGACCTCGACGAAGCCAACCGTCTGCGCACCGGCTACACGCAACGTTATGGCGCAACGCTGCTGGGCCTGACGCGCCACCATCCGCTCGATCCGAACGACTTCCTCAAGGTCGTGCACACTTTCCCCGATCTCGGCTCGATGATCCGCCATGAACGCGGCGTCGCGCGCCTTGTGGCTGCCCTGCCGGGCCGCAAGATCGTGCTGACCAACGCGCCCGAGGCCTATGCGCGCGCCGTGCTCGCAGAACTGCGTATCGAGCGGCTGTTCGAACAGGTGATTGCCATCGAGCATATGCGCGATCGCCGCCGTTGGCGCGCCAAACCCGATCACGCGATGCTGCGCAAGGCCATGCGCGACGCGCACGTTTCGCTGAAGGACGTGATCCTCGTCGAGGACACGCGCTCGCATCTGAAGAACTACCGGCGGCTCGGCATCCGCACGGTGTGGATCACCGGCCATCTGCCGCGCAAGCCGCACGCGGACGGCGTGCCGACACGCCTGCCGGGCACCGGCCGGCCACACTATGTCGATAGAAGCATTCGTTCGTTAAAATCGCTACGACTGAGCACCCGCTCGGTTCGATTGAAGAGACAGCAGACGGGACGACAGCCATGCAGCCGATCGACAAGCCTGACGAAGTCTTAACCGAACACGAACCGAACCCCACGCTCGCCGCCCCGCGCGCGCAGCGCCTGAAACCGGGCGAGCGCCGCGTGCACATTCTCCAGACGCTCGCCGCGATGCTGGAGGCGCCCAAGAGCGAAAAGATCACCACCGCGGCGCTGGCCGCCCGGCTCGGCGTATCGGAAGCCGCGCTGTACCGTCATTTCGCCAGCAAGGCGCAAATGTTCGAAGGGCTGATCGAGTTCATCGAACAGACCATCTTCGGGCTGATCAACCAGATCGCCGACAAGGAAAGCAATGGCGTGCTGCAGGCGCGCTCGATTGCGTTGATGCTGCTCAACTTCCCCGCGAAGAACCCCGGCATGACGCGCGTGCTGACGTGCGAGGCGCTGGTCGGCGAGCATGAACGGCTGACCGAGCGCGTCAATCAGATGCTGGAGCGCGTCGAGGCGTCGTTGAAGCAATGCCTGCGGCTTGCGCAAATGGAGGCCAACGGCACCGCGAGTTCGGGTGAGAACGCCGTCCCGCTGCCCACCGGCTACGATCCCGCGATTCGGGCGAGTCTGCTGTTGAGCTATATCATCGGCCGCTGGCACCGCTATGTGCGCAGCGGCTTCGCGCGCCCGCCCGCCGAACACGCCGACGCGCAACTGCTCCTGATTCTTCAGTAGTCCGCGCGGCAAGCGCCGCGCCACGCTCTGCGCCCGCGACGCTGCCGCACGAAAATTTCCGCTATACTTTGCGCCTGACTGCGGCACCCTCGAACCCTCAAGGACCGCTGTCCGCAACACCCCGAACACCTGCTGAAAACCTGCTTGAACACCTGATACGCGCCGATTTGCTGACTCGATTGCGGGCGCGCGAACTGCCGGGAACGTCTCCCAGCGGTTCACTATAAATGCGGCTAAAGAGGTCGTCAGCCGCGCACACAGTCCTTCCTCCGTGCCCTCGCCGACGCCGTTTAGCCGCCCTGTTTTGATAAATGGCGGAATGAATGGAATCGATCGGTATCGTCGCTCCCCACAAAATGCATTTCACCGAGCCGCTGCAGTTGCAGAACGGCAGCTCGCTGGCCGGTTACGACCTGATGGTCGAGACTTACGGCACGCTCAACGCCGCGCGTAGCAACGCGGTACTCGTGTGCCACGCGCTCAACGCGTCGCACCACGTGGCAGGTGTGTACGCCGACAATCCCAAGGACATCGGCTGGTGGGACAACATGGTCGGCCCGGGCAAGCCGCTCGACACCGACAAATTCTTCGTGATCGGCGTGAACAACCTGGGATCGTGCTTCGGCTCGACCGGGCCGATGAGCATCGACCCGGCCACCGGCAATCCCTACGGCGCGGCCTTTCCCGTCGTGACGGTGGAAGACTGGGTCAACGCCCAGGCGCGCGTCGCCGATCAGTTCGGCATCACGCGCTTCGCGGCGGTGATGGGCGGCAGCCTCGGCGGCATGCAGGCGCTCGCGTGGAGCATGATGTATCCGGAGCGCGTCGGGCATTGCATCGTGGTCGCGTCGACGCCCAAGCTGTCGGCGCAGAACATCGCGTTCAACGAGGTCGCGCGCTCGGCGATCCTGTCGGACCCGGATTTTCACGGCGGCAACTACTACGCGCACAACGTGAAGCCGAAGCGCGGCTTGCGCGTCGCGCGCATGATCGGCCACATCACGTATCTGTCGGACGACGACATGGCCGAGAAATTCGGCCGCTCGCTGCGCCGCGCGGAAGGCGCGGTGGACGCGTACAACTTCAACTTCGACGTGGAGTTCGAAGTGGAGTCGTATCTGCGTTATCAGGGCGACAAATTCGCCGACTACTTCGACGCGAACACCTACCTGCTGATCACGCGCGCGTTGGATTACTTCGATCCGGCCAAGGCTTTCGACGGCGATCTGACGGCCGCCGTCGCGCACACCACGGCGAAATATCTGATCGCCAGCTTCTCGACCGACTGGCGTTTCGCCCCGGCCCGCTCGCGCGAACTGGTGAAGGCGCTGCTCGACCACAAGCGCACGGTCACGTACGCGGAAATCGACGCGCCGCACGGCCACGACGCCTTCCTGCTCGACGACGCGCGCTATCACAACCTGATGCGCGCCTACTACGAACGTATTGCAAACGAGGTGAACGCATGAACCAGCGAGCACTCGATTACCTGGCGCTGCGCCCGGACTTCCGCGCAATCGCGCGCTGGGTCGAACCGCGCGCCACGGTGCTGGACCTGGGCTGCGGCGACGGGTCGCTGCTGTCGCTGCTGACCGAAGAACTGGACGTGCAGGGCTACGGCATCGAAATCAACGACGCGGGCGTGCTGGCGTCGACGCAAAACGGCGTCAACGTGATCCAGCAGAATCTGGAAGACGGCCTGCGCCTGTTCGAAGACGGCAGCTTCGATTTCGCGATTCTGTCGCAGACGCTGCAAACCATTCATCAGACGGCGGCGATCCTGCGCGAGACCGTGCGGGTCGGCAAGGAATGCATCGTGTCGTTCCCGAACTTCGGCTACTGGGCGCATCGGCTCTCGGTGCTGCAAGGCCGCATGCCGGTGTCGAAGTCGCTGCCTTATCAGTGGCACAACACGCCGAACGTACGGGTGCTGACGATCGAGGATTTCGAGGCGCTCGCGCCGGAAGTCGGCATCGAAATTCTCGACCGCGTGGTACTGCACGACGGTCAGGTGGTGCGCTGGGGCGTGAACTGGCGTGGTAGTCTTGCGGTCTATCGCGTCAAGAAAAGCTAACGCAAGTCATACACATGTCGAACCCGCCGCACGAGGCGCCTGCACTTACCGCTCACGAAGAACATCCCGGCTGGCGCGCGTTCCTGAATACGCGCATGCTGATCTGCGTCTTTCTCGGCTTTACGTCGGGATTGCCGCTGTTCACGCTCGTCTATCTGGTGCAGGCGTGGTTACGCTCAGAAGGCGTCAATCTGAAAGAGATCGGCCTCTTTGCGCTGATCCAGTTCCCGTACACCTGGAAATTCATCTGGGCGCCGCTGATGGACCGCTACGTCCCGCGCTTTCCGGGCTGGCGTCCGGGCAGACGGCGCGGCTGGATGCTGGTCACGCAGATTCTGGTGGCTGGCGCCATCGCCACCCTGGGGTTCGTGTCGCCCAAAGATTCGATCTGGACGGTCGCGGCTTTGACCGCGCTGGTCGCGTTCTTCGGCGCGAGTCAGGATATTGTGATCGACGCCTACCGGCGCGAGCTGTTGAGCGATACGCAGCAGGGCCTCGGCAACGCGGTGCACGTGAACGCCTACAAGATCGCGGCACTGGTGCCCGGTTCGCTCGCGTTGATCCTGTCCGACCATTTGCCTTGGACCACCGTTTTTATCGTGACGGCCGCGTTCATGCTGCCCGGCATGGTGATGACGCTGGTCGTGCGCGAACCCGAAGTACACGGCACGCCGCCGAAAAATCTGCGCGAAGCGATCGTGCAGCCGTTCAAGGAATTCATTCAGCGCGACGGCTGGCGTGGCGCGCTGTTCGTGCTCGGTTTCATCTTTCTGTACAAGCTTGGCGACACGATGGCGACCACGCTGTCCACCTCGTTCTTTCTCGATATCGGCTTTTCGCGCACGCAGATCGGGGTGATCGCGAAGACCACCGCGTTCGGTGCGAGCCTGGCGGGCGGGATCGTCGGCGGGATCTGGCTGATGAAAATCGGCATTGGCCGCGGGCTGTGGATCTTCGGCGTCCTGCAGATGGTGTCGACGCTCGGCTTCGCGTGGCTCGCCCATCTCGGGCCGGCTTCGCCCGGTCTCGTGGCGATTTACGACATCGCCGTCTGGCTGAGCGAAGGCACGACGAAGCTGCTGGCGCTGGTGGGCGTCGATTGGGCCGTGCAGCTCGAGCCGCGCTCCGTTGCGCTGGCGCTTGTCTACGGGCTGGAAACCTTTGCCACAGGGCTGACGATGGCGGCATTCACCGCCTATATCGCCAGCACCACCGATCCGCGCTACACCGCCACCCAGTTCGCGCTCTTCACGAGCCTCGCTTCGGTGCCGCGCACGCTGGCTTCCGCGGCGAGCGGCTACGTGGTCGCGCAGATCGGCTGGTTCGACTACTTCATCGTTTGTACCGCGCTGGGGTTGCCCGGCATGTTGCTTCTACTGCGCATCGCGCCGTGGAGGAAGCAGTCGTGAAGGCGCTTCTTCCGATGGGCGCGGCGCGCTCGATTACGTCCCGGCGCCGTGCGGTCAAGAGCAGCCGCGTGACGCTGCACGCAGTCTGTGCGCTGGGCTGTGTGAGCCTGACGCTGGCCGCACCGTTGAACGCCTATGCGGCAGCCATGCCGACCGCGGCTCCCAGCGCACCCGCGGCGGCGCCGGCGCCGGCCACGACGTCAGCGCCGACGGCGAAGCCCACAGCGACGGCTGCCGCAAGCCCTGAAGGCGCGACATCGGCGGCACAAGGTGCGAACAATGCAGCCAGCGCGGCGAGTGCGGGCAGCGCGGCCGCCGCTACAACGCCGCCTTCATCGCCCTCGTCTCCCCAATCGACGCCGCCGGCTCCGGTCACCGCCAGAACACCCGCTGCGACATTTTCACCGCCCGCGGCCGCCAAAGCGCCTGCCGTCCCGTCGATGTCCGCGCCGGCATCCGCGTCGTACACCCCGAATACGCAGTTGCGCTACGGCGGCTATCTGGTGTTCCGCAACCTGATCCCATCGCCGATGCTCGAGGCGCAAGCCGCCGACGAGTTCAGCCAGATCACCTACGGCGCCGAGCACTCGAACCGTCTGTACGCCGACACCGACGCGCACGTCACACGCGTGCGCTCCATCGTCGACAAGATGATTCCGTATTCGCTCAAATGGAATGAGCGTGCCAGGAACTGGAAGTGGGATGTGGCCGTGGTGCGCTCGCCCGATATCCGCATGTACTGTCTGCCGGGCGGCAAGATCGTCGTGTACGGCGGACTGCTCGACCGTGCGCGCCTGAACGACAACGAACTCGGCATGCTGATCGGCCACGAGATCGCGCACGCGTTGCGCGAACATGCGCGCGAGCGGCTCGGCCAATTGCAGGCGAGCCAGCTCGACTCGTCCGGCACGATCCCGCAGCTATTCGGGCTCGCCGATCTGGGCGCGGCACCGCTCGGCATCGGCTCGCGCCTGCTGGAAATGAAGTACGAAAATACCGACGAGACCGAAGCCGACGTGATCGGCAGCGATATCGCATCGCGCGCGGGCTTCGATCCGCGCGCGGCGGTCACGCTGTGGGACAAACTGGCGCAAGCCACGCGCGGCAATCGCGACCAGGGCTTCATCTACGTGCATCCCTACACGCCGGCGCGCCGTCAGGACATCATCAAGCGCTTGCCGGACATGCTGCCGCTCTACGCGAAGGCGATCGGCAAGACCGTGGACGCGCTGCCGGACTACGCCGGCATGGGCCGTCCGCGTCGCAAACTGGCGGGCGATTGAGGTGCGCGGGCCTCAAGCGTCCGCTACTTCCGCTACATCGCTTTACACAAGGCCAACTTCGGGTTCACTTGCCGCGCGCTCGCGTTCTTGCCTGACAAGGCGAGACTTCAGCCTCGCTTGCCGTGCTTACTTCTTGACCTTGTGGTCGTAATCCACCGTCAGCGGCGCATGGTCGCTGAACTTGATATCGCGGAACACGTCGGTGCGTTTCGCCTTGCTCGCGATACCCGGCGTCGCGATCTGATAATCGATCCGCCACCCGACGTTCTTCGCGTACGCCTGGCCGCGATTGCTCCACCACGTGTACTGTTCCGGCCGCTGGTCGAGCGTGCGGAACACGTCGACGTAACCCACTTCATCGAATAGTTTGGTGAGCCACGCGCGCTCTTCCGGCAGGCAACCCGAATTCTTCTGGTTGCTCTTCCAGTTCTTGATATCGATTTCCTTGTGGACGATGTTGACGTCGCCGCACACGATCACTTCACGCTCCTGGGACAGTTCCGCGAGATGCGGCATGAACTCGTCCATGAAACGGTATTTGGCCTGCTGGCGTTCGTCGCCGCTCGACCCCGAGGGCACGTACACCGAAATCACCGATAGCTTGCCGAAACGCAGTTCGACATAACGCCCTTCCGGGTCGAACTCCTCGCTACCAAAACCGATCACCACTTCGTCCGGTTCGTGACGCGTGTACACGCCCGCGCCGCTATAACCCTTCTTCACGGCGTGCTGAAAATAGCCGGTGAAGTTGTGCGGCGCCATGAACTCCGGCGTCATGTCGTCTTGTGAGCATTTGATTTCCTGCACGCACAGCACGTCGGCCTTCTGTTCGCCGAACCAGTCGAAAAAGCCTTTCTTCGCCGCTGAGCGGATGCCGTTCAGGTTGGCGGTAATCACACGCAACATGTCGTTCCTTTATGTTCGATTCGTTGATGAAGCGAAAGGCGCGGTCACTCGACCTTGATGCCCTTCAGCGATTCTTTGGCGGGCGGATATTCGAGCTTGAGCGCTTCGAACGTGCGCAACAACAACTCCGCGACCATCACATTGCGATGCGTCTTCGAGTCGGCCGGGATCACGTACCACGGCGCGCATTCCGTCGATGTCGCCGCCAACGCGTCCTGATACGCGGCCTGATATTGGTCCCACTGCTTGCGCGCTTCGAGATCGGCGACGTCGAATTTCCAGTGCTTGCTCGGATCGTCGATGCGCGCCTGCAAACGTTCGCGCTGCTCGTCTTTCGAAATGTGCAGCATGCATTTGACGATCGCCGTGCCGCTATCCGCCAGCAACGCTTCGAACTGGCGGATGTGGCAGCAACGTTGCACGAAGGCTTGCTCATCCAAAGTGCCGAGCACGGCGGGGACCAGCAGATCTTCGTAGTGACTGCGATTGAAGATCGTCAGCTCACCGGCGGCCGGCGCTTGCGCATGCACGCGCCAGAGAAAGTCATGCGCGAGTTCGACGGGCGTCGGCGCCTTGAACGGCACGATGCGCAAACCGAGCGGATCGACTTCATGAAACACGGCACGGATCGTACCGTCCTTGCCGCTCGTGTCCATGCCCTGCAGCACCAGCAACACGCGGCGCGTTCGCTGCGCGTGCAAACATTCTTGCAGCGTGTCGAGCTTCGCGCCGATCTCCGACAGACGCGCCTTGTCGGTATCTTTCGAGCCGGTCGAAAACGGCTTGGCGGCCGGGTCGAAATCGCTCAGCGAGAATTTGATTTTTTTCTTGCTGTCGTCGAAATACGGCACGCGGAAATCGTCGAGTTCGGGTTGCTTGGCCATCCACACACTCCCCTGATCTGCGTTCGCTTAAATGGACCCGCAAAATGAAACGGGCCGTTGCCCCACTTTCGTTGCCGGCAACAGCCCGTGCTGACCTGAGCATTGACGCTTCAGTCGTTCGCGCTCAACTTAACTTCGACTCAGGACAGCTTCTTCTTCAGCAGTTCGTTCACCTGCGCCGGATTGGCCTTGCCCTTGGTTGCTTTCATGGCCTGACCGATCAGCGCGTTGAATGCCTTTTCCTTGCCGGCGCGGAATTCCTCAACCGACTTCGGGTTCGCGGCGAGCACTTCGTCGAGGATCGCTTCCAGCGCGCCGGTATCCGAAATCTGCTTCAGCCCCTTCGCCTCGATGATGCGATCGGCGGCGGATTCGTCGGTGGCTTTCTCTTCCCAGATCGCGAGGAAAATTTCCTTGGCGATCTTGTTGGAGATCGTGCCGTCGGCTATACGCTGCAGCAGCAACGCGAGTTGCGCGGACGACACCGGATTCTCAGCAATGTCGAGACCCTCGCGATTCAATTGCGACGACACTTCGCCCATCAGCCAGTTAGCGGCAACCTTGGCGTTGGCCGGGCCGACTTTGCTCACCACGGCTTCATAGTACGCGGCCATCGCTTTGCTCGACGTCAGCACGTTAGCGTCGTACGGCGTCAAACCGTATTGCGACACGAAGCGCTGTTGAATCGCCACCGGCAGCTCTGTCATCTCTGCCTTGACGCGCTCGATCCACGCCGCGTCGATCACGAGCGGCATCAGATCGGGATCGGGGAAATAGCGGTAATCGTGCGCGTCTTCCTTGCTGCGCATGGAGCGCGTTTCGCGCTTGTCCGGATCGTACAGACGCGTTTCCTGCACCACCGTGCCGCCGTCTTCGATCAGCTCGATCTGACGGCGCACTTCGTACTGGATCGCTTCTTCAAGGAAGCGGAACGAGTTCAGGTTCTTGATCTCGGCACGCGTGCCGAATTCCACCTGTCCGACCGGACGCACCGACACGTTCGCGTCGCAACGGAACGAGCCTTCCTGCATGTTGCCGTCGCAAATGCCGAGCCACGTGACGAGCGTATGCAGCGTCTTCGCGTAGGCGACCGCTTCGGCCGCGCTGCGCATTTCCGGCTCGGTGACGATTTCGAGCAGCGGCGTGCCGGCACGATTCAGGTCGATGCCGGTCATGCCCGCGAAGTCTTCGTGAAGCGACTTGCCCGCGTCTTCTTCAAGGTGAGCGCGCGTGAGGTTGACGACCTTCTCGTAGGCTTCTTTACCCGCCTTTTCATTGGCCGGCACCTGAATCGTCACCTGACCGCCCTGCACGACGGGGATTTCGTACTGGCTGATCTGATAGCCCTTCGGCAGATCGGGGTAAAAATAATTCTTGCGCGCGAAGATGCTGCGCGGCGCCACCGTTGCGCCGATCGCAAGACCGAACCGGATCGCGCGCTCCACAGCGCCGCGGTTCATCACCGGCAACGTGCCCGGCAAGGCCAGGTCGACGGGGCTGGCTTGCGTGTTCGGCGCGGCGCCGAATTGCGTCGCGGTGCCGGAAAAAATCTTCGATTGAGTCGACAGTTGCGCGTGGGTCTCCAGACCGATCACGACTTCCCATTGCTTGGCCATGGTGCTCACACTCCTGCCGGTGCTTTGCGGTGCCAGTCGGTCGCACGCTGGAACGCGTCGGCCACCTGGAGCATCCGGGCTTCGTTGAAATAGTTGCCGATGATCTGCAATCCAACCGGACGCTGCGCATTCGCGCCCGCACCGAAGCCGCACGGCACGCTCATGCCCGGCAAACCGGCGAGGCTCACCGACAGCGTGTAGATGTCGGCCAGATACATCTGCACCGGATCGTCGCCCTTCGCGCCGAGGTCCCACGCCACCGACGGCGCAACCGGACCCATGATCACGTCGCACTGCTTGAACGCTTCCTGGAAGTCCTGCGCGATGATGCGGCGGATCTTCTGCGCCTGCAGGTAGTACGCGTCGTAATAGCCATGCGACAGCACGTAGGCGCCGACCAGAATACGGCGCTTCACTTCCGGACCGAAACCTTCGGCGCGCGACTTCTTGTACATGTCGAGCAGATCGCGATACTCCGCCGCGCGATGACCGAAACGCACACCGTCGAAACGCGACAGGTTCGACGAAGCCTCGGCCGGCGCGATCACGTAGTACACGGGAATCGACAACTCGGTTTTCGGCAGCGAGACTTCGACGAGCGTGGCGCCGAGCGCTTCGTATTGCTTTAACGCGGCGTCGATCGAGGCGCGCACGTCGTCGGCGAGACCGGCGCCGAAATACTCTTTCGGCAGGCCGATGCGCAAGCCGGCGAGCGGTTTGGCGGCGCTCTCTTCTTTCCACGGCTTGCCGAGATAACGCGTGTAGTCTTCGTCGTCGCGCACGAGGCTGGTCGAATCGCGCTCGTCGAAACCGGCCATGGCGTTGAGCAGCGTGGCGCAATCCGCGGCGCTTTGCGCCATCGGACCGCCTTGATCCAGCGACGAGGCAAACGCGATCATGCCGTAACGCGACACGCGACCATACGTCGGCTTGATACCCGTGATGCCGGAGAACGACGCCGGCTGACGAATCGAGCCGCCGGTATCCGTACCCGTTGCAGCGGGCGCGAGGCGCGCGGCGACGGCCGCAGCCGACCCGCCCGATGAACCGCCCGGCACGGCCTTAACATCCCACGGATTCTGCACGGGACCAAAGTACGAATTCTCGTTGGATGAGCCCATTGCAAACTCATCCATATTGGTCTTGCCGACGCACACCATGCCGGCGTTTTGCAGACGCGCGACCACGGTCGCGTCGAACGGGCTCTCGTAGTTCGACAGCATTTTCGAGCCGGCGGTGGAGCGCCAGCCCTTGGTCACGAACACGTCTTTGTGCGCGATCGGCAGGCCGACCAGCGGCCCCGCGTGGCCGGTATGAAGCAGCGCGTCCGCGGCTTTCGCCTGCGCGAGCGTCAGATCCGGGTCGACCTGGATGAACGCGTTCAGGCTGTTGGCCGCGTCGATCCGCTTCAGATAGAGCTGCGCCAGTTCGACTGCGGAGCATTCCTTGGCCGTCAGTGCGGCGCGCAGTTCGGTCAAACTTTTTTCATGCATTGCGTTTTATCCTGAAGAGCGCGGCAGCGTAGTCACGCTGCCGTGGAGGCGTTCGGCTGCCCGCCGGCAAACCGAGCCGAAGAAGCCGGAGACGACGGTTAGGCGAGCGTTGATGCCGCAAGTCGGCACTTCGCCTCGTAAGCGGCTCGCATGCCGCGCCGGGCTTGATGCGCGGGTGTTACTCGATCACCTTCGGCACGAGGTACAGGCCGTCCTGCACGGCGGGCGCCGGGCGTTGGAAAGCTTCGCGTTCGACCGTTTCGGTCACCACGTCGTTACGCAGACGCAGCGCGACGTCTTCGATCTGCTCGATCGGATGGGCGAGCGGCGCGATGCTGGAGGTATCGACCGCCTGCATCTGCTCGACGAGGCCGAAAAAATCGTTGAGCTGGACAAGCGTGTGCTCAGCGTCGGCGTCGGCCAGTTCGAGTCGCGCAAGATGCGCGATGCGTTTTACATCGGTCAGGGTCAGAGCCATGCAGTCACCGGAAAATGTGGTGGACCGCCGCAGCAAGGAAAAACCGATGCTGCGACAGCGGGTTACGACGCTGGAGGAAGACCTCGAAAAAGGGGCCAGCGGAGGCAAAAAGTGCCGTCCGTTTCCTTCAAAACATCCAAAATTATAAGGTATCATTACGCGTTCGACCCAAACCCGGACCGTCTTACCAAGGCCTTTCTGAACAATTCCCAAAGATAGTTCGGATTTTTCTGACCTGGCTTTGCATCGGCCTCCGGTAGACTCCCTCGCAGCTTCAAGTTCCTGTGGCGCCGCTTCCGCCCGGTTGAAGCTGTTATTTTTTCCGCTGCCGCCCTGCGCAACCATTGCGAGGCCCGGCCCCCAGCGAGACAGGATTTTGAATGTTCGGTTTTTTGCGCAGCTACTTTTCCAACGATCTGGCCATTGACCTCGGCACGGCCAACACGCTCATCTACATGCGTGGCAAGGGCATCGTTCTCGATGAACCGTCGGTGGTCTCGATCCGCCAGGAAGGCGGTCCCAACGGTAAGAAAACCATCCAGGCAGTCGGCAAGGAAGCCAAGCAGATGCTCGGCAAGGTGCCGGGCAACATCGAGGCGATCCGCCCCATGAAAGACGGCGTGATCGCCGACTTCACCGTCACCGAGCAGATGATCAAGCAGTTCATCAAAACTGCCCACGAATCGCGCATGTTCTCGCCGTCGCCGCGCATCATCATCTGCGTGCCGTGCGGTTCGACCCAAGTCGAGCGCCGCGCCATCAAAGAAGCCGCGCACGGTGCGGGCGCTTCGCAGGTCTACCTCATTGAAGAACCCATGGCCGCTGCTATCGGCGCCGGCCTGCCGGTGTCGGAAGCCACTGGCTCGATGGTCGTCGACATCGGCGGCGGCACGACCGAAGTCGGCGTGATCTCGCTCGGCGGCATCGTGTACAAAGGCTCGGTGCGCGTGGGCGGCGACAAGTTCGACGAAGCCATCGTCAACTACATCCGCCGTAACTACGGCATGCTGATCGGCGAGCAAACCGCCGAAGCCATCAAGAAGGAAATCGGCTCCGCCTTCCCGGGTTCCGAAGTCAAGGAAATGGAAGTGAAGGGCCGCAATCTGTCGGAAGGCATTCCGCGCAGCTTCACCATCTCCAGCAACGAAATTCTCGAAGCCCTCACCGATCCGCTGAACCAGATCGTGTCGTCGGTGAAGATCGCGCTCGAACAAACGCCGCCGGAACTGGGCGCCGACATCGCCGAACGCGGCATGATGCTCACGGGCGGCGGCGCACTGCTGCGCGATCTGGACCGCCTGCTTGCCGAAGAAACCGGCCTGCCGGTGCTCGTCGCCGAAGACCCGCTGACCTGCGTTGTGCGCGGCTCGGGCATGGCGCTCGAACGCATGGACAAGCTGGGCAGCATCTTCTCGTACGAGTAAGCGAGCCCGTCTCCATGTCAGTAGCGCGGATCAGGCAAACGGCCCCTTGCGGGCCGGTTTGCCGTTGGCTGGGCCTACCAGCCTCCGCGCGCTGAACGCGCGTTCCTCGCGCGCCGCCGTCTCACCCAACCGCTCACGCCCCCGGCGCCGACCATGGAATACAGTCCGCCGCCCCTGTTCAAGCAAGGACCGTCCGCCCTCGCACGACTGGTATTTTTTGTCTTGCTGGCGATCGCCCTTCTGATCTCCGACGCACGCTTCAAAACGCTCGAAATCGTGCGTGGCGTGCTCGGCGCGGGTCTTTATCCGTTGCAACGCGCCGCCCTCGTGCCGCGCGACATGTTCGTGGGCGCCGCCGACCTGGCCGTGACCAGCGCCACGCTACGCAGCGAAAACGACAAACTGCGCACCAAAGATCTGCAGCTTTCGCAGCAAGCCAATACGGCCGCTGAATTGGCGGCCGAGAACGCGCACTTGCGCGCGCTGCTGCAACTGTCGCAGCGCTCCACCACGGAATCGCTGCCCGCCGAGATCCAGTACGACACGCGCGATCCCTTCACGCAGAAGGTCGTGATCGGCCGCGGTGCGCAGCAAGGCATCCAGAACGGTTCGCCGGTCGTCAATGAAGACGGCGTGATCGGCCAGGTCACGCGTGTGTTCCCGCTGCAAGCCGAAGTCACGCTGCTCACGGACAAGGACCAGGCCGTGCCGGTGCAGATCGTGCGCACCGGCCTGCGCAGCGTGATTTACGGCACGCCGAAGGGCGACACGCTGGATCTGCGCTTCGTGCCGATCAGCGCCGACATTCAGACCGGCGACGAACTCGTCACCAGCGGCCTGGACGGCGTGTACCCGCCGGGTCTGCCGGTTGCCAAGGTGGTACGGGTCGACAAGCAGGCCGATACCGCGTTCGCACGCGTGATCTGCCTGCCCATCGCGCCGGTGCGCGGCGCACGTCAGTTGCTGGTGCTGCATTACGTGAACAATGTGCCGCCGCGTCCCGCTGAGGAACCCGACGCAGCCACGGCCGCGAAGGACGCAAAGGCGAAAAAGGGCGCCAAACCGGCTGACGGCAAGGCCGCAGCGGATAAATCCGCGCCGAAATCCGGCGAAAAACCCGCAGCCGAGAAAGCCGCGACCGCCAAGCCCGCCGACAAAACGCCGGCCAAACCGACCGCCGCGGAGAAAAAGTCCGCTTCCGAAAAGAAACCGGCCGCTGAGAAGAACGCAAAGCCGCCAGCCAAGCCAGGGGCCCAGCCATGAACCGTCCGCAATACATTCTGCAGCCGGTCAACCCCTACTTCATCTCGTTCAGCCTCGCCGCGGCGTTCCTGTTGAACCTGATGCCGTGGGGGCGGCTCGCCGGCGTGCCGGACTTCGTGGCGCTCGTGCTGCTGTTCTGGAACGTGCATCAGCCGCGCAAAGTCGGCATGGGTATCGCGTTTTTGCTCGGTCTGCTGATGGATGTACATAACGCCAGCCTGCTCGGCGAGCACGCGCTGGCGTATACGTTGTTGTCGTACGGCGCGATTACGATCCATCGCCGCGTGTTGTGGATGTCGCTCGGCGTGCAGACTTTCGCGGTCATGCCGCTGCTGGTCGTCGCGCAACTGGTGCCGTTCGTGATCCGTCTGCTGACGGGTGCGGCGTTTCCGGGTTGGGGTTATCTGATCGATGGCTTCGTCGAAGCCGCGCTGTGGCCGGTCACCAGTGTGCTGTTGCTGATGCCGCAGCGCCGTCCGGCCGATCCGGACGACACCCGGCCAATTTGATCATGCTTCGGGCTCGCCGGCGGTTGTCGTCAGAACCCACATTGCCGGCTCGCTCGACGCGCATCGTTGTTCATGCCTTCCGGTTCCGGCCGGAAAAGGCGCACACTCATGATGGCCGTCACCCGGCCTTTTGCAGAATCGCATGACCGAATTCAAGGACACTCAGCAACAGCTCTCGAAGTTCCGCCTGCGCGTCGCGGCGGCGGGCCTGTTCGTGTTCGTCTGCTTCGGGCTGATCGGCTTCCGCTTCCTGTTCCTGCAGGTCTGGCACTACAGCAAATACTCGCTGCAAGCCGATGAAAACCGCATTTCCGTCGCGCCGATCGTGCCGAACCGCGGCATCATCACCGATCGCAACGGTGTCGTACTGGCCAAGAACTACTCGGCCTACACGCTGGAAATCACGCCCTCGAAGCTGAACGACTCGCTGGAAAACGTGATCGACAACCTGGCCACGGTCGTCTCTATCGACGCACGCGACCGCCGCCGCTTCAAGAAGCTGCAGGAAGACTCGAAGAACTTCGAGAGCCTGCCGATCCGCACCCGCCTGACCGACGACGAAGTCGCGCGTTTCACCGCGCAACGCTTCCGTTTTCCCGGTGTGGAAGTGCGCGCGCGCCTGTTCCGCCAGTATCCGCTCGGGCCGACCGCGGCGCACGTGATCGGCTACATCGGCCGGATTTCGCAGCGCGACCAGGATCGTATCGACGACGCCAGCGACCAGAACGACAGCGATCCGGACCACTACGATCCGCGTCTGGACGCGAACAACTACAAGGGCACGGACTACATCGGCAAGATCGGCGTCGAGCAGAGTTACGAGACCGAGTTGCACGGCCAGACCGGTTTCGAGGAAGTGGAAGTCACCGCCGGCGGCCGTCCGGTGCGCACGTTGTCGCGCACGCAGGCGACGCCTGGCAACAACCTCGTGCTGTCGCTGGATATCGGGCTGCAGCAGGTCGCCGAGCAAGCCTTCGCGGGCCGCCGCGGCGCACTGGTCGCGATCGAGCCTTCGACCGGCGACGTGCTCGCCTTCGTGTCCGCGCCGAGCTTCGATCCGAACTCGTTCGTCGACGGCATCGACCAGCAGACCTGGGACGATCTCAACAACTCGCCCGACCATCCGCTGCTCAACCGGCCGCTGCACGGCACCTATCCGCCGGGTTCGACTTACAAGCCGTTCATGGCACTCGCCGCGCTCACGCTGCACAAGCGCACGCCGGGCTGGGGCTTCCAGGATCCGGGCTCGTACACGTTCGGCGGCCACACGTTCCGCAATGACGTGCGCTCGGGCCAAGGCTGGGTCGACATGAACCGCGCGATCGTGGTGTCGAACGACACGTATTTCTACATGCTCGCGCACGATCTGGGTGTCAACAACATCGCCAACTTCATGAAGCCGTGGGGTTTCGGCCAGATCACCGGCATCGACATTTCGGGCGAGGCGAAGGGCATTCTTCCCTCCACCGAATGGAAGCGCAAGGCGTACCGCAAGCCCGAACAGCAACGCTGGTATGAAGGCGAAACGATCAGTCTCGGCATCGGCCAGGGCTACAACTCGTTCACCATTCTGCAACTCGCTCACGCCACGGCCACGCTCGCGAACAACGGCGTGGTGATGAAGCCGCACCTCGTGCGCGACATCGAAAATCCGATCACGAAAGACACGCGGCCGGTGGTGCGAGATCCGAGCTACAAGATTGCCGTGAAGCAGTCGGACATCGACATCATCAAGCATGCGATGGAAGGTGTCGTGACCAACGGCACGGCGTCGAAGCTGTTCATCGGCGCGCAGTATCAGGCGGCTGGCAAGACGGGGACGGCGCAGGTCTACTCGCTGCAGGGCGCGAACTACAAGGGCCACGCGATCGCCGAGCATCTGCGCGACCACGCGCTCTTCATCGCGTTCGCGCCGGCCGAGCAGCCGAAAATCGCCCTCGCGCTGATCGTCGAAAACGGCGGCTGGGGCGCGGAATCGGCAGGCCCGATTGCACGCAAGGTGCTCGACTATTACCTCGTCGGCAAGAACAAGCCGGGCGCGGAGCAGGCGGCCATCGAGGCAGCGGCGTCGGCAACCGAGGACGCGTCCGCGCCGGAAGTCGGCGGCGCACCGCCGCCGCAGCAGGACGGCGTGCAGCCGGTCAAGGTCGCGGCGGGCTTCACCGCGCTGCCGATTCCCGGTGCGGCTTCGGCGGCAGCGGCGGCTTCCGCTGCGGCGGCGGCGAAGGCTGCGTCCGCGGCGGCCGCAGCTTCCGCGCCTGATGCCGCATCGGCACCCGTGCCCGCGTCGGCGTCCGCAGCCACTGCCGCGAAGAATCCAGCGTCGCGTAAATCCGGCGTCCCGCACAAACCCCGACCGGCCAGCCAGCCGGCGCCGACTGCCGCCGCTCCTTCGCGCGACGACGGCATTCAGGCCACGTCGCCACGCCAGCCGGTTTCCGGCGGCATCGACGAGTAAGGAGAGAGGCATGCAATTCGACAAGCGCGCCTGGCTCGACCGCATCAAGCGGATGTTCGCGGGCTTCGACCGCCCGCTCGCACTGATCGTATTTCTGCTGTTGTGCGTCGGCATCGTCACGCTGTACAGCGCGAGTCTGGATGTCCCCGGCCGCGTGGAAGACCAGTTGCGTAACATCATGCTGACCTTCGTGCTGATGTGGGCGCTCGCCAATGTGCCACCCACAACCCTGATGCGCTTCGCGGTTCCGCTCTATACATTCGGAATCGCGTTACTGGTCGCGGTGGCGCTATTCGGCCTCACGCGCAAGGGCGCGAAGCGTTGGATCAACGTCGGCGTGGTGATCCAGCCGTCGGAAATCCTGAAGATCGCCACGCCGCTCATGCTCGCGTGGTACTACCAGCGACGCGAAGGCGTGATGCGCTGGTACGATTTTCTGGTCGGTCTGGTGATTCTCGCGGTGCCGGTCGGCCTGATCGCCAAGCAGCCCGACCTCGGCACAGCCGTGCTGGTGTTCGCGGCCGGCCTCTTCGTGATTTACTTTGCGGGCCTGAGTTTCAAGTTGATCGTGCCGGTGCTGATTGCAGGCGTGATCGCGGTCGCCTCCATCGCGGCCTTCCAGGACAAAATCTGTCAGCCGGAAGTGCAATGGCCGCTGATGCACGACTACCAGAAGCACCGCATCTGCACGCTGCTCGATCCGACTTCCGATCCGCTCGGCAAGGGCTTCCATACGATCCAGGCGGTCATTGCGATCGGTTCGGGTGGTCCACTTGGCAAAGGCTGGCTGAAGGGCACACAGGCGCATCTGGAGTTCATCCCCGAGAAGCACACCGACTTCATTTTCGCGGTGTTCTCCGAAGAGTTCGGGCTGGCGGGCGGCATCGTGCTGCTCACGCTGTACATGCTATTGATTGCGCGTGGGCTGTATATCGCGGCCAACGGCGCGACGCTATTTGGACGCCTGTTAGCCGGCTCACTGACCATGGCGTTCTTCACCTATGCGTTCGTGAATATCGGCATGGTGAGCGGCATCTTGCCGGTGGTCGGGGTGCCGTTGCCGTTCATGAGTTACGGCGGCACCGCGCTGACGACGCTGGGCGTCGCCATCGGCCTGATCATGAGCGTCGCGCGGCAGAAGCGTTTGATGCAGAGTTAGTGCGGCCGTGCCGCGCGAGCACTGTCGGTCACACCATAAGCAAAGGGGCGCTCTTCACACAGAGCGCCCCTTTTCGTATCCAGCGTCCCTATCAAAACACCACGGTTTTACTGCGGCTTCACTTCCTTCTGATCCCGCAACTGCGCGCTGAGCTGCTGATACTTGAGCCGCGCCGCCGGATCGCCCTGCGCCGCCGCAGCCGCATAATAAGCGCGCGCCACGTTGAGATTCTTCTCCACGCCGTCGCCGCCGCGTTCGTAGAACGAGCCGGCCACGTATTGCGCGGTCATGTCGCCGCCCTGCGCCGCCTTCTTGTACCAGAAGAACGCCTGCTTGTTGTCGCGCTCGGTGCCGCGTCCATCGAGGAATTGATTGGCCAGCGCCAACTCCGCCTGCACGTGACCTTGCTGCGCCGCCTTCAGGAACCAGCGATGCGCCTCGACCGGATCGCGCCCGACGAACTCGCCATCGTCGTACATCTTGCCGTACACATATTGCGCGTGCGACATATTGGCGTCGGCGGCTTTGCGCAGCCATTTCTTGCCTTCATCGACATTCGCGGGCGCGCCTTCGCCATTGAGCAGCATCATCGCGTAGTTGAACTCGGCGAGCCGGCTGCCGCGCTCGGCGGCCTTGCGGAACTCGGCAAGCGCCGCGCCCAGATTGCCGGCGTTGTAGTCGGCGACCGCGGTTTGCGTCTCCGGATCATTCGACTTCGCGACCCGGCTGTCTTGCGCGTAGGCCGCCGCATTTGCCATCAATGCCGCTGTGACTGCCAGACGCACCACGACGCACTGCACCATCCCCTTCATGACCTTACCTCCTGCAACGCCTGGCGAGTTGCGCGCAACATCCACATGACGTCGGCGGCCAGAGCGATGAATCGAAAACCGGCATCGCGATGCTGCTTGGCACTCGCGACGTCCATGGCAAAAATACCGGCGGCAATGCCCGCCTTGTCCGCAGCGCTGACGATGCGCGCCATCGCGGCCTGCACGTCGGCGTGCTTCGAATCGCCGAGATGACCGAGGCTCGCGGCAAGATCGGCTGGCCCGACGAACAGGCAATCGACGCCCGGCGTCGCCGCGATCTTTTCCACCTCCTGCAAGCCGCGCGCCGACTCGATCTGCACGATGGTCGCAATCTGCGCGTTGGCCGTTTGCACGTAGTCGCGCCGCATGCCGTAGCCCGCGGCGCGCACCGCACCGGCGACGCCGCGCTCACCGTCGAGCGCGCCGGCGCTCGGATACTGCGTGAGACGCACCGCACGCGCAGCCTCGTCAGCGGACTCGATATTCGGGAACATCAGCGTGCGCGCGCCGGCATCTAGCACGCGCTTGACGAGCCACGCTTCGCTCGACGGCACACGTACCACCGGCTCGCTCGGCAGATGCGCGGCGGCGATCGCGCGCAATTGCGAGGCGACGTCGCCGCTATCGTTCGGCGAGTGCTCCATGTCGATCAGCAGCCAGTCGTAACCGGCGTGCGCGAGCGCTTCGGCGGCGGCGTCGCTGCCGAGCGAGAGCCACAGTCCGAACAGCGGATCGGTTTCTTTGAGGCGTGACTTGAGGGGATTGGTGAAGGTGCTCATCGCCGCGCTCCGTGTCGATGAAGCGACGCTTCGCGGGAACTGCGGGAAAGCACGCTGGCCTCGTGAGCCAGATGAACGCGCGGGCCGTGGCGGCCCGGCTGCCTGCTGCGACGCAATGCGGTGACCGGCATGTCTCGCTCCGTGTGGTTATCGGAGCGATCATACCGTGACAATAACGCGAGGGTTGGGCCGCGCGAGCGGCAGGTTACGGCCTTTAGTCGCGGACCACGTCGGCCCAGCAATTCGGCGTCTCGTACAGACGCAGCTTGTGCAGACGCAGATTCACGCCGTAGTGCGCGTCGTAGACGTTCGCGAGAATGTCGAACGCGACGGCGGCAAGATTTTCGACAGTAGGAATGCGATCGAGCACGACGGTCTTGTGGCCGGCCATCGTTTCGAGGAAGCCGCGCACCTGTGTATCGCCTTCATAGACGAGGAACGCGTGGTCCCACTTGTCGACCAGATGCTCGACGGCGAGCGATTTCACGTCGGCGAAGTCCATCACCATGCCGCGATCGGGCGCGCCTTCGGTGTCGACCAGATCGCCTTGCAGCGTGATTTCGAGCACATAGCGATGGCCGTGCAGATTACGGCATTGGCTGCGGTGATCGGGAATGCGGTGACCCGCGTCGAATTCGAGTTTTCGTGTAATCGTCAGCACGGCAAATCAGGGAATGTTCAGATACTTGTGGGTCTGCATCGACAGGCGCCATTGCGGATGGCGTTTGCACCAGTCGATCGCGAGCCTGGTGTTGAGGTCGCGCGACGGACCGTCCATGGGCTGGACGAGGAAATACTCGAAGTCGAGCTTCGCATACTCGGACAAACGCTGGTTGTCCTGCGGAATCACGACCTTCAATTCGTTGCCTTTGGTCACGACGAGCGGCGCGTCGGCCTTCGGGCTCACGCAGATCCAGTCGATCGTTTCGAGCACCGGCAGCGAGCCGTTGGTTTCGATGGCGATTTCGAAGCCCGCAGCATGCAGCGCGTCGACCAACGGTTGATCGATCTGCAGCATCGGTTCGCCGCCCGTGCACACCACGAAACGCTCGCCCTCGCCTTCAGGCCATTGCCACGCGATCATCTTCACGAGATCGTCAGCCGTGCGGTACTTGCCGCCGTTCTCGCCGTCGGTGCCGACGAAATCGGTATCGCAGAAGCGGCACACCGCCTCGGCACGATCTTCTTCGCGGCCGGACCACAGATTGCAGCCGGCGAACCGGCAAAAGACGGCCGGACGCCCGGCATTCGCGCCCTCGCCCTGCAACGTGTAGAAGATTTCCTTGACCGCGTAAGTCATGCTGCTTTCTGCCTTGTGTCCTGAAATTTAATGCCTGCGTTGCGCTGCTGCGCCGAGCGTCATCAGACCGGCGCCTCGGTGACCTTCTCACCCGACAGATACGCTTCGTAGCCGCGCTTGCGCAAGCGGCACGCCGGGCATTCGCCGCAACCGAAACCCCATGCATGCAATTCGGCGCGTTCGCCGAGATAGCACGTATGCGTCTCGACGCGCACCAGCTCGACCAGTTCATCGCCACCCAGCTCGTGTGCGAGGCGCCACGTGTCGCCTTTGTCGAGCCACATCAACGGCGTTTCGAGCAGGACACGTGTATCCATGCCGAGGTTCAGCGCGACCTGCAACGCCTTCATGGTGTCGTCGCGGCAATCGGGATAGCCCGAAAAATCCGTCTCGCACATTCCGCCGACCAGCACCTGCAAACCACGTCGATAGGCAATCGCCGCGGCGATGGTCATGAACATCAGATTGCGGCCCGGCACGAACGTGTTCGGCAAACCGTTGGCCGTGGCTTCGATCTCGATCTCGCGCGTCATGGCGGTATCGCTGATCGCGCCGAGCACCGACAGATCGATCATATGGTCGTCGCCGAGGCGCTCGGCCCATGCCGGAAATGCGCGCGCGACAGCGTTGCGAAACCCCTCGCGACATTCCAGTTCGACGCGGTGCCGCTGACCGTAATCAAAGCCTAATGTCTCGACCGTTTCATAACGTTCGAGCGCCCACGCGAGACATGTGGCGGAATCCTGGCCGCCGGAAAACAGCACCAGAGCGCTACGTTTAGCGTCTTTGCGGATCACCGTGAAACTCCGTGAATGAAGAGTGCCACGTCGCGCTGCGCGAGGTGCGCCATGCAAGCAACGCGGCGCGACGCGTGCCGGCACTGCTGCCGGCCCAAAGCAGTATAGGCCGCGCCTTCCGCATGCAGAGTCGCTGGGCGCTTATACCGTTAATCGTCGGGCGAAGGGTTTGGTGCTAATGGCGGCGTTGCCGCGCGGCACTCAGGCGACGCACTTACGTGCAAGTCCTTGAACTGGCGCGATTTTATCACGCGATGCCAAACACCGCCGAGCGCGCCCTGCACGCGTGGTGCGCGCAAGCCGAAGCAACGCTGCCCCTCACGCCCCATCACAGTAGGCGCACAAAAAGGAAAAGCCCCAGGAATCTTGCGATTTCCTGGGGCTAAATCCTGGTGGCCTGGGACGGAATCGAACCATCGACACGCGGATTTTCAATCCGCTGCTCTACCAACTGAGCTACCGGGCCAACGAAGAACGAAATGATATCAAAGGGTCAGCGCTCCGACAAGCCCCTTCTCGAAAAATTCTGTGGAAGTGATCCCGCATGCTCAACGCCGGCATCACTTCCGCGTTTCACTCACCTTTGTTTTTGCCGAGATCGACGCCGAGCTGCTTGAGCTTGCGGTACAAGTGCGTGCGCTCCAGCCCGGTCTTCTCGGCCACGCGCGTCATGCTGCCGTTCTCACGCGCGAGGTGATATTCGAAGTACGCGCGCTCGAACGCGTCGCGTGCGTCACGCAACGGAATGTCGAACGAGATCGAGGCCGTTTGCGCAGCCAGCGCGCCGCTGCCCATGCCGTCGGTGGAGAGCATCGGCAATGCTGCCGCCGAAGCCACCGTCGAAGCACTCACCGGCAACACGGGCTTGGCTGCCGCGCCGCCCGGCGTTCCCGCTGCAGTGCCACGCGCGAGACCCTGTTCGACGGCCTTCAGCAGTTTCTGCAACGCAATCGGCTTCTCGAGGAAATTGAGCGCGCCGATCTTGGTTGCTTCGACCGCCGTGTCGATGGTCGCGTGGCCGGACATCATGATCACCGGCATGGTCAGCTGCCCTTGGGCGGCCCATTCCTTGAGCAAGGTCACGCCGTCGGTGTCGGGCATCCAGATGTCGAGCAGCACCAGGTCAGGCGCCTGGCGCAAACGGAACTCGCGCGCTTCCTGCGCGTTTTCCGCGGCTTCTACGACATGCCCTTCGTCGCTCAGGATCTCCGAGAGCAATTCCCGGATGCCCATTTCATCATCTACCACCAGGATGGTTGCCATTTACGCTGCCCTTGTCTGCACTGTTGCTTTTGTCTTTCCCTGCGACGCACCGCCGTGCGCCGGACGCGACCCTGTTCCGGATGCCGCGCCATCGTCTGCCAGTTGAAGGAAGAGGATCGAAATCTGCGCGCCCTCAATCACATCGCCCGCTTTCATGCGATTGCGGATGTCGATGCGCGCGCCGTGTTCATCGACGATCTTCTTGACCATCGCAAGACCCAGGCCCGTACCTTTGGCCTTGGTCGTTACGTAAGGTTCGAATGCACGTGTGAGGATACGCGCGGGAAAGCCCGCTCCGTTATCCGACACCGTCAGACGCACCGCGACATGGACTTTGCCTTCCGCGTCAGGGTCTCCGTATTCTACTGTCCTCGTCTCGAGCAACACACGCGGATGCTCGAGGTCGGCCACCGCATCCTGCGCGTTCTGCAGCAGGTTGTGAATCACCTGACGCAATTGCGTCGCGTCGCCACGAATCGCCGGCAATTCGGCGAGCTCCACCTGAATGGCGCCCTTGCCTTCTTCGATACCGTACAGCGTGAGCACCTCGCTGACCAGATCGTTCAGCTGCAGATGCGCGAGCACCGCGGGCGGTGTGCGCGCGTAATCGCGGAAGTTGTCGACCATCTGCTTCATCGCGGCGACCTGATTCACTATCGTGGTCGCGCCGCGCTTCAACACATCGGCATCGGATGGCGACAGCTTGTCGGCGAGCTTCATCTGCAAACGCTCGGCCGAGAGCTGGATCGGCGTGAGCGGGTTCTTGATTTCATGCGCAAGGCGTCGCGCGACTTCACCCCACGCGATGGAACGCTGAGCGGAGATCACGTCGGAGATATCGTCGAACACCACGACGTAGCCGGAAGTCTGCATGTCTTCCGCGTCGCGGTCCGTCGCCGAGACGAGCCGCGCGCCGCGCACGAGCAACGTGAGCGGCTCGGTTTCGCCCGGCACCTGCACGGAAAACTGCTGCTGCCAGTGGCCGCGATCGTCGTGACCGTCGCCGCTCGCCGCTTCGCGATCGGCAAACGCCTTGCGCACCATGCCGCCGAATTCGCTCAGCACGCCGATCTGATCCAAAGCCGAACCCAACACCGCTTGGAACGGTTGACGGAAAATCCGCTCGGCGCCGCGATTCGCGGTGGTCAGTCTGAACTGCCGGTCGAACACGAACACGCCGGCGGTCAGGTTTGCCAAAATGCTTTCCAGATACGCCTTCGAATGTTCGAGCGCGATGCGATTGTTTTCAACCGCCGCGCGCGCTTCGGACAACTGCCGCGTCATTGCATTGAACGACTGCGTGAGAAAGCCCAGTTCGTCACGTGATTTGATTTCGCGCTTCGGCGTGTAATCGCCTTCCGTGATTTCTTTCGTGCCTTGGGCCAGCAGGAACAATGGCCGCGCCAACTGATTGCCGAGCGCAAGCGCCAGCATCATCGCGATGAAGGTGGCGAGGAACAGCGCGAGCGTCAGCGTGCCGATATACATCTTGCGCAGACCCGTGCGGCCCAGCGCCTTCTCCTGGTACTCGCGATAGGCGCGCTGCACCGCGTCGGCGTTACGCGCGAGCGTGGGCGAAACCGGCTGCGTGAGTTGCAGGAAGCGTTCGGTGGGCTGCAGCAGCGAGGCGTTCGAATCGGGGATGCGTTGCACCACGCGCAGCCGCAACACGCCCTTGCTGCCATGCGCGTGAGGATCGCCGTCCACTTCGCCTTCGATCGCCGCATAGCCGCGGCCGCGCGCCTGTTCGATCATCAGCGGCGTGGGTAGATCGTTCGGCACGAGCGTCGCGTAGTTGCCGGAGGCCTGCGCGACCACGTGCATATCCGGCATCGCGCCCGACATGCTGCGCGTGGGTTCGACGATTGTCGCGTCCTGCACACCGAACTGGTCGCGCAAACGCAGCAGCGTGAGCGTGGTACCGGCGGCGTCCGCGCTCGCCAACTGTTCCGACATCAAGCGGCCCTTGGTCTGCAGATCGGACAGCGACGCGTCGAGCATGCCACGCCCGAGATTCAAACCGGACGTGAGCGCGGTTTCGACATTCACATCGAACCAGGACTCGATGCTGCGCGACACGAACTGATACGACACGACGTAGATGATGCCGCCCGGCACCACGCCGACGAGCGCCATGAAGAACGCAAGTTTCGCCAGCAGCCGCGTGCCGAACTTACCCTTTCTCAGCCGAGCAATGATGATGATGACTAGTGTTGCCACCACCAGCAAAAAGATCATCGCGACCACGAGGTTGGCGGCGTAGAGCCACTGGTAATAGCGGTCGAAGAATTCCGTGTTCGCGCTGGCCGCGGCGAGCAGCACGAGCAGCAGCACGGCCGTCACAGCGACCGTCGACACCAGCACGCGCACGACGATGCTGCCGACACTGGTAGCGGAGCGCACTTTATTTAGCACGTTCGGTCACCGTGAAGGTAAAGCGCTTCCATTCGGAAGCGAGGTTCCAGTCGCGGTTGTTCACCGCGTCGATCTGAAACGGCTTGGGCATCAGCGCGATGTCGAGTTGCATGCGCACCGACGCGTTATAAGTCTCGCCGACACGCACCTCATTGCGATCGATCACGTGCCACGACGTGATGTGCTTGATCACGGCAAGCGCATCCTTAAGCGTGGTGAAGCCGAGTTGCAACCCGCCGGACGACACACTCGACACGCGATACTCACGCGTGAGCGGCTGGAACGACAGGCGAATGCTTTGCGACACGCTCACCGGCTGCTCGTCGAACCAGTACCAGCGCGGCCGGCTCAATTCGAAGTCGGTCGTGAAATATAGCGGAATGCCTTTATTGACCGCGTCTTCGAGGTTGCTGTTCAGATCGAAGTCGAAACGCGCGTCGAGATTCCAACCGGTGTTGTCGGCTTGCAGCGACGCACGCTGCACCGCGATCGAATCAGCGTGCGCCACGCCCGGCGCCGCCAGCCATACGGCCAGCGCGATCCAGAGCACGGCAGCGAGCCGAAGCGGGAAGAAGCGTTTGATGGTCACCGTTTCTGAAAGCGCGCGTAGAAGAATCCGTCGTGGTCTGAGTTCGCGCCGGCGCTGTCTTCAGCGGGTTGTCCGGCATGAGAACCGGCCGATGTGTCGGCGGGCGCGCGAGCGGCTGAAGGCAACAGTTGCCCCGGCGCGTCCAATCGTACCGCATCCTGATACTTGTTTCCAAACCACTGCGCCTGCAACTCGCCTTCTTCGGGGAAGATCGAACACGTAACGTAGAGCAACTCGCCGCCTGGTTTCACGAGCGGCCAGAGCGCGTCGAGAATGCGGCGTTGCTCGGTGACCAGCGCAGGAATGTCGGACGCGCGGCGCAGCCAGCGGATATCCGGATGACGCCGCACGATGCCCGACGCCGAACACGGCACGTCGGCCAGAATGCGGTCGAACGGCTGGTCGATGTCGTCGTGCCATTTTGCCGGCGCGCCCGCGTCGCCGATCCGCACTTCCGCTTCGAGCTTGAGCCGCTGCAGATTTTCGCCGATACGGCGCGCGCGCGACGCATCGCTTTCGAGCGCGACGAGCTGAAGGTTGGCGAGTTCGAGCAGATGGCCGGTCTTGCCGCCGGGCGCCGCGCAGGCGTCGAGCACGCGCATGCCGTCGCGCGCGTCGAGTAGTGGCGCGGCGAGTTGCGCGCCGGCGTCCTGCACCGAGACGACGCCGTCGTTAAAACCGGGAATGCGGTCGACCGGCATCGGCGTGGCAAACTTGACGGCGTAGTCGCCCACCTTGCTCGCGGCAATGTGATGGTTTTGCAGCGTTTGCAGATAGGCGTCGACTGTCGAGTGACGCGCGTTCACGCGCAGCGTCAGCGGGCCTTGGGTGTTGCCGGCGGCCAGCACCGACTGCCATGCGTCGGGCCATGCGCGCTTCACGGCATCGATCCACCATGCCGCGTAGTTCCAGCGTGCGACTTCGTCGTCTTGCGCGTCCTTCAACAGCGCTTCGCGCTCGCGCAGGAAGCTGCGCAGCACGGCGTTCACGAGGCCCTTGGCGAAGGCGAATTCACGACGCGCGCCGATCGCGCTCACGGCCTGATCGACGACCGTGAACGGTGCGTATGCGGCGTCCGCTTCGTCGTCGACGAGCAGCGCCAGCGAGCACGCGAGCACATGGCCGACGTGCGGCGGCGGCGCCTTTTTCACCAGCTTCGCGATCAGCCACTCGGCGGTCGCGAGACGCCGCATCGTGCGGTACGCGATGTCCTGCACAGCGCCGCGCGCAGCGGCGGCGTTGCCCTCGGGCGCCGACGCGAAGACGGACTGCAGGGCGGCCGGCAAGGCTGCGCCGAGACGCACGGCACCGACCGCCTGGCCCGCGCAGTCGAGCGCGAAGCCGAGCGATTCGGGCGCGAGATGCAGCATCGACAAACGTGATTCGCGCGGACGCGCCGATGAGGAAGCAGTACGCGAAGAAGGCTTTGTGGTCATGAAGAAGGCTAAAGCGGGCCGCGCGGGAGCGCGCGACGCAATCAACACGCATTGTAGCGTGGCGCGCGCGGCGGGCCGGCGGGCGGTCTGTGAACGTGGTGATTGCGAATCTGCGACGAGCGGGAAGACGTCGTGCTGAAGCGCGGGTTGAGCATTCGGTGCGGGCCTGGCGTGGCGTGGCGTCGCGCACGGCCCACGAGCACTCTGTGAGCGTACCGATTGCCCAGCCACGGCGGCCACGATAGCCGCGGTCCGGAACGTAGGTTCAACGATCTGGTGCAGACCTTCACACGCCAGTGAAGAAACTGATGTTCAAGTGATCCGCAGCGCCTCCACTCGCTCACGCTCCATCGCGCTGGAATACAAAAGGCGAGCCCGCGGACTCGCCTTTCCCTACATCGCGCAAGCTGCGCGCGGATTATTCGAAGCGCCCCGTGCGCGCCATTTCCATCAGGCGGGCGATACGTTCCTCCGTGGCCGGGTGCGTGGAGAACAGGTTCGCTATGCCGCCGCCCGACAGCGGATTCATGATCATCATCTGCGCGGTGGCCGGATGCTGCTCCGCTGTAGGAAACGGAATCCCGCTCGCATAACGATGGATCTTGTCGAGCGCCGAAGCAAGTGCCTGCGGGTCGCCGGAAATCTGCGCGCCGCCGCGATCGGCCTCGAATTCACGTGCGCGCGAAATCGCCATCTGGATCAGCGCACCGGCGATCGGCGCCAGCAGCGCGACGGCGATGCCCGCGATCGGGTTCGTGGAACGGCCGTTTTCGTCGCGGCTGCCGAAGAACATCGCGAAGTTCGCCAGCGCGGAAATGGCGCCGGCCATGGTGGCCGAAATGGTCGAGATCAGAATGTCGCGATGCTTTACGTGCGAGAGCTCGTGCGCCATGACCCCGCGCATTTCGCGCTCGGACAGCACGCGCAGAATGCCGGTGGTAGCGGCGACCGCTGCATGCTCCGGATTGCGGCCGGTGGCGAACGCGTTCGGCGCGTCTTCATTAATCAGGTAGACGCGCGGCATGGGCAGGCCGGCACGTGTAGAAAGTTCGCGCACCATGCGATAGAACTGCGGCGCACTGGTTTCGTCGACTTCCTGCGCGTTGTACATGCGCAGGACCATCTTGTCCGAGAACCAGTACGAAAAGAAATTCATCCCAAGGGCTATCACGAGCGCGATCGTCATGCCGCGCGACCCGCCGATCATCCCGCCGATCACGATGAAAAGGGCCGTGATCGCGGCCATCAACATCGCGGTTTTGACCCAATTGAACATATCTGCAACTCCTTGCCCTAACGCGGGTTCATATCTGCGCCGCGTGATCGCGGCGCCCGATTGTAAGCTAAATGTTAGATATGGGCGCGTCGGGAAAATTCAATCATCTTGATGCGGTGGCGAGCTTGATACCCAAGCCGACAAAAGCGCTGCCGACGCCGCGATCCAGCCACTTCTTCACCGAAGGCTGGCCGGAGAAACGCCGCGTCACACTGCCCGCGATCCACGCGACGAAACTGTTCCAGACCATGCTCATCATGACAAACACCGCGCCCAGCGTGAGGAAGGCGAGCGCTTTGTGGTCGCTGCCGGTCGTCACGAATTGCGGGAAGAACGACACGAAAAACAGCACTACCTTGGGGTTCAGAACGTTAGTCCAGAAGCCTTGCAGGAAAAGCTGACGTAGCGACTTGGGCGCGCCGGCCGCGCGCGCTTCGCCCGCAGTGTCACCGGCGGCAGCCGGCTTGGCGAAGAGCAAGCGCACGCCGAGATACATCAGATAAATCGCGCCGACGAACTTGATCACCGTAAATGCAGTGGCCGACGCGGCCAGCAACGCGGTCAAGCCGAACGCGCAGGCCAGCGAGTGAACGCAGCAGCCGGCGGAAATGCCTAGTGCCGACATGAGTCCCGCCCCGCGGCCTTGAGCGACACTGCGCCCAACGATATAAGCCGTATCGGGACCGGGCGTCACGTTCAGAAGGAAGACCGCGACGACGAAAAACTCGAAATGGGTGATGCCGAACATGTGAATCCTCGAAATTCAGGCTGTTGCATAGAGGATTCTAACGCGCGGCTGGCTTGTCCAGCGCCGTCTCGAACATCGGCCGAATGGACGATGTTCAAGCCACAAGCAACGGTGTTACTTTGTTTCGGGAAGTTGAAAGCGCTGCCCCACAGCCAGCGTCGAGCCGGCCAGGAATTCGCGCACCGGCAGGCGTTTGCCACCGGGTTTCTGCAATTGCGTGAGACGAAGCGCGCCTTTGCCGCAGGCTACGACTACGCCTTCGGGAGAGACGTCGATGATTGCGCCCGGTGCGCCGTTGGCTTGCGTATCACGGGCAACCGCGGCCCAGAGCTTGATCGACGTGCCGTCTTCAAGCGTGGCCACACCACCGGGGAACGGATCGAACGCTCGCACCTGCCGCGCCAGCACTGCCGCCGGGCGGCGCCAGTCGAGCGCGGCTTCGTGTTTGCCGATCTTTTCCGCGTAGGTCACGCCTTCCGCGGGTTGCGGCGTTGCCGCCAGTTTTCCGGTGCGCTCGAGTTCGATCAGCGCCTCGACGATCAGCTTCGCGCCGTCTTGCGCCAGACGGTCGTGCAAGGTAGCCGTGGTGTCGTCGGCGGTAATCGCGGTGCGCGCTTCGGAGATCATCGCGCCCGTGTCGAGGCCGACATCCATCTGCATGAGCGTGATGCCGGTTTCGGGGTCGCCCGCTTCGATCGCGCGATGAATCGGCGCGGCGCCGCGCCAGCGCGGCAACAATGAAGCGTGAATGTTGATACAGCCGAGCGGTGGGATATCGAGCACTTCCTGCGGAAGGATCAGCCCGTAAGCGGCCACGACCATGACGTCATGCGGCGTGGCGCGCAGCTGATCGATCGCGGCAGCGGCTTCGGCCGGATATTTGCCGACGCGGCGCAGCGAAGGCGGTTGGGCGACGGCCAGTCCGTGCTCCTGCGCGTAGCGCTTGACCGGGCTCGCTTGCAATTTCATTCCGCGCCCGGCGGGCCGGTCCGGCTGGGTCAACACGAGCGGCACCTGGAAACCCGCGCTGTGGATCGCGGCCACAGCGGCCGCGGCGAACTCCGGCGTACCGGCAAAGATGACGCGCAACGAATGACTCATGAACGGGGGCGGTAGGCGAGGTGAACGCGCATTACATCGCGTGGGCGAGCTTCTTCATCTTGCTCTTGATGCGCGTCTGCTTCAGCGACGACAGGTACTCGACGAACACGCGGCCCATCAGATGATCCATTTCGTGCTGGATGCACACCGCGAGCAGGCCTTCGCAGTCCATCTCGAAGGTCTCGCCCTTCTCGTTGAGTGCCCGCACGCGCACCTTCTCAGCACGCTCAACGTTGTCGTAAATGCCAGGCACCGAGAGACAGCCCTCTTCCGAGAGCTTCCTTTCGTCGCTCGACCAGATGATTTCGGGGTTGATGAAGGCGAGCAGTTCGTTGTGGTCGTCCGACACGTCGATCGTAATCACGCGCTCGTGCACGTCCACCTGGGTCGCTGCAAGGCCGACGCCCGGCGCGGCGTACATGGTTTCGGCCATGTCCTTGACGAGGCGGCGGATGCGGTCGTTGACCGCTTCGACCGGCTTGGCGATCTTGTGCAGCCGTTTGTCCGGGTAATTGAGGATGTTGAGTAAAGCCATGATCTTGAGTGTGATTTTCGGGCGCCGCTGACCGGTTGAAGGCTCGCGTTGGCCTTTCGGCCAGGTTGTGAGCGCGTCGCGTTGCGCAGAGGATAGATGGTGTCGAACCGGTTCGATTCAACGCGCTCCGTGCGCTAGACGACGAGCCCGCGCGGGTGGGCGCGGCGCTGCGGTTATTTCGGATGATGAAAATTTTAGCATGGCGCCCGCCTGCCCGCTGGCCCTGTAGGAGGATCGACCCGCAATGCACACCTTGCCTGCAACCGATATTGAACTTGCCGCCTGGCTGCGGCTTGCGCTCGCGCCGGGGCTGAAACCCGGAGCACTGCGCTTATTGCTCGGCGCTTTCGGGCTGCCTGAAGCGATATTCGAGCAAGCACCCGAGGCGCTCGCCGAGATTGCCGGCGCGGCCGCGGCAAGCGCAGCGCTGGCGCCGACAGGCCCCGACTTCGACGCTCAGCTCGACGCGGTCATCGCGTGGCGTCAGCAACCCGGCAATCAGGTCGTGACACTCGACGACCCCGCCTATCCGCCGGCGCTGCTGACCATGCCCGATCCGCCGCCGCTGCTATATATAAAGGGCCGGTTGAACCTGCTGCACACGCGAGCGGTCGCCCTCGTGGGGAGCCGCAGCGCAACGCCGCAAGGTGTCGAAGACGCGGAGCGATTCGCCCGCGAGCTATCGGTGGCCGGTGTCACCATCGTCTCCGGGCTTGCGCTCGGTATCGACGGCGCCGCGCATCGGGGCGGACTGCAAGGCATCGGTGGAACTGTCGCCGTGATCGGTACCGGCGCGGACCTCGTGTACCCGGCGGCGCATCACGCGCTCGCGCGGCAGATCGCGGAGCAGGGAGCGATTCTCTCCGAATGGCCGCTCGGCACACCTGCGCGCGCCGCCCATTTTCCGCAGCGTAACCGTTTAATCGCCGGCCTTGTCAGCGGCGTGGTGATCGTCGAAGCGGCGATGCGCTCCGGTTCGCTAATCACAGCGCGGCTCGCCAACGAGATGGGACGCGATATCTTCGCGTTGCCGGGTTCGATTCACGCGCCGCTGTCGCGCGGGTGTCATCGAATCATCAAGCAGGGCGCGAAGCTGGTGGAAACGCCGGATGAAGTGCTGGAGGAGCTGGGTTTCGCGCGGCAGGCGGCACCGCGGGCGGCTTCGGGTTCGGCGCATGCCATCTTCTCGAACCGTGTTTTTTCGCGAAATACGCCGGCGGGCAGCAGCGCTGCGGCAGATCGGACGCACCTGGCCGCGCTTCACCCGACAGAAGCATCTCCGGCCGTATCAGCAGAAGCACCATTGGCCGCCACACCGCCCTGCCCGCCGGCCAATCCCGAAGCACAGCGCCTCCTCGCCGCGCTCGGCCATTCGCCCACCACGCTTGAAATTCTCGCGACCCGTACCGAGATGGAGGATGCCGATCTGCAAACCGCCTTGCTGCAACTCGAACTCGCCGGCCAGGTGACCATGCTGCCCGGCGGCCGCTTCATGCGAGCTAGCCACGGCTGACCCCGCATTGATCAGGGTTGACCACCATTCGCGATCGGCCATGCTACATTCGCGCCAAAGCACCTGACAAAAGTACGCAAGGAACCACGATGCCCGCGCTAAACCTCGACACCGACCAAGACCGGATCGCCGAGCGCGTCAACGAACCCGACACGCTGTTCGTTGCCTGCCTGTGCGCGGAATGGTGTGGAACCTGCCGCGAGTATCGGGACGCTTTCGACAAGCTGGCCGACCGGCACCCGGAAATCTGTTTCGCATGGATCGATATCGAGACCCATGCGGACCGGTTCGAGGATCTGGACGTGGAGAACTTTCCGACCATCCTGATCGAAGATTCGGTTACGACGCGGTTCTTCGGCACGGTTTTGCCGCAGGCGGCGATTGTGGAACGGATGTTGTCTGATCTGACCGCCGTGCCCGGCGTCAGCGGTGCGCCGAAACTGCGGCCCGCGTTGGCGGTCGCCTGATTCAGACCCGGCGGCTCGCTAGCCCGGCGGCTCGGGCGTTGCGAGCGGTGTGCAAGGCGTTTGCCGCAGTTTGCCCAACGCCTGAGCACGCAATTATGATTTCGCGCTTTTATGGCACTTGACACGCCGGTTTCGCGCCGTGTGCTATAAAGCGGTCGTTAATGGGTCGCAAAGGTCGCAAACGAGGGTCGCGCTAACAGAAGCGCACTCACGGCCATCAACCCTGATCTACCAACCTCACATCGAGTCATGTCCAAAGCACTGATCATCGCCGAAAAGCCTTCCGTCGCGAACGACATCGCGCGCGCTTTGGGCGGCTTTACCAAGCATGACGAATACTACGAGAGCGACGAGTACGTCCTCTCCTCGGCAGTCGGCCATCTGCTGGAAATTGCCGCGCCCGAAGACTACGAAGTCAAACGCGGCAAGTGGAGTTTCGCCAATCTGCCCGTCATTCCGCCGCACTTCGATCTCAACCCGATCGCCAAGAGCGAGTCGCGCCTGAAGGTGCTGACCAAGCTGCTCAAGCGCAAGGACGTCGACCGCCTGATCAACGCATGTGACGCGGGGCGCGAGGGCGAGCTGATTTTCCGCCTGATCGCGCAGCACGCGAAAGCCAAGCAGCCGGTGCAGCGCCTGTGGTTGCAATCCATGACGGCGGGCTCGATCCGCGACGGCTTCGCCCGCTTGCGCAGCGACGAAGAGATGCAGCCGCTCGCCGATGCGGCGCGCTGCCGCTCGGAGGCGGACTGGCTGGTCGGCATCAACGGCACGCGGGCCATGACCGCGTTCAACAGCAAGGGCGGCGGCTTCTTCCTGACCACGGTCGGACGGGTGCAGACGCCGACGCTGTCGATCGTCGTCGAGCGCGAAGAAAAGATTCGCCGCTTCGTGCCGCGCGATTATTGGGAAGTGAAAGCGGAGTTCGTCTGCTCGGCCGGCTTCTACGAAGGCCGCTGGTTCGATCCGAAATTCAAGCGCGACGAGTTCGATCCGGAAAAACGCGACTCGCGTCTGTGGGCGCTGCCCGCGGCCGAAACGATCGTCGCCGCCTGCCGTGGCCAGATCGGCACGGTGACCGAAGAATCGAAGCCGTCCACGCAACTGTCGCCGGCGCTGTTCGACCTGACCAGCTTGCAGCGCGAAGCCAACGGCCGCTTCGGCTTCTCGGCGAAGAACACCTTGGGCCTCGCCCAGGCGCTGTACGAAAAGCACAAGGTGCTGACCTATCCCCGTACCGACGCGCGCGCGCTGCCGGAAGACTACATGGATACGGTCAAAGAGACGCTCGGCATGCTCAAGGAGAGCAACAACTATCTGCCGTTCGCCAAACAGGTGCTCGACAAGGGCTGGGTGAAGCCGAACAAGCGCATCTTCGACAACTCGAAGATCAGCGACCACTTCGCAATCATCCCGACGCTGCAGGCGCCGAAGAATCTGTCGGAACCGGAACAGAAGCTCTACGACCTCGTCGTGAAGCGCTTCCTCGCGGTGTTCTTCCCCGCCGCCGAATACAAGGTGACGACGCGGATCACGGAAGTGGTCGGCCATCACTTCAAGACCGAAGGCAAGGTGCTGGTCGAACCGGGCTGGTTGCAGGTCTACGGCCGCGAGATCAGCGGCGAAGACGCGAACCTCGTGCCGGTGCAGAAAGACGAGAAGGTCAAGACCGACAAGATCGCCGCCCAGCAACTGGTGACGAAACCGCCGGCGCGCTACAACGAAGCCACCTTGCTGTCGGCCATGGAAGGCGCGGGCAAGCTCGTCGAAGACGACGAACTGCGCGAAGCCATGGCGGCCAAGGGTCTCGGCACGCCGGCCACGCGCGCCGCGATCATCGAAGGTCTGCTGGGTGAGAAGTATTTGATCCGCGAAGGCCGCGATCTGATTCCGACCGCCAAGGCCTTCCAGCTCATGACGCTGTTGCGCGGACTGGGCGTCAAGGAACTGACGGCGCCCGAATTGACCGGCGAGTGGGAGTACAAGCTCTCGCAAATGGAACGCGGCAACCTGCCGCGCGACGCGTTCATGCAGGAAATCGCCCGCATGACGCAGACCATCGTCAAACGCGCGAAAGAGTACGATTCCGACACGATCCCGGGCGATTACGCGACGTTGCAGACGCCGTGCCCGAATTGCGGTGGTCAGGTGAAGGAAAATTACCGGCGCTTTGCCTGCTCGAAATGCGAGTTCTCGATTTCGAAAATTCCGGGCGGACGTCAGTTTGAAATTCCGGAAGTCGAAGAACTGCTGCAGAACAAGACGATTGGTCCGCTGTCGGGATTCCGCAGCAAGATGGGCCGGCCGTTCTCGGCGATCCTGAAGCTCTCGCTCGACGACGAGATCAAGAACTACAAGCTCGAATTCGACTTCGGCCAGGATGCGGGCGGCGAAGACGGCGAACCGCCTGACTTCTCCGATCAGCAGCCGGTCGGCGCGTGCCCGAAGTGCAAGGGCCGCGTGTTCGAGCACGGCATGAGCTACGTCTGCGAGAACTCGGTTGCCAATCCGAAGACTTGCGACTTCCGCTCCGGCAAGGTGATCCTGCAGCAAGAAATTGCTCGCGAACAAATGGCCAAGCTGCTCGAAGAAGGCCGCACGGATCTGCTGACGAACTTCAAGTCGTCGCGTACCGGCCGTAACTTCAAGGCGTTCCTCGTCAAGCAGAACGACGGCAAGATCGGTTTTGAGTTCGAAAAGAAGGAGCCGTCGGCGAAGACTGCCGCGAAGACCGCAGCAGCGAAGTCGGCTGCCAAGGCCGCTGCGGAAGCGGAGTCGGACGACGGCGAAGTGTCGGTGGCCGTGAAGGCTGCGCCGGCAGCCAAAAAGGCGGCGGCGAAGAAAGCGCCGGCCACCAAGACTGCTGCGGCCAAGAAAGCACCCGCCAAGAAAGCGGCGGCGCGCAAAACGGGCTCGTAAGTCGAACTGGGGCGGGGAGGCCGGAAAAGGATTCGCTTCCGGCTTGCTTCATTTGAGCTAGCCATGGAAAAAGGCGCGGTC